>Ga0315338_1000810_pt1 | contig 53462 bp, 46 predicted proteins | sample ASW8metaG_FD_204518 | JGI IMG/M metagenome (GOLD analysis project Ga0315338, IMG submission 204518) | Ammonia-oxidizing marine archaeal communities from Monterey Bay, California, United States - ASW #8 | ecosystem: Environmental > Aquatic > Marine > Coastal | place: USA: California | collected... | reverse complement strand
CTTGGAGAGAAGCTGGACCTGACGAAACCAAGTGAAAAAACAAAAAAGAAATAGGTTGAAACCATTGTAATACCATTGCGCCAGGGGATTAATAAAAAAGTTGTGGATATTGGTTTCCTGTTGGTAGTTATGCTCTAAGAAGAACTCTGGACTCTCTATGCCAAATATCCGCTGTCCCCAACTAATTTCTTCTATAGCGAAGATTAACCATGCGATGCAAAGTGTGAAAGCAAATCGTGATCCGAGCACACCAGAAGTAAAAAAGAAGACGCTCGCAATCAAAGCTAGAACAACTGTTCCCCATTCCAAAATACTGTCTTCCATTGGCAAATCTACAAGTACAAAATTTGTGTACAAAATGTAGAACAAAAGGTGTGCTCCGAATAATGCCAGATACCACGGCAAGTATTTGAGTGGAAATTTCCATTTTTTGAACGTGGATAGAAAAACAACTGGAATAAGACCCGTTTTGATAAGTACTAAGAATATTACTGATTTTGGACTGGAAAGGTGACCGTCAGGCGAAATATACTTTTCCAAGAAAGCCAATAATTCGTCATAGCCAAATATAACAAGGACAATTACCCCAATTATCCAAAGAACACAGAATTTGACACTAACGGTTTCAAGTACTGTTGTGATTTTCACTACTGTTTCCCCTGGGTAAAGCTACCCCTCTGAGTAGCACAGGCCGCTGAGTCGAGCACTAAACACTTTGAAAGTTTCTTTGCTAAGTCCGTCGGTTGATTGTGAGTGCATCTTGTAAAGATTCTAAGGTGTCAAATCCGGCATTTGCCAGTTTCTTTCGTGTATCTTTCGAGATGCCATACCACAGCTCCCCTAATAAATAACCATCTCCTAGTAATTTTGATTTTTTGACAACTAATCTACCCAAAATAACTGCCTTCATCTCGCTATCCTTTATTTATTTCCTGTGTTGTCCAATCCCTACAAACCAATAACCGGCATTATCTCAATACAGCCACGCCGTGGTCAGCGAGGCAACACCTAATATACCAATAGCGTAAATTTATACAATGGGCTTTCAGGAGCATGGCCCCGCGCGGATCCCGCCTCACGCGTGAGACAATTCACCCGTCTTCGGCGGAAGGACGATCTGCACATTACTGACAGCCACCGCTTGTTGTCCGCCGGGTGTGAATCCGCTCACGCATCCCAATATCTTGTTGAATGCCAGGGACATATCCTTAATATCTCTTGCCTGCAATGAGTCCGTCTACGCGTCCAGAAGGCCGTTTATCTGCTCTAAGATCTTCTTAGCGGCACCGAAGGCCTGCTGGGCCAGTACCTCCTGCTGATCACGCCATAGAGTAGCCCTGAAGGATTCTATGTCATCGTTGGTGACTTCGGTGTATATGCCGTTGAGATACTGCTGCCGCCACTTCTTGAGTGTGGAGCGGGGGACGCCGCATACCTCGGAGGCTCTTTTTATAAAGTCTACGTGGCCGTCTCGGCGGTAGGCTTCCTGTAGGAGGATTGCATTTCGTTTCATTTATAACTACCTACTGATCGGGAGATCCTGCCGGATCTCGTAATTCAACTGCCTCAGCGCTTGCGCGTTTTCTTGTACCAAAGTATTGCTATTGCCGCGAGGACTATTACAGTCAGAACATTTGAATAATCCATAATATCTCTCCCTTTACATAACGTCAGTAATCTTACTTGAGCAGCGTCATCCTCTTCGTGTCCGTATACCCGCTTCCGCTGACAATGCGGTACAGGTACATCCCGCTGGCCACACCTGCGCCGCGTGAGTTGACCCCGTTCCAAACCGCCTCATAGCGTCCGACTGCCTGCACCTGATCCACCAGCAGTATAACCTTCTGCCCCAGCAGGTTGTAGATGGTCAGGCTGCTGCTTCAGTTCCCCGGCTTCAAGGTCCGCCCCTTTAAACTTTTCATGTAATTCTATATACAGGTTCTTGTTTTCCGGAGCCGCTAAATAGTTTGTTTAGTGCTTCATTCCTTTGCTCCGGCTGCCTTGAGTAGTTCGGCAATTTCCGTATTATTGAATAACTCTGCTATTTCTAACGGTGTATCCCCATCGTTGTTCCTTACATTAATGTTAGCGCCGAGGTATATGAGTAGTTTAACGATGTCGGCGTGGCCTAAAGCTACTGCAATATGTAACGGTGTACGTCCTCTTCCTATTCCTTCACGGGTTGTTTTTACATTAATGTCAGCGCCGTGGACTATGAGTAGTTTAACGATGTCGGCGTGGCCTTTAAAGGCTGCAGAATGTAACGGTGTAACGTTCCCCGTATCAGAAGCTGCATTGACATTCGCGCCGTGGTCTATGAGTAGTTTAACGACGTCGCCGTGGCCTTCATTTGCTGAAGTATGTAACGGTGGATAACCTTTTGGGTTTACTACATTGAGATTCGCGTCATGTTTTATCAGTAGTTTAACGATGTCGGCGTGGCCTTCAATTACTGCAGCCGTTAATGCTGTTTCGCCTGCATCATTTCTGGCGTCAGCGTTCATACCGGCCTCCAGAAAGAGCTTAACTGCCACGATATCACTATTGTCAACGCTCTCGATGAAGCTGTTGGAATCATACTTAATGGCCAACGCACCTAATTCTTTCCTTGCTTCTTCAGGGCTTTTTCCGCATCCGGCGGAAGAAATCATCAGGCTGGCGAGAATAACTCCCAGCGCAGTTGAAACTATTCTGGAGAATATTTCCATGGATAAGCCTCTCTCATATTGTAGTAGAGATGTCAATTATCTGCCTTCTGTTTTTCGAATCGATGATTTTAGTTAAGATATGATTTTTCAATAATATATATTAGTTAATCCCTGCGTCAAGTGTACGGAAATGCCCCGTGTAACTACAGACGAAGTTGCCGTATATTTTAATCTGGGATGCAGTACAATAAAAATAAAACAACAAAAAGCACTTGACCTTAAATTAAACATCCCTTATTAATTTTTTTAGGGATATGGGAGGATTCATGAAAAAGAGAAAAGAGACGAGAATTAGGGGTGCATTAGCAAGAAATAAGGTTATTCAGTTCAAGGTTAATGAGGGTGTGTTGGAAGCACTGCAAGAATCCGCGAAAGCTCTCGAGGGTTCGGTCAATGATGCGGCTAGAACGTTGTTGGAAGAAGCTCTTTTTCCAATCACTCTTCAACTTGACCTAGAACAGATTAGGACCCAGCTAGATGACCGCGAGAATAGTTTAGAGAAATTGGCAGAAGTATTGGTCAAGGCTTCAAAATATCTTGATCTATTGAAAATAAAAGGAGAGTGGTACCAGGATAAACTCCCGGTTATAATGGGCTACAAGTCTAAATTTATTGAAGCCGACACCAAAATCCGACGGATGCTTGTTGAGCTTGATGCAGGTGAAGAACTTAAAAACGGTGTAGATGAAATCTATGACCGAGTCCATAATTTATGATTATGCCTTACCATTATGGTAAACTACGTGGGGATTCATCAGAAAGTGGAGACTGGTGCAATAGATGAATGATTTCTCTGAAAAAAGCAGCAAAGATTATGGGAAAAGGTTCCCGGTCCTATTCGGACGGTGAAGTGTCGCGTATAAACGATGTCCTGCAGGCATTAGCTGAGATCGAGTACGATATCTACAAACGAAAATCTACCGATGTAAAAGGCCATAATATACACCAGGGTTTCAACCAACGAACAAGCTGACAGGGGTTACAGCCTTCCAGCTCAGGAAGAACTCCTTAGAAAATGGTGTAGTATTAATAGCGTGGAAATAGTAGGTCATTTTCAAGACGATGCTTCGGCAAAGACATTTAACAGGCCGGAATTTAATAAGTTACTCGTACTAATCAAGCAGGATCGGCATCTAACGGATTTAATAGTATTTGTTAAATGGGATCGGTTCTCCCGAAACACGACAGATTCATACGCAATGATACGTTTACTGTCGAAATTGGGTGTAGAAGTATATGCTGTTGAACAACCTATCGACATCTCCATTCCGGAACAAAAAGTGATGTTAGCTATTTATCTGGCTACCCCGGAAATTGAAAACGACCGTCGTGCTATGAACACGATTGCTGGCCGCAGGAGAGCATTGAAAGAGGGCAGATGGCAGGCAAGGCCTTTGAAAGGCTACGAAATGCAGTCGGTCCCCAATGAAAAATCCGTTATGGTCATTGGAAGAGAAGCTGATTTTATAAAACAGGCTTTTGATTGCGTCAGCAAAGGGACTACTAATGTAGATGGAATTCTCAAGTCGTTGAAATTAAAAGGATTTAACTGTAGCAAAAGCCAGTTTCACAGGATGTTAAGAAATGTAGGCTATATGGGTAAGGTATTAATCCCGCCGTACAAAGACGAACCCGAAGAAATAGTTAACGGCATGCACGAACCTTTAGTTACAGAGAATACTTTTTATAAAGTTCAGGAAATTCTGAATCTGCCCCATCGTATTCGCAGAAAAATGATACATACCTCAAAAGTCCACCAGAAATTTCCCTTGAAAAAGCATTTGTTATGCCCTACCTGTGGGGCTAAAGTCACAGCAAGCTCGTCTAAAGGGCGTGGAGGAACCTACAGCTATTATCACTGCGCTAAAGTAGGACACTACAGGATAAGGGCAGAAGAAACCAATGAGGCTTTTGTCGCGCATCTTTCCCGTATTAAAATCGCCCCTGAAATAATAGAACTATACCACGAAATAATGATTGACTTATTCAGAGACAAGGAACGAAAACGTCGCAGTGATCTATCCTCAATAGAATCGCAACTAAATAAGGTCGAACAGCAGCTTCTAAAAATAGATCAATACTATGTCGCGGGTAATATCAATAAAGATTCATATACCCGACTAAAGAAAGCAGGTGAGTACCAAAAAATACAACTACAGCAGAAGAAAGTAGAGACAGCTATTTTTGAGGAGAACATTGAAAACTATCTATCCGGTGGAATTACAATACTTTCTGATATGGATGTACGTTACAAAGAAGCCAGTTTTGAGGGCAAGCACCGGCTGGTAAGTTCGATATTCCCGGAAAAGCTTACACTTACCGCGGGAACTTTTCGAACCTCGAGAAAGAATTCGGTATTGTCTCTATTGACCAATTTTTACAGGGGTTCAGGGAAGAAAAAAAATAAACAAGTCGCCATTTCTGACGACTTGTCTCATTGGATGACCCCAACGGGATTTGAACCCGTGTTGCCGCCGTGAAAGGGCGGTGTCCTTGGCCAGGCTAGACGATAGGGTCGGGCTGTCTCTGACTGTTTTTCAACAGACGGTATAGAATACAGGATTGGACGTGGAAAAGCAAGCGTTTTTTAGCAAGATGCCTACCGGCCAATTTGGTGATTTAGTGATGGCCTCCGGACACAGGCCATCACTAAATCACCATTTACCCTCACTCATACCCAATCTCTTTCCACACCTTACGAGCATAGGCGACGCTTTCCGGGCTCGGTTCGGGTGTACCGAGAATGCTCGGTGGCGGCTGGCCGGGACCGGTGTGATCGGGCCAGGGGGACCAGTGGTTGTCTTCATACGGTTTGCGGGCGACTTCATCGCTGAAGTCGGGCACTTCGAAGGGGCGACCGTCTTCGAGGGCGCTCTTCCAGGCCAGGATCCCGACCGATGACATGGCGACACCACGGTAGACATCCAGAAAAGGGGGCGTGCCCGAGCGAACGGCGTTGGCGAAGTGAAAATTCGTCCAGAAATCCCCACCGCCGTGGCCGGCCGGGCCAGGTCGCCGTGTTCGGGCCAATCGGGTGTGTAGACGCGTTCAGCCTCTTCGTCCGGTTTCCTGTCCCATTCCTCGTGCCATACCCGCACCTGCCCCGGTCCGAAATACCCGCCGCCTCGGGTGATCTCCATGGCGCCTCTTGTCCCATGTACCCGATACCAGTTACTGTGGCCGGGAAGGGTCAGGCCAAAGAGGCGGAAGACGGCGCCGTTATCCATGCGGCACAGGATCACCGAACCAGGATCGGCTATACGGACGGTCTTCTTGTCCACATCGCGGTTGACGATCGACAGCCCATTGACTTTGACCGGTCTGGTTCCAGTGATATAGACCAGCGGCGCGAGCGCATGGGTGCAGTAATACGTCGAGGGAATCCATGCCCGCCAGTGGTTCAGCCCCGGTGAGATACGCAGGACGTCTTCCAGATCCATCGGGTGGTTGTACTCCCCTTCCCCATAGGTGACCTCCCCGATCTCCCCAGTGCGGTACAGCCGCTGCATCTCCTGGCTGAAGGCGGTGTATGGATAGTTTTCCGCCAGCATATAGATGCGGCCTGTTTCCTCGACTGCCCGGCACAGGGCCACGCCTTCGGCCAGAGTGGTGTTGGACGCGGTCTCGCTCATCACATGCTTGCCAGCCTCGAGCGCCTTAACGGCAAACGGCATATGCTCATGGAAATAATTGGCCAGGATGACCGCATCCATATCGTGTTCGAGAAACGACTCGTAATCGGTGTAGGCGGCCACATGGTGTTGGCCGGCCAGGTCGTGAAGACGCTCTTCCCAGATATCGCACAGCGCCACGAGCTTCATCCCGGCCGCCTCGGTGGCGCCCTCCACAAAACTCTGACCGCGGCCCACGCCGACGACGCCGACACGGATGAGATCTTTTGTCATGGTCTGTCCTCGTGAAGAACAATTGTGAATGATGGATGATGATTTATAATTTGTTAACCCCGTGATTGCAATCCCCAGGGCATCGGCATATCGGGCGTACGAACATGGTGGTCCACCCGCGAACTCTTAGGGCGGCCATGGAAGAAGAGGACCAGGCGGCCGAACTGTTTGACGGCCTCTTCGAATGCTTCCTGCCCTTTCTCCGCGGTAGCGAGCTCGGATTCGCCGCACACGCCGCTCTGCGTGTAGGTGCTTGTCCAGGTGGTGATGGGCGCGATACCGCCAGCAAACAGGTCTACCCAGTTGAATTCACTTTCAAAGTTGTGCGAAGCAATTTCGCTTTTGTTCAGGTCCCGGCGAACATGGTCACCATCGAGATAGAGATACATAGCCGTTTCAAGTTCACCGGCATGGGCACAACCACCCGGCGTCCTGCTCTCCCGCTAGCGGGGAAGGAACGTCTTGTCCACGGTGAGCAGCATCCACCAGGGCAGAGCTATGCATTCCGCGGTGGTCTCCAGATTGGTGCGGCGGGCGACCAGATCCAGATTGGGCATATTCGAACCGTGGCCGTTCAACAGAATGATTTTTTTAATTGTAAGTTTTGAATTATGGTAAAAACCTTATAACTTTCAATCAGTTACAAATAACAGTCTATGATCTATATGGTTTATTACAGGCTATTGGTATAGCGGGGTGGAAGCTATACGGTTTTCAATCATAATTCAAAAATCATAAGTCAAAATTTGGTTTACGCTCCCACGGGCATATCAAGCGTTCTACAACGGGCTTTCCAGTCTTCCCAGCCGTCGCTGCCGGATAAGAGGGGCTTCAGGTGATCCGGGAGGCGCTCCAGGAAGGCCGGACTGGGTTGATAGCCGTTCCATGCCTGGAACATGGTAGGCGCGTACGCGCCAATGATGATGGTCCGCTCCTGATCGGTACAGATCTGTCCTGTCGCATGGATCAACGATTCTGCGAACAGCAACGTGGATCCTGCGGGCGCCACGACCTGATGGATGAGTGAACGGTCTTCGTAGGCAGCCGCGATCATGGGCGCTTCGGGCAACTGCATTTTATGGCTGCCCGCAATGACCACCGTACCGCCATCGTCCCGACCCAGCTCAGTCAGATTGGTCAGCGTTTTGACGAAATGACAGTGGAACAGACCGTTTTCCTCATACGTCCCGAATTCTGATCTGGTTCCCCTGTGAAAGCCGTATCGGGGGTTATCTTCGACCGGCTTATCCGGATTTCGAGCGTTGATGATAGCTTCAGCCTCGGTGAGTCGTGTGGCGCCGCCCACCACCTCATCCACCATACCCACCAGCCGCGGATGCGCATAATAATCGAGAAAAGCCGGCATCGATTCAATGATATGGCCGAACCCATATATAAAAGGCTCATCCGGATCCATAAACGCGGCTCGAACCGGCTTTAGGGCCGGGTCACCTGTGGCCAGCAGTTCCTCTTTAAGGGCATGAAGCGCGTCATATAACGTCCGTGTCTCATCGGCAGTCAGCGTATTTTCGATGACGACATATCCGTTGACATCAAAATGGTACCGCTGCGCAGGGGTCAGGGCAGGAAAAGGACGAGGGAAGGGAAGGGGGGAATCTGTCATGGTCTGGGTCCTGTTAAGAGAGTGGATTTCGGATTGAAAAGTTATATTGTTTCAACAAACCCTGTTCCAACAAATTATGTTTTAACAAGTTTATTGTGCCACCCGCCACAAGCTACCCGCCGTTCTCAATCCCCACAACATACCGGGGGATGTCAGTTAACTGCCGGATAGAAGGCAGCCGGTACCTCGTGTGTTTGTCGTAGCGGTCGATAAGAAGCGCGTCAACACCTATCCGCTGTGCGGGATGGATGTCCTCTTCCGGATGGTCGCCGATATACAGGATACGGTCGTAGGGCGTGTCGGCACGCGACATAGTGATATCGAAAATACGCCCGTCCGGTTTTTCGCAACCAACTTCGGCGGAAATGACCGTGAAGGCGAAATAGTTGCTCAGATTGAACCGATCGAGAATATCAGTCAGATGTTCCGACCAGTTGGAGAGCAGGCCCAGGCGAATTCCATGGGCGGAAAGCGTATCCAGCGTAGGCCGGACATCGCTGTAGACTTCCAAGAAACGGCCTTCCTGAAACCGGTCGTAGAACTGCTCCAACCCCCTCTTCAAATCCCCATTGACCCCGGCTTCGTTCAACACGCTGCCGTACAGTTTTACCCAGAACCGGCGTGCCTGATCGGGCGTACTCATACGGTCTTTTTGGCGTCTTCTGTCAGGATGATCTAAAAGCCGCCCCATGGCCGCCTTGACCTGCTCAAGCGTGATCGTATGCCCGACCTCCCGCGCCGCAATGACAAAAAACTCCTCGAAGTAATCTGGCGTCTCCCGGCCCAGAAGCGTTCCGGCCGCATCGAATATGACGGTGTCGTAGAACATGGGAAGGGCAGCTACGAAACGACGAAACAACAAAGCTACGAATCAAATTCTACAGATCTTTTGTCTCGTCTTCTCACGATTAGTCGTTTCGTAACTTCCCTCATCCTCCCCCCCGCTGTCGCTGCTGTCGTAAGCGACGTCTCCGGTAAGATGCTGGAAGTCGGGTAGATGGGTAATTTCAGGATAAACGTGGTGCCCTGACCGACCGTGCTGGTGACCTCTATATCTCCCGAGTGTTTTTGTACGATGGCATAGCTGGTATACAGGCCGCTGCGCACACGAACCCGTGTTCCGGTGGTCACAAATCCGGGCTCGAAAAGGTGCTTCAGGAGATCAGGGGGAATCCCTGAACCGGTATCAGTTACCGTCTGGGTGAGCCATTGATCATCCGCCTCGGTCCTGATGGTGATCTCACCGGTATCCGGCTAGACTGTATGGCATTTGTCAACAGATTCATGAAAACCTGATTTAGCCGGGCGGGATAGCCGTAGATATCAGGTATGTCGCCATAATGCTTGTGGACGGTGATCCGATCCCGCAGTGCGTGATCGAGAAGGGTAAGCGTGCTTTCCTATCCTTCATGGACATCGAACTGCTGGTAATCCGATTCATCCAGACGTAAAAAATTGGTAAGACTACTGGTAATCGAAGTCAACCCTTCCGTGGCATGGTTGTGGCTGTCGGCATTCTACTGCAAAAGACCCAGGGTTCTTTTAATTTCACGGGATTTCGGGCAGTCTTCGTTAATGCTCCAATCTGTCGGACAGAGTCTTTGCCTCTTTAGCCAAAGCCCTAGCTCGATCAGGGTCATTACCCCATAACTCCCAGGCCAGGGCATGAAGCATGGGGTGAAAATGGGCGAATGGTAAATGGTCCACCAGGATGCCGACATCTCATACCTGATACCGTTCCTTGACAACCTGTATATGATGGATGATATGGCCAACCTGGATATAGAGAATGCTCTGTACGGTGATGTCTTTCCCGTCGGCCATACCGGAACGAGCCAGCGTGTCCTCACCCATGCTGCTGAACAAAATGATATTGGCCTGTCTTTGCAGGATAAACTCATCCAACAAGCTGTCCATCGAGCGGTTCTGGAACTCGCCGGAGGTGACGTAGGTGTCCTGATCAAAACCGGGCAGATTCGTTCTGTCGCTCCGGGCAAAACGAAGGGCGCGGTAAGCGAAAATGCGTTCGCCGTCGGCCAGATGCCCCAGGATATCTTTAAGACTCCATTTATCAGGGGCATAACGATACTCGGCCTGTTCCGGTGTCAATGCACCGAAACAGTGACGCATGTCCTCTATCTGATTCGATAATTGCTGAAGAATATCCCCTTCCGGCACCTTGTCGACGTAGGTGGCAAAGAAAGGCGGATATTCGGATGCAGCCGGTCGGGGTATCATGGGGGCTCCTTGAGGAAAGCTGCGAAAGGACGAAAGGACGTCTCACCTCACCGCCACCCGGTGTTTCTCAAAATAATCCCGGTCCCATTCGGCGCCCCAGCCGGGTGTGTCGGGAGGAGTGATATGGCCGTCATGGGGCAGGGGCGGATTGGTGAGGCCTATGGTTTTACCTTTTTCATCGCGTGAACCGCCCGGGAAATATTCGTAATAGCTTGTATTTTGAATAGCACACACCAGATGGGCGTGGACCAGGCCGAAGAGGCCTCCTGGACCGTTTAACTCGATGGTGGTCCCATGCATCTCCGTCATGTGGGCGAGCTTGAGCAATGGGGTAACCCCGTGACGGGCGTTACCGCGCAGCAGATCGGTGGCGCCGCTCCGAACCCATTGGGCGCAGAGGCTATGATCATGCATCAACGACTCAGCCGCCAGAACAGGTATATCAAGCAGGTTGCACAGCCGCTGCAGTTCTTGCTGACTTCGGTCCGGCAGCGGTTCTTCAAGCCAACTCACCCCCAGATCACCCATCGCTCGGCCGACTCGCAGCGCCTCTTCAAACGTGTAATCGGATCCAACGGCATCATGCAGCAGATCAACTTCATCTCCCACGGTCTCGCGTACCGCCGTGCACCAATCGATGTTGACTTCCGCCGTCTCCGAGAAATGATCTTTTATCGCTGAAAACCCCAGTGAAAGCGCCTCTTGTGCATCATCCACTATGGCATCTCTGGTGTTTCCTCTGATGTTATAGTACGCAGGGCAGGATGCCCGTGCACGGCCGAGCAACGCGTAAACCGGTAATCCGGTGGCCTTGCCGGTAATGTCCCACAGACAATTATCGAACGCCCCGAACCATCCGGGACGGGTGAACATAAACCGGGTGGCCGCTTCCAGTTTATGGTTCAATCGCTCCCGGTCGAACGGATCTTCGCCGATCGTCAGGATACGCAGATGATCCAGATCATCTGGTCGCATGGTCGTATACCGGGCATCACCGACGGTACAGATTCCTTCGATCCCGTCACTTGTGCCCACGTGCAACACATGCACTTCTTCCGTCACCGCCCCATCTCGGGTCGCCTGCCACCGGGTGCGTCGCCCATATGGCACTTCTTCCAGAATCAACCTCGGCGTATTGCCCGGCAGTTCAAAAATGGATAGGGTGATAGACTCGATCGTCATAGTGTGTACTCTGTACTCATCATGCCTTATCCAGGCATCCCCCATTTTTCAGCAGCCAGCGGTTTAACGGCCGGATTGACCAGACCGTCTTCCGGCCACCGGCCGCTGAGGATGTCGACAAGTTGCCCGCCGGCCTTTTTATGACGTTCTACGGAACCCCGTTCCGATGAAGAGGCATAATGTGGCGTCAGGGTAACCTGGTCCATCTTTAATAACGGATTGTCAGGGGCCGGTGGTTCCTTTTCCAGCACATCCAGCCCGGCGCCGGCGATCCAACCTTCCTGCAATGCTTTGATCAAGGCGGCCTCGTCCACGACCGGACCACGACCGGTATTGATGAAATGGGCGGAAGATTTCATATGCCTGAAATCCTGTTCGCCGATCAGATGGTACGTGCCTGCGGTCAAGGGGGCATGGCAGGAGACAAAATCGGATTCTTTGAACAGCGTCTCCTGGTCCACCATGGTGACACCGTATGCGTCCGCGATATCCTGAGAAACAAAAGGATCGAAAGCCAGGATATTAAATTCAAATCCGGCGGCAATTTTCGCCATGGCCCGTCCGATATTGCCGAAAGAAACCAGGCCGAGTGTCTGGCCGTACAGATGCTGAATGGTGCCCCGTTTAATCGAACCATCCCGGGTCAGCATGGCCCTGTTGATAGGCAGCAACCGGCGCGCCTGGGCCAGCAGCAACATCATGGCCTGATGGGCGACTTCCCGTTCGAACACACCGATGATATTATACACGATGATACCACGCTCTGTCGCCGCGTCCACATCAACGAAATCAACGCCGATACCGCCGGAGCCGATGACCCGGACACGCTCAGGAAGGGCTTCAACAATGTGCCGGGGATACGACACGCCGCCGCCCTGGGTGACGCCATCTACATCCTGGATGGCCTCAAAGAGCTCTTCATCTGTTCTGTACGATCGTAATTTCAGTTCTGCATCGACTGATTTGAGAAGATCCATGATGATTTGATTAAACCCGGGATGGTCAGGGTCACCAGATCCGAGTATGGTAAAGCGAGGCATGCGGGCTCCTTTTGTAGACATATCCGATGGATGGTTCCCTTCAGGAACGGATCGAGTACTTCGTGGTTGCGGATTTTGGATTACGGATCAGGAAAAAACCTTGCCAATTGATATCATAAAACGTAAGATTTATCATCAGCATTTCGAATTGAAGATATATAAAAAAATTGGTGATAGCAACCTGAAATATTGAGGGTAGGTATAAAACTTTGGAGGTATTTTATGTTTCGGATTCTATTGTTTTTATTGGGTAGTATGATCATAACCGGCTCTATAGCGTGCGCGCCCGCTGAAGAGCCGTTGCCGGATGACCCTGTGGAGCGGGCAAGGGCGTTACACAAGCTGGTGCCGTTGACAGATGGGCACAACGATTTGCCGTGGCAGTATCGCAACGACGCTGACCGGGATGTCTGGGCCCGGGATATCAGTCAGTCGCAACCTGAGTGGCATACCGATATCCCGCGACTTCGGGAAGGACAACTCGGCGCCCAGTTCTGGTCCGTCTATGTACCGGCGTCCATGCAGGGTAAAGGAGCGGTTCGGGCGACCATGGAAGAAATCGATATTGTATATCAGCTTCTTCAACGTTATCCTGACACCTTCCAATTAACCCTGACAGCTAATGAGGTCGAAGCCGCATTTAAGGATGGGAAGATCGCCTCCATGATCGGGATCGAGGGTGGTCATTCGATCGACTCGTCTATGGGTGCCCTGCGCATGTTCCACAAGCTCGGCGCAGGCTATATGACCCTGACACACGGCACCAATGTCCCATGGGCAGACGCCTCGACCGATACCGCGCAAGCGGACGGCCTGACCAAATTCGGTGAAGAGCTCGTTCGGGAAATGAACCGGCTTGGGATGCTGGTAGACCTGTCTCACGTAGCTCCCGCAACGATGCACGATGCGCTGGATGTCAGCGAGGCGCCCATTATTTTCAGTCATTCTTCATCTCGGGCGAAGTGTGACCACGTGCGTAACGTCCCGGATGAGGTCCTCAAACGCCTTCCTCAAAACGGTGGGGTGATCATGGTCACCTTTGTCACTTCGTTTATCTCCGAAGAGGTTCGCCAGCACGGCATCCAACGGGGTGAGGAAGCAGACCGTCTACGGGCTATGCGCGGCAGTACGGAGGAATCTGTACAGACCGGTCTCGCTGCATGGATTGAAACGCATCCTACGCCGAAGGCCACCCTGGCTCAGGTAGCCGATCATATCGATCATATCCGACAGACAGCCGGTATCGATCATATTGGCATCGGTGGGGATTTCGATGGCATTACCAGCGTGCCGGTAGGTCTGGAAGACGTCTCCACCTACCCCATGTTAACGGCGGAGTTAATCCGTCGCGGATACAGCGATGAAGATGTCATGAAAATCCTGGGCAACAATATCCTTCGGGTCATGCGTAAGGCAGAAGAAATAGCCGCCCGTCTACAGATGGAACGGAATCCTTCGAGCGCACGAATTGAGGTGCTGGACGGAGGAGAGGAGTAGAGCATTTGGTGATTTGGTGATTGGTGATTGAAAGGTCAAAACCACTCACCAATTCACCAATCACCAATCACCAATCACAATTTTTTATGAACGAACAACATATTCGCACATTACTTGAGCAGGTTCAGGCCGGTGATCAGTCCATCGATGAGGCCGTTACGTCCCTGCGGATGTTGCCATTCGAGGATCTCGGTTTTGCGATGGTTGACCATCATCGGGCGTTACGCCAGGGATTTCCGGAAGTGATCCTCTGTACCGGTAAAACGGCAGCGCAGGTTACGGCTATTGCCGAACGAATCCTCGAGGCTGGTAGCGACCTGCTTGCCACCCGGGCATCACCGGATGTCTTTAAAGTGATATCCGAGAGATTACCTGCGGCACAGTATCATGAAGAAGCCCGGACCATCGTGGTACAGAAGGAATGGCGTGATCGCGGTCGGGGGGAGATCCTGGTAATTTCTGCGGGTACGAGTGATATTCCCATTGCGCAGGAGGCTGCGGTAACGGCAGAGGTGATGGGCAATCAGGTCGAGCGTATTTTTGATGTGGGCGTGGCCGGCATCCATCGGCTCTTCGCTCATAAGGAAACCATTCTGAAGGCCTCCGTGTTGATCGTCGTCGCCGGTATGGAAGGGGCGCTGGCCAGCGTGGTCGGCGGATTGGTATCGCGACCGGTGATCGCTGTGCCGACCAGTATCGGCTACGGCGCCAGTTTTGACGGATTGGCCGCCTTGCTGGGGATGCTGACCAGTTGTGCTTCAGGCGTTACCGTCGTCAATATCGACAACGGCTTCGGCGCCGGCTGTGCGGCCAGTTTGATGAACAGAAAATAGGCAAGTTGCGATGGACAATATGTATATTTTCCCATTGAATCCTAAAAACTATGTTGGCTTACTGTGATCATCTTTCCGGTTTAACCGGAGGTTTACTGCTGGGGGCGTTGATAGATGCCGGGGCGGACCGGACCGTTATAAAGACCGGACTATCTGAGCATGCCGGTCTGGACCTTACGATTACATCGCATCGTCACCGTGTTGCGGAAGTAGACGCTGTTTGTGCATCGATAAAGGGGGCCGGGGGTTCTACGCTTTCGACATTTAAGGACGCCCTGACGATAGGCCGTGCGGCGCCCGGTCAGACGCGTATGGCGGAGGTGCTTGGTCGGCTGGGAGAAGCGGGCGGTCAGATATACGGGGTCGCCCCTGAAGAGCTGACGCTCGACCAGGTGGGTGGTCCGGAGACGGTGTTTGAAATCATGGCTGTCTGCACCGCGCTGGACCACTTGCATATTACGCAACTTTTCCATACTACGATCCCGCTCACGGGAGGACTGGAACGGACCACTCCGCTCATGGCGGCCTTGCTCCGGAATATCCGCATACATATGGTTGATCGGGCTCCGATGGACCTCGCCGGAACGGCGCTCTTGACGACGCTTTCATCATCTGGTGAAGCACCGGCGTTCACACTCCATGAAATCGGATATGGTGGTCATCCTGGAGAAGACACCTCATCATCGGCCCTGCTTCGATTATGTATCGGTGAAACAGATACAAACGGATCGGATGATTCAGATTCTATCCAGGTCATCGAAACACAGATAGATGATATGAATCCGCAGTACTACGGTTACCTGGTCGACCGGTTACTGGATGCCTGGGCGCTGGATGCTTTTCTTACGCCGGTCATTATGAAAAAAGGCCGACCGGGAACCTTGCTTACGGTTCTGGCCGGCAGGGATCATCTGAAAGATATAACCGCCCTTATCCTTCGTGAAACCACCACGATAGGGGTAAGAACCTATCCCGCCAAACGCCATATTCTGCCCAGACGCATCGTGGCGGTCGATACCGCATATGGCGCCATTCGAATTAAAATCGTTCGTCACGGTGATCGCCGGCGTTACACGCCGGAATACGATGACTGCGTTCATGCCGCTCAGGGCGCCGGCGTGCCGCTTACCGACGTGTATGCTGCCGTCCATGCCGCGGCAGAACATATTGATCTGGACAGCCTCCTGTGATTGTCGTCGAAGATGTCCATTACCAGTATACCACCGGCGACAAGACCTCTCCCGCGCTGAACGGTATTTCTTTAACGATAACAGAGGCGGACTGCCTGGGCATTATCGGCCCCAATGGTTCCGGCAAGAGTACCCTGGCGCGCTGCCTGAATGGCCTGATCGACCCGACGGACGGACGGGTAATGATCAACGGCCTGGATACGTCCGATCCCACGCACAGCTGGGACATCTACCGCCAGGTCGGTATGATTTTTCAGAATCCGGATAATCAGCTCATCAGTACTACGGTAGAACGGGAACTGGCCTTTGGTCTTGAAAATATTGGCCTGCCCACCCGCGAGATTCATGAACGCGTCGAATGGGCGTTAGATCGATTCCATCTGATAGAATACCGTCTGTATCCGCCACATCGATTGTCCGGGGGAGAGAAGCAGCGTCTCGCCATTGCTGCTGTGGTGGCTATGCATCCCCGGTATCTGGTATGTGATGAGCCGACCGCCTTGCTTGATCCCACCACCCGGTCTGAAATCATGTCTCTTATCCTGTCCTTGAGACATGAATATCAGATGGGGATCGTATATATTACGCAAAATCCTGAAGAAGCGGTTATGATGGACCATACCATTTTAATGGCGGAAGGACGTATTGTGGTTGATGCCGAACCGGCCATCGTATTTGGAGATGCGGAAAGACTGGCACGTTATGGCCTGGATGCGCCCCTTGCCATACGCCTGGCCAAAGCGCTTAGAACCCGTCAACTTGATGTTCCCGATGACATCGTTCGAACGGAGACTCTGATCGATCATATCAGCCAATGGACACCTGTGGACAAAGCGCCCGATATCAGGGAACCGACGATGCCGGTCATAAAAGATACCAGGGAACCGGTGGTCGAATTTCAGGATATTACGTATACCTATTCACCGGACACCATACTTGCTGCGCCTGCCCTCCGCGGCGTGTCTGCACGCATATATCCCGGTGAATGTGTGGCCCTGATTGGACCTAACGGTTCTGGAAAATCCACTTTCATTCAGCACATTAACCGTCTTCTGACCCCGGCGTCCGGGACGGTGCATATCAACGGAATGGATTTATCTGATCCGGCCATTGATTTACGTCATATCCGGCAACAGGTGGGGTTGATCTTCCAGTTTCCGGAAGCGCAGTTGTTTGAAGACCGTATCTTCGATGATGTCGCCTTTGGTCCGAGAAATATGGGCGTACCGGAAGACGTGATCTCCGAGCGGGTGCATCAGGCTCTGGTGCGGGTACATCTTGATCCGGAGCGTTTTGCAGACCGGCATCCCTTTTCCCTGAGCGGCGGTGAAAAGCGCCGGGCAGCTATTGCCGGCATCCTGGCGATGGAGCCTGACATTCTCGCCCTTGACGAGCCGACGGCCGGTCTTGATCCAGAGGGTATACGGCAGATTGAAACGATTTTCAGAACGTATCGTGATACAGGCGCTACTCTTTTATTGATCTCACATGACATGGATCTGGTTGCCCGGCTGGCAGACAGGGTTATCGTTATGAAAGATGGCCAAATCATTGCAGAGGACGTCCCCCATCGTCTCTTTACAGATGATATACATATAGAAAAATGGTCTCTTGAAAGGCCTATTTTGTGCCATCTATTGGCTGCTATTCGTTCGTCAGGCATACCGGTCTCAGCCGGCTTTTTTGATGTGGAAGAAGCGGCGGACATGATTCGAAGATCTGTGACAGATGGTGTATAAAATATGGAAGTGAGGACCAAATTCATGCTCGTTGATATGCATACTAACCTGATGTGGTATCCGGACCATATGTCGGATGAATTTGTAGAATTTGCCTATGCGGCGAAGAAGGCTAAAATGCGATTGTCGCCGGATGTCTATTACAAGGCCCATGAAAATGAATATAAGAATGCGTTTGATTCTACACCGGAAGCGTTGCTAGAAGCCACCGAACATTGTGATAAGGTGATTGTCTTCGGCTTGAAAGCGCCGCACTGTGGTGTCAACGTCCCTCAGGAACTGGTTGCTGAATTTGTGCGTCGGCATCAGACCCGGTTTGTCGGTTGGTGTTCTGTTGATCCGAATGATGAGGATTGTGTCGAACAGTTGGAATACAATGTAAAGGAGCTGGGCTTGTGCGGTTTGAAGGTGGCCCCGATTTATCAGAACTTTGATCCTCAGGACCCTAAGCACCTGCCCTTGTTTAAAAGGGCGGAAGCATTAGATATACCTACGATCTGGCACCAGGGAACCTCCTTCGTACGGCCCGGTCCGCTCAAATGGGCGAATCCGATCCAGCTTGAAGACATCGCGCTCGCCTGTCCCGACCTCCGGATGATGATCGCCCACATGGGGCATCCCTGGGAAGATGAGTGTGTGGTGTTGATCCGTAAACATCCGAATCTGTATGCCAATATATCGGCTTTACACTATCGACCACTGCGGCATTATATGGCGTTTATGTCGGCTATGGAATATGGGGTGGAACATAAACTCATCTTCGGGTCCGACTTCCCATCGGCTACACCGGACCAGGTTGTTTCCGGCCAATGGAAGGTCAATGATATCGTTGAGGGCACGAATCTACCGAAGTTTCCAGAAGAGGCGATTCATAACATCATCTATGAAAACTGGAAACAGTTTATACAGTTTGAGTAAGAAGAGCTACAGCTCGGATCTTTTAAGCTCTGCTCGTCTGTTTTTTGACCACGCCTGTTCATCATGTCCCATATCCGCCGGTTTTTCTTCACCATAGCTGATGATCTCGATACGGCTTTCGTCAAGACCGGCATCACCGAGGTAGCTTTTTACAGCCCCCGCCCGCCGTTCACCGAGCGCCAGGTTGTATTCAACCGTGCCCCGTTCATCGCAATGGCCTTCAATGAGGATACGGTCTTCAGGCCTGAACGCACGTAATTTTTGCACATTTTCGTTTAGAGATAAGATCTGGTTATTGCGGAGTTTATACTCATCATAATCAAAATAGATGGTGTTGAGCAGTGCCATACGGCGGAGTTCCTCCGCCGATGCCTCTTGCCTCTGGGTCTCCCTAGCCACTTCAAGCCGACGCTCAACCGACTGTCGACGACGGCGTTCTTCGGCCTGGCGGGCCAATTGTTCCGCCTCCTGTGCAGTCCGAATGGAATCTTCCTGTACTCTGTGTCGTCGCTGGGATTCTCTACGGGCGAGTTCTTCGAGAGTAATCTCTTGAGGACTTATGCAGCCCGTGATCCAGACAGGTCCGATGATCATGATACTGAGTACAAGGACTGAAGCTATCGACCACCGCTTCATGGCCCGCTCCTTTCATAAAAAACTGTGCAGAATACGTTTAGCCGCTACGGCAAGAATCATAAGTGATGGTTTATCTAACATCCTAACGATACATGAAAATACGACTGGACTGCCAAATTAGCAAGTGTAATTATTTCATAAAAAGGGGATGAGCAACATCTGCTCATCCCCTTCAAAGTGTTCGGTCTATCAAAAAGCGTTATTTACGCTTCATTTCTGCACGCCGGTTCTTCGACCAGGCGTTTTCGTCGTGCCCCATAGACGCCGGTCGTTCTTCGCCGTAGCTGATCGTCTCAAGACGGGTTTCAGCTACCCCGCCATCAGTAAGAAAACTTTTCACAGCGCTGGCCCGCCGTTCACCGAGCGCCAGGTTGTATTCAACCGTGCCCCGTTCATCACAATGGCCTTCAACGAGCACATTGTCTTCAGGCTGATATTCACGCAACTTACGGGCATTTTCATTCAGCGCAGTCATCTGATCTGCTCGTAATTCCGACTCATCATAATCGAAATAGATGCTGCTGAGCGTGGCCATACGACGGGCTTCTTCTACAGCGCGACGTTGGGCTTCTTCTGCCTCACGGCGACGGCGATCTTCCTCTTCGCGCACGCGTTGTTCTTCCGCCTGAGCGGCCAGGCGGGCGGCTTCCTCTGCCGCGCGGACCGAATCCTCCTGTGCTCGGCGACGGCGTTCCGTTTCAATGGCGGCCAGTTCCGCCTGGGTGGGACCTTTAGGACCGGCACAGGCTCCGATAAAAAGTGGTGCCGAAATCAACACAGCGAGGACTAAAATTGAAGCCCTGGACAATCGCTTCATGAATCTCTCCTTTCGTGCAGAAGGGAACAGTACATTGACAGTATTATGTCGCACCAGCGTAAAACAAAACTTATTCTCTGACATTATTATTTTGCAGATATAATCATTTCATATATAACGTAGCGACGCATAGAGGCAAGGAAAAAGTTTAATTTTTTATTGTTCAGGCATCAGTTCCAGTCGCATTTGCGCTAATTTAGCCTCCTCTGTATTTGGATACGTCTCGATGACTCGATTCAAAAAAATGCGAGCGGCCCTATTATCTTTTTGGGCGATTTTTGTCAAAGCAATTTTCAACAAGGTGGTCGGCACCTTATTCCCTCTGGGATATTTATCCAACAGGCCTTCATACGAATCCAACGCCTGAGTATACTGACTCTGTGTATAATAGCAGTCCCCGATGTAATATTGAGCATCGTCGGCAAGTTCTGAGTTCGGGAAGTATTCAAGATACTGCCTGAATTGCCGAATGGCAAGCTCATAATTTCCTCTCTGGTAATCGGTCAACGCCAGATTGTATAGATCTTCAGGATCGACGGCGCGTATATTTAAGGAATCGGCCCTTGGCGCGGTCCCCAATTGTGCTTTTACGCCTTCCATCTTCTGGCTCAGGCGGGAAAACAGCCGTTCGCTTTCAGCAATCTTCGCCTCAAGGATCTGAATATGGTCGTCGAGCCCCGAAATTCGGTGATTTAAATCCGCCCGCATGTTCCAGATCAGGTCCATTTGCTCATGAGCGAGCGCCTCAAGCCGACTGATGTGGGCATGTAATGAATCGACATCCGCCCGGATCGCAATCCGATCCTGCAACACCTGTAATTGCGCCCGCAAGTGAATCGTATCATCTTTCAGGCCGGTCAAACCGGCTTGGGAGCCACAACCTCCCAGGATAACCAGCATGCAGAGAAGCATGCGTCGTAATGCCATCATTGTATCCCCATCGGTTCTCAGTTCAGGGACGAGGTCCCCATGAGGGTTGCCTGTTATTACTGTCGCCAATGACACGATAGGTTTCCGTTCCATCCCAACTCATCACATAGAGGTTATAGCGGCCGATTTCATCCCGGTCGGAACTGAAGAGGAGATGCAAACCATCTGGAGACCAGCTTGGATTGACGTTATCCCCTTCAATCCCGTTATTGCCAGTGATCTTCATCAAATTGCCCCCATTCACATCGCAAGTATAAATGTTGAATATGCGTTCCAGTCTGCCCGTTTCCTGACGTAATGTATCCCCGGAAACAAAGGCGATCCGGTCACCCCGGGGTGACCAGGCGGGAGATCCGTTATATTTGCCTTCAAAGGTAATCCGATGGTCATCAGATCCGTCTACATTGACGACATACACATGTTTATCCCTCAGCCTATCTGACATATAAGTTACTTGATCCCCCCTTGGGGACCATGAGGGGGAGATGTTTATCCCATAGCTGGTGATTAATGGTTTCAGGTCAGCACCATCCAGTCCGCTGAGAAACAGCTTTGATAACCCGTCTATCACCAGACCGATGACCAGGTGGTGCCCACCTGGCGACCATCTGGGAGCCAGGGTCGTTTTACCGCCGAACGGCACTTTATGGGTCTCTCCGGTCTGTAGATCGATTATGTACAATTCATGGGGACCGTCCCGGTACGATGTATAGGCGATTTTTGTTCCATCGGGCGACCAGTTCGGTGAATATTTACGTGCCCTATCGTTCGTCAACTGACGTATATGGTACCCGTCATAGTCGGCGATAAACAATTCCGGAGCGCCGGTACGCTGTGAAGTGAAAACCATCCGCGTTTGTGCCACGCCCCGTTCTCCGGTCATCTGCAGAACAATATCATCAGCAACGCGGTGTATCACGCGACGCAGGGTCAAATCAAAGGCGGCGTATCCCTTTTCGGTGATCTTTCGCTGGGTGACCACATCCGTCAGTTCCAGGTTCATTTCTATCTGAGATTCCCGGACTTCAAACGTCCCTGAGACCATGATCTGTACGGATAGTTTACGAAGCAGGCTGAGATCCGCTTCACCGGACTCATCCAGAAAAGCGGCGACCGATTCACCTGCTTCGTCGGTCAGTTTAACCGACAAATCCCGCACGGCAAACACACCGGACACTTTCATGTCACGAACCAGGACCTGATTAATGGTATCCCGGATAGCGGCATGCAGCCGGGTTCCTGTTTTTTCAACAAAAGGTTTAAAGGCAATCGAAATTTTGGGGGTGATCCTGGCCTGAATGCGTAAACGAACTTCGTCCTGAGCTTGCGATGCCCCAACAAGTCCGAAAGACAGGATCAGCAGGAATACGGTCAGGCATTTATAGAGGTTATATACAAATTTTTTCATTGGTACTACGGGTTATATTCGAAAGCGAAATGCACCCCTAAATAATCCTCCTCATAAGTGTCCGGCAAGGGAGGTAGCGGGTTGGACGAATCCAAGGCCCGTTGTGCCGTCAGATCGAAAACAGGATGCCTGGACTCCTGTTCTAAAATAATATGGTGTATGCGGCCTTTACGATCAATCTTAAAGTAGACAATAGCTTCCAGTCGTTTAACACCCGGCATACGCGGTACGACAAAATGCTGCTGTATTTTTCGCTGTATAACGCCCAGATAATAGGGAAACTCGAATTCTTTTACATCAAGACGCACCCTCGACATATCCGTCTCAAAGGATGGGGGCGTGACCGGCCCCTTATTCGGTTCTTCCGATACCAGACGGGGCGTCCGTTTCAGCGCCAGGGAAGCCTCTTTCTGCGGTGTAGCGGCTTCCTTGCGGGATACCACTTTATACGGACCATCTACAGGGTGTGCTTGCTGTTTTATCGGCGGCGCCGGCAGCGTGACCAGATTTACATAGTAGGTCTGCCGCCCCGTTGAAGATACCGGACGTGTCCATAGCATATTTAAAAATATAAAACCGCCCAGTACGATAATATGTAATAGACCGGATGTCCAGATCATGTGCGTCATTTTTGAGCCGGTTGAAGGCCGGTAGCCAACCCTATCCTGGTTACACCGTGTCCCTTAAGCTTATCAATAACCGTAATTACAGCCTTGTAAGACACCTGCTCATCTCCCCGAATGAATACCGGACGTTCATCCTCTTTTGTATAAACTGCCTGAAAAACTGCATCAAACTGACTGAGAGACAGGTGCCGCTCTTCCAGGTATACTGAACCATCCTGCGTAATCGTAATGACCAGTCCCTCATCCAGATCAGGCGCGGTGGCTCTGGCTTTGGGCAGTTCCACCTGAACGCCGCTCTGGATCATCGGTGTCGTAATCATAAATATAATTAGCAAAACCGTCATGACATCGACGAGCGAGGTGACATTGATCTCCGATAAAGCCCTGAGTGAACCTGCGCCGTTAAAGTCGAATGATTTCATGAGGAACGGCCTCGTAACTGCAATATATTCAATACCGTTGTAGACAGGTCTTCCAGATCCAACCCCAGACGACGGGATCGTTGAACAAAATAATTATAGGCGACTACGGCAGGGATGGCCACCGCCAGGCCTGCAATCGTCGTAATCAGGGCTTCTGCAATACCGGGCGCCACCACGACGATGCTGGTTGATCCCCTCGTGCTGATGTCCAGAAAGGCCGTCATAACACCCCAGACCGTACCGAACAGTCCGAGAAATGGACACACACTGCCGGCTGTTGCCAGCAGTGGCAGGCGCTGTTCGAATTTAGCCAACTCCACACGGGACGCGCGATCCAATTCCCGATACACTGATTCGACCAAATCCTGATGCGTCACGTTTGATCCGGTTGAAACGCTCTGATCGGAAAAGGCGTCCCTGTGTTTTTCGTAAACCGTCCGGAATACATTTGCCAACGGGCTATCCGGCCATTGAGAAGCTGACGCATGGACTTTTTCAAAATCGTTCTGTGTGCGGAATAAATTTAAAAAACGGCGGGATTGATCCTGTGCTCGTCGAAAATAACGCCACCGCTCTGCGATCGTTGCCCAGGAGGCGGTAGAAAAAACAAGTAAAATAAAAATAACAATTTTAGCGACGATACCCAAATCCAATATCAGATTCAGGACATTTGTTTCGGTTGGCAAAGAGAGACCCTATCCTTTCTGACCGACCAACCGGACCGCTCCATTAATGTTTGTTTTTTCAAGACGACAATGTAGAGGCGATCCTGGTCTTTGTCAAGTATTATCAATACATTAGTTAGAAAATTGCCCACCTGCCCACGTGCTTCTTCACTCACATCACCTGTATCACCAGGCACTTTAAATAGTGCGTTTCCGGTGCGGCCAGTAAAACCGGATGATCTGGTGCCTGGGTGCGGAAATCGGCCACCCGAACCGTACGTTCTGCATCACAGGCAGCATCCAGTACGACGTCACGAAATAAATCGTCCGTCATATAATAGGAGCAGGAACAGGTCACCAGATATCCGCCCGGCGAGAGCAACCGAATGGCCCTCAGGTTGATATCTTTATAGCCACGCACCGCCCCGGGCAGGCTCGATTTGCCTCTGGTAAATGCCGGGGGATCAAGGATAATCAGATCGAATTGATCCTGCTTTTTATTATATACGCGGAGGCAATCAAATATGTTCCCTTCGATGAATTGGCAACAGGCATCCATCGCATTGTACGCTGCGTTCTTCCGGGCAAGCATCAGCGCGTCAGCCGAGGTGTCGACACCTGTCACCTCCCTGGCGCCGCCTTTTGCTGCGGCCAGCGTAAATCCTCCTGTATGACAGCAACCATCCAACACCCTTGCTCCATCGGCCAGTGCGGCGACCACCTGGCGGTTTTCCCGCTGATCCAGAAAAAATCCGGTTTTTTGACCATTCATTACATCCACCAGATACGAACGATCATATTCCTGAATGTCAATCAACTCGGGGCAGTCGCCACGCAGAACGGATTTAACGGATGATAATCCTTCATGACGACGGACGGGTGTGTCACTGCGTTCAATAATACCCTTCGGGTGGAAATAATCTTCCAGAATATCAATAACAGCTTCTTTCCAACGGTCCATGCCGAGGGTAAGAAACTGTACAACCAGATAGTCGCCATAGCGATCCACGATCAGGCCTGGCAGCAGATCCGATTCAGAATATACAGCCCGACAGGCGTTCGTATGGTGTACCCATTGATCCCGATACGAACAGGCGTTCAATATACGATTCCGAAAAAACGAGGCGTCTATGGTCTGGCGTTCTGGGGTCAGAAGGCGCGCAACGATTATAGAGCGGGTATTGGCATATCCCCGACCCAGAAAACGACCTCGATGATCCTGGAAATCTACGATATCACCATCCGTGAAATCTCCTTCGATCCGGTCGATTTCTGTCTTATAGATCCAGGGATGACCGTTTAATAATCGCTTTTCTTTCCGGGGTTTAAAAATGAGTGCAGGCGTTTTCATTAATGTGGGGTCCTGAGGTCCGAATCCTGGGTCAATGCTACTTTGACTGTTCTATTGGGATCTTTATGGATCAGATCAAAGGCTTCCCTGGCGCGATGGAGTGGAAAGACATGGGTTAATAGTGGGCGGAGGCGCACAGCGCCGATCTCTACAAGTTTCAATCCGCGTTCTACCAGTAATTGGGTGTCCTTGGTTTGTTCTCGTCCCATTGTCAATCGGAGGGACCGGTCAGCCCAATCATGCATATCGATGGTCAGTGGCCCTCGCATGGTCCCTAGCATGACCAACATACCATGCGGCCGGAGGCAGGCTTCGCACTGTCTGAAAGAAACCTCTTCGCTCGTGCATTCTATGCTGACCTCCACACCCTGCCCTCCAGTTTCATCCAGGATACGCCGATTTACATCTTCCGTGGAGGCGTTTATCCCTGTATCAGCAGCCAGGTCGATGGCACGGCGCAATCGGAGTGCATGCAAGTCCGATATGATGATATTTGACGCCCCGGATAAACGGGCCACCTGGGCACAAAGCAGACCGGTTGCCCCGGCACCGCTGATAAAAACGGTTTTATCCTCTACCTGGGCTTGTTCTATGCCGTAAATTACAGACGAGAGGCGAAGGGCAATGGCCCCTTCTTCAAAACTGACGCCATCAGGCAGAGCCACGACCTGATGTGCCGGCAGACTATGATATTCTGCGAAACCCACATCCGTACGACAGACAAGAACCCGATCCCCCGGTGTTAGGGAGGTCACCTTTGAACCCCTGTATCCTACGATACCGGTAAGGCCCTGCCCGAGGCGACCGGACAGGCCATTCTGTCGGGATTGAACGCCGGTATAGAGGTCCATGTCCCGACGCGTCAGGACACAGGCCCGGATTTGAATCAGCACTTCATCCTCTCTACAATCGGGAACGACTTCGTCGTATAAGTCCAGTTCACCGACTGCATTCAGAATCAGTGCTTGCATATACATTCCTTGGTAAAGGGCCGATTTGGTGAGTTGTTGAATGATGCCGCTACGCGTCATCGAAAGTAAGGAACGTCTCTTCGAGGCTTTATTAGAACACGCTCCGCATCGCTCGCTGTGCTTTTCGTTGATCGTAATATGTGACTCAACCATTTTGAAATGCTTGTCCAATAGATTACCATTTCAAAGTGGATACAATTAATAGATCTCCATCAAATACGCAACCAAAAATCCTACGTAGATGAAGCTGAATCGCATATGGTCTTGCGGTCAGTCGCAGTTCACGGGGCATTGGCGTCTTTATCACAACTCGGTTGACACCACGATATCCTTTATATACAATAAATTGTTTACACGACCCATTTGCTTTTTACCCATAATTTACCCATTTGATCAACATGAACTATCTGACCCGCGGGTTTCAGGAGGCCTTCCGTTTACTGGTAACCGGAGATGCTGGTGTCTATGACATTGTCGGTGTCTCCCTGTTGGTCGCCCTGGCGTCCACGCTGCTGGCCGCTACCCTGGGGTTGCCCGCAGGGTATGTGCTGGCCACCCGACGTTTTCCTGGACGACGCCTGGTCGTCACGGTACTCAACACGCTACTGGCCTTGCCTACGGTCGTCGTCGGATTATCCGTGTATGCGATGCTATCACGGCGCGGGCCGTTTGGTTTTCTTGATCTGCTGTATACCCCCGGCGCCATGATTACCGGTGAAACGCTACTGGCCATTCCTATCGTGGCGGCTTTTACACTTTCGGCTTTCCGAAGTATCGATCTGCGGGTTACAGATACCGCGTTGACGCTGGGGGCGACGCCTTTCCAGACGCTCCGTTTGTTGATTTCCGAAGCCCGTTTCGGGATTCTGGCAGCTATCGTCGCCAGCTTCGGCCGAGTGATCGCCGAAGTAGGTGCAGCCATGATGCTCGGGGGAAACATCAAAGGCAGCACACGGACGATGACCACGGCGATTGCCCTCGAAACCAACAAAGGTGAATTCGGACTGGCCATCGCTCTGGGATTGATTTTATTGTGTACAGCTTTCGGGGCGAACATCCTGTTTCACTGGCTTCAAGGATTCAGCGACTGATGGCCGAGCCGATTCTACAGGTTGAAAACCTATCGCATCAGTATCAGGACGGATTTAGTTTACAGGTCGAGCATTTCGTCTTATATCCTGGTCGGGCGTATGCGCTTACCGGTCCCAACGGTTCCGGTAAATCTACGCTGTTACATATTCTGGGCCTGTTGACGGCTCCTCATCAAGGACGTTTTACATTCGAAGGGAGGCCGCTTTCGATGTCTGACGGCGCAAGCGTGCGGCATTATCGTCGTCAGGTGACGCTGGTCATGCAACAGGCCTATTTATTCCGAACCAGCGTATTTAACAATGTGGCATATGGCTTGAGGGTACGCGGCCTGACTGACGACCTGACACAGATCCGCGTCTCTCACGCGCTATCGAAAGTCGGGCTGACAGGTTATGAAACCCGTCATGCGCACCGATTATCGGGCGGTGAAACGCAGCGCGTGGCTCTGGCCCGAGCTCTGGTTCTGGAGCCGAAGATCCTGCTGCTCGATGAACCCACAGCAAACATCGACGTTGATTATGTCGCTCGAATCGAATCCTTTATTGCAGAAACCCGCATGGAACGTCAGATGACGATGGTGGTATCTACCCACCAGGTTGATCAGGCCTACCGAATGGCAGACGAGGTGCTGAGCCTGAGAGATGGTCACATGCTAAAAGCAGGGCCGGCCAACCTGTTTCAAGGGGTGATAGAGGCTTCGTCGGAAGGTCCCAGGGTCCATATAGAAGGTGGTTTCCAGCTATATACGACAGCCTCTCAGCGCGGATTAGCCCATATCCGGATATCGCCGGATGACATTTTCGTCTCTAAAAATCTTCTGTCTTCAAGCGCTCGGAACTCATTGAAGGGTACGATCTCCAAGGCCTCTGTTGAAGAGGATCGAATTCGTCTGGACTTGGATGCCGGCATCCAACTTACCATCCACATTACCCGGCAGTCTTTTGCCGGTTTGAATCTAACCGTAGGCGATGATATATACGCGACGTTTAAAGCTTCGGCCGTGCGGGTCGTTTAATTCATTAATGACGTTCAACAACGAACAGGAACATGATCATGAAATTAATGATGGGACAGGATGAACTGGAACTAGGGGGTAAATATCTATCTACCCTCAGGGATGCCAACGACCTGATTGACGATATGGACGCCATACATCGTCGCATGGATGAAGACGGCTATCTGTTGATTCGTGGACTGCAGAATACGGAAAAGGTCAAAGCGGCGAGACAGGTCGTATTGGACAATCTCAAAGCCAATGACCAGCTCGATCTGGATCAACCGGCAGACATCGGTGTCGCGGCCCCGGGAAAGAAGGGCCGTTTTCTCGGCGGCGCCAAGCAGGTGACGCATACGCCCGAATTTCTCTCTGTGGTCGAATCGCCGGAGATCATGAAGTTCTTCGAAGGATTTCTGGACGGTCCGGTGTTGACATACGACTATAAATGGCTGAGAGCCGTAGGACCTGGAGACAACACCGGCGCCCATTATGACGTTGTGTACATGGGGCGCGGCACCAAAAGTTTGTATACGGTATGGACGCCGTTAGGGGAGGTGTCGTATGATATGGGGCCTCTGGTTATCCTTGTCGGCTCTCATCAATTCGATGCGGTAAAAGAGACCTACGGGAAAATGGATGTAGACAGGGACCATGTAACCGGACATTTTACCAACGAACCGATTGACATGGTGAATCAGTATGGTGGTCAGTGGCAGACCAGCGAGTTCCATCCGGGTGATGTGATTATCATGGGTATATATACGATGCATGGGTCCTTAAATAATTTAACGAATCGATATCGAATCAGTACCGACACCCGGTATCAACTGGAAACCGAGCCGGTCGACGAACGCTGGATCGGCAAAGATCCGATTGCCCACTATGCCTGGACGGAAGGGGAGACTGTGTCGATGGAAGAGGCGCGCAAGCAATGGGGGGTTTAGGGAGTGTAGAGTAGTAAGTGCACAATGCAGAGTACAATCTTTTAAACACATTGTGCCTTTTCTGTGCTCTCCGTGATTACGTCTATTAAGGATAGTAGATTGTACTTATGATTATTCTGTATAAAGGGGGCCGGCGGGCATCCTGGCATGGGTTGTCTCAGAAAGAGCAGGACGCCAGTTCCCAGGCGCATGTCGATTTGATGCTGACTGTGGCAGAGCAACACGGGTTGCAGCGTATCGAAGGGTTCAAGCTTCTGGGGCCACAGGAGGACTGGGAACGGTTCTGGATTATAGCGTTTCCGACACTGGCCGGTGTGGAAGCCTGGATGGAAGCGGAGATGGCGCCGACTTATGGTCTTTATGGATATTATGAATATTTCCTGGCCAGATCTGAATCGAATCCTCTGAAAGATGCGAATCAGCCTTCACAACCTTCCCATCCGGCAAAAGCTGATCCTCGTCGCATTCCGGCACTTTCTGTAGACCATTCGAGTCTCATCGTGATTCTGTTCGAACGCCTATTGCCCGGTCTGAAGGTACTCGAAGATATAGAACATATCGCGCATATGAGATCGCTCGCCCGGGAACATCACATAATGCGAATGGAATCCTTTGCGCTCTTATCGCCTCAGGATGCATGGCACAGAGTATGGATCGCAGAATTCCCGACACTTGGAGGCGCAGAGGCTTGGATGGCATCTGAGACTCGTCCTGAACGCCGACGCACGCATCAACAAACGATCCATCTGGCCAGGAAATGGGCTCCGTCCTATTTTGCCCAATGGGTTAATCCAATTGACATGGTATCGCACCCCGGCTAATCGAGCCGGTTGTTGATTTTTCCTTTCTCATTCATTTATTTTTCGATCCAGAAACCGACTAATTATGCGATCTTTCTATTCCAAACTATTTCTTGGTCTTGTTCTTTTATTACCCTTTATAGCCTGTCAATCGAGCGATATACGTACCGGCCCTTATGAATTAGAGGATCTGTCAGATATCGGGCAGGTCACATCGATTGTAGATTCGGTCCACATCCGGCAGACCATCACAGACCTGGCCGGTTTCGGCACGCGTCTGACCGGTTATCCAGGCGCTACCGAGGCCGCAAATTATCTGGCTGATCGTTTCCGTACTATTGGGCTCGAAAATGTAAAGCTGGAAGATTTCATAGCATCTGTTCCGCTGGACGAAGGTGGGGCGTTAACGATTCTTGATTCTCCTTCCACCCTACCATCCCTCCAGCCCACCGTCCCGCTCTACTCCGTCTGGCCCAATCTGGTTCGAACCTCGACTACGCCGCCGGAAGGCATTACAGGTAAGCTATACTATGTCGGCGAAGGCGATTGGGTGGATTTTAACGATATCGACCCGACCGGCGCCATCCTTATGATGGATTTCAATTCAGGAATCAACTGGCAGAACGCCGCCAATCTGGGTGCTCGGGCGGTTATTTTCGCTGAACCGGATCGTACCACCCGCATTGATGGAGAAGAGAAATATCTGCAGGTGCCGATAAATTTTCCGCGCTTCTGGATGAAGAAAGAACAGGCCAGACCGCTCATTGAACATCTGAAGAGCGCCGGTCCGTTGAATGTGCGGGCCAAAGCACGCATGACATGGAAACGTTTGCCGGCCTACAATGTGTTAGGAAAGATCACCGGCACCCATCCGATTTTGAAGCACGAAGTGATCGTATTGGAGTCCTATTACGATTCCATGTCGCCTGTGCCCGCCGTCTCTCCCGGCGCCAACCAGGCCGCGGGCGTGGCTACTCTTGTCGAAATGGCCCGATATTTCAAAGCGCATCCCCCGGCACGGACCATCTACTTTCTGGCGACATCGGGTCATTTCCTCTCGCTCAGTGGGGTGAACGATTTTACCAAACGTCATACGCGTAAAGCCAAATATTTCGCTGAAAAGCTGGAGGAGCCGATCAACATGAAGCTGTTTATCGGTCTTGATTTATCCAGTGCACGGAATCAGGTCGGTGTGAATTACGCCGGTATCCTCTTTGCCGGAAACTCGTTCGAAAAGCAACGATTCTTTACGCCGTTCGGAAAAACATTTATGAGGCATGCGGCGGCGCTCAGTCGGTTCGGTGGATTTGCGTCCGACATGCTGATGAATGTGATCACTCCCTCACAAGGTATACTACCCACTAATTTTTTCCCGGCTGGTGACATTGCGGTGGACGCGGAACTGGTTTTCTGGACCGGCTTTCCGGCGTTGACTTTCGCCACGATTTTCGATGGCAGAGAATATGTAGACACACCGCTGGATATCGTAGACCGTGTCAATATACGTAATGTGTATATGCAGGCGACTTTTTTAACAGGTCTGTTCGCCAAAGGAGTCAATGATCCTAACCTGTTTCCGGATTTCAAGATGCAGCTTGACGACCGCTTCGTCAGCGGCCGGATCAAAGTTGTGGAGTTTGATCCAACAGAAAATTATATCCCCAGCAAACCCAAGCCGGGCGCTGTGGTTCGTTTTCGTCGGTATAATAAAAGCATCAGCGGCGTTAAAAACGAGATATTCATCGTGGCCGATAGTAACGGCGTAGCGGAAAGCACCGAATTGGAGGCGGGACGCACCTATCCCACAGAGGGATATGTTCTTGATGAAGAATCCGGGGATATCATCTACGCGCCGGATAGAGGGCCGTATGGCGCAGGCGCTTATCCGCTCGAAATCACGATGGACTGGGTGGATAAGCAGAAGCCGACGGTCGTATTCCGCAGTGAAGCTACCAATATCTACGATCTGGTGGACCCGCGATTTTTAACCCGACTCAATGAAGCGGTTCTTCTGGACGAATCCGGCAGTCCCCCACTCGAATGGGGCATGACATTTCAAGACGGCGGATGGACGTCGGGCAATACCTATGAGGAAGATACGGCCGTGTTGTTTACGCGGCCCGATAGCCGGTTCAAGGTAACCATGTCGACCGGCCTCCTGGGGCGTCGTCTGATACTGACCAATGCCGATGAAAATAATCCGGAAGGTATCGGTTTTTTATCAGGCCGGCGGGCCATTCCGATGACGTCTTATCAGGTGGCCTGGGACATGTGGCACCTGGACGAGGCACGCATAAAAGCCCTGGAAAGTGCCGGCGTCCATAGCGACCGGTTGGAATCGTTTCATCTTGAAGCAAAACGGCTGTTGGAAAAAGCCGATGTGGCCAGGCAGTCTTTGCAATGGGACACCTTTATAAAATACGCCCGGGCAGCATGGGGTTATGAATCCCGGGCCTATCCGGACGCGACAGCCACGGCCAATGATGTGATGAAGGGCGTTCTCTTTTACATGTTCCTCGTGATTCCGTTCGCCTATGCCCTGGAACGGCTTCTCTTCGGATATGTTGATATTCATAAACGGATCGGTGCAACGGTCGGCATCTTCCTGACAGCATATCTCGTCCTGCGGCTTAGCCATCCTGCTTTTCAGATCAGCGCAGCGCCCGATATTGTATTACTGGCATTTATTACCCTTACGCTCGCAATTGTCGTCATCTGGCTGATATCCGGACGATTCAGTCAGACGATGCATCAACTCAAAAAAACAACCAGAGGCGTCCACACCACCGATGTACAGAGATCAAGTGCACTCGCTACGGCCTTTACATTGGGCATCGGCAATATGCGTAAAAGAAAAGCCCGGACCCTATTGACTTGTTCAACGTTGGTTCTCTTGGTTTTCACTGTCCTGTCGTTTACCTCTGTCCAGACCTATCTCCGGATCCAGAAGGTGAACAAGGACACAGAGGCCGGCTATACCGGTTTCCTGGTGCGTAATACGAACTGGGCGCCATTACAGAAGCAAACCTATCAGTATGTGCTTTCCGAATTCAACTCCTCTGAACCAGAAGATGAAGACATTATCATCGTCCCCCGTTCCTGGTATGCCGCCAGCACGCCTGGCGTAAAAACCTTCATCAAAGTCGAAAAAGAAGATGTTGATTCTACGGATCTGGAACAGGGCAGCACGAATCCTGCAAGCCTCAACCCGAAACCTCCAAGCTCCACCTACGCCTCGGCCATCCTGGGCGTCCTGCCGGAAGAACGCGACGTCACCCATATCGACCAGTCTTTGATTACAGGAAGATGGTTTGAGCCACAAGAACGGGATGTGTGTATGATCCCGACGGAGATGGCTGAATTACTCGATATCACCTCCGCCGATATAGGCCAGGTTGATATCTATATTTTCGGGCAGCCGTTCAAGGTGATCGGCCTGTTCGATGAACAGGTTTTCGGTACGATCATGGATCTGGACGGCGAACCTCTGACGCCGGTCGATTTTACGGCGGCCGGCCAGGAACTGCTTACCCAGCTTGCGGCCAAAGACTACGGGGAGGAACCGGTCGACATGGTTCAATTCGATCATCTGCAAGCGGCGAATATGATCCTGGCGCCGCAGCCCTATGTCAATGATCTGGGTGGTTCCTTGCGGTCTGTCGCCGTTCGGTTTCCCTCGGATGCGATGGCGGATGCACGGATAGAGCGGTTTATGCAGCGGCTTGGGATACCCGTTGTCGCCAGCGTCAGAGGAGAAGTGGCCGTGTACAGCGCTATGGCCCTCAGTTCACTTTCCGGTGTCGGCAATCTGTTTATTCCGCTGGTGATTGCCGCGCTGATCATTCTGAATACTATGATGAACGCTGTGTATGAACGGGTCCGGGAAATCGCTGTGTACAGTGCTGTCGGTCTGGCCCCGGTACACATCGGCACCCTGTTCATGGCTGAAGCATGCATGTATGCGGTCATCGGCGGCATGGCGGGCTATCTGATCGGCCAGACCGTCGCCCAGGGGATTACCACCTATCACCTTCTTGAGGGGTTGACTCTGAATTATTCCTCCCTGTCCGCGGTTGCTTCCACGATGATGGTGATGGCCGTCGTACTCCTTTCCACCATCTATCCGGCCAGAAAAGCCTCGCAGATGGCCGTACCGGATGTGAACCGGCAGTGGACTTTCCCCGTACCTGATGGCGACCTGTGGAGCTTCGAATTTCCATTTACCATAGGTCGGTTGGAAGCCCTCGGCTTGTATACCTATCTGACCAGACTGTTCGAATCATACGAAGAAAGTGCCCTAGGGACTTTCATGACCGATGAAGTAAAATTAACGGCCATACAAACCGATGCGGTGGAGACGTATACCATTACTATGAAATCCTGGCTGGCGCCGTACGACATGGGCGTCAGTCAACGCGTGACATTAAGCGCAGCGCCTGCTGAGATGGAACACAATCTATACGCGGTATGGGTGGATATCGAGCGGGAGAGCGGGGACGTCGATTCCTGGCAACGCCTCAACCGGCGCTTTCTCAATACCTTACGAAAACAATTCCTGATCTGGCGCACGGTCGATCAGGGTGTTAAAGATGACTGTACGAAAGAGGGACGTATAATATTAGGTGTCGATACCGCTGTAAGATGATATTAAACAATATTATGTACCCTTTTATATGAAATGGATATTGGGTTTTTCGACGATGAATTTTGTCGTGTACTTATGGAGATTTTTATAAATTATTTTTCTATTCAAATGAAATCCGCCGCATATGGGCAAAGGCGAACTTTCATCCATCATCTATTACATGCGGCATCCAAAGTCGCCAATGCTTCTATGGCAAATTGGATAGCCGGTTGTCATGTCTATACGATAGCATATCAGGACAATGCCCTGTGATATGGAAGCCTGGGACACGCCTGTAACATAGAAGAAGTATGCGGGTATCGCACTTATCATTCACAGCCCCTGTTAAGCAACGCTCCAGTTTACTTTTAAAACAGAAGCGGATATTATCTTAACTTGTTGCCGGATATAGACGAGGAACATGCTTCTCCGTTTCGTGGTTGCATTCAAAACAGGTTATAAGAAATGTCTTGTGTCCTCATGATCAGATCCCTATCTTCACCATCCGGACGACAGACATTATGTAATAAGACTTTCAGCCAATACCCTCTAAAGGAAACGCATCACATCAGCCCCTGATGGACCCAAGCGATTACGGTCCGTTTGCCTGTGAACATGGTAAGCGATAACAGAGGAGATACCGTCCATGGAAGAAGCTCATCATATAGGTGAAGTGGTAGGTGGGGTTACCGCCTTGTTACTTATCGCGGCCGGTGTGCTTGCCTTCACCAAAAAGGTCAAAGTGCCGTTTACGGTTTTACTGGTGATCGTGGGTATGATCTTAAGGGCTATAAGTGAGGCTTATCCCCATCTTCTGCCGGGTATAGCCGAATTTGAAATCTCGCCCGGTTTGATCCTATTTGTTTTTCTGCCTACGCTCATATTCGAGTCGGCGTTCAATCTGGACGCCCGGCATCTCGGACACAATCTGGGGCCGGTCTTGACCCTTGCCGTGCCGGGACTTCTCGCATCCACGTTTGTCATAGGCGGGATAGTCTGGTTCCTTACTTCTCTCCTGGATGCTACCATCCCCTTTTCTTCGGCCTTGCTTCTGGGCGCCATTCTTAGCGCCACAGACCCGGTCTCTGTGGTGTCGCTCTTCAAAAAGCTGGGTGTGCCGGAACGTTTAACCATTCTGGTAGAAGGAGAGAGTCTGTTTAATGACGCTACCTCCATTGTGCTGGCTGCTATTCTGACCGACATCGTGGTTAAATCCGGCGCGTTGACCGCCGGCACCGTGCTGGACGGTGTGACCACGTTTTTCATTGTGTTTTTAGGTGGTCTGGTGGTTGGCGGCCTCATGGCCTATGTTGCAGGCATTGTCCTCGGAAAAGTGGAAGAAGACCCGTCTATAGAAATTACTTTAACCACGGTATTGGCCTATTTGTCGTTCTTCGTAGCAGAGGCCATCTTTCATGTCAGCGGCGTTATGGCCGTCATCGCCGCCGGGTTGCTGCTCGGGGGCTGGGGCCGTATGAAGATCTCTGTCAAAGTACGTAATTACCTGGAGCATTTCTGGGAGTATATCGCATTTGTCGCCAATGCCCTGATCTTCCTGCTGGTCGGCCTGCGTGTCGATTTACATGAACTTTGGAGCGCCATTGCCACTGTTGGCATCGTTATCCTGGCCATGCTTATTTCCCGCACCGGAGTAGTATATGGCCTGACACCGATTGTAGGCCGCCTGCCCGGTGTGGAGCCTGTTGAAACCAGGTATCAGCATATCATGTTCTGGGGCGGGTTGCGCGGTGCTATCGCCCTGGCGATCGTATTGAGCCTCCCGGAAGCGTTTGCTCTGCGGGAGCTGTTTATCACCCTGGTCATCGGGGCGGTGTTGTTCACGCTGCTGGTCCCAGGTTTGACCATCGAATCCCTGGTACGTAAACTGGGGCTGGATGTCGCCCCTCTGCCGGATCGCGTTGCCGGCCTGGAAGGCGAAGGCGTTGCGAAGCAACATGCCCTGGATCGTCTGCCCGAACTATTAAAAGGTGGCCTTTTTTCCATGTCCGTAGCCGAAGAGCTCCAGGAGTACTGTACTGAGGATCTGGAGGAAACAAATCATCAGATGGAGAAAATCCGTGCGCAAGAACTGGATCATGAAACAGAGGGCCAACTGGCCATCTTACGGGCGTTTTCAGAAGAAAAATCCGTGTACATCCATTTGTTTAATGAAGGGCAGATCAGTGAACGAACCTTTAGAGATATGATCGCGGAGTTAACCTTTCAAGTGGACGCGATCAGGCATACCGAGCAGATTGAAAATGTTCACTCTCACCGATTCTCCCGGCGGCGTGTTGAGAACTTTTTCCTGAATTTGTTTGACCGTTTACCGGGCTTATCGCGCGTTGCCGAACGGGCACGCCTGGCGCATATCGCCAGTGATTACGAACGGGCCTGGGCCCATTGTCAGGGCAGCGCCAGTGTGCTTGAGATGATCGACAACCTGGCACAAATGGAATCCTTGCCTGATGATATCCGGGACACTTTACATGCGCGATACGAAAGGTGGCATGAATCAGCGGTGCGCCAGTTGGATCAGACCGCCGGCCAATATCCTGAATTCGTAGCCAGCCTTCAAGGACGCCAGGGACGGCGCATCGTCCTGCTTGCTCAGGTGGAGACCATCGAAGAACAGGAAGAGTACGGCACCTTACCTCGACCTGTTGCCGAGACGTTGATAGAGGATATTAACCACCAGTTGAGCCATCTGAGGCGCAGTGTGGAAGTATCCCAACTGCGTGTGGAGCCAACTGAATTGCTAAGGAAGGTCCCGTTTTTCCAGGGTGTTCCTCCTGATGAATTCACGGACATTGCGAACAAAATGCGCTCCCGGACCTTTACCGAAGGCAGTACAATCATTCAACAGGACACCAAAGGGGATTCCATGTTTCTGATCGCTCGCGGTGTGGTGCGTGTTTCGAGAGAAGACGACGGCGTTTCTCGTGATCTGGCAACCTTGATGGCCGGTGAGTTCTTTGGGGAGATGGCCCTCCTCCACGGTGAACCTCGTACGGCGACCGTCCGGGCCATTACCCCTTCCTCCCTCTATGAATTGCGTCGGGATGATCTGGATGAAGTGATCGAAAAATATCCCGATATGCAGGCCGCGTTGCATCAGGCATCGGAAGAACGTAAAGCGCAAATGGCGGGATAAAGAACAAGAATGTATCTATCGATATAAGGAATCACGAATTCACTAAGGATATTTTCATCTTTTGGAGGTGGCTATATGTCTAGTTTGGAACAACGAATCGAAAAGCTGGAAAAGCAAGCCCGTTTTTACAAACTCGGGTTTTTCGGCCTGTGTCTTATCATTACGGCAATGACGACGATGGCCGCACAGATGCCTGCCGCCGACATTGATGCGCAGGTGATCACCTGCACGGAACTACGGGTTCTGGGTGAAGACAATAAACCGGCCGTGATTATCTTTGGTGCAGAGGGTGGGAATGTGGGGGTTTACAATACGGAAGAAAAACTGGTGGCAGGCATCGGCACTGGTGAGCGAGGCGGATATGTAGAAACATATGACAATGAAGAAAAGATGGTCGCAGACATGAAAGCCGGCGTCCGAGGCGGGGTGGTCTCGATCTACAACGACAGGGAAAGGACGGTTTCCCGGCTATTTGCCGTCGAATTCGGCGGTTCAATAGATCTGGCAAACAATCAAGGAGAAAATGTCGTAGATATATATTCCGGTGAATTCGGCGGGGTGTCCATATTAGCGAATACAGAGGGGCTGGAAGTCGTCCAATTACGGGCGGATGGAGCCGGGCACGGCGAGGTCAGCCTCTGGGACCGGAACAACTTCGGTCGGACCTTAACACCCTTTGCCTGGTACCGATGGCAGCGGTAAAGCAGCATGTTGGAGGCTGTCAGAGAAGTTCATCCTGACGTCAAACAAATGCTCGATTTTATCCAAAGTAAGGATCAGACATACAGGCCATGAGCGAAACAGTCGTTTCAAAAGATTTTATACGAGAAATTATTAATGAGGATATAAACACCGGGAAATTTGATGGCCGGGTCATGACCCGTTTTCCTCCTGAACCGAATGGCTTTCTGCATCTTGGCCATGCCAAATCCATCTGTTTGAATTTCGGTGTGGCTGAAGAATATCATGGGCTTTATAATCTCCGTTTCGATGATACCAATCCAGTCAAGGAAGACGACGAATTTGTCGAAGGCATAAAACGGGATATCCAATGGTTGGGGTTCGATTGGGGCGATCGCCTTTATTTTGCTTCGGATTATTTTGACCAGCTATACGAATTCGCGCTCCAGTTGATCAGAAAAGAAAAAGCGTATGTAGATAGTCTGAATCAGGAGGAGATGCGCGCCTATCGCGGGACGCCGCATGAGCCGGGACGAAACAGCCCGCATCGTCTTCGTTCTATTGAAGAGAACCTGGACCTTTTCAAACAAATGCAGGCCGGAGAATTTCCGGATGGTGCACATGTGCTGCGGGCCAAAATAGATATGGCCCATCCTAATCTGACCATGAGGGACCCGGTATTGTACCGTATTCGCCATGCTGATCACCATCGTACAGGGGACAGGTGGTGTGTATATCCGATGTATGATTTCACGCATTGCATTTCGGATTCTATCGAAGGGGTCACACATTCTCTCTGCACCTGGGAATTTGAGAACAATCGACCGCTATACGACTGGATACTGGATGAGCTGGATATATATCATCCGCAGCAGATCGAGTTCGCCCCATTGAACCTGGCCTATACAGTGCTCTCGAAACGATTATATCGTCCGCTTATTGAGCAAGGCATTTTATCCGGGTGGGACGATCCCCGGATGCCGACCTTTGCCGGCTTACGACGACGAGGCTACACGCCGGAGGCGATCAGGGCTTTCTGTGGGCGTATCGGCGTGGCTAAAAAACATAATTTAATCGATATAGCGCTGTTGGAGTTCACCATTCGGGAAGATCTGAACAAACGGGCGCCGCGCGTCATGGGGGTACTCGAACCGTTAAAAGTGGTGATTACCAATTATAGTGTAGATAAGATGGAGAAGATGGAAGCTGTCAATAATCCGGAAGACGAAAGCCAGGGGAGGCGGGGGGTACCATTTACCCGTGAAATTTATATCGAGCGAAATGACTTCATGGAAGATCCGCCCAGGAAATTCTTCCGTCTGGCGCCGGGGCGTGAAGTACGGCTACGGTATGGCTATTACATCACCTGTACCGATGTGATTAAGAATGATCAGGGCCGCGTGGTTGAATTGCGCTGCACGTACGATCCCGAATCCCATGGGGGCTCAACACCTGACGGTCGCAAAGTACGCGGCACCATACACTGGGTTTCGGCCGCCCATGCGCTCGATGCAGAAGTCCGACTATACGACCGCCTGTTTAATGACCCGGAGCCGGATACGAGTGAAGATACGACGCTCGAAAACCTGTTGAATCCTCATTCCCTTCAAAGATTAACCGGATGTAAACTGGAGCCCGGTCTGGTTGATGCCGAACCGGGCCACATTTTCCAATTTGAGCGTTTAGGCTATTTCTGCGTCGATACCGTCGATTCGAAACCCGGAGTCCCGATGTTCAACCGTACAATCACCCTGCGGGATACCTGGGCGAAGAAGCAGAAGAAATAGACCATTTAGTGATTTGGTGATTTGTTGATTTGGTGATTTAAAAAGCCCATTACCAATCACCATTCGCCAATCACCATTCACCAATGAACAATCCCCTCCTCCAGGCCGTTCATCGTTTTTCCACCTTGAAAGTCGTTGTCGTGGGTGATGTGATGCTCGATATGTATGAGCATTGCTATACGGCGCAGAGCAAACCCATAGATTCGGAAAAACCGGGACGACGTGCGTATACGGCACAGGCGATGCATCGGCATCCGGGTGGGGCAGGTAACGTGGCTGCGAACCTGACAGCATTCGGTGTAACGACCAGCCTGATCGGGGTGACCGGCAATGATGGGCATCATCTCACCCTGCAGCAACTGGCCGATGAACGTGGCATACGATGCCGACTTGTGCGCGATGCCCAACGACAGACGACGACGAAAAACCGGCTCTACCTGGATGATGACTATATACTCCGGCGCGATGATGAGTGTATGCATCCGATCCCGAAGGCGATAGCAGGCATGGTGTTGCATGAGGTGATGTGTGAGTTGGACGGTGCTGACGCGATGATTTTAAGCGATTATGCCAAGGGCGTCTTTTCGGAGTCCCTGGCCCAGTCTATTATATCCACCTGTCGTTCCCGTTCGATACCGGTGATTGTGGACTTCAAACCGTCCAGCAGATCCATGTTCAGGCAAGCCGATATCATTGCCCCGAATGCCGGTGAGGCGAAAGCTTTGCTCCCTGGATTTAATACAACAGATACCCTTGATACCGACACCCGTGAATTGTATGCGCATCTTCAGTGCCGAAATATTGTTATTACGCTGGGCAATCAGGGAATTTGCGGCTTCGACGGACAGACTTTTTTCCATCATCCTGCTCATCAGGTGACTGTCGTGGATACTGTAGGATGCGGCGATACCGTCCGCGCCGGTTTAGCTACCGGCTATTCTGCCGGCCTATCTCTGGAAGAGTCGGCCGTGCTTGCCAACCAGGCCGCGTCTCTGGTTTGTAAAAAACAGGGGACCGCCAGTGTGTCGTCGGTTGAATTGCTTGCGGACTTAGCCCGATGAATTATGGATGATAATTTTTGAGTTATAAATGAGGAACTATATTGTCATGATAAAAAAAAATCATAAATCGCCATTCAAAAATCATCATTCCATGTGATCATGTCTCTTCAATCAATTCTTTCCGATTCGTCTGTTGAACGAGCCTGGGACCATCTGCAGTGGATCCAGGAAAATGCCCCTGTACGGATTAATGGCGCCGGAGATGACCTGCGGGCTGCCGAATACTTCGCGGAACAACTCGATACATACGGTCTGGAAGCGTATCTTGATCAGTTTACCACCTACCGCAGTGCGCCGCTGCGAGGCGACTTGCGCATACTGACGTCTGAGACGATGGATATCGCCTGTGAGGCTTGCGGCCATATCGTTTCTACCTCGGATATTGGGATCGAAGCCGACCTGATTTTCGTTGGCCCTGGTGCCCCGGCGGATTATGATAACAAAGACGTCCGCGGCCGGATTGTATTAACGGATATCACCTCAGGACCTGCTCGCCCTGAAAAGGCACGCATTGCGGTCGATCATCAGGCTGCCGGTATCATTTTTATAAATATGGGTCCGCCTGAGCATCATAACATTCCGATGGGCGCCATTAAATCGGTCTGGGGGAACCCCACCCGTGCGTCTATGGCCGAAATACCTCAAATACCGGCGATCGGTATTACCCGGGCCGATGGGGACAGGCTCATCGCCCTGTGTGGTAAAGGCCAGGTTCACATTCGCATGATCGCCCAGGCCTCACGGGACTGGGGCCCTCTGCCGCAAACCTGGGGACGTCTTCAAGGGGGCGCTTCAAATGGAGATGTGCTGATCGTAGGCGGCCATTTCGACGCCTGGGAACCTGGTATGTCGGATAATGCCGCGGGAAACGCGCTGATTCTGGATCTCGCCGAGCGGATCTATCCCATGAGAGACCAACTGAAACGCGATATTATTTTCGCCTTCTGGAACGGCCATGAGATTGGTGAGATCGCCGGTTCAACCTGGTTTCTGGATACCCATTGGGACGAGATCGATGAACGAGGCATCGCCTATTTCAATGTGGATTCGGTCGGATTTACCCGTACCAGCCATTTCGAGACGGCCAGTACAACGGAACTGATCCGGTTTCATCAGGATGTGGAAAGCCTGGTCCTTGGCAGCCCGGCACATCGGAAGAAACTCACGCGGGGCAACGAGCAACCATTCATTCCGATCGGCCTGCCCTCGCTGGAAGGCAGCTATCGCTACAGCGAACAACAGATTGCGGCCTGGAACGGCGCTGGTGGCGGTTGGTGGTGGCACAGTACAGCGGACACGCTGGACAAGGTCGATCCCGAACGCTATCGGCAGACCCGAGGGATCTATGCCGGATATATTCTGGAGATGTGCATGCGGCCCATCTTACCGTTTAACTATGCCGATGTCGCCGAAAATCTGAAAGACCGTATTATGCAGGTAGATCAGCATTATGCTATGGACCTGCCTGTTGATGCGTTCTGTGACGCGGCTGAATCGCTTATGAAACGAATATCCGACGAACCGAATCCGGTTGATCCGGATCGGTTCAATCATACGCTGAAACGCCTGAGTCGTATTTTGATGCCTGTATTCGAAACCTTCGGCGGACGGTACGACCAGGATCGGGTCGCCCACCCGGCCTTATCCAGCCCGATTCCGATACTGCACGAACTTCAGGATTATCCTGAACTTCCGGAGGACGACGAACAGCGTCATCTTATGGATACGGAATTACTCCGTGGCAGAAATCAGTTGTCAGATACATTACGCAGAGCAACGGAAGAGATACATCGAGGGTTAGCATAGGTACGAAGCTACGAAACGGCGAAGCTACGAAAATTGAGGCATACAATTGCCTTTCTATATTCGTTGTTTTGTCGTTTCGTAACTTCCCCATCAAGGAGACGATCATGGCCCATCTTTTCGATCAAACGTATACCCGTCGTGAGCTACTCGACCTGATTGGTGACATGAGTCAGGTGGCCCACGCGCGTAAGGCCGAGCTTGCGGAAGGCAATGAACGCGGGGCGGATCTTATCGAGGTATTCAACGCGTCGGGGCTTTGTTTTTCCGTACTACCGGGACGGGCGTTGGACATCGCCTCTGCACACTATAAGGGGATATCGCTCTGTTTCCGAGGGAACACCGGCGATGTCGGGCCTGCCTTTTATGAACCGCAGGGCTACGGATGGATGCGCGGATTCTATGGCGGCCTGGTCCTGACGTGTGGCATGACATTTACCGGACATCCGGAGACCGATCCTGAAGAGGAGAATGAAGAATTAGGGCTTCATGGCCGCGCCTCCTTTCTACCGGCCAAGCAGGTGTATACCGACGGCGTCTGGGAAGGAGATGAGTATGTCGTTCGTGTATGTGGCAAAATGAGAGAAGCGGTCGTCTTCGGGACGAACCTCGAGTTGACGCGGGAAATCTCAACCTTGTTGGGAGAGAAATGTCTTCGGATCCACGATCGGATTCACAACCAATCTGTGGATCGGTCGCCGCTGATGTTCGTGTACCACTGCAATCCCGGTTTTCCAATTCTGGATGAAGGATCACGGGTCGTCGTCAACAGTGAAAAGACAACGGAATGGCTCGAAGACCAAGTCGTCGGTCCGGAGGCCTATGCCACAGCTACCTCACCGGTCCCCGAGGCCCACGACGATGTGTACGTCCACCGGCCTGTTGCCGATGCTGATGGCAACGCGCATGTTGCTCTGATCAATGATCGATTGGCCCTCGGTATCTACTGGACTTTCCCTCAATCGGAGATGCCTCTCATCTCCAACTGGCGGCATTTCCATCGTGGGACGTATGTCATGGGTATCGAGCCGGGTAATGTGAGTATGCTCGGCCGGGCGTGGAACCGGGAGAATGGCTATCTCCAGCACATCGAACCGGATGAGGTCCGTGAATTTCATATGGAGATCGGCATTCTGGACGGTGAGGAAGAGATCAAAGCGTTTGAGGCTAAAGTGGGATAAGCTGACTCGGCGATTCGCAATTGTCTCAAGAAGGATCGTGGCGACAGGATGCAGAGGGGCAGGAACTGCACGAAGACCTGCAGGACGTGCGGCAGGAAATTCAGTCCGGCGTAATCCTCGTAGACGCCTCCCATTCCCAACTCAATACTCAGAACTCAATACTCAGAACTCAGGACTGTAGTTTTCGCCATACTGCTGGCCTTTCTCGCTGGCCTTATCATCTTGAGTACAGGCTCTACATATATCGCCTCCTTTTTTGATATCGGCTATCTGGCCAATATGAAACGAGAGAACAAGGCGCTTGTGAATCGGATACAGGTGTTGAATCAGCGCACCGGGTTTTATCAAAAACAAATGAAAGCGTTAGTGCACCGGGAAGTGGAATCGCGTATTATCGCCGATTTGCCTGAAGTCCATCCTGATATTCGTAAGCTGTTGGGCATCGGTGGCGAGGGGCCGCCCTTATATTCCAACATGGATACCGATACCGTGATGATATTAACCGATCGAATTCAAATTGATCTGGATCGATTACTTCGCCAGGTCCGTCTGGAACAGGCGAGTTTCGTCTCTGTTGCTGAAAAGGTCAAAGAAGATAATAGAATCCGGCTTCATCTACCTACGATTCAACCCGTAGCCGGACGTACCACGAGCAGGTTCGGTACGCGGAGCGATCCGATGACCGGTTTTCGGCGCATGCACTCCGGGGTGGATACAGCCGCCCGGCATGGAAATGACGTACAAGCTACGGCCGCAGGTGTCATTGTTTACACGGACCTGGGTAAAACCTACGGTAAGTTTGTAGATATTGATCATCAGAATGGATATACCACCCGATACGGTCATCTCTCCAGGATTGCCATACAAAAAAATACGCAGATTAACCGTGGTGATATCATTGGCCTGGTAGGTAAGACCGGACAAACGACGGGTTATCATCTCTATTACGAAATACGCCGCAATAATCGTGTGATTGATCCATTGTTGTATTTTTATCCTGAAAAACAGATTCTTGATTAGTATGAAATCAATCAGGTACAATCATCGCCTTGATGACCTGATCTGAATACCCATCGACTAGATCGAAGGCTTTCTGCGTTTCCGACAGGTGGAAGGTGTGAGTGAGCATGAAAGAACAATCGATATCGCTATGTTGCACGAGGTCGATCGCTGCGGGGATGCAGCCGTTTTGGCGGCGTACATTTTTGATCGTCACTTCCCGGCGGCGTAAAATATGGGGATCTAGCAGGATGTGAGCTGTCTCCGGGATGCCAACGAGCACCAGCGTGCCGCCCGGATTTAATCTATGGCAGGCTTCGTCCAGGGTGTCGGGCTCACCGCAGCAATCGAAGACCACATCATACGTCTGCCCGGAGGGCGGGTTATGGTTCATCGGATCGAATGCGTAAGAAAGACCGTGTTCTTCGGCGATCTGCCGGCGATAGGCCAGGGGGTCTACACCGGCGATCTGCGTGATACCGATTGCCCGGGCCGCGAGCATAACAGACAGCCCTATCGGCCCCAATCCATAAATACCAATCGGCATGCCGCCCGTCAGCCCGCTCTGCCGGGCGGCATAGCAACCGATAGACAACGGCTCTACCAGCGCAGCCCGTGCCGGTGAAAGATCATCAGATACCGGAAAACAGCACGACTCGGGCAGGACATAATATCCACTCAAACACCCATCCAACTGACCGGGACAGCCCATAAAATGCAGGTCTCTACAGGTATGCGTCCGCCCGGTCCGGCATTGATCGCATACCCCGCAGCTTACCGCCGGATCCACTGCGATCCGGTCGCCCGGTTTGATTCTGGTCACGCCGCCGCCTGTTTCGACCACCGTGCCTGAGCACTCGTGGCCGACCAGAAAAGGAAAGGTGATCTGCTGGTCACCGATCCGTCCGGTGCGATAATAATGGATATCGGAACCGCAAACGCCCACGGCGTCTACGCGGAAAAGAACATCTGTTTCATGTGTAATTTTCGGTTCAGCGAGATCCGCTGGGGCAAAATGGCGGATAGCGGTTAAGGGCATTGATTTCATAAGAGATAAGGGGCGGGCAGGTAAGAGATAAGGGTTTGTTGTTCACTCGCCCACCTGCCAGTTGACTCATATCGCCGGCATCACATTACCGCCGCATACGGGAATATAGGCGCCGGTGATAAAGCCGGCCAGATCGGATGCCAGGAACACGACGGTATGGGCGATTTCCTGGTCTTCACCACGTCGTCTTAAAGGAACACTTTTAGCATACGGATTTCGCCGCGGTATCAAGGGTTTGTAATTACGCTCTTTATCGCTGATCGTCCATCCCGGCGCCACCTGATTCACTGTGATGTGGTGCTCGCCTATTTCCCTGGCCAGTACCCTCAGTACGCCATCCATCCCGCGTTTGCCGGACACATAGGCGGATTGACCGGGCAAGTTCTGCATGGAACATTCGGAGTTAATCGCAATGATACGGCCGTATTTCTCTTTTATCATATCCGGTGCAAAGGCTTTTGCCATCAAGACATTCTGCAGGACGCAGGAACGAAACTGGCTCTCATAGTCATCGATGGACTGTTCGAGTACACTCGACCAGGGATACTGTATAACGGCATTGTTGACGATAATATGCGGGCTGCCGAGGGTTCTTTTTATCGCGTCGCGCATGGCGAATACGGATTCTTCTTCCGTGATATCCGCCTGAACTTTCATCGCTCGAACGCCCATCTCCTGTATTTCGTTCAGCAAACTGTCCGCCTGTTCTGAGTTAGCATGATAGTGTATGGCCACATCCGCGCCGCTACGGCCCAGCGTTCGGACCATCACACGGCCCAGCTCACCTGTACCGCCTGTAACAACCGCTATTTTTCCAGATAAATCGATTTGAATCATGGATTTCCTCTTATTTCAAGTTCCGAGGTCAGAGTTCCGCGTACGCGCACGGCGCGACGTGCGCGTACACATAAGTAAAAGAGATAAAAATGTGCAGAGTGCCGAGTGCTGAGGATGCCACTGATTCTGTATCTCCTGTTATGCAATCGCGCTTATGGGCAATCTTTGCACCGGACGGGCTGAATGTATATCGATGACAAATCGAAGCCCCTTTGATAGAATATACATGTTGGACAACCGGCACAGCAAATGCTTTCAGGGAATGAAGTAAAAAGTGAAGTGTGAAGCGTGAAGAGTAAAAGATAGTTCCGAGTTCCGAGTAGAAAGTTTCGAGTAAAAGATAGTACAGAGTGGAGCGTGCAGAGTGAATTTCAGATGATCTATATATCGCTTGACAAGTGTGTGGTCCGGCGCTTAGTTTGCATGAATATTCCGCTTTACGGACGACAATTCTACTTAGAGGTTACGGAGATATTATGCCGTGTTGTATCACGTATCCAGGTGAATTTCTGCGGTTGTTTGTCACTGTATTTTTATCGGGACTAACCGTAGTCGGGTGTTCCCATACGCATACCTTTACACCCAACGATGCAGACGGATATTATGAACGGATCAATAAAGCGGGCCAGACTCAGAATGTCCTGATCCGGTTGGATGGAGGAGACGAGCGGCGAGGTGCGAATATACATGTCGGTGCAGATTCTGTGACCTGGATGACGCCCGATCCTTTCACCCGTCTTTTTACGAGGCGACGCGGTGTACCAACCGGTCAAGTATCAGAAATCGTCGTAACAAATCGGACTAAAAGCGGCCTGATAGGTACGGGTCTAGGGATGCTGGCAGGCGGCTTTCTGGGCGTTTTTCCCGATGTGGTCAACAGTATCAAGGGCAATCAGTTTGATGCCGGACGCACCCTATTCTTCGGTGGCCTCTTGGCTGCTTTCGGAGGGATCGTCGGCGGCGTAGCTGGGGTGAAAAAAGGCACGCAGGACATCTTCATATTTTCCGAATATCTGGAAGGATCGGACGCCTATTTAATCACGCAACAATTGAAAGGTGTTTTGCCCGGTGTAGACGATGTGCTGTCGGATCTGAGGCGCGGTATCCGGGGTTTGAACGCTGGACAGATTAAAGAAATGGTGACACAGAGCAATATTATATACACCATCGATGACAATCCCTTCTGTTTCTTAGTCGTGAACTCGAGATCGGTAAAAATATATCTGTCGGCAACCCAAACGGATGTGTCCGATCCCCTCGGTTTGTTACGCCCCTGGTCAACCCGGGATAGTTGGTTTGCGATCAGTCCCGGTGGCGATATGGATTACGCGATAAATCTTATTCAACAGGCCTATGCAAAGGTCAGCACCTAAGGAACGACCGTTTATAACCCCATCATCCATCTTTCTCAATAGAGGTTCTATCATGACTCGTTTTTTCAATTCCGCCTTTATGGTCATTTGCATTGGTCTATTGGGTTTGAACTGCGGCAATCAGGAGCCCGATATCGTCGATCAGGTCAATACCCCGCCGCTCGATGAAGCCCAGGTCATCGCTAACAGGGTCATGGACGCCATGGGTGGTAAAGAGAACTGGGACAATACGCGGTATCTGAGATTTTCATTCTTCGGCTTCCGCACCCATCACTGGGACAAGTGGACCGGACGTTTCAGGGTATCGTGGACCGACCGGCAAAGCAAGAAGGACTATTTAATCCTGATGAACTTAAACACAAAAGAAGGGAAGGCGTTCGTGGCCGGTGAGGAAGTGATGGATTCCGAAGAGCTGCAAGAATTAATGACCCGCGGTGAACGCGCCTGGATCAACGATACCTACTGGCTTCTTATGCCGTATAAACTGCAGGACCCCGGCGTCAATCTGGTGTACGAAGGGGAAGTGACCATCGACGAAAAAATGTACGACAAACTACATTTAAGTTTTAACGACGTAGGGGTTACGACCGGCGACGAATACTGGGCTTATATCAATAAAGAGACGCATCTGATGGACAAGTGGGAATATTTACTTCAGTCGCGTGAAGGCCAGGAAGAACGAAGTCGGGGGGAATGGAAATGGAACAACTGGCAGCCGTATGGTAGTATTCTTTTGTCGGCAGAGCGTGAAGGGACCGACGGTACGAAGCGGGCACATGGCGATGTCGGCGTCTTCGATCATATGGCCGATGCGATTTTCTCTTCGAGTGATGCGGCGACCGATGAGATGTTGCAGGCTTCCGCCACCACGCCGACCTCTCAACCCGCGGCGGCTACATCACAGCCTGATTGACGGAGACCGGTATGGCCACTATGGCGCCTACGCCTATCCATGTAGCCCTTGATCATCCGGAAAGCGGCCGACTGACCATTTTCTGGGATGACGGCAGTGAATCTGAATATCTCCTGGCTGATTTACGCAAAACCTGTCCATGCGCCACCTGCAGAGATTTACGAGACCAACTGACATCGAGCAGTGAACTGACCCTGCTTACCAACCATGCCATAGATCCCAGTACAGAGGTGATCCATATGGAGACCGTAGGACGATATGCTATTCAGTTCACCTGGAAAGACGGCCATAATACCGGGATCTATACCTACGAATTTCTACGGGAGTCAGGACAGAAAAAGCAATAAAGCCATGAGGGTCTGTCGCCATGATCATTTATTGCCCTAAATAGGACCATTCAAGAGGAGAACAGGCTGTGCCGGCCGAACAGTTACGGAATCTCAAAGTAAAAGTCGGTTTATTGGGCGTAACCCACCCGCATGCCGACGCTCATTTGCGTACGCTTGAATTACTGGACGAAGTGGAAAGCATTTCCGCCTGGGACGAAGGCGAAATCGTCGTGGATGCATTGAAAATAGAAAATCGTCCTAAAATGGAGACGACGCAGACCACATTGGAACAAATATTAAACCGGCAGGATATTCCTATTATTATCAGCCTGGGGTCCAATAGCCGAAATCCGGACTGGATCATTCGGGCCGCCGGTGCGGGAAAACATATTCTTACAGAAAAGCCCGTGGCGGCGAATTCCAACGCTTTAAATCGTGTCGTCAGCGTTATTCGCCATGCCGGTGTACATCTGGGCGTTTATTATACCTGGCGGTTCAATCCTATTGCACGTGATATCCGGGCTATGATTGAACATGGCGTCATCGGCAAATTGTTGACGGTCGAAGCACGGATGATCACCTCGCAGGTGCAATTTCGAGATCCATCTCACTGGCTGTTCAAAAAAAATATCGCCGGCGGCGGCATCCTGAGCTGGCTTGGCTCTCACTGGATTGATTTAATACGATATATCACCCAGGATGAAGTGGATACCGTTTCTGCTATGGTCGATACCTTGAATGGTGTTGAGATCGACGTGGAAGATACGGCTGTGGTCCTCATGCATTTGAAAAGTGGGGCGCTTGCTACGCTTCACGCCGGCTACCTGCTTCCCATCAGCCAGACGGGGTATACCTCCGGCACATACGATACCTACCTCTGTTTCCGTGGCCTAAATGGGAATATCACCTGGTATCCGACCAATCCCGAACGAGAAATCATTGTGGAAAGCGTAGCGCCGGGCTGGCGTGCAACGCCGCATCGGGAGTTAAAATATACCATGGCTGAGTCCGACGCCTACGGCGGTCAATACGGTCTGGAACTTGTTCGACAATTCATTATTTCCGCGATGCGTAATGACACCCCTGCCAATGGCGCCGAGAACGCGCTTCGCGTCATGCAAATCATTGAAGCAGCCTACCATTCCAATAGCTCGGGACGGACGGTCAAAGTAGGGGAAGCGCGGAGGTAGGAATTCATTATTCCACATGCCATCCTTAACCGACAAAATTGTTCTCATCACCGGTGCATCCGCCGGTATTGGTCATGCTACGGCTGTTGCCTTCGCCAGAGAGGGCGCCACGGTTGTACTGGCAGCGCGCTCCGAGGACCGGCTGCAGCAGGTATCTGATGAAATAGAACAATATGGGCGCCCCACCCTGGTGCTGCCCGTTGATGTGGCGGACCGGGATGGTGTGTTTACCATGATGGCCCGCATCATGGATTCATTCGGCCGTATCGATATTCTGGTCAACAATGCCGGTATCGGTTTGGTCGGCCCGGTCGTTGATATGGCGCCGGCCGATTTACAACGGGTGATCGATGTCAATCTCTTTGGCATGATCTGGTGTACACAGGCCGCCCTGCCCCATATGATTCAACAAAAAAGCGGCCAGATCATCAATGTGTCCTCTATTGTGGGAAAACGGGCTATACCCTATATGTCCGCCTACTGTGCCAGTAAGTTCGCTATGCAGGCCTTTTCCGAATCCTTGCGTGTCGAGACCACCCCTCATAACATAAGTGTCACCGTCATCTGTCCGCCACGCGTCCAGACAGAATTCGATACAACCCCCATGATGCAACATCAAATCAGCCAGAGAGTCAATCTCCGTGGTATTACCTCCGAATCAGTGGCCTCGGTGATTATTCGCGCTGCCCGTAGACGTCGCAGCGAAGTGATCATTTCCCTACCGGCTAAATGCCTGGCGCTCGGTCAGAGAATATCACCCCGCCTGATGGACTGGGCCATAACCCTGATCTGGAATCGTCTGGCCTATAAACAACAATAATTAGTAGCCTGTAATAGGGGAACTCATCACAACGCTGTTTCATTCCCCTATTACAACTCACCAACTCATAACTTGGAACTGTCTTTACAAATCACCAAATCACCAATGTCTTTCATTCATATTCCAAAAAGCTGGCACATACCGGCATCACAGGCTACACCTGAAGACATCTAACTTGACCGCCGCCGATTATTGAAAACAATGAGTTTCGGGGGTATCAGTGCGCTTGGGGTTCTGTCCGGCTGTGATCACCTCAATGCGTGGAGACCTAACAAACCGAATCAGGATGCCATCTTACAACCCCCCTCTACAGGACCACCTCAGGCATCCCGCACTCAAGATTTATATCCTGCTCGGCACAATCCTGCTTTCACACTGGATCGCCCGCTAACGCAGGAATATACGGCCAATAAATATTTTATTTTTGTGAGTTTGCGGTATCCAATATTGTGAACAACTACGTTCACAAATTTCGGACCCGACCGTGGGAGGTAGAGGTGAAAGGGCTGGTTGAAAAGATCCAAACATTCGATCTGGATGATCTGGTCCGCATGATGCCTCTTGAGGAGCGGTTGTATCGGTTCCGTTGTGTCGAAGCCTGGGCGATGGCGATACCCTGGACCGGATTTCCGTTTCAAGCGCTGCTCGACAAAGTACAGCCCATGTCGGATGCTAAATATGTCAGGATGCTAACCTTCCTTCGGCCGTCGGAAGCGCCCGGACAACAAGCGAAACGGTTTCCGTGGCCTTACTATGAAGGCTTAACAATAGAAGAAGCGATGAACGAGTTGACCCTGCTGGCGACCGGTATCTACGGCATTGAGCTGCCGGTTCAACACGGTACGCCCATTCGTTTGGTCATCCCATGGAAATATGGATATAAAAGTATTAAGTCCATTGTGCTCATCGAACTGGTAAACGAAAAGCCCAGGACTTTCTGGAATGACGAGGCGCCGAGTGAGTACGATTTTTATGCCAATGTAAACCCCTACATCCCCCATCTTCGGTGGTCGCAAGCCACAGATTGGAGTGCACCCCAAAATGAGACAATCAGTTAAGCTACAGTTATTTGGTCCGCCAATTCTTGCTCGAATTCAGCCGGTGGTCGATAGTCCAGCGATGAATGTAA
>Ga0315338_1000808_pt1 | contig 53604 bp, 47 predicted proteins | sample ASW8metaG_FD_204518 | JGI IMG/M metagenome (GOLD analysis project Ga0315338, IMG submission 204518) | Ammonia-oxidizing marine archaeal communities from Monterey Bay, California, United States - ASW #8 | ecosystem: Environmental > Aquatic > Marine > Coastal | place: USA: California | collected... | reverse complement strand
GGGTGAGCACGTGGCTCCGGCCCGGGCCGCCGAAGCCCCGGCGCCCACTCCGACGCCGGCTCCCACTCCAGCCCCCGCGCCTACGCCGGCGCCCGTGGTAGAAGCCCCGCCGGCCCAGCCTCCTCCGAGCCCTGCGGCAGCCGCTTCGCCTCCGACGCTAGAGGACGAAGGCTCCGGCACGGTGATGTTCAACAGCGCGGACATGAACCTTCCGAACTTCAGCGACTCGGGTGTCGTCACGCCGCCCCCGTCGCCGGTCGTGCCTCCGACGGCTCCGGCGGCAGCTCCACCGGCAGCGGCAGGTCCCGACCTCGACTCGATGGACCCGGCGACACGCAAGAAGCACGAGGAAGCGATGCGTTTCGCGCGGCTGCTCGTCTCCGAGATCAAGCTCTATAACGAGGCGAAAGTGCAGTCAGGCCGCGGGAGTCGAGATATTTACTCGCAGCTTCGAGACGACATCGAGCGCAGTCGCCAGCTCTACAAAGAGCGGGTCGCCGATCCGATCCGTGGGGCCACGAGCTATTTCGACGAGGAGCTCGTGCGGATCCTCGCGGATGGCGATCGCGCCGCGATGGGCGATTCGTTCCCGGCATAGCTTTCCCGGACGGCGCCAAGGCGCGCATCGACCGACACCGCTCTGCTACAATAGGGCTAAATCTCTGCTGTGTGGGCAGTTGTCGTAAACGTCGATGACTTTTGACGGAGGGCGCCGGGGAGAACATGTATCAAGCGTCGGCTAGAACATTAGCCCCGATCTTCCTTCTCGTATTCGCCTGCACGCTACTAGGCTTGATAGCGGCCGACCCACCGCCGCAACAAAGTGCTCCGCTCGAACCGTCGACACAGCTCGCCATCTTGCCGTGGCAGCCGCTCGCGGATCCGCCGGCCGCCGTCGCGACGATCTCCGCGCTGATAGAGTCCACTCCCGCGAAGCAGAGACTCCCTGCGCTGCTCCGGGTCGCGTCTGACCCGAGCGCGTCCACTCGTGCGCGGGGGCTCGCGGCGTTCGCGGCGGGTATCGAGGGATTGGGCAGCAAGTCCGTCGACGGGGCGGCGCTCGCGCCGTTCGAATCTCCCGATATCGCGTCAACGGAGCTCTCCGGCTACGCGCTGTACTTTCTCGCCCGCGAGCTGGAGAGGGAAGCGCCGGAACGCGCGTTCGCGGCGAGTCGAGCGCTCATATCGGGCTATCCGGACTTTGCCCGCATCGATGAAGCGCGGCTCGTCTTTGCGAGGCTCTTGCGCTCTCGCGGCGACGCGGCCGCTGCCGTTGACGCGTTGCGACCCGTCACGACGAGTGCGGACGAGACCGCGAAGGGAAATGGGCTCGACGCGATCGCCCGGCTCTACGTGGAGCTCGAAAGAAACCAGGAGGCTGTCGACGCGCTCGAGACGCTTTACTATCGGCTGCCTCGACACAAACGCGCGAAGGGCGCGGGTCGCCGATTGACGGCACTGCGCTCGAAGCTCCCGGAAGTCTCCGACGAGCACCTCTACGGTCTCGCCTTCGAGCGCGCGGAGCTGTTACTCGCGAAACGGCGCTATCGGGATGCGTATAACGCGTTCTTGTCGTTGTCGAAGCGGTTCTCGCAAGTGGCGGATACGGATCTCGTGCACCTGCGCATGGCGACGGCACAGTACCGCCGCCGTCAGATCACGGCGTCGGTCGCGAACTTCAAACGCGTACGTTCGGACGCGCTCGCTCCGGAAGCGCTTTTTTATCAAGGGGAGGTCGCGCGGCGGAAGCGACGTCTGTCGACGTTTCGCGAGCACGTGGCTTCGCTCGAACAGCGTTTCCCGAAGAGCTCCTGGACCGAGCGCGGGATGCTGAGCCTCGCAGGCCACCTCGCGGACAATGACGAAATCTCGGAGGCTCGCTCCATCTACGAGCGCGCGGCCGCTCAGTTTCCGGCGGGCGAGAGATCCCTCGAGACGAAGTGGCACTTGTTCTGGGATGATTTCCGCAACGGGCGTTACGAGACTGCCGCGACGAGCTTGGAAGAGGCCGCTCGTGAACGGCCGGGCGCCTCCGGCCTCTCGCGTCATCTTTTTTGGGCGGGTCGCGCATACCAAGAGGCTGGACGTTTCGACCGCGCCGACGCTTTGCTACGTCAAGTTCTCCTCGGATATCAGAACAGCTATTACGGACGTCGGGCGCTCGAGCACTTGCAACAGATGCAGAACCAGACGCGTTCGCTCGAGGCGCTCGAAGCGGCGCGCGACGGCATCGATCTCTCGGAGGCGTTTCGCGTCGAGCGGCCGGCGCGGCAGCGGCGGGTAGCGGAGCTCTATGCGCTGGACCTAACCAAGATGTCGCTCGAGGAAGCCGAGGCCGCGTTCGACGGTCACCGCGACGAAGGCGCATTTCGCGCGATCGCGGCGTGGATCCATTCGGCGGAGGGACGCAACCTGAACGCCATCATCGCGATCCGTGATGCGTTTCCGTTTCACGTCGCCGCCACGGGCGATTTATTGCCGCGTCCCATTTGGAAGCTCTTCTACCCGCTCCCGTTCCGCGACCATGTCGAGCAATACGCCGAAGAGCGCGGCCTCGACCCGTTTCTCGTCGCGGCGCTGATCCGTCAAGAGTCGACGTTCAACCCGCGTGTACGCTCACCCGCGAACGCTCGGGGTCTGATGCAGATCATTCCGGCCACGGGTCGGCAGCTCGCGCGGCAGGAAAAACGCCGCTACCAAACGAGAGATCTCTACAACCCGGAGATCAACATCCGCTATGGGACGAGATATTTGAAGGAAGTCTTGTCGCGGTTCGAAGGCCGTATCGACTACGCTCTCGCGGGCTACAACGCCGGACCCCACCGCGTGAAGCGATGGACGGGGATGGACATGACCATCGACCCCGAGGTCTTCATCGAAGAGATTCCTTTTCCCGAGACGCGCAATTACGTGAAACTGGTGCTCCGAAACGAGATGCTATATCGTCGCCTCTACGGCGGCGCGGGTCTCGATACAGCAGTGGCACCGTAGCTCGACCGGACGAACGGCTCTTCGTTTTTCGTTTCCCGTCCAAAAGGAATGAAATCAGATATGGCTGAATCGATGACTCGACCCGTGGGCTCACTGAAAGCCCGGCAGTTCACGGAGTCCGTGATCCGCGAGATGTCGCGCCTCGCGGCGCAGCACGACGCCATCAATCTCGCGCAGGGCTTTCCCGATTTCGCCGCCCCCGCGGAGATCAAAGAGGCCGCGGTGGCTGCGGTTCGAGACGACATCAACCAATACGCCATCACCTGGGGGGCGAAGGCACTCAGAGACGCGATTTCGGCTCGCTATCGTGACCGCTATCAGATGTCGGTAGACCCTGAACGCCACCTCACCGTGACGTGCGGCTCGACCGAAGCCATGATGTCGACGATGCTCGCCATCGTCGATCCCGGTGACGAGGTCATCGTGTTCGAGCCGTTCTACGAGAACTACGGGCCGGATGCGATCCTCTCGGGTGCGGTGCCTCGATACGTGCAGCTCCGCGAGCCCGACTGGAAGTTCGACCCCGACGAGCTCGCCGCTGCCTTCAGCGACAAGACTCGAGCCATCATTATTAACACCCCCAACAACCCGACCGGAACGCTCTTCGATCGTGCGGAGCTCGAGACGATCGCGTCGCTGTGCCAGAAGTGGGGCACGATCGCGATAACCGACGAGATCTACGAGTACATCGTCTACGGTGGTGCTGCGCACATTCCGCTCGCGTCCCTTCCCGGCATGGCCGATCGGACGGTGACCATCAACAGTGTTTCGAAGACCTATTCCGTCACCGGCTGGCGCGTAGGCTGGGCGATCGCGTCGGAGGAGCTCAGCGGCGCTATCCGTAAAGTCCACGACTTCTTGACCGTCGGTGCGGCCGCTCCGCTCCAGCAAGCATCGGCCATAGCACTCGGGCTCCCGGACGCGTACTACCGGAAGCTGGCCGAAGACTACGAGGAGCGGCGGGACATCATGCTCGGGAGTTTGACCTCTGCCGGGTTTAGATGTTTTCCGCCTGCGGGCGCCTACTACATCATGACGGATATCAGCTCATTTGGCTTCGATGACGACGTCTCGTTCGCGCGACATCTGATCAAGGACATCGGTGTCGCGGCCGTGCCGGGCTCGAGCTTCTATCACCGTCCCGAGGATGGCGCACAAAAGCTTCGCTTCACGTTTTGCAAGCAGCGGGCAACCCTCGACGCTGCCGCCGCGCGTCTCGAAAAGCTCGTCTCGAAATGACCTTCGCAGCGACCACGCTCGTAGCGATCGTTCTCCAGAGTGCGCCCGAGGCCGCGTACGAGCAAGCGGTAGCCGCGCTCGAAGCGGGCGACCCGGCGGCGGCCGAAGCTTCCGCGCGCGAAGCCCTTCAACTGTCACTCGCGTTCTCTCCGGAGGAAGAAATCGAGGCTCGCCCCGACAAGGGCATTCTCTTCGAGGACATGATCTTGGAAGCTCGAGGGAGTTACCTGACGAAACGGGTCCGCTACTTTCGAGCTTTGGGGGACGCCCTCGCGGCGCAAGAGCGCTTCCGCGCGTCCCGCAATGCCTATCGACGCGTCACGGCTCTCGTGCCTGATGTCGAAATTCTCATCGCCATGGCGGACGACCCCGACTTGTCGATCGCAGAGCGCGTCGACTTCTTGCTCGATGCCTACTTGACGCCCGGTGCCGATCGTTCCGCGCTCGAGAAGACTCTTCTCGACACGGGCGTGTTCCGCTCGCGAGATGCGTTGAAGTCGAGCCTCGACGAGAAACGCTTTCGAGCATTGTCGGAGGAATATGACGCGCTCGAGTGGCTTCCGGGCTCGTTTCCCCAGATCCAGGCGGTGACGGATGCCGGGACGATCAACACCGCACAGCTGTTTCGAGAGGGGCACTTGTTGATCGTCTACGTGCCCGTGGACTCGTGCGCGCATTGTAGCGAGCAGCTCGACGGGCTCACGGTGCCGGTGCTCGAGAAGAGGCAACGGGATGAACCGGTTACATTGACGGGCTTCGTCCCTGAACTGGAGCTCCCCGCGACGAGGCGTATCGTGCGCCTGCTCGGAATGCCCGTCGGAGTGGGAAGGCTAGAGGGCTTGCCCCCGGGAATCGTCTTCGCCGAAGAGGGAGAGATCCGTGTCGTCGCACGCGGAGGCATCACCCAGATCCGGCTTCCGATGTCTCCCAACCTTCGTTCCGGCGAGATCCGCCGCGAGATCGAGGCCGTCTTCCGCTACCTCTCCGAGCCGGGTCTCCCGACGGAGGAGAAGCCGGAAGAGGCGAGCGTTCCGATCGTCACGCTCGAATCGGACGTCAACGAGCAACGCATGTTGCTCACTTGGATCGAATCCGTTCGCAAGCTCGAGGCGGGGCCGGCGCCGCTCCGTGATTTCTACGCGAAGCTTCGCCAGCAGACCCAGAAGATCGTTCGTGCCTCGGGCGATCGCGATTTGAGCTTCGAGATCCTGACGGCGCTCGGAGGCCTTCGCGGAGCGAATGCTGCGAAAACGCGCGCACTCGCCGAGATCGGGGTGGATATCGGGGACAGGCTTCTCGCGGAAGTACAAGCCCTCGACCCGGACGTGCGTCGCACGGCGCCTGCCGGCAGCGGCGTGTTCTTCGTGGATGTATCCATGAGCGCGGAGGGACGTCGCCGGGTCGTGATGCAGCGCTCGTTCCAGACCGCCACTGGTTTGGAGCACTACAATTTCGTGCTCGACGATACGGGTACGGACGTCGCCGTGCGGTTCATCGCTCATGAGGAGGACCATCCCGACGGCGTCGGCGCCGTCGACGCCGGATCGGTGTTCCACTACGTCAGCGGCAACGATTGCGGCGGCCTTCGGCTCGTTCGTGACGGCGAAGCCATCTACGAGAACTGCCTTGCCGTTGTGCTCGATGGCGAAGTCGTGGAGCAGCGAATGGCGCTCGTCGAGCCCTTGGCCGACGGCCCGTCCTACTACGCTCGGAGCGTCGTCACCGGGGGCGAGGCGAGCGCGCTCGAAGATGGGCTCGAACGGTTCGCGGCGGGCGATTTCGAAGGGGCCGCCGCCGCTTTCGCGCTCGCCGCCGACGCCCTCGACGAGGATGCACCCTACGACGCGTCGGACCTCATCTACAATCGAGCCAGGGCGTTGGAAGAGATGGGGCAGCGACAAGAAGCGCTCACGCTCTATCGGAGCCTCGGCGACGTGACCTATCAGTGGCTCGTCGACGAGGGCGCGGGTCGCATCGAAGGCGCTCCGCGGTAGCGGAGGCGTTTCGGGAACGCTTGCTATACTGAAGCTCTCGCCATGGGAGAGCTTCGCCGACTCATTCCTTATCTGAAGCGCTACCCCCGCCCGATGCTGTTCGGGCTCGCGGCGCTCGTGCTCGCGAAAGCGGCCGCGGTGCTGACCCCGCAAGTTCTCTTGCGAACCATCGATGACCTCGCCGTCGCGGTCACGGTCGAGAAGCTGGCTTATTACGGGAGCCTGATCGTTGCGATCGCGCTCGTGCAAGGGTTCTTTCGCTTCTGGATGCGGCGCTTGCTCATCGGGGTCTCGCGAAGGGTCGAGTACGACCTCCGAGGCGACTTCTTTCGACAACTTCAGAGGATGAGCCCCTCCTTCTATAACGAGTGGCGGACGGGGGACTTGATGTCTCGCGCGTCCAGTGACATCAACGCCGTGCGCATGGTGTTGGGCCCGGGGATCATGTATCCCGCCGAGACGCTCATGGTCACGATTGGGGCGCTCGGGTTCATGTTCGCGATTAGCTGGCAGCTGACGCTGATCGCTCTGACGATCATGCCCTTGGTGTCGTTCGCGGTGATGCGTTTCGGTGCCGTGATCCACAAGCGCTTCGAGAGTATCCAAGAAAAGATGAGCGATATCTCGGCGCTCGTTCAGGAGAACCTCTCCGGAATGCGCGTCGTCAAGGCGTACTCCCAGGAGGACAACCAGCAAGCGTCGTTCGAGGTCGAGAATGACGCCTATTTCGAGCGTCAGATGAGACTCGTCAAGATATGGGGCGCGTTTCACCCTCTCCTCGCCGCGCTCATCGGCGTCGGGACGGCGTTGGTGCTGTGGTGGGGTGGGGTCATGGTGATGGGAGGGCGGATCTCGCTCGGAGAGCTGGTCGCCTTTTTCGCCTATGTGAATTTGCTGACCTGGCCCATGGTGGCGCTCGGCTGGGTCGTGAACATCTACCAACGGGGTTCCGCCTCGATGAAGCGGTTGAGCACGATCCTCGCCGAGGTCCCTGAATTCCCAACGGGTGATGTCGCCGGCGAGCAAGCGCCCGTCGCCGGAGGGATCGAGTTTCGCTCGGTCTGTTTCAGCTACGGCGACAACGACGACGATCAGGTGCTGCGAGATATCGACCTGACCATCGAGCCCGGGCAAACCGTCGCGTTCGTGGGGCGAACGGGATCGGGGAAGACGACGCTGACGCGGCTCATCCCGCGAATGTACGAGGCGTCCGAAGGCGCGGTGCTGGTCGATGGTCGAGACGTGAGAGAGATGCCGTTATCGGGCTTGAGACGCGCTATCGGTTATGTGCCCCAGGACAGCTTCTTGTTCTCGGAATCCGTACGCGACAACATCGCCTTCGGAGCCCCCGACGTCTCCGAGGAGGCGCTTCGGAAGGCGAGTGCCGTTGCGGGGATCGACACCGATATCGATGAGTTCGCGGACGGCTACCAGACCATGGTCGGTGAGAGAGGCATTACCTTGTCGGGAGGGCAGCGACAACGGGCAACGATCGCGCGCGCACTCGTCGTCGACCCGCCGATCCTGATTCTCGATGACGTCTTGTCGGCCGTCGATACCGAGACGGAGGAGAAGATCCTCTCTCAGCTCGGAACGGTGATGGCGTCGCGAACGACCTTGCTGGTCTCGCACCGAATCAGCACGGTAAAGAAAGCGGACCTCATCTGTGTTCTCGAAGGCGGCCGGATCGTCGAGCGAGGGAGCCACGGCGATCTCGTCGCTGAAGGCGGTCTCTATGCGAGCCTTCATCAAAAACAGCAACTCGAAGAAGAGCTCGAGCGGATCGGTTGATGGTCGAAGAAGAAGCACTCGGTAAGGTCTATGACGGCCGGTTGATGCGGCGGCTCCTCGCTTATCTGAGGCCCTACCGTGCCGTCGTCATGGGGTCCCTCGTCCTCGTGCTGCTTATCTCCGCGCTGAAGCTCGCGGGTCCGATGCTGACGAAAATCGCGATTGACGAGGACATCGCAAACGGAGACGTCGAGGGACTGACACGGATCGCGGGCTTGTACATCCTCGTGCTCGTCGTGCAGTTCGTGTTGTCCTACTTTCAGGTCTACATCATGAACATGGCCGGCCAGCGTGTGATGGCCGACATGCGCGGCGAGATCTTCGCGCACTTGCAACAGCTCCATCCTGCATTCTTCGACCGGAACCCGGTCGGACGGCTGGTGACACGGGTGACGACCGACGTCGACGCGCTCAACGAGCTGTTCACTTCCGGCGTCGTGACCATCTTCGGTGACATCTTCATGCTCGTCGGTATCATGGGCGTGCTGGTCTATCTGGACTGGCGGCTCGCGCTCGTCAGCTTTGCCGTGCTCCCCGCGCTTTTCGCCGTGACGTTGATTTTCAAGCGCCGGGTACGCGTCGTCTATCGGAAGGTACGCACCCGGGTCGCGATGCTAAACGCTTTCATCCAAGAGAACATCGTTGGGATGAGTGTCGTGCAGCTCTTCTCGCAGGAAGATCGAAAGTTCGAGCAATATAGCGAGCTCAACGAGCAACATACCGAAGCCCATATCGAGTCCGTGCTCCACTACTCGATCTTCTATCCCATCGTGGAGATCTTGAGTGCGGTCGCGATCGCGCTCATCGTCTGGTACGGAGGCGGCCAGATCCTGCTCGGGACGCTCAGCCTCGGCGGCCTCGTCGCGTTCATCCAGTATTCGGAGAAGTTCTTCCGGCCCATCAGTGACTTGTCGGAGAAGTTCAACATCCTCCAAGGTGCGATGGCGTCTTCCGAGCGCATCTTCAAGCTGCTCGATACGAAGACGGAGCTAGAGCTGCCGGAGCACCCGATAGTCCCGGACGCTATCGTCGGGAAGATCCGTTTCGAGGATGTCTCCTTCGCCTATAACGAAGAGGACTGGGTTCTCGAAGAGGTTGACTTCGCGGTCGATCCGGGTGAGACGGTGGCCATCGTCGGACATACCGGCGCAGGCAAGACGACGCTCGCGAGTCTGCTCACGCGGTTTTACGACGTGCAGCGCGGTAAGGTCGTTGTCTCGGATACGGATGTCCGCGCGTGGGATCTGGACGCGCTCCGCCGGCAGTTCGGTATCGTGTTGCAAGACGTTCATTTGTTCTCGGGCACGATTGCGTCAAACATCCGCCTGGGTGATACGGACATCTCCGATGAGGCCGTTGCTGCTGCGGCAAAAGCGGTGCATCTCGACACCTGGCTAGACACGCTCCCGATGGGCCTGGAGACTCGGGTTCAAGAACGAGGCGCCTCTCTCTCTGCCGGACAAAAGCAGCTCGTCTCGTTCGCGCGGGCGCTCGTGCACGATCCGAAGATCCTCATCCTCGATGAGGCGACATCGAGCGTGGACACGCATACCGAGATCCTCGTAAGGGAAGCGCTTGCCCGACTGCTCGAAGACCGTACCAGCATCGTGATCGCTCATCGTCTCTCGACGATCCAACGAGCGGATCGGATCGTCGTGATGCACAAGGGTCGGGTGCGGGAGGTCGGCACGCATCAGGAGCTCCTCGCCGAGCGCGGAATCTACTACCGCCTGTACCAGCTGCAGTACAAGGACCAAGAGCTGGGAAAGCCCGCATAGATACTGTAGGATCCGCGCAATGAAGGTCCTGGCGGGTCTTGGTTACGGCATCGCGATTGTCTTGTCCGTGGGGTTCGTAGCCGGCGAGCTGGTGTTGACCAGCCCCTTCCGCAATCAGACGAACGCCGACATCGAGCTCGGGTTCTTTCTTAGCCAGTGGGCGGCGAGGGTGAGCCTTGCGGCTCTCCTCGTCGGGATTCTGCTGGCGGTCGCGATCTGGCGCAGCGCGAGCGGCCTCAAGACGAAGGCCGTCGTCCTCGTCGGCTTCGCGGCTCTCGGCCTCAGTGCCTATATGGCGCGTGAATCGTTCGCCGAGCGTGAGTTCGCCGCGCTTGCCGAGATTGTGCGTATTCCGGTGGCGAATTCGACCCACGTCTTGCCGAACGATCTCGTTCTCGGCGTGAAGGACGGTGGCGTCGCTACCGCATACCCCGTTCCGATCATCGCCTACCATCACATCGTGAACGATCGGCTCGCGGATGAGCCGTTCGTCGTCACCTACTGATCGCTCTGCCGCACCGGTCTGGTGTGGAAGTCGACCGTCCGCGGGCAAGTCCTGAGCTTTCGTCTCGTGGGGCTGAACAACCAGAACTTCATCATGGCTGATGACCAGACGGGTACGTGGTGGCAGCAAGTGACGGGTGAGGCGCTCCAAGGTCCCCTGAAAGGGGAGCGACTCGAGCGGATGCCGTTCGAGCAGATCACCTATGAAGTGTGGCAGCGCGAGAACCCGGCAAGCACCGTTCTCGAGTCCCGACCGGAGTTCGCCGAGGCGTACTGGCCGGAGACGGAGCGCGATGAGAACCGCGCGGCGGATGGATTCGCTTTCTCGATGGAGGAGGACCCGGATGATGAGCTCGATCGTGGTGTGCTCATCTTGGCGGTGCAGCTTCCGGAACGAGAGAAGGCCTATCCGATGGACACGCTTCGGGAGCAGGGCCCGGTCTCCGATCGGGTCTACGGGACGGAGCTGTTGCTCGTGGTCGGCGATGACGGTCGCTCGGTTCGAAGCTTCGACCGCAAGCTAGGAGAGCAGACTCTCGAAATGTACCGCAGGCTAGACGTGGATGAGCTCATCCTCGTGGACAGCAACACCGGCTCGGAGTGGGACTTCACCGGTACCGCGATTTCAGGACCGCTCGAGGGAAGCGTCCTCGAGCGTTTCCCCGTCTACACGGATTACTGGTTCGATTGGCGCGCCTACCATCCATCCGACCCGGTCTACACGGCAGGCGAGATCTAGCCCTGCGGCCCACTTTTTGATCGCGCCCGTCCGTCGGGATACTATGTGCGCGCCTTTCTATAATAATGATGGACGATAAGCCTGAAACACCTCCTGAGCCGGCCCCTCTCGACGAAGATCTCAACTTCGGACGGACGCTCCTCCAGTTCTTCGTCATCCCCGCCTTCGTGGTGGCCCTATGTGTCGGCATCTTCCTGTTTTTCGCGTGGCTCGTCTCCGACGAGAAGACGGGCGTCGACTACCTGAACGAGGTCCGCGTCGGCAGCGCGAATCGCCGGTGGCAAGCGGCGTTCGAGCTTTCGAAGATCATCACGATGGACTCGGAGAAAAAGCGCATGGAGGGGCTCGTTCCCGAAATGGTGAACGCCTTCGAGGGGGCCGATGACGACGATGAGCGTGTCCGGCACTATCTCGCTTTGTCGCTCGGGCATCTGGGCGATCCCGCCGCTTCGCCGGCTTTGACACAAGCGCTCACCGATGACGACCCGGCGACGAGACTTTACTCGGCTTGGGCGCTCGGGAATATCGGCGATGCACGCGCCGTTCCGGAGCTCATCGAGTGTGCCGGCGACGACGACGCCGGGGTGAGAAAGATGGCGGTCTACGCGCTGGGTGCGATCGGTGACGACCGGGCCGCCGGAAAGCTCGAGGCGTCGCTCGCGGACCCCGAGCGGGACGTCTCCTGGAACGCGGCCGTGGCGCTCGCTCAGCTGGGCAGCGATGCCGGCGAGGTTCAGCTCCTGCAGATGCTCGACGCCGAGTTTCTCGATGGGATCGATGGAATGAACGAGTCGCAGCGGCTTCTGACGACGGAAAGTGCGATTCAGGCGGCGGGCCTGCTGCACAACGAGAGCTTGGACGCCAAACTTCGGAGCATCGCCTCGGATCATCCCAACCTGTCCCTGAGGGAGAGAGCGCTGTCCGCGCTCGAAGGCACGAAGGAATCTCAAAGTGTGCAGAATCCCTGAGCCCCTTGCCCCTCAAGGACTTGCCGGCAGTGCTGGTATTCACGGTCTTGACACGTTTCGCCCTCGGCGAATAAGATGTTTCGATCGCATTTGGACGCTCGATAAAGGTACACGCTCGCAAGTGTGGGCAGTCAGAGACATTTCTACGCTAGGCATCCCATAGAAACGCTCTAACCCAGGTAGACGTATGGCCGAAGAACAAAAACAAACTGCGCCGGCGAGCGCTGAGAAAGCTGCAAAGCCGGCTGCGAAGAAGAAGGGCAAGGAAGTCTCCCGACGCCAGTTCAACTGGCTCGCGCTTGGCTGGACGTTTTTTGCGGCCGCGACGGGAGCAGGCTTGACCGCGATGGGCCGGTTCATGTTTCCAAACGTGCTGACCGAGCCGCCCTCGAGCTTCAAGGCGGGCTTTCCCTCGGACTTCGCGATCGGTGTCGTCGACACCCGATTCAAGGAGAGCAACCGCGTTTGGATCGTGCGCAATGAGGACAGCATCTACGCGCTCTCCACGATTTGCACCCATCTGGGTTGTACGCCGAACTGGCTCGAAGCGGAGAGCAAGTTCAAGTGCCCGTGCCACGGCAGTGGTTTCTACATGACGGGCATCAACTTCGAGGGCCCGGCACCGCGGCCGCTCGAACGGCATCGGATCGTGCTCGCGGAAGACGGACAAGTGCTCGTCGACAAGAGCCGGATCTACAAACAAGAAGCTGGGCAGTGGAGCGACCCCGAGTCGTTTCTCAGTATGGCGTAGTGATTTCGTCCATTTGTCTTTTTCGATGACGAGGAGCCGATAGGTGGAAAAGGTTTGGAGCGCCATCAGCGGCGCATGGGATGCGACCACCGAGTCGCAGGTGTGGAAGTCGATCTTCCGGCACGGGGCCGTCACCAGCAACCGCAACCGCGTGCTGGTCGTCATGTCCAACGTGTTCTTGCATCTGCACCCGGTCAAATCGCGGAAGGCAGGTATCAAGCTCCGCTACACCTGGTGTATGGGCGGCATTACCTTCTTCCTCTTTCTCGTATTGACGTTCACGGGCCTGCTTCTGATGTTCTACTACCGGCCAACCGTCCAATACGCTTACTCGGACATCATCGACCTCGGCGAGCACGTCCCCCTTGGAGTCATGCGGGAGCTTCACCGGTGGGGTGCCCACGCGATGGTCATCACGGTGTGGCTCCACATGTTCCGGGTCTTCATGACCGGCTCGTACAAACCGCCGCGTGAGTTCAACTGGGGTATTGGCGTCATCCTTCTCGTTCTGACGCTCCTCTTGTCGTTCACCGGCTATCTGCTTCCGTGGGACCAACTCGCTATCTGGGCCATCACGGTGGGCTCCAACATGGCTCGGGCTACACCCTTGCTAGGAACGGAGGGGCCGTTGACCGCGGCGCTCAAACTGGGGGAGATCAACCTCGTCAACTCCGGGAACGACGCGCGTTTCGCGCTACTCGGTGCTCGGTCGGTCGGCGAGAACACGCTGCTGCGATTCTACGTGCTCCACTGCGTCGGCCTGCCGCTAGCCGCTGCGGTGCTGATGGCCGTCCACTTTTGGCGAGTCCGCAAAGATGGCGGCATCTCCGGTCCGATGTGACCTCTTTCGATTCTTCGATTCGTTGAACCCTCTGAGCCTCGGCTAAGCACTTATGCAACTTTTCATGGACGCGATTAACTGGGCCTCCGGTCCGACCGTGTTGTTTACGCTGTCGACGGTAGGCTTGTTCCTTTCCTTCAAGTACACGCAGATCTGGTCGAAAAAAGTCGCCTATGTCGGCTTCGCTGTGTTTGCGGCGGTGTACTTCCTGAGCATGCTCGATCCGAACTTCTATCTGATCGTGGCAAAGCCCGACAACGTGCCCATCACGTTCGTGCTCTTTCTCGTCGCCTTCTTCACGTGGTTCGCGATGTATCAGGGTGTCGAGAACGACAAGCGGATCGATGCCGGCGAAGAAGTGCTCGAGAAGCAGGATCAGGACAAGGTCTGGGTGTGGCCCGATCTCGTCTATGTCGAGCTTCTTTGCATGGTCCTTCTGACCATCGGGCTGATGGTGTGGTCCATCCTGCTGCCCGCGCCGCTCGAACAGCCCGCCAATCCGGCCGACTCACCGAATCCGTCCAAAGCACCGTGGTATTTCTTGGGCCTTCAGGAAATGCTCGTTTACTACGACCCGTGGCTCGCCGGTGTGGTCTTCCCGACACTGATCATCGTGGGACTCATGGCCATTCCCTTCATCGACGTGAACCCGAAGGGGAATGGTTACTTCACCTTCAAGGAGCGCAAGCCGGAGATCGCCATTTTCTTGTATGGCTTTCTCGTCTTGTGGGTGCTCCTCGTCATTTCGGGCACGTTTCTCAGGGGGCCGAACTGGAACTTCTTCGGGCCTTATGAGTACTGGGATCCACATCGCGTCGAACCCTTGTTGAACGTTCATGTCTCGGACTTCTTTTGGGTCCGGCTACTTGGGCGTCCAACGCCTGCGAATCCGATCCTGCGCGAATTTATCGGCATCTTCTTGGTGCTGTTCTATGTCGCAGTGCTTCCGGTGCTCCTGGCGCTTCCGAAGACGAAGTTTCCGAAATTTCTGCAGTGGGCGAATTTGAACAAGTACTACGAGAAAATGGGCCCGGCGCGTTACTACCTGGGCGTCACGCTCTTTCTCGCCATGCTGAGCCTGCCAATCAAGATGTATCTCCGCTGGGCGTTCAACCTCAAATATGTTGTGGCGTTCCCCGAGATTTTCTTCAACATTTAGAGTAGAGGTGGATTGACCGTGGCGAAACCGGCTCCTGGACACGCATATGACATCAGCCGTCTGAATATCGTCTTCGCGTTTTCCTCTATCGCCTTGTTTGTCGCCACCATCTGGATGGTTTGGGCGGACTACTCGCGAGAGTGGAAGCAGTATCAACGCAACTTCTTCAGCATGGAGCGAGGTCTCACGACCCAGCAGATTGTTGACGCCGACGCGGCCGTTGATCAAAACGCGCTACAGCGTGTTGACGGGGACCTCGCGGCCGCGGACGAAGCGTTGGCGGCTAAGCAAGCGGAAGTCGACGAGATGGAGGCCACCGTGGCCGCCCTTCAGGACGACTGGACCCTCTCTGACATCGAAGAGCGTACGCTCAAAGCTCTTTACGACTCCGAGAAGTTCTTCTTCGAGGAGGGCGAGCACGCGCCCGTAGGCAAGTCCGTGAGCGCCGAAGCGTTTGCGGCGCGCGAAGCCGGGTTCTTCAGTGCCCGAGACGCCCGCATCGCGATCGAGTACGAGCGAGACGCGGTCCAGCGGAACATACGAGACGCTCGTGCCGATGTCACGCGCCTCGAAGGCGAGCGAGACACCCTCCTGCAGACGGCGACGCTGCTGCGACGAAAAGCGAACTCGATCGCGCGCAACCTGCCGAACACCTTTCGCAACCTACCGATGGTCGACTTCATCGACCCGTCCATCGAGGTGCAACAAACCCTCGTCCAGAACGTCACCGAGGATTTGAACTTCGCCAAAGTGCCGCGGATCGATCGGTGTAAGACCTGTCACATGGGTATCGACAACCCGGACTACGCCTCGGCCGAAACCCCGCAGCCGTTTCGAACCCACCCGAACCTCGAGCTCTACGTATCGCCGGAGTCCCCGCATCCGCTCGATGACTTCGGATGTACCTCTTGTCATGAGGGGCGCGGCCGAGCGATTGACTTCGTGGGCGTCAACCACACGCCGCAGAACGAAGAGCAAGAACACGACTGGGTCGACAGATACGGCTGGAAGGAAGACCACTACTGGGACAAACCGATGTATCCGAGCGGTTATGCCCAGGCCGGGTGTCAGAAGTGTCATGGCGAACAGACGCTCCTGTCGGGCGCCGACGAGTTCAACGCCAGTCGTCAGGTCTATGAGGCCGCCGGCTGCTGGGGTTGCCACAATACGGAAGGCTTCGAAGACAAGAGAAACGTCGGCCCGGACCTCGGACATATCGGGTCGAAGACGACGGCTGACTGGGCCGCCAAGTGGCTCCAGGACCCGAAGAGCTTCAAGCAATCGACCTTCATGCCAAGGTTTTGGAACCTCGAGAACAATCTCGATGAAGAGATCGGGGCTCGAAACCAGACGGAGATCGCGTCCATCGTCGCCTACGTCTTCGACAAATCGGAGGCGCTTAGCTACGGTGTCGTCCCTGCCGGCGACGTCGACCGAGGTCGCGACCTCGTAGAGAATGTCGGCTGTCTCGGATGCCATCTCACGAACGAGGACGACCTCGAAAACGTGGACTGGTACCGCACCCGCGGCGCGAGCCTCGTAGGACTCGGGAGCAAAGTCAATCGCGAGTTCCTCTACAACTGGGTAAGAGAGCCGAAGCACTATTGGGAAGACACGTACATGCCCGATCTCCGGCTCACGGATCGGGAAGCGGCGGACATCACCGAGTACCTGTTGACGCTCCGGAACGACACTTTCGAGAGCGGGTCCGCACCGCAGGCCGATGCGGCTGCGCTCGACGAGATTGCGCTGGAGTTCCTGCGGACGGGACTCCCGAACGCGCAGGCCGAAGAGCGTCTGGCCTCGATGTCGGCGGAAGAGAAGACTCTCTACAACGGCGAGAACTTGATCCGGCGCTATGGCTGTTTCGGGTGCCACGAGATCGCGGGTTTCGAGAACGCCCAGAAAATCGGCGTCGATCTCTCGACGTGGGGCTCCAAGATGGTGACCCGACTCGATTTCGGCTACATCGATATCGAGCATACCCGAAAGTCCTGGCTCGAGAACAAGCTGCGCAATCCCCGGAGCTACGACCGCGGCAAGGTCAAGAGCGCCCCCGAGAAGCTGCGCATGGGCTATTTCGGATTCAGCGACCAGGAGATCCAAGCGATCAGCCGCAACGTGCTCGGGCAAGTCAGAGAAGAGCTTCCTCGTGAAGCGGTCAAGAATCTGGACGCGGGCGAAGGCTATGCCGAGCGCGCACGTACGCTGATCCACGAGTACAACTGCCGCGGCTGCCACATCATCGACGGCTTTGGTGGCGGGATAAACGAGACCCCTGCCATGGTCGAGGACGTTGGGTTCCGGCCGCCGAACTTGAACACGCAAGGTGCGCGGACTCAGGCCGATTGGCTGTTCGACTTCCTCAAAGAGCCCGACGAAGTTCGGTTCTGGCTGAACGTGCGGATGCCGACGTTCCATTTCAGCGACGACCAGACGAACGACCTGGTCCAGGGCTTCATGGCCATGGACGGCACCAAGCCGTTCAACACGACCGATGCCGCGCCCGCTGACGCCGCGACCATCCGAGTCGGAAGTCAGATTCTGGATACGATGCAGTGCGAGAGGTGTCATCTCGCCGGCGCTGCCGGTACGATGGACGCCGCTCAGCTCGCGCCAAGCTTCCGCCTCACCGGCGAGCGGCTACGAGAAGAATGGCTCGTCGATTGGATGAAAGATCCTCAGACGATTACACCTGGAACCCAGATGCCACAATTCTGGCCGCTGAACGATGATGGTGTCTACACGACGCCCCTGGTGGACGTGTTGGGCGGCGACGCGGAAGCGCAGATGCGCGCGGTGGCGGCCTACCTCATGCGTTACGCGGAGTAGCTCTCGAGGAAACAACGAATCGTGGACTCATTCCGAGATAGCTCGCCCGGCCGACCGGTATCGGCGCGTGAGCGTGACCTCGGTTTATCAAAGGACTGAACATGGCAGAGAACACCGAGGCGAACCGCGACACGAAACATGGTGTAGCGCTCGCCGTGACGCTGTGGGCCATCACCGTCGTGTCCGTCGCGTACTTCTTCAAGTACGACGTCCCCGAGCTGGCCTCGGATCGCGGCGCTCAGGACTCGATCTACTACGTCATTCTTGGGATTACGGGATTCGCGTACGTCGCGGTCCAATTCGTACTAGGTCTCTACATTTGGAAGTATCGTCACCGCGACGGCGCTGAAGGTAGCTATTGGCACGACAGCCACACGATGGAGATCGCGTGGACGGTAGGCACCACCGTCGTGCTCGTTCCGATCGTCGCTTGGGGATTGATGCTCTGGCAGGACGTCAAGGCCGCGCCGCCCGAAGGCGACATCCTGGTCATCGAAGCGGTTGGAGCGCAGTTCCAATGGGATATGCGCTACCCCGGGCCTGATGGCGAGTTCGGCACATGGCAGCCGGAGCTCTACTCGCTCGACAACTATCTAGGCCTCGACCCGGATGATCAAGCGGGACAGGACGACATCCATTTGACGAATCAAATGGTCATCCCCGTCGACGAGCCCGTGCGCATCATGTTGCGCTCGAGAGATGTGCAGCACGCGTTCTTTCTCCCGAACTTCCGCGTGAAGCAGGACGCGGTACCTGGTATGCAAACATCGGTCTGGTTCACGCCGACGAAGATTGGCGAATACGAGATTGCGTGCGCCGAGCTGTGCGGGCTGGGGCATTACCGAATGCGTGCTTTTCTCAGCGTTCGGAGTCAGGCTGACTACCAGACCTGGCTCGCCGAGCAAAGCGCCGCGAACTAACGAAACGCTATTCATACGATTTTGAAGAAAGCACCGTTTAGAGGAGACGAGGCATGAGCGAAGGTCACGACGACCACGGCCATGGCGGGTTCATAAGCAAGTACATTTTCAGCTTCGATCACAAGATGATCGGAAAGCAATACCTCACGCTCGTCATGTTCATGGCCATTGTGGGCGGGGCGCTAGCGATGCTCGTCCGACTGCAGCTTGGCTATCCGGGCATGCACGCGGAGTTTTGGGGGAAGCTCTTCCCGACAGGCATGTCCCAAGGAGTCATGACGCCTGAGTTCTACGTCATGCTCTTTACGATGCACGGCACCATTATGGTGTTCTTCGTGCTTTCTTTGGGGCCGGTCAGTGGATTCGGAAACTACCTCATTCCACTGCAGATCGGCGCGCGGGACATGGCGTTTCCGTTCTTGAACATGATGTCGTTCTGGACCGCGCTTCCCGGCGCCATCATCATCTTGATTTCGTTCCTTGTGGAGGGAGGCGCCGCCGCATCGGGTTGGACGGCCTATCCGCCGCTATCAGCCATACGCTCCGCTATTCCAGGCTCGGCGTTGGGGCAAACGCTGTGGCTCGTCGGGATGGTCTTCTTCGTGGCCTCCTTTACGATGGGTGGCCTCAACTTCGTCGTCACGATCATCAACATGCGCGCGAAGGGCCTCAGCATGATGAGGCTTCCGCTTACGACCTGGGCTCAGTTCATCGTGGGTATCCTCGGTCTGTTGAGCTTTCCCGCGCTCGCGGCTGGCGCCATTTTGCTCGTCTTCGACCGCTCGCTCGGCACCAGCTTCTATTTGCCGGAGGGGATGTTCATCGGCGATACGCTACTGCCCCATTCGGGCGGCTCGCCGCTCCTGTGGCAGCACCTGTTCTGGTTCCTGGGCCATCCCGAGGTCTACATCATCATGCTGCCGGCGCTCGGGTTCACGTCGGACATCTTGAGCACGTTCACCCGGCGCCCGATTTTCGGCTATCGCTCCATGGTCTATGCCATGCTGGCGATCGGATTTCTCAGCTTCATCGTGTGGGGACACCACATGTTCATGTCCGGGATGAGTCCATTTCTCGGCACCATGTTCACGATGACGACGTTATGTATCGCCGTCCCGTCCGCGGTGAAGACGTTCAACTGGCTCGCGACGCTATGGAAGGCGAAGATCCGATTTACGACACCGATGCTCTTCGCGCTCGGTATCGTCTCACTCTTCGTGACCGGTGGCTTGACGGGAATCTTTCTCGGTACGAACGTCGTTGATATTCAGCTGCACGATACGTACTTCGTCGTCGCCCACTTCCATTTCATCATGGCCGGCGCCGGGCTATTTGGGATGTTCGCCGCGATCTATTACTGGTATCCGAAGATGTTCGGCCGTCACATGAATGAGACGGCGTCGAAGGTACATTTTTGGTTTACCTTCATTACCTACTACGGCGTCTTCTTCCCGATGCACTATCTCGGTATCGCGGGGATGATGCGTCGCATCTACGACCCGAACACCTACGACTACCTGAAGCCCCTTCAGCCGGTGAATACGTTCATCACGATTTGCGCGTTCGTGCTCGGTGCTTCGCAGGTCATTATTTTCGTCAACTATTTCTGGAGCATGTTCAAGGGTAAGAAGGTCGAGTCCGAGAACCCGTGGAGTGCGAACACTCTCGAGTGGTCCACGCCGATCGAGCCCGGACATGGCAACTGGCCCGCTGAGCTTCCCGATGTTTATCGCTGGCCCTATGACTACCAGCACCCGGATGCGGATGACGACTTCACGCCGCAGTGGGAGCCACCGAAGAAAGCCGCTGCCAAGTAGAGCCATGTCCGTCCGAGAAGAAGCGCCCTTGTCCGCACCCGATGTACCGTTCGCCGGGTCGATGGGTAAGGTGCGCGATCGTCTCGCGGATTACGCGCAGCTCGCGAAGCTTCGCCTGTCGAGTATGGTCGTGACCACCGGTGTCGTTGGCTACTGGCTGGGCTCGACCGATATCCTTCTCTCCCACTTGTTGTGGTTCACGGCCGGTACTCTCATGATCGTTGCCGGCGCGAATGCGTTCAATCAGGTCATCGAGCGCCGATCCGATGCGCGCATGGCGCGGACCGCCGAGCGGCCGCTTCCGGCGGGACGCGTATCCGTCGGTGAAGCACGCGCAGTGGCGAGTGTTCTCTCCGTTGCGGGCTTGTCGCTCCTGTTCGTGTCGAGCGGAGCACTCACTGCCGGTCTCGGCCTCCTCGCGCTCATCACCTATGCGTGGGTTTACACGCCTTTGAAGTCCCGCTCGTCTTGGTCGACCGTGCCCGGCGCGATCGCGGGAGCCATCCCGCCTCTCATGGGTTGGACCGCCGTTCAATCGGAGATCACGCCGTTCGCTTGGTGCTTGTTCGGTATCGTGTTCTTTTGGCAATTCCCGCACACCTGGGCGATTGCGGCTACCTATCGCGAGGACTACGAGAAAGCCGGCTACCGCGCGGCGCCATTGAGAGGGACCCGGCTCCGGACGTTGACACTCACGCTCGCTCTCGTCGCTGTGAGCGTCGTTCCCGCAGCACTAGGGAATACGGGTACCGTCTATCTCGTCGGTGCGTGTGCGCTGGGTGCGCTCGTGTTGGGCGCAGCGTTTCGGTTCGGCGACGGCGTGCTGAGGCCGCAAGCCGTGCAGCTCCTCGTCGTCTCGTTGTTCTATCTACCGTTGCTCTTGGCCCTGTTGGCGATCGACGGCAAGTTGGTGTGACATGACGCAAACGTTGACGGCTGAAAAGACCCGGGGCCCGAACGGACCCGAGGTCCCCGGCGAGGGGTTCGGAGATTTTCGTCCTCCCGGCGACGCCGATAAGCGCATGGACACCGCGCGCCTCGGAATCTGGATTGCTCTCGGCTCCGTCACCATGCTCTTCGCCGCGTTTACCAGCGCCTATATCGTCCGAAGCGCCGGCGAGGATTGGGTGCCGCTCCAGATACCTTCGCTATTGTGGGTAAATACTCTCGTCATCGTGGCCTCGAGCATCACGCTCGAGAAGGCGCGGGGTGCTTTTCACGGCCTCCGGCCGCTCGGATTCCGAAAATGGCTGATGGTCACCGCGGGATTAGGCGTGACCTTTCTCGTGGGGCAGGTCCTCGCGTGGCAGCAGCTGGCGTCTCAAGGGATCTACCTGCAGAGCCACCCTCATAGCTCGTTTTTCTACGTGTTGACGGGTGTTCACGCCGTGCACTTGCTCGCGGGCGTCGTCGCCCTTCTCTATGTGCTGTCACTGGCGGTGCGCTACCGTCTGACGCCCGGAGAGTCGAGCGCACCGGGTGTTTGCGCTACCTATTGGCACTTCGTGGGCGCCATCTGGCTCTATTTGCTGGTCGTGTTGTTCTACATTTAGAGCCTGATGCAACGTTTTTCGTTTAGGTCTTACCGAGGAGGATGTACATGAGCGATACCGGGGCAGCACAAGTGCTGGATTCGCCCTGGAGCGGAGGCAGAGCCCCCTTCGACATCGGCTGGCAGAAGCTGATGATGTGGATTTTCATCATCACGGATGCCTTGCTGTTCGCCGGTCTCTTGGTGGGCTACGGCGTCGTTCGGGTGGCGAGTCCCGAGTGGCCGGATCAGAACATCCCGTTCGACATGAACTTCATCACGTTCATGACGTTCACGCTCATTGCCAGTAGCTTCGCCATGGCGTGCGCCGTTGCGGCGGCCAAGCAGGGGAACAAGAAACACACGCAGATGTTCGTGTGGTTGACCATCGTTGGCGGACTGGTTTTCCTGGGCTCACAAGTCTATGAGTGGAGTCATTTCATCCACGAGGGCGCCCGGCTCACGAGCAATCCCTGGGGTGTCGCGCATTTCAGCGCTTCCTTCTTCGTCATCACCGGCTTTCACGGCATGCACGTGACCACGGGTGTCATCATCTTGATCTGTACCGCCATCCGCCTCGCGATGGGCAAGACGTCCGCCGGAGGCGTAGAGAACGCCGGCCTCTACTGGCATTTCGTCGACCTGGTTTGGGTATTCGTGTTCGCGCTTTTCTATCTGGTTTAGTCGAATAAAGTCTTCGACTCTCGAAGGGAGAATCACGACGGTGGCAGAGAAAACGGAATCGCCGAGCGATGCCGCCCCGGAGGAGACCGGGCCCGCCTACGTCTCCGACCAATTGGCCGTGAAGACGTGGTCGGTTCTGGCTCGCGATCTACAGGAGGGAGGCGCCGTGGTGCTGCTCCACAAGACGTGGGATCCGGCGCACGACGCTTTCGTCGTTTTTCCGAGCTACTCGGGGCAACGGGCCGAGCAGATCGACCCGGACGTATGGACCATGTGGCGTCATGAGCTCAAACCTCCCAGAGCCGGACATACTCGTATTCGGGACTATGCCGAAGTGGCGGCGACGTTCGCCATCGAGGACGATCGCGCTCTCGCCGCGATTGAAGGCGAGTTCGGCCTAAGCCTCGCCGAGGCTAAACGTCGTCTCGCGGATGGCGAGCCCGGCCTCGTCGCCGTCGTTGTGCGCGTCTATGCTCTGGCGCGAACGTACAAGTTCGACGACGTCGCGGAGCGCGAAGGCGACGCCCTCACGGTTCCCCTGCCTTTCGACGTGGAGATCGAGGACAGGACGCCGGCCATCGAAGATGAAGCGTTCGAGAGGCGACTCGCGCGGATCAAAACTGCCATTACCGGTGAAACGGATGCTCGATCGGAGCCGGTAGAAAGATTGGTACCCATCGTGTCGGACAACGGTCACACAGAGCCCCTGGCAAGCACCTACAAGAAATATGCAGGAATCCTTGCGATTCTGGCAACATTCACCGTGGGGATGATCTTCATCGGTGAGTCCTCGATGCCCGCCGTCCCGCAGGCCATCTTGCTGCTGTTGGGCTCGGCGATCAAGGCGTCTCTCATTATCTTCTTCTTCATGCACTTGAAGTTCGAGAAGATGGGATTGATCATGGTCGTGATGATTGGCATTTTCGTGACGAGCATTCTCATGTTCGTCATCCCCGCCTACGATGGTGGTCACATTCTCGAGAACAGCTTGTACAAATGAAAACGCGCACCGCTCTCACGCTCGTGGCCATGGTCGTGCTCGCGACGGCCGACAGCTTTGCCCAGTGCGCCATGTGTGTGAGCGCGCTCGAGCAGAATGTCGAGCTCGCCGGAGGATTCAATCGCGGGATTTTGTTTCTCCTGGCGATGCCCTACCTTGTGTTCTCCGCGATCGGCGTCGGCTACGTCGTAAGGCGATGGCGCCGCGGGCGCTCGCAGCCGCAAGCTCGAGAGCTACACTCGGCGCTCGGTTGACACGGGCCGCGCGGTGAAGCGCACGCTCGCCTCGGCCGCCTGGTTCCTGACCATCTATACCGTTGCCGTCATCGTTTGGGGTGCGTTTGTGCGCGCGACCGGTGCCGGTGCGGGATGCGGTAGTCACTGGCCTCTTTGTAACGGAGAAGTTCTTCCGCGGTCGCCCGGTCTCGACACCATCATCGAGTTCACCCATCGTGTGACGAGCGGCTTGCTCGGCCTCCTCGTCGCTGGCTTCACGGTCTGGTCGTTTCGCGCGCGGCCGAAGGGTCATGCGGTGCGCAAAGGGGCCGTGGCGATACTCGGCTTCGTCGTCCTGGAATCGCTCGTCGGCGCAGGGCTCGTCAAGTTCGAGTGGGTGGCTGCGGATGCCTCCGTTGAACGGGTCGTCGTGATGGCCTTCCATCTCGTCAACACCATGCTCCTGGTGGCGGCCTTGGTGATGACAGCCTGGTTCGCCGAGGGTGAGCACCGACCGCGTCCCCGGGCGGGGAGAGGCGTCACAGTGGCATTGGTGGCGGCTGCCTTGGGTCTGGTTCTGACCGGGTCGAGCGGCGCCGTGACCGCGCTCGGAGACACGCTGGTCTTGTTCCAGGGTGTGTCTCCGGAAGACTCCGCAGTCGTCGCGCGTCTGGTTGCGTCACGGTTCTACCATCCAACGACCGCGGCGGTGGTCCTCGCTCTCCTGTGGTGGGCGGTGTCCCGGGCATCCGTGGCCGGCTCCGCACTCGCCGGCCGTTACGGACGTTTGCTGCTGGCCGTGTTCTTTGCTCAGCTCGCCTCCGGAGTCGTCAACGTTTGGCTCAAGGCGCCTGTGTGGATGCAACTCGTGCACCTCACCCTGTCGAACATCGTCTGGATCCTGTTCGTGCTCATGGCCGCCCACACTTGGGGCGAGCGCACCCTCGTCACCTAACCCACTGAAAACACGCCAGATCGAGTGGGACGCATCCCGTCTCCGCGGCAAAAAAAAAGGCCCTCCCGCGTTGTCGCGGAAGGGCCTTCTCGAAAGCTGAATCTGCGGAAGCTTAGTCGCCCGCGGTGAAGCTGAAGTTCGACTCGACGGTCTCTTTCTCGCCGACCGTGACGCTCAACTCCGTCGTTCCGAATCGCTCGTGCCAAACCTCGACGACGTAAGTACCCGGAGGCACGTTCCCGATCGAGAACGAGCCGTCGGCAGCCGTCACCGCGAAGTACGGGTGGTCGACAACGCCGGCATAGCTGTTCATCCACTTGTGCACGTCACACTTGAAGGGAACCATGATCTCGGCGTTGTCGAAGACCTTCTCCGTCTTGAGACCCTTCACGGGCTGGCCGATGTTGAACTCTTTGTTGTTCGACGGCGTGGCGTGGATGTTGTGGAGCGTTTCGTCGCTGTTCATTACTTCGAGAGTCTGGCCGACTTGGATGCCGACGACGTGGGGCACGTAGACGCAACCCTGCTGGTCGAGGAGCACGGGCTCGCTCGGCGGCGCGAACGTTCCCTCGAGACCGCTCTTGATGTGGACGAAAGCGTTCGCCAAGGAACCGCCGTCGCCGACGAGGACGAACTCGTTCGAGACGGGTTCCGGGTGAAGGCGCGCGCAGTTCGGATCGGCGCCCATCTGGATGACCGTCATGTCCGGAGCGTCACCATCGAGAGTGACTTTGCCGGTGAGGGTGCCCGCGGTGGCGGGGTCGACATCGGCGGGGCCGCTCGAGCTCGAGCCGGAGCTGGCCGGTGCGCCGCTCGCGCGCGGCGGCGGTGCGTCTTCTCCACCGCCACAGGCAGCGAGCAAGGCAATACTGGCGACGATCAATAGAGTCGCGAATTTCTTCATGTGGGCTTCCTCCGAGTTTACGTTTAGTAAAGGGGGCCGCCCGGCTGTTCCGCGGATGATCGGGTAAAGTGCTGCCGATGAGTCCGGCCTTTGGCGGCGGCGGTCAAACAAACAATCAAGTTTACACACGCGCAGAGCGTGGGCGCAAGCGCTCTCCGGCGGCTTCCGAAGGCGGGTCTGTGGGGTAGAGCTGCCTCAAAAGGCTCGATTCGCGGCGGTAGAAGCCCTCCGTATGGAACGAGTCGCCGAGCTCGAATTTTTGGTAGTCGAGGTGGTGGCAGAGCTCGTGAAGCATCGTACGCAGGAACGTCTTGAACTTCACGACTTGGACCCTTTTGGCGGTGCGCATCCATAGCGAGATGCGATAGCGACCCTGGGCATCGGCCTCGTAGAGTCCGTGAAGCTCGCCGGTTTGCCATGACGGGCGCTTTTCGCGCACCCGTACGATGAGAGCCGGAACTCCAAATGCCTCAGTGAGTCCTTCGGCTAGCTCTTGCGCGGCGCGCTCGGTGTGTTTGCGCTCACCCGACTCGAGTGCTGCCTTCAAGCGTGAGATACGCTCGAAATGGAGCTGGGGGCGGTTGAGCTCAACTTTGCCGATGCGATCGCTGGCGTCGTAGATCTTTCGTTGCGACTTGCTGAGGCGGTCGTAATACGAGAACGGCAACGGCTAGAGGCGATTCCAACGCCGGAGGGCCATCACTACTACGTTGCCGGCTCGCTTTTGAGCGATTGGCGACCGCTGAAGCCGGCCTCGATCTCGTGCCAATGACCGACTTCGTTCTCGCCGAGCTGCCAGCAGAGATAGACCTCACGGCCCTCCCAGAGCGTCGGGAAGTCGACGAGTCCGGACTCGAGATCCTTGAGGTGGCAGCCCTCCTCACAAATCTCTTCGACCAAGGTCTGCAGGCGCGTCAGGCTGTCGAAATAGCCCGGATCGGCGGGCATACCCCCACGTAACGCGATCTCCTGTTGCGCGGGTACCGTCGCCGAAGCCGCGGTGAGCGCGTCATGCACGCCTTGGAGCTCATGGAGCCTGCTGCTCAGAAAAGGGATGAGCTCGTTCGCTTCTCGAACGGTGAACAACCGTGTCTCGTCCATCGACCGATTCGAGTGTAGCCAATATCCGTTCGCTGGACAAACGCTCTCGACCCCCGGGTCCGGGTCGTCGTTGTGCTAAAATTCGTCTCTAGGCGCATTCGCCGCTGCCGAGCCCCGTTGCAAGCTTGCGTCGTCAAGCCGCGGAGAGGGAATTCATGACCATGATCACGAATCCACGTCGGCCTCACTACCCGAGAGTTCTCGCATCACTTTGTGCTCTTGCGATCTTGGTCGTTCCAGCGACCGCGCAGGAGCCCACCGAGGCTCAGGAACAGGGTCGGTCAGGACGATTTCAATTTAGACAGGCGGTTCAGGCGATCAATCTGAGCGTCGTCGTCACGGACAAGAAGGGACGCTTCATTCCCAACCTGACCGAAGCGCAATTCGAAGTCTACGAAGACAACGCGCTGCAGGAAATCGACTTCTTTACCGCCGAGGTCACTCCGGTGACCTTGCTCGTGCTACTCGACGCTTCGACGAGTGTTCGCGAAAGCGTGGACGGCATCAAAGAGGCGGCGTCGAACTTCGTGAGCAAGCTCTGGGACGGCGACCAGGCGATCATCGCCGACTTCAACGACCGGATCCGCTTTAGCTCACATTTTTCGTCGGATATCGATCGGCTCGTTGCGAGCATCCAGTCCCTCTATCCCTCGGGCTGGACCGCTTTGTACGACTCCGTGCTGTTCTCGCTCGACAAAGTCTCGGAAGCGCCTGGACGCAAAGCGCTTCTCGTCTTTACCGACGGCGACGATTCTCGTTCGATGGGACAGGGAAGCGAGGCGTCGTCGAAAGATGCCATCGAAGGTGCGAAGTTCACGGAAGTGACGATCTACTCCGTCGGCTTGGGCCGCGGCGTGAACAAAGGCTTTCTCAAAAAGCTCTCGGAGGAGACCGGCGGCTCGTCTTTCTTTCCGAAGGGCATCGGAGATCTAAACCGGGACTTCGAGCAGATCCAGGATGAGCTCCACAGCCAATATCGCCTGGCCTACGTTCCGACCAACAAGGACCAAAACGGAGACTGGCGTAAGATCCGCATCCGCATCAAGGACCGCGACGACCTCGTGGTGCGCACCCGGCAGGGCTACTACGCATACCCGCCGCAAACGATGTAGCCGGGGCTAAAGGCTAGCGATAGGGTTTTCTGGAGTACCGTTTCGCGAGGCGGTTCGTGATCTTGTCTGCATCGAGCCGGAGCGCTCGCCGATAGTCCCATTTCGCGGCGTCACGCAAGCCGAGGGCGTCCGATGCCATCCCCCGACGTAGAAAAACGACTGCCTTTACCGTCTCCGGGACGTTGGGTAGGGAAAGCGCGGCATCCATCTGAGTGCTGGCCTTTTCGAACTGCTTGCCGAACAGGTAGGTCTCACCGATCTTGAGTCTGATCAGCGACGGCTCGATGATGCCGAAATTGGGGGCCCCGGCCGCGTTCTTGGCTCGGACTTCCTCGAAGGCGTTGCGCGCTTCCCGATAGTCTTTCCTCAAAAGGAGCACACCGCCGCGCTCGAGCGGTAGGAGCGGGTTTCGCGGAAACTGATGCTCGAGCTCGTTCAGTGTCTGCAGTGCGCTTCGATATTTCTTCTCCCGCTGCTGAAGTACATTCAATGAGAGCCTCGAGACCCAACGAGTCCGGTCCCCGTGCTCCACTGCGCGCTCGACGAGGGCCACGCCTTTCTCCTTCGAGCCTCGTAACCCGACCAGGAACCCGGCGATCTTCAACGTCTTGGGGAGCGTCGCCACGGTGTACTCGAAGATGCCTAGCAGGAGGCAGGCATCCGCGTAGCTCGGGTCGAGCTCGAGAACGCGCTCGTGGTAGAGCTTGGCGCGTTTGCCGGCCTGGTAGGAGCGTAGATAGCTGTGCTCGAGGGAAGCGTGGAACGCGCTCAGGACGCCTTCCGCCGCACCTCTGAAGTACAGGGCGTCGCGGTCGTCGGCGTCGATTGCGAGCATCCGTTCGGCTCGCGCGATCGACTCGGCCACGTGGGCCTTGAAGGCTCGTGCGAGCGTCGGTGCGAGTGGCTCCGGTTGTTTTTGACCCCAGTAGCGCCCCGTGCGGAACGTGGAGCTCGCCATTCCGCCGCGCCGCGTGAACTCCTCCATCCACAACGTCGTTGCCTCATAGTAGGGGCCGATGGGATGTCGAGGCGCGGTCTCCGACAGAATCGAGAACGTCGCTTTCGCCGCCGCGAATTCCAGGTTGTACAGGTGGGTGCGTCCGCGCTCCTCCAACACGCCCGAGGCGTCCGGAGTTCCCGCGAGGATCAGGAGCCAAACAAAGGAAAGCATGCGATCGTCTACGAATGTACCAGACTTGACCGCGTGTTAAAATCCGGCGCGTGAGCGATGGCGGAAGAAGTGCTCGACTCCTGGATCGGCGACGGATCTTCGAGGGTCGCCTCGTGACGTTGGATGTGGACCAGGTCGTCGAGCCGTCGGGGATGACTGTCGAGCGCGAAGTGCTTCGACATCCCGGCGCAGCGGTGCTTCTCGCGGTCACCGCCGATCGTCGCGTCGTGCTCGTGCGGCAGTACCGACATGCGGCGGGAGAGACCATGCTCGAGGCACCCGCGGGGACAATCGATCCGGGAGAGAGCCCGGAGGAGACCGCACGCCGGGAGCTCGTCGAAGAGACGGGGTACTTTCCGCGCCGGCTCGAGAAGCTGGCCGAGTTCTACCCGTCTCCCGGGATCCTCGAAGAATTGATGCACGTTTTTCTCGCGACCGATCTCGAACCGCGCGAGGGCTCGCTCGACGACGATGAGAGCCTCGTTCGGGTGGAGCTGCCAATGGACGAGGCTCTCGCTCTCGAGATCGGCACCGACGTGCGTGACGGCAAGACCATCATCGCGCTCTCATTTCTCCGCACCCATCCGCTTTTTTCTTCTTCCTGAACATGCTGTGCACCGTGAACCGTGCACATGAACCGTGAATCGTGAGACCACGCACCCTTTCGACAGCGGCCGGCCTGTCGGTGGGCGTCGCGCTCGCGGTTCGAGACACGGTTCGGGTTCCGGTATTCGAAGCCGGGACGGAAACCCTGCCTTGGGTCGTGACGTCGTTGCCGTCTCCACTCTACGGGGCTCTCGCGATCGCCGTGTGCGGAGCGATCGGGGTTCTCGTCGGAAATCGTCCATGGGCGAGAGCCTTGGCTCCGCTCTGGGCGCTCGTGCTCAGTGCGGCTATTTTCGTTCCGGGGCTGTTCCGGCTGGCGCCGTTCGTCGCACTGTTCTCCGGGCGCATACTGGATCTCGTGCTCGTAGGCGCGCTCCTCGCGTGCGGGTGGCGACTCCTTCGCGGTAGCACCACGCCTTTCGGCTTCGACGCGCGGGCGCGCACCGTGGGCGTCGCGGCATTCGTTCTTTTCGTCGCCGTGGGACTCGAGCTCTCGCGCGACGTCGGACTGTCGGGCGACGAGCCGCACTATCTCCTCATTACCCACAGCGCACTCTTTGACCACGACCTCCGAGTGCAGAACAACTACTTCGACGAAGACCACCGTTTCTTCTATCGTGGAAAAATTGGGCCGCATTTGGCGGAAGGCTCCGAGTACTCGATCCACGGAGTGGGCCTGCCGATCTTGCTCGTCCCCGGCTACGGGCTAGGCGGTCTGACCGGCGTCGTCATCTCGCTCGCGCTTCTGGGAGCCCTCATCGTCGGGGCTTTGTTCGAGGCCACTCGACGTGCGACCGAAAGCTCCGAGATCGCGCTCATGACGAGTACGTTGTTTGCGCTCACGTCGCCGACGTTGTTCCTGTCGATCGCCGCCTATCCGGAGCTTCCGGCAGCCGTGATCGTGATGGTCACGTTCCTTCGGCTACAGCGAGGCGTGGAGCACTCCCTCGATGGCGCGATTCTTCCCTTGCTCGCCGGTAGTCTCCCGTTCTTTCACATGAAGTTCATTCCGCTCATGTTCGTGCTCTGGGCTGCGCTTTGGCTGAGACTGCGCTCCCGCCGCGGTCTCGTCGTGGGGATATTGTGCAGCTGTCTCGCCATCGTCACTTTCTTCTACGTGACGACCGGGAGTGTCGACCCGACCGCTTCGTACGGCCGACAACGAGTGTTCGTGTCGAGCATCCCGACCGGCCTCGCCGGGCTCCTCTTCGATCAGGAGTTTGGGCTATTGATAATGGCGCCTTTCTACCTCATCGGCATCACCGGTATGGTCGCCATGATACGGCGGGCCCCTTTCCTCGGCTTGTCCGCGGCGGCGGTGCTAGCCGCAGTGGCGCTCCCGGGAGCGGCGCATCCATTGTGGTCGGGCGGCAACTCTCCGCCGGCGCGGTTCTTGTTCCCGGCCCTGCCGCTCGTCGCGTTGGCCGCGGCGATCGCGTGGCGCTGGGAGCGTCCGATCGGGGTCACGCGCTGGCTTCCATCCCTCGCCGTCCTCAGTGTTTGCTTCTCCGCCTTTTGCCTTCGACTTCCGGGCCAACCGCTCTATCTCAATCAGAAGGATGGTAGCGGTCGGCTCTGGGAGGCCTTGTCCAGTTCTTGGGATCTGAGCGCCTATCTGCCGTCGGTGGTCGCGGGTGATGCGCGCTCCCTGGCGTGGGTGGTCATAGCGGCGCTCGTGGTCGTCGCATCGGTGGCGCTCCAGATACGAAACCGACCCACCAAGTTGCCGCCGGTCGTGGCCGTCGTCATCGGCTTCCTCTGGATTCAAGATCTGACGGGTGTCGTCCCCGCGCGTGCCCAGGAGGGCCGGTGGATATCCGGCCTCATGCGGCGCCAGGCCGATGTTCCGGGCGAGAGCTATCTCGCGGTGCCCCGCTTCGAACGACTCTCTTCGCGCGAGACGATGGAGCGTGCCCCACTCGAGCTTTCGTCCCTCGAGGTCACGGCCGACGACTGGTGGAGCCGCGCCTACGCGCTGCCTGCCGGACGGTACCGCGTCGCCGGCGTGTCAGCAGGGAGCTGGGAGGGCTGCAGCAACGGTACTTGCTTTCCCTCTGAAGCAGACGATACCCACTTCGACTCGACGGTGGCTTTGTCGAGGTTCCAGCTACGAGCGCGGCCGCCGGCGGAGCGCCCGATGTTGTGGCTCGAATCCGCGGCGAGAGGCCGCCTGGCGCTCAGAAGCCTGCGGCTGCCCGACGGACGACGACTGCATGGCCTGGACGACGAGGCTTACCTGGATCGTGGCGGATTCTGGGTGAAGAGCTCCTCGCGTGCGTCTTTCGTGCTCGAGCCGGGCGGTTCGCTCCGCTTCACGAACGGCGGGGCTGACAACCGAGTCGTCGTGGAGTCGCCCGAGGAGCGTTGGCAGCTGGATCTGAAGCCGTACGAGCAAAACGTACTTCCGATCGGCTCTGGCGCGTTCCTCGTCGAGAGTGGGAGCGGTTTTCGACCGTCGGATCTGAATTCCGAAAGCGACGACGACCGCGAGCTCGGGGTGTTCATCGATGCGCCCGGTCTTTGACTGTCCCGTTGTCGTCCCCGATAATAGAAACATACGCCATCGAGCCCCCGCACGGTCACCGGCGGGAGACGCGTCGCCATTTTCGCGGCCGCGGACCTTCAGCACGACGACGGAGTTGACGAGATCGACGTGACGACCGAAAACGGTTTCTTCCCCGGCCATTGCCCGCGGCTGTTCGCCCATCGAGGGGCGAGCGCTCACGCGCCCGAGAATACGATCGAGGCGTTTCGGCTTGCCCAAGATCAGGGCGCGCGATGTCTGGAGATGGATGTCCATCTGACCGCTGATGAAGAGCTGGTCGTTATCCACGACAACTCCGTGGCGAGGACGACGGGCCGTCGTGGACGCGTCGAGAACATGACTTTGGCCGAGCTGCAACGGCTGGACGCCGGGCGGAAGTTCTCGACCGACTACGGACGCACCTATCCCTATCGGGACAGAGGTCTCAAGATCCCGACGCTCGCCGAAGTGCTCGAATCGTTTCCCCGGATGGGTATGACTCTCGAGCTCAAGCGGACCCGAGAAGGTGTTGCCAACGCGGTGGCACGCCTCCTGGAGCAAAAAGGTGCCTCGACCCGCGTCATCGTCGCGTCTCACGAGCACGAATTGATCGCGGACTTCCGTGCCTCTGCGCCGCATGTCGCGACGGGCTTCAGCAAAGACGAAGCCCGGGACCTGCTGATGCGGCTGCGTGATGGCAACCTCTCCGGCTACGAAGCGCCTGCCCGCTTCTTTCAAGTTCCCGAATATAAAGGATTGCGGCGTGTCGTCTCGAAGCCGGTGATCGAGGCCGTGCACGCCTTGGGAGGCGAAGTTCACGTCTGGACAGTCAACGAGCCGGTTCATATGAAACGCCTGCTCGATTGGGGCGTCGACGGCATCATGACCGATGACCCCGCTCGGGCCTTTGCGAACGTCGTCGCGTTCAAGCCCGCGGTTGCAGTAGACTGACGAATGCTTCTTCACGGGTGCCGGGCCTTCGCGGTCTTTGCCCTCGTTGCCGGACTCGCGGCCGTCTCGTTCGGCTGCAAGAAGAACCCGGGGCCTCAGGTCGGAGACGTCGTTCCCGGCTTCACCCTTCCCGCCCTCGACGGCGCGAGTCACCAGCTAGAGCAACTCCGCGGCCGCGTCGTCGTGTTGAACTATTGGGCCACGTGGTGTCCACCCTGCGTGGATGAAATGCCTTCGCTTCAGAAGCTCCATGACGCCTTGGCCGCGAAGGGGCTCGCGGTCGTCGCCGTTTCCGTCGACGAGCGTTTCACCGATATCGAGCGTTTCGTCGATTCCTACGGGCTGACGTTTACGATCCTTCACGATGAAGGAATGAAAGTCTCGCGCTCGTACCAGACGTTCAAATATCCCGAGACCTACATCATCGGTCGCGACGGGCGTCTCAAGTCGAAAGTCGTGGGCGAGCGTGACTGGGTAGCACCGACCGTGATCCGTGACCTCGTTTCTTTGTTGAACGAGCCTGGGACGTGAGTTGGGGCGACACTGATGCATATCGGACGACACATCGTGCAAGAGCTCGTCCTGGAGTTCGGTGCGCCCGACGTGGGCCGATTGCAAGTTGCCGTCGAGTCGTCCGAGCTTCGTGACATAGAGCAAGAGCTGGCACTTGGGCGCGCCCACGACGTCCGACTCGTCATCCTTCGCGAGGGATCGGTCGCGCTCGTGAAGAGGCCCGGCTCGCCGGAACACGCTTGCGAGCTGCCGTCGGGCGCTATCCATCCGGAAGAGTCGTTCGTGGACGGCGCCGCTCGGGCCGCGCTTGCGCAGACCGGGCGGGTGGTCTCGATCGATGACTACCTCCTCCAGCTCCATGCGAGCTTCGAGCACGGCGGCAGCGCACTCAAATGGACGACCCACGTGATGCTCGCGAATCCCGCGGGGGATGACGTCGCCTCGCCGGATCCCTCGCTCGTGGAGTCGACGGAGTGGCGGGACTGGGACGGAATACGAGACATCGTCATCCCGGCTCTCGACGCAGCCGGCACGGCGCCCTTGCGATACCAAGCTCGAATGTTCGAGCTCCTGTCCGGCTCCAAAGGAGTGCAACAAAAGAGCCGCTCGTGACATGATTCAGGGGCTGTGACGCGCGCCAGCGATTCTTCGACGTCGGTAGACCTCCGGACCGTCTCTCAGCTTCGGCAGAGCGGGAAGCTCGGACAAGCCGCTAGCTTGCTCAACAAGATCGTGGCACGCACGCCCGACGACGTCGAGGCGCGTTCTCAACTTGCCGAGGTGCTCGTCGAGCAAGGCCACCCTGACGGCGCGATCTCCGAATATGTGAAGACGCAAGAGCATCTCGCCGAGCGCGGGGATATTTTGGGCGCCATAGCCGCGGGCCTGAAGGTCCTCGAGCTGGACCCGGACGTCCGGAATCCGCTCGCGCACGTCGCCAAGTTCAAGCTCGAGACGCTGCGAGAGTCACAAGCGGAGAGGGAAGCTCAGGCGCTTGCCTCCGCCGCCGCGAAGGCGCTTCCTCCGATCCCGCTCTTGTCGGAGCTCTCCCATGAGGAGCTTTCGAGCGTGGCCGCCACGATGCGACGTCACGAGCTCTCGGCGGGGAGCGTTGTTTTCGAAGAAGGCGCGACCGGCGATGCGATCTACTTCGTCCACAGGGGAGAGCTCGAAGCCACGGCCAACGGGGCCCGCTTGGGACGGATTGGCGCCGGACAGTGCTTCGGCGAGTTCTCGTTTCTGACGAACGAGCCGCGCAACGCCTCCGTGCACGCGCTCGCGGATTGTGAGCTACTCGAGCTTTCGGCGGACCGAATGCGAGGCGTCGTCGACACCTACCCGCGCGTTCGTGAAGTCCTGTTCGAGCTGTTCCGTGAGCGGGCGCTCGTCAACATCTTGTCGCGCTCGCCTTTGTTCGAGGCGCTCTCGGTGGACGATTGCGTGAAGCTGGCTCCCAGGCTCGGCAGAGTGAGGATCCCGGCCGGAGACGCCATTATCCGAGAGGGTGATGAAGGGGGCACCATCTATCTCGTGATCGAAGGCTCGGTCGTGGTCCGGGCCACGATCCGCAAGCAGTCGATGAAGCTGGCGACGTTGGGCCCGCATCAATTCTTCGGGGAGTTACCGTTTCTCAAAGGCGGGCGCATTGCGACCGTGCATGCAAGAGAGGAGACGGAGCTGCTCCAGATCGAGCCGCTCGTGCTCGACGAGATTCTAAGGGAGCGTCCCAGAATGAAGGAGACGCTGGAGCGATACCATATCGCTCGGATCACCTCGAGCTCATCAGCGCTGAAGGCCTTCTTGCGCCAAGACCGAGTCGACGGCATCGTGAGCTGACGCTCACGATGGATGGTGGGCCCTACTCCTCTTCGAGCTCTTCGTCGCCGTCGTCGAGAAGAACTTCTTCCGGAGGATCAGGAAGCTCCGCAGGGGTGAATGCTTCGACGTGACCGGCAGCGACTTCCTGAATCGCGATAGCGGCCGGCTTGCGTGAGTCACTCGGGATTTTTGGGGCCGCGCCTTGCATGATCTGCCGTGCACGCTGCGCTGCTATGTTGACCCTCATGAACAATCCTGCTTCGTTGATATCCAAACCCTTGCTCCTCCTCGCGGGGTCGTAGCCTTTAGCCACTACCTCCGAAACCCGCAATTATAGCACGGCTTCGGGACGCGGGCGTGGGCTCGCTTTTCGGTTCGATTCGGCTTTGAACCTGACGCTGTGGTATGTTCTCGGTTGAATTCCAAATCCAAACTGAGAGCACCCTCTTGCGGGGGGTAGGAGGTTTCATGCATTCAGAAGTCGGACAGCGCATCCGTGAGCTTCGGCAGAAACAAGGCATGTTGCAAGAAGAGTTGGCGAGAAAGGCTGGCTTGTCGCCGTCCGCTCTGTCGAACTTCGAGCAAGGCCGACGACGTACATCTCTCGATTGGCTCAAGAAAATTAGCGCTTCGCTCGGCGTCAGCGTTTCGGATCTGATTCCCGAAAGCCGTACCCGAAAGCCGCTCGCGGAATCGAAGGAAGAGGAAAAGCTGCTCGGACATTGGCGCAAGATAGGGAACGCCGATTTGCAAGATCAGCTCTTGGAAGTCATCGAGCTGTCCTCGACCGGCTCCGGCCGTCGAAGCTGATCGAGACGGCGATTCACGCGCCTATTTCAAGAACCCGTTCAAGAACAGCTCGGTGAGCTGTTCGGCGAGCTGTGTCTCGGTAAGGGGCCCGTCAACCTTGTGCCACTGATAGATCCAGTTCAGCGAGCCCAAGAGGAAGAAGGTGGCGGCGGTTGCATCGAGCCCCGGCCGAGCCTTGCCGCTCTTCTTCAGCTCCGCGAGAACGGAGCGAACGAACTCGATATATCCCTTCTTCCGCTGAAGAATTTTCTCGCGGTACACACCGGTGAGTGCGGTGCGCTCATGCAGGATGATCGTCACCTCACGCGGACGGGTCAGCACCATGCGGGTGTGAAGCTTGATCAACGCCGTGAGCCGTTCCAAAGGCGCGTCGATTTCTTGGAGCGGCCCGATTACGGTCTCGTCGAGAAGATCGAGTCCGTAATCCGTTATCAAGTAGAGTAAATGCTCTTTGCTTTCGACGAAGTAGTAGAGCCCGGCCTTGGTGATTCCGACTTCGTCGGCAATGTCGCTCATCGACGTCGAGTCATAGCCCTTGACGCAGAATAGCTGCGCGGCTTTTTCGAGGATCTGCTCGCGACGCTGGTTCAGACGCGGCGGTCTGCCGGATTTCTTGACCTCGGGAACACTCACTCTTCGCTTCCTTCGTCGACGATTCTGTCAGACGGAGAGCTTTGCAAGCAAACCGGGCTGCAGTACGATGCGCCGAAGGAGTCGACGATGACGAGAAAGGCACTCGTGGGGCTATTTTTGTTCTCGCTGGTCGGGACGACCGTCTTCGCGCAGAGAGACGAAGACGCCGTCGAAAATGTCCGTCGTCGCTTTGACGCTTTCAACGAGGCGTGGAAAGCGCGCGATATGGACTTCATCCGGGACTACTTTGCCCATGACGAAGACATGTTGCTGTTCTTCGAGCGTCGCCAGCTCCGCGGCTGGGACAAAGTCGAGACCCTCTACGAGAATATGTTCGCGCATGCATTGCCCGGCTCCGTGAAGTCGACCTATTCGAATGTCGCGATCGATGCGCGAGGCGACATGGCCTATGTCGCCGCGAATTTCCATCTCGAAGTTCGAAACCCGCAAGGCGAGACTTCGACGGACAGCGGCCGGGTCACCGTGGTCTTCGAGCGACGTGATGATGACTGGGTCGTCGTCCATCGCCACACCTCGTTTCAGGCTCCGCCCGGCCCTCAGAAACGGGTCGTCTTGCATACGGAGCCCGGGCCGCTTTGGAGCCCCACTCTCGAGGGAGCGTGGGGCGGGAGCGACGGTGAGACGCTGGTCGCGACGTCGACCTATTTGATGGCCCATGGGATCGCGGGTCTTCCGCCATCCTCGACTTATCGCATTGCGGACGAAGGGCTGTGGGTAACGAGCGCCGGCGAGTCGCCACGACTCGTCGAAGTAACGCGCTTGACGAGCGATGAGCTGTCGCTACGTTTACCGAGCGGGGCGCTGACCCTCGCGCGATTGGAGTAGATAATGACGAAACGTTCAACTCTGTTTCTGGCGTTCCTTTTATTCGTAGTCGTGGACGTGGGTGCCCAAGAAGCACGTCGGCGCTGGGATCGGATGTGCCAGATCCGCCTCGAAAAATTCGACCGCATCCTTCCCGAAGTCATGCGCGAGAACGACATCGACATGTGGATCGTGATGATGAAAGAGGGGCTTCGTGACCCGCTCTATCACGATCTCGGCGAGGGCTATGTCGGGAGTATCGGCTACTACATCTTCTCGGATCGCGGAGAGCCTCGGATCGAGAGGGCCGCACTTGGGGTGGGCGGCAGGCGTCTTACGGCCTGCGGCGCCTACGACATCGTCGAAGGTAGCTTCGATCTGAAGGCATTCGTGTCCGAACGCGATCCGCAGCGGATCGGACTCAACATGTCGGAGCACATCGGAGCGGCGGACGGCTTGTCGCATGCTGGCTTCACGCACCTCGAGAGGACTCTCGGGGAGACCTTCGCCTCTCGTTTCGTCTCGGCAGAGAGGCTCGTCTCGGATTTCCGCTCCCGGCGGGTCGCGAGCGAGATCGTTGCTTTCGGTGAGGCGGGAGAGATGTCGCGAGAGATCGCGGAGCGCGCCCTGTCGAACGAGATCATCACTCCGGGCATCACGACCCTCGAAGACGTCTCATGGTGGATGCAGGACCAGCTCCTCGAACGGGGACTCGAGTCGTCCTTCGGCATGCCCTCGGTCTATGTCACCGGTCCCGAAGGTATCGTCGCGACGTCCGACGAGCACATCGTGCAGCGCGGCGACCTGATCATGATCGATTGGGGGGTTGGTTATCTCAACTTCTTTACGGACATGAAGCGGATCGCCTACGTGCTGAAGGACGGCGAGACCGCTGCGCCGCCCGGCCTCCAGAACGCTTTTGATCAAGGATTGAAGGCGAGAGACGTCGTTCGCCAAAGTATCAAGGCGGGGCCGACGGCGGGGCAGATGCTCGAGGAAGTCAACGACAAGCTCCGCGAGGCCGGCTTCTCGCTCATCGAGTTCAATAGTCCGAGCGACGACGATACGACGGATGTCGTGATCGGCTGCCATTCCGTCGGAAATCTCGGCCACGGGATAGGTCCGTCGATCGCCTGGTTCAATCCGGAGCGACTCAAATACGAGATCAAGCCGTCCAACATGCTCTCAATCGAGCTCTTCGCCTATACGAAAGCCGAGGAGTTCGGAGGCAAGAAGGTGCGCATCCCGCTCGAAGACGACGCGATCGTCACTTCGCGCGGCGTCGAGTGGTTCTATCCCGTCAATCAGAGGATCTTGCTTATCAAGTAGGCTCGAAGAGCTCGCTCTGGATTGTCTGGGCACGAGCCTCATCGATCCCGAGCGCGGCGGCGAGCGACGAAAGCCACGCCTTCTCGCTGTCGGTGACGGTGTCGTCGGCGAGCACGACCAGTGCGCCGAATCGATAGAGCACTTCGCGGTCGTCGGCCGTAGCGACGAGCCCTGCCAGCTCGGCCGGACTTGCCGGGATCACGAGATCCTTGTGGATTTGTGAGAGCTGTTCCGGCGAGAAACCGGACTCGCCGAGACGATTGTCGATGAGACCTTTTTCTTCCTCGTGCATCTCGCCGTCGGACAACGCGGCCGCGACCATCGTGCGTACGATGGCGTAGACGAGCTCCTGAGGCGGCGGTATCGGCGGCGTTGGCTCGGAGGTGGCCGCCGACGGTGTCGGAAGGGGCGGGAGCGGTGGCGGCGCGGCTGTCGTTCCCGGCAGCGGCGGCGGGGGGCTCGGCGGTGGTGCTCCCGGTGTGGGCGGCGCGGGAGCGGAGCCTTTGCCCATCTTGTCCACGGCGAAAGCTCCCGCGATGGCAGCTCCTCCGAGAAGGAGCATGTTCTTACCACCGACGGCGCGTACGAATGGGCGCGCGTTCATGCCGGTGGACTTCTTGATGACATCGGAGACGAGACGATCGAGAAAACCCATGACCTATTCTAGATCAGCGACGCAGCGCTTGGCCGGAGAGTGCACCGGTCCGCTGGCCATTTTGATAGGCGATCGTTCCGTTGACGATCACCGCGGTGATTCCGGTCGCTTTTCTACGAGGCTCCGCGAGCGTGGCGCGGTCCATCACGGTCTCCGGGTCGAACACGACGAGATCGGCGTGATTGCCGCGTTCGATGGTGCCGCGACCTTCGAGCCCGATGATCGTCGCGGGCAACGAGGTCATCCGTCGCACCGCCTCCGGCAGACTGAGTGCCGATTGCTCTCTCACATAGCGGCTCAGAACGCGTGGAAAACTTCCGTAGGCGGCCGGGTGAGGCTTCCCCTTCCCGTAGTCATTCGCGTCGGTGATGAACGCGATGTCAGGGCATTCGATCAACGTCCGTAGTCCCGCCTCGCCTGAGATGTCCAGGACGAACTGCCCGACATTTCCGTCCTCTTCGACAATGAGATCCGTCACCGCGTCGAACGGCGACTGACCACGTGTGTCGCCGAGCTCTTCGAGAGTGAGACCGACGACGTCGCGGTTCGTGCTCGAACCGACCGAGGACACACGGATCCCACTCCAGCCCACCGCCATGACGAGATTGTGAGGCCAGCCGGCCTCGGTCCACGGTGGCCATGAGGGCGCCACTGTTTCGATGTCGCGCTCGATCCGACGACGGGTGTCCTCGTCACGCAATCGATCGAGGAGGCGTGGCACCCCGCCCTCGAGCGACCACGGGGGATAGATGGCGAGCATCATCGTTGCCGCGACGGCATAGGGGAACATATCGGCGCTCAGGCGGATGCCGGCTCTCCGGGCTTCTTCCTCGATGTCCAGAAAATGCGCGAGCTTACTCCAATGGGAGCGGCCGACCGCCTCCGCGTGGGAGTGGTGGACGCGTATGTTGGCATCGCGACCAATCTGGATGAGCTCTTCGACCGCGTCCAGTAGCGTCTCACTCGAGCCGCGGATATGGCTCGTAAAGACGGCGTCTACGGACGCCAAGCGCCGGGCAAGGGCCGTGAGCTCTTCCGTACCGGTATACATGCCGGGCGGATAGATGAGCCCGGCCGACAACCCGAACGCCCCTTGCTCGAGAGCTTCATCGAGCGCGACACTCATCTCGGCGAGGGTCGCGTCGTCCGCGTCTCCATGGGCGAGGTGGAGAGCGCCCAGGCGGAGAGCTCCATGCGGCACGAGGGTTCCTACGTTTGATGGAATGCCGAGGGATTCGATTTGGGCGAAGTAGCTGTCGATGTCACTCCACGGCCAGGGATAGGCTTCCGGCGACATCCAGGCGCCGATCTGCGGGAGGAGCTCCGCGCCATGTCCGAAGACGGGCGCCGCTCCCAGGCCGCAATTGCCGACGATCTCGCTCGTGATCCCCTGCGCGAGGCGCCCTTCGAGCAGCGAGAGCCGGTCGGCGGCGGGCCAAGCGAGCACGAGATCGCCATGCGAGTGGATGTCGATAAAGCCGGGAGCGACGATGAGCCCGCTCGCGTCGACGACGGTGTCGGCGGCGACGTCAGTGCCCGTGGCGACGATCTCGGCGATCCGTCCCTCGTGAATGACGAGATCCGCGGGCCGTTCCGAGGCGCCGGTGCCGTCGATCACACGCCCCCCCGCGATCCGAAGGTCTACGCTCACCCCGAGGCCAGGTGCTTTACGATCTTCTGTCCGTGAAAGCGGCCGTTCTCGATGAAAACCTTGTTCGTGTTGTGACCGGCGCTGACGCCGCCGGCCAGATAGATTCCGGACACATTGGTCTCGCACGTCTCCGGATCCGTGACGGGCTTGCCGCTCTCTTTGTCGATCTCGATGCCCATCGACCGAAGGAACGCATAGTCGGGATGGTATCCGGTGAGGGCCACGACGGCGTCGTTCGGAACCTCGTAGAGTCGTCCGTCTTTACCTCGCAGTTTCAGGCGATCCTGCAGAATCTCGACGACTTCCGTTTCGAGATGGGCTTCGACTTCCCCGCGCGAGATACGATTCTTGATGTCGGGACGCACCCAGTATTTGATATGGGTCGAGACGTCGGCGCCTCTATGGATGAGTCGGACTTTGACGCCGGATCGATAGAGGTCGAGGACGGTCTCAGCGGCGGAGTTGGCACCGCCGATCACCGCGACGTCCAGACCGTAATAGGCGTGGGCCTCGGAGTAGTAGTGCGCGACTTTGGGAAGGTCTTCTCCGGGAATTCCGAGATATTTCGGGTTGTCGTAATAGCCGGTGGCGACGACGAGATTTCTCGCGGTGAGCTTCTCCGGCGTGCCTAGCTGACCGCGTTGGTAGGAGGTCGTGAGCTCGAAATGGCCGTTGACCTGCGCTAGGGACTCGACTTTCTCGTGAAGCTTCAGCGAGAGCCGGTAGTACTCGGCCGCGCGGCGATAGTATTTGAGCGCTTCGAGTCGGTTCGGTTTCTCTCGAACACAGACGAGCGGAAGCTCTCCGATCTCGAGAAGATCCGGTGTCGTAAAAAACACCATGTTCATCGGAAAACGCCGGATGCCGTCGACGAGAGTACCTTTGTCGATGACGACGTGGCTCAGACCGTTCTTGGTGCAATCGATGGCGGCCGCGAGGCCGCTCGGGCCCGCGCCGATGATGGCGACGTCGAGATCCGGCATCTACGGGGTTTCCTCGATACGGACGGAGAGGACTTCGATACGCTCGACCGGCTCCTCACCGTTCAGCGCGACGGACTCGATAGCGTAGGCGACGTCCATTCCGCCGGTGACCTGTCCGAAAACCGTGTACGTGTTGTCGAGGGAGCTCGCGATCCCGGTGACGATAAAAAAGGAGCTGTCCGCACTCGCCGGATCGTCCCCTCTGGCCATGGAAAGGATGCCGGCGACATGCGGGGTATCGTTGAACTCGGGCGCGAGCTGCGTCACGAACTGGGTGATGCGCTCGGAGGCCGGCTCGATCCGTGTTTGAAGAAATCCGGTCTGGATGACGAAGCCCGGCACGACGCGATGAAACGCGACGCCGTCATACGCGCCTATGCTCGACAGACGCAAGAAGTTGCGCACGTGATTGGGTGCGCGATCGGGGAAGAGCTCAACCGTGATCTCACCGAGTGACGTGACGAGAACGACGCGTTGGGCTGCCAGCTCGTCGACGCTCTCCGTCGAGAACGGCGGGATTTCCGGAGGCGGCTTGTCTCGGAGCACCGCGCTTACGATCTCGATGCGCTCGACCGGGAGCCCGTTTTCGTCCGTGGGAGCCTCGGAGATGGTCTGGACACGGTGGATGCCCTCTGACACGCGAGCGAAAACCGTGTACTGGCCGTCGAGTGTGGGTTGGTCGGTGACGACGAGAAAGAACTGCGAGCCCGCGCTATCCGGCTGGCCGGGTACCTGCACGGCGGAGACGGCTCCGCGCGTGTGACGCTCGTCGCTCAGCTCGCGCGCGAGCATGCCGAGGCCCCCGGTGCCGTATTCGGAGACCGCCGCCGCGTCTTTCGTCTTGGGGTCGCCGCCCTGCACGATGCCATATTTGATGAGCCGATGGAATGCGGTGCCGTCGAACGCGCCTTCGGATACGAGCTTCATGAAATAGCCCGCATGATTGGGCGCTTTTTCGGGCAAGAGGTCGATGATGATCTCCCCGTGCGTGGTCTCGAAAACGACCTGCTTGTCGTGCATTTCCTCGAGCGACAAGGGTGTCGTGAAGAGCTCCTGCGCGAGCAACACCGCCATGAAGACGAACATAAGCGGTTATTATATAAGACGTCCAGAACGTCCCCGCCCTCAAGAAAGGAACTTCGTGACTTCGCAGAACACTTCCTCGAACACGGTCCCGAACATCGACTTCGAGACGTTTCGTCTTCAGAACGGACTCACCGTCATTCTTCACGAGGACCGAAAGCTTCCGGTGGTCCACGTCAATCTTTGGTACCACGTGGGGTCGAAGAACGAGAATCCGGGAAAGACCGGCTTTGCGCACTTGTTCGAGCACATGATGTTCGAAGGCTCTAGGAACGTTAAGGGTGAGTACGTTTCCTTGATGGAGAGAGCGGGCGCGAACATTTCTTCCGGGGGGATCAACGGGACGACGAACTTCGATCGCACGAACTATTTCGAGACCGTCCCGGCGGGCTCCCTCGAGCTGGTGTTGTGGGCGGAGTCCGATCGGATGGGCTACTTGCTCGACGCCGTGACCCAGGAGAATCTCGACAATCAGCGAGATGTCGTCAAGAACGAGCGGCGTCAGAGCATGGACAACGTGCCCTACGGAACCGCGATCGAGATCTTGTTCCAGAATCTTTTTCCCGCGGGACACCCCTATTCGTGGCACATCATCGGGAGCATGGAAGATCTCGAGAGTGCGTCTCTCGAAGACGTGCACGCGTTCTTTCGACGCTTCTACGCACCGAACAACTGTGTGCTGACCATCGCCGGCGATTTCGAATCGACCGAAGCGACGGCTCTGGTCGGGAAGTACTTCGCGTCGCTCGCGCCCGGACCACCTCTAGAACGCCCCGCGAAGAGCGAGATCGTTCTGGCGAAGGAGAAGCGGATTCACGTCGCCGAGCGGGTACCGCAAGAGCGCGTCTACATGGCTTGGCCCGGGGTCGCTTATTTCGAGCCGGGCGACGCGGCGCTCGACCTCGTGTCCACACTTCTCGCCGACGGAAAGAACTCTCGGCTGTACAAACGCCTCGTCTATGACGAGCAGATTGCCTCGGACGTGAGCGCCTTCAACTACAGCCTCGAGATCGCGGGCCTCGTCGGAATCGTCGCGACGGCGCGACCGGGAGAATCACTCGACAAGATCGAAGAGCTCATCGACGAAGAGATTCGCAAGGTGGCCGAGACGGGTCCCACCGAGGAAGAGCTTCAGCGCATCCAAGCCGGGCGTGAGTACGATTTCGTCTCGGGCCTCGAGAGGATCGGCGGCTTCGGTGGCAAGGCCGATCGGCTGGCGATGTACCAGACGTTTCTTTCAAACGCGGACAGGATCCAAGACGACTACGAACGCTATCGGGTGCTGACGGCGGACGACCTTCGAGACGCCGCCGCCGAATATTTGCTAAAGCCCAGGCTGACGATTTCCTACTTGCCGGAGGACTCCGAAGCGGCGGATGCGGAAGAGCCCGACCGCGGCCAGGCGCCCGTCGTTCGGTCCAGCCCCGATTTTCACGTGCCGGAAGTCACTACCGCCACGCTTGCGAACGGTCTCGTGGTGCAAGTCGCTGAACGTCGAGAAATCCCGAAAGTCGCGACGGCCCTGATGGTAGGGGTTGGCGCGACCGCGGAAACGGTAGAGCGGGCCGGCCTGTCATCTCTGACGGCGGAAATGCTCGAAGAGGGGACCGTAAGCCGCACGTCACTCCAGATTGAAGCCGAGCTCGACCGGCTCGGAAGTCACCTGTCGACCGGAAGCAGCCGCGAGTGGAGCGCCGTTTCACTCGACTGTCTGAAGCACCACTTGGCGGCTTCGTTCGAGTTGATGTCGGACGTCGTGCTGCAGCCCAGCTTTCCCGGCGAGGAGCTCGAGCGGCTCCGCAAACAGCGGCTCGACGGCTTTCTCCAGGACAAGGTGAGCCCGGGCTCCATCGCCGGAAAGACGCTGCGCAAGTCTTTGTTCGGAGCGACTCATCCGTACGGGTGGTCGATCGGAGGCACCGAGGGCACCGTCTCCGACATGAAGCGAACGGAGCTGGAACATTTCTACCTCTCTCACTATGCGCCGTCCAATAGCGTGCTGATCATGGTGGGGGATATCGATCTCGAGGAGGCAACGCAGCTCGCCGATCGGCACTTGGGACACTGGGGCGGCGAAGCCTTCTCTGGTGGCACCATCGAGCCGGTCGCTCCGGTGTCGCGCGTGACCTATTTCGCGGACCGGCCGGGCTCGCCGCAATCGGAGATTCGGGTCGCGAAGCTTGCGCCGCCGCGGACGACGGACGACTACTATGCGATCGAGGTGCTCAATCATGTACTCGGCGGAGGATTCTCCGGGCGGCTCAACCTGAACCTTCGCGAGGACAAGGGGTTCACGTATGGGTCTTTTTCTTCCATCCGCTACGGCACACTCCAGAGTATCCTCGTGGGCTCTGCTCCGGTCGAGAGCTCCGTCACCAAGGCCGCACTCACGGAGCTCCTCGGTGAGTTCGACGCGCTTGCGAGCTGGAGCAAGCCGATCACGAGCGAGGAGCTGACGCATGCTCAGGAGAGTCTCGTGCGCGGATTCGCGCAGCGGTTCGAGACGCTCTCGCAAGTCGCGGGTGAGGTTGCGGAGCTTGCCGGATTCGGTCTCTCCACCGCGTCGCTCAGTGCATATGCAGCGGACGTTTCCGCGGTGACGCTCGAGCAGCTCGAAGCGGTGGCGCCGCGTTACTTCGGTACCGATGATGCGATCGTCGTCGTCGTGGGTGATGCCGAGAAAGTCGCCGATGATGTCGGCGCCGTCGGTTTCGGCGACCTCGTGCGCGTCGACCCGGAAGGCGTCGTCATCGAATAGAGGGAATGAGCGGGCCTGGGCCCGTTTTTTTTTCGCTACTCCGACAGCATCGTTTTCAGGCGGTCGAGGCCGGCGACCATGTTGTCCATCGGTGGGCCGAAGGAAAAGCGCATCCATTGCTCGTACGGCGATGGTGCTTTGCGCCTCTTCCCCGGGTTGACGTCGAAGAACTGCCCGGGCACCGTCATGACGCGGTGGTCGAGCGCCTTCCAGAAAAAGCTCATCGCGTCGTTGAAAGGCTCCGGCAAGTCTTCGAGCGTTCCCCAGCAGTAGAAAGTTCCGAGCGGCTCGTGCGCGAAACGAACGCCGAGTGATTTGAGGGCGGCGAGCATCGTGTTGCGTTTCCGCGAGAACATCTCGCGAAGCGCGTGCGTCTCTTGGTCAGCGCGCTCGGGCTCGAGCGCCTGGATCGCGGCTCGTTGCGCGATACGAGAGGGCCCGCCGTCCAAGGCGGAAGCGGTGCGTGCCAAGCTCTCGACGATGGCGGGAGGGCCCAGCGCCCAGCCGACTCTCCATCCCGGATAGCGATAGCTCTTGGTGAGTCCGTCGAACAAGACGACCGGCTCCCGGTCGACGTCCTCGACATAGGGCGCCGCGCTCACCGGTCCCCTGCCGGGTGTCCCGTCCGCGTCGTAGATGAAGTGGCTGTAGAACTCGTCGAGAAGGAGCGTGACATCGTGCTCCCGAGCGATCCTAATCCACCTCTCGAGATCCTCTCCGGCGATGAGCCCACCGGTGGGATTGCACGGATTCGATACGACGAACGCGCCGAAGTCGTGCTCCTTGACCTCCGCCTCGAAGCGGGCCGGTGGTATGACGAAAGCGTCTTCCGGTCGCGCTCGCACGAGGTGGGTGTCGATGCGCGAGAGGTGGAGGTTGAACATGTCCTCATAAGCCGTATAGTCCGGCGTCTGGTAGCCGACGCTCGTCTCGCCTATGGCCACCATCGCCCGGGACAGTGCGAGTCGGCCTCCTTGTGCGATACAGACATTCTCGGCTGTGTACTGGCTCTTCATGCCTTTTCGGTATAACCGGTTGTAGTGCGAGGCCACGGCCTCTCGTAGCTCAGGTATCCCTTCGAGCGGTCCGTAGGCGTGGTCCTGTGGCTCGATATCGACGTGGTCGATGCGGGCGGGTGCGCCCTCCATCGGACCGACTTCGGGTTGCCCTTGGCCGAGGTTGCTCCAGTCCGGGTGCCCGTTGACGAAGCCGCGCTTCATCGCCTCGTGGACGACGAAGATGACGCCCATGAACGGGACTTCCCGGAAAGCTCCTAGTGTTTTCGACGTTTCATCCATCAGGTGCCGGATCCTATAAGATGTGCGCCTTTGAAGCACGACAAACTCACCGGGCGTGCGTTCGCGCTGACGTTCTCACTCTCCGCTCTTTGGGGAGGGAACCCCGTCGCAGTGAAATCGGCGCTCCAAGATTGTCCGCCGTTGCGGCTCGGTCTGTATCGATTCCTTATCGGCCTCGTCGTCGTCCTTACGGTGGCGTTCTCACGCAAGCGTTCGCTCAGCATCGCTCGCAACGAATGGATGCCGCTCGCGGGCCTCGGCTTGTTGTTCTCGTCCCAGGTCGTGCTCATGAATCTGGGCCAGGCGCGCACGAGTGCCGGACACGCGGCGGTCATCATGAGCGCGTATCCGCTCTGGACCGCCGTCTTTGCTCATTTCTTCGTGCCCGGCGACAAGCTGACGAGGACCCGAGTGCTAGGTGCGGTCGTCGCCTATTCCGGCGTGTTCGTCGTATTCGGCGCGAGCCTTCGCGCCGGCTCCGGCGCGAGCTTGGTCGGTGACGGCATCCTGGTCGTCTCGGCGCTCCTTCTCGGTGCTCGGCAGGTCGTCATCTCGCGTTCGTCTCAGCGTATTGCGATCGACAAGCTCATGCTGACCCAGGCCGTCTTCGGGGTCATTCTTTTCGGGCTTCTCACCGTTTTCTTCGAGGTAGAGCCGACGATCCACACACAACGGCTCTGGGCCGCGCTCCTCTATCAAGGCGTCGTCATCGCCGGTTTTGCGTTCTTCGTCCAGGCGTGGCTGTTGAAGAACTACCCGCCGTCTCGCGTCACGACGGTCTATTTGACCCAACCGCTGTTTGGCGTGTTCTTCAGCTGGCTCGTGCTCGGAGAATCCGTGGGCCCGGAGCTCTACATGGGAGCGCCGCTCGTGATCGCAGGCTCCTACTTCGTCCAGCGTGGAAGCTAGCCGTGAGCCGCGAAGCTCAGCCGTAGCTGGTGATGCCGGCGTAGAGGACGTTCAGCGCCACTGAGAAGACGACACTGAAGATCCGGCCGAACACGACCCAGGCAAGCACGATTCCCATCATCCCGAGACCGGACTCACGAAACCAGCCGAGAAACTCGCGCGCCTTCTCCTCGGACATGAAGATCGTCACGCCGACATTGCCGTCGAGCGGCGGAACGGGCAGCAGGTTGAACGTTCCGAGGATCAAGTTGAGGATGAAGAGCACGCTCAAGAAGACGGCGAGAAGAGCCCCGACCCCGTTTGGGTCTACGGCCTCGGTGATGCGGGTAAACGAGATCGACGAGGGCGCCTGAAACGTGCCGAGCGCGAGCCCGGCGCGGATACCGAGCGCTCCTATGAGCATCAAGCTGAAGTTAGCTGCCGGTCCGGCCAGCGCCATACGCGCCGCGCGATGTGGGTGTCGATAAGCCCAGTTGGGATCATAGGGCGCGGACGCCCAGCCCATCATCCAGTTCGAGAGAACGTAGGACACGAGCGGCACGACGACCATCCCGAACGGCTCGCGCTGGATGTGCGGCAACGGGTTGAGCGTGATCTGGCCGCTCGCTGTCGGGTCACCGCCGAGCTTCGCCACGAGGGCGTGTGCACCCTCGTGGCACGTCGTCGAAAAAAGAAAAACGACGAACCAAATCAGACCAATGGTGACCGTCTCGACCGTTGGATCCAATAGCTACCTCGAAGAGTCCCTCTCGACGGGGTCCACATTCTCGCTAGCGAGTGATTGGTTGATCGCGCCGAGCTCGGTCTCCATCAAGGCCTCGAGCGCGGAGATATGTGCCTCGAGCTCCGCTGATAGCTCCTCGAAAACTTTGTAGGCACCGTCGGTCGGCTTGGCATCACCGGTCTCGACACTCCGTCGCAAAGAAGCGAGTCGGTTGTTCAACTTGATCGCGAAGTTCAACGGATCCTGGCCGCTCTGGTTCTTGACCTGATAGAGCTCGCGCTCGATCTCCGAGATCTTCTCGATGAACGAGCGGCCCGTGGCCTGGAGCTCGGGGTTGGACGCGCCCTCGATCCGCTCTTCGAGCTGATCCCGTACATCTCGGATGTCGATCACGGCTTCGTTCGCCGTGCTCGTCTTCTCGACGATCTTGTTGGCCAGCTCGAATTGCTCGTCTAGATCCGCTTGCGTGACGCCCTCGAGCTTGGGGTCCATGGCGATCTCGAAATCCGCCGTCTCCGAGATGTCGTTCGCGGTGACGCGCACTTGGTAGCGTCCGGGAGGAGCCTTCGGCCCCGTCGCGGGACGGCCGCTCCAGATGATCATGCCCTCGAACGTGGTCGCTCCCTGGTAGCGCTGGTTCCACTCGAAGCGGTTCAGTCCGGCGGCCGTGGTCGGTGTCGTCGAGCGCGGCCCGCGAAAGAAGCTGAAATCAGCGGCTTGCTCGCTCTCGGGCTCCGTCCCCTCGAACGTGTCGACGACGTTGCCGGACGCGTCCAGGATCTCGACGGTGACCTTGTCCGCCTGCTCGGAAAGAAAGTACTGAATGGCGGCGTTCGAGAGGCCTCGGATTGCCGGCTCGTCGGGCTCGAACACGGTCAAGCTCTTCGAGTAGACCGACGTTGAGAGTTTGCGAAGCGGCTCGATGTCGTCGAGTATCCAAAAACCGCGGCCATGTGTTCCAAGCACGACGTCGGCATCCTTCACCTGGAGATCGCGGATCGGCGTGTCGGGAAGGTTGAGCTGCAGTGACTGCCAGTGATCGCCGGCATCGAAGGAGACGTAGGCTGCGTGCTCGGTCCCTAAGAACAGCAAGTTCGGGTTGGTCGGGTCTTCGCGTACCGCTCGGGCGAAGTGCCCGGGCGCGATCCCATCGATGATCTTCGTCCACGTCGCTCCGTAGTCCGTCGTGCGGAACACGTACGGCTCACGGTCGTCGACCTGATAGCGGTTCGCGGCGACGTAGGCGGTGCCGGCCGTATGCTTCGACTCGTCTATGATCGAAACGCGGCTGAACTTCGGCAAATCGGTAGGGGTGATGTCGTCCCAGCTGCTGCCCCCGTTTCGAGTGATGTGGAGCTTGCCGTCGTCGGAGCCCGCCCAGATCGTGTCGACGTCATGATGTGACGGCGCGAGCGAGAACACGGTCGCGTAGATCTCGGGCCCGTTCATGTCCATCGTGATGATGCCGCCGGTATCGCCGAGAGTCTCGGGATCTGCGTAGGTGAGGTCCGGGCTGATTTTCTCCCAGCTTTGTCCATCGTTCGTCGTCTTCCACACGTGCTGGGACACGGTGTACAGGATGTTCTCGTCGAGAGGAGAGAAGACGATCGGAAACGTCCACTGCCACCGCTCGGGGAGCGCCGATGCGGGCTCGCCGGAGAAGAAGCGGGGATATACCTGGATATCCCGAATCTGGCCGGTAGCTCGGTTGTAGCGGGTGAGAAGAGCTCCCTGGCTTCCTGCGTAGAACACATCGAGCTTGGACGGATGCTGGGTGATGTAGCCGCTCTCGCCACCGCCGGCCGCGTACATCCAGCCGTGATTCGCGCCTCGAGCGAGCATGTTGTTCCAACCGTCGCTGGGAATACAGATCGTCGAGTTGTCCTGCTGGGCGCCGCACACGTGATACGGAACGTCGTTGGTCACGTTCACGTGGTACAGCTGGGTGGTGACGAAATCCTGCTCGGTCCACGTCTCGCCGCCATTGACCGACACGTTGCCGCCGCCATCGTTCGAGTTGCACATCCGCATCGGATCGTTGGGGTCGATCCACAGATCGTGCTGGTCGCCGTGCGGTGGTCGTAGGACGATGTCGAACGTCTCTCCGCCGTCCGTCGACTTGTAGAAGCCAGTGTTGAGAGCATAGACCGTCTCGCGATCTTGCGGGTCCGCATAGATGCGCGAGTAGTAGAACGCGCGCTGCCGGAGCTTGCGCTCGTCGTTCGTCCGTCTCCAGCTGGCACCACCATCGTCGGAGCGGAACACGCCACCTTCGTTCGCTTCGACGATCGCCCACACCCGGTCGGAGTCGACCGGCGATACCGTGACGCCGATCTTTCCGATCGGAGCCTCGGGCATGCCCGGGTTGGCGGTGATCTCGACCCACGTGTCGCCGCCGTTCTCCGACTTGTAGAGGCCGGAATCCGGGCCGCCGCCCCACATCTTCCAAGCTTTGCGGTAAACCTGCCAGAGCGACGCGTAGAGAACGCGCGGGTTGGCGCGGTCGATGATCAAATCCGCAGCGCCGGCTTTGTCGCTCTTGTAGAGAATCTTCTCCCAGCTGTTACCGCCGTCGGTCGAGCGGTACACACCCCGCTCTTCGTTGTCTCCGTAGACGTGTCCGAGAACGCCGACATAGACGATGTCCGGGTTGGTTGGATGGACGCGGATGCGTGAGACCGCTTCTGCTTCGGGGAGTCCGAGATAGCGCCACGTGTCGCCTCCGTCGGTCGACTTGTAGACGCCGTCACCCTGCGTGATGCTGCCGCGCAACTGGGTCTCGCCGCCGCCTATATAGATGATGTCCGGGTTGGTCTCCGCTACGGCTACCGCCCCGATAGAGGAGCTAGAAATCTTGCCGTCGGTGACGGGAAACCAATTGACGCCGCTATCGACCGTTTTCCAGAGGCCGCCGCCCGTCGCTCCGAAATAGTATTCGTGCTTCCGGCCCGGGCTGCCGGTACAGGACAGCGAGCGACCGCCGCGCTCGGGGCCGATGTTCCGCCACTGGAGGCCGGGAAACAGCTCGGGCTTGAAGTCGACGTTTTGGGCGAACGTCGCGGGCACACCCGCGAAGAGAGCGACGAGAAGGATATGGACGTGTTTCATGGGGCGTATCTCCGTAAAATTCGAGGCAGGTGAACGAGGAAAGAATAAGTCGGAAGGTCTGTGGCGTGCAAGCGAGCCGATGTGGCCTTTTCCGGCGCCTCTTTGTGGTTCGGCTCTCGCGTGCGATGATGAGACCCGATGACTCACGAATCGCCGGAAATACTTTCAGGTGAGCGCGTCGTGGCTTACGCACTCATCGACGCGTCCGTCGACTATGTCGAGCAGCGGAGGTTCTTCGTCGATGACGAGCCGCTCGGGCGCGTCCCGCGGCTAGCTATTTGCGATGAGGCTGCGTCGGGAAACGCTCTCTTGCTCCATTGCGATGAAGCGTGGAACGTGCTCGGTGCCGAGGTGTTCAAGTCCAAAGCAGAAGCGATGTCGAGTGCTTCCACCGCCTATCCGGGAATCGAGTCCCGGTGGGTCGAAATGGAGGCCACCGAGATCCAGCGCGTTTCCGTGCTCGGTGATGAGAGCGGCGACATGGCGTGCTCGTTCTGCGGAAAAAGACCTCGAGAGGTCGACTCCATGTTGGAAGGAAAGAGCGCGTTCATTTGTAACGAATGCGCGAAGAAATTCCTCGCCGAAAAAGACTCCGGTTGAGAGCCATCGCGGTGAGAACCGACCCCCTCTATTCTTGACTCGAGTCTTCCTCCTGCTCTGCAGACTCTGGCTCGAGGTGATAGTCGAGGAGGGTCTCGAGTTGCTCTCGCATGTCCGCGTCGTCGCCGCACGACGTCCGTATGAACTCGCCGCGGGCCGTTCGAGGCAAGCCCGCCGCTTCGAGGAACAGTTCTTTCAGCCGTCGGTATCGCGTCGCATCCATCTAGGGCCCTGACCCTCGGAAGCTCGCTATCTCGAGCGCAAGAGCAGGAGGCCCGTTTAAGGACGCTGCGTCCGGAGAGCTAGCGCGCGATCTCACGAAGGTTCGTCACTCCGGTGGTGCCCATTCCTTTGCCGGTTGAAACGACGTACTCGAAAACTCTCCCGAATGCCGCACCGCGCAATACTGCGATGGCGCCTGGAACGGGAAGTCCACCGGCGATGGTTTGTGTCGAGTACCCGATGGTATGCGGCGTCGAGGTCGCGCCCGGCAAGAGTGCTCCTCCGATGTTGCAGATGACAATGCCTCCGCCAGACGAGCCGCTCTGACACGTGCTCGCGACGTTGAATCCAGGCGGCGTCGCGAAGGCAATCTTCACACCGGTGACGCTCGCACCACCGTTATTGGTCACGGTGGCGGAGGCGCTGAAGCTGCCGGCGACGGGTGTGGTGACCTTGGCGTCGAGTACGAGGCCGAGGCCGAGGCCGGGGCGGGCGCCGCCCAAGCCCAGCGACGGGCCCGGCTCGACATGGACCCGGCGGACGCGCGCACACTCACCGTCTCTTCCCGCGACTCTCAGGTTCACGCGGATCTGCCGCTGCTCGGGCC
>Ga0315338_1000807_pt1 | contig 53719 bp, 50 predicted proteins | sample ASW8metaG_FD_204518 | JGI IMG/M metagenome (GOLD analysis project Ga0315338, IMG submission 204518) | Ammonia-oxidizing marine archaeal communities from Monterey Bay, California, United States - ASW #8 | ecosystem: Environmental > Aquatic > Marine > Coastal | place: USA: California | collected... | reverse complement strand
GTCTCGAGCATCTCGGAATGGATCCGCTCCTGGATTCATTGGCTCGGCCTAACTTGGCGGATTGGTTCGGTCGGGTGAAGGCCCGTTCGAGCTACGGGACTGCGGTGGAGGCCTGGGCCCCTCCGGCTATCGTGGAGATGATGCGCAGCAATGGCAAGACGGCATGGCCTGACGTGGAACCGCTTACGCAGCGGCAGTGAATCAAGCGAGTAAACGTGGCGGCGGTCGGCGATCGCTCACGGTGACGATTAACTCATGGGCGGTAGGGGGTTTGGATGATCATCTTGTCGAAGGTTGTGAATGTTTCGAGGAGCGGCATCGGGTTGGCGGTCGCGATTCTGGCGGTTCTTTTCGTGGTTCCGGCGGCGGCCGACGAGGCGCCTGGGAGGATCGGATTCGTCGCCAAAAACTTGGTCGCGACGGCCAACGGCGTCTTTCACGAGTGGAGGTTTGTTGACGTCGATCTCTCGCCAGATTGGCCCGGAAACGGAAGCGTTTCGATCGAGATCGATGTTGCAAGTCTAGATACCGGGAACGAGCGCCGCGACCACCATTTGCGAACTGAGGACTTCTTCGAGGTTGACACCTGGCCAGTCGCACGAGTGCATATTCACAGCGCAGCACCAGGAGAAGGGGAACTCTGGAACGCGCAGTTCGAACTCGAAATCCGCGGTGTAAGAAAAACGCTTTCGGGCAGCTTCGAAATTGTGAACCACACTCCGTTTCAGGTGCGAGGCACATTGACACTTGATCGTATGGATTTTGGAATCGGAACGCCCAAGTCATGGAACCCGATGTCGATCACCGAAGAAATCCCGATTACATTCGAGGCGACGCTTCCCGAAAAGTCTATTCCGGAATCGCAAGCGGCCGTATACCTTGGTCTCCTAAGGACGCGCACACTCGAATTTTCAAGTTGACCTAAAGTTGACCTAGGTGTTCGTCACGCCCCTCTGCGCACGGTAAACCTCGAAAACATCAATGGTTTCAACGATCGCGACACGCTGCCAACGTAAGGGGGAGCGGCCGCCAGGCCGCGAGTAGGAGAGGGCGCAGCCCTCGACCGGTCGCCAGTTCGAATCTGATCTCGTGCTCCATGCAAAGAGAGCCGGCCGCACTGCGTGTGACAGGCTTTTCGATTAGCGAGTACGAACGCCACGAACCGAAAAAAGACTCTCGTCCACGAGATCATCTGCGAATAGCTTGGGCCATTCCTGGCCCCTGTGCCGGGGCAGGGCACGTCCGTCGCGCGGTTCGTTCCGGTGCGACCCTGGGTGCGGACGCTTCCGTGTCCGACGCGTTATCGATTTGGCTGGGACGCTAGGTTGACGAGCGAGGTGCTGGGCGCCATTTTTCGATCGGCGTCGCCGCGCACGGCGGGTTCATCTCGCCGTTCGAGTATGCGCGTTAGGTCAAGTCCGATCGAGGAGCCCCTTGCCGGACGCGAGCGAAGATCGAACGAATTAGCGACGACTTCCGTGACATCGTACTCCGCCTCGCGAGTCCGTCGTGAAAGCCGGACTCGATATCTTGGTCGTTGGATGTCTCGCACTGCCTCACTTCTCGACGGAGTGCCACTCGTCCAGCATGTCGCGATACAAGCGGTTCGCTTCGTCGTCGAGTTGGAATCGCGATTGCAACGGGATTTCGACACCCGTGATGTAGGATTCCAATGCGTCGACGAATCTGTGGTAACCCGACACGATACCGGTCCAATGTGTTCCGATCCCTCCCGGCTGGTAGATCTCCGACTTGGGTCTGTCGGCCGCAAAATACGTTTGTGCATCCAATGTGGGGGCCATCTTGTCGGTGAGCTTGAACAGGCAGCCGCTTTTCGTTTCTTCGATTTCGAAAAGCATGTACGCCTCATCGGAGTAGTCCGGCGTGAACCGAATTCGGTGGGGCGGGTCGACTTCGGTGATGGTGCCTTCCCAACCGCCATCCCAGTCAAAGCGACCGCCTTCTTCGATTTCGAATGGCGTGGGCATGAACCAGTGGCTCAGGCCCTCTCTTGTGGCGATCGCAGCCCACAGCTTCTCCGGCGTGACGGAAAATTCGCGCTCCCAAACCAGCGTGTTCTTCTCGAGCATTCGTGCGACGTTTTCCATGCGCTTCATTTGAAGCCTCCGTGGTCAGTGATCCAGGGGATCAACTCGTCTGCAGATACTCGTCGAGAGCATCCATCTTGGTTTCCCAATATTCTTCGAACTGCGAAATCCAATCGTGGACGCCCTTGAGTCGCTGAAAGTCCACGGTGTACAGCCTTCGGCGACCGTCCCTTCTCACGCTTACGATGCCGGATGAGCGCAAGACCTTCAGATGTTGTGAAATCGCTGGCTGACTCATGTCGAACTGCTCGACCAGAGCGTTGACGGAACACTCGCGATTCGAGATGAGCGCCAGGATCTTTCTTCGGGTTGGGTCCGCGAGAGCGAAATACGGGTCGATCTCGTTTGCGGCTGATTTCATGGATCTAGATATATAAGAAAATGCTTATATGTAAAATCGATGTGATTACGGAGGCCGAGAGGGCTGTACGGAGGGTCTCCGCTGGATGTCTGGGACCAGCGGGCCCTGGACGGGGCAGATGTGCCTCGTCGGAGGGCTGCTTGCCAGTATGAAGAAGGTTCAGCATTCAGTGTCGGCGGTGCTGAGAACGCGGATTGAAACTTCTATCCACTGGATGACGAAGGATGGGACCGTCTGAATTTTCGAGTCGACCTGAAGTTGACCTAAGTGATCGTTACGCACTCCTACGCACGGTAAACCTCGTAAGCATCAATGAATTCAAGGATCGGAACACGATGCCAACGTGAGGGGGAGCGGCCGTTAGGCCGCGAGTAGGAGAGGGCGCAGCGCTCGACCGGTCGCCAGCTCGAATCTGGTCTCGTACTCCAGTTGAGTCCTCGAGTATTCTCATGCATACGAGATGTTCGGGGGTTTTCTGTTGTTAGATCCAGTTGACCAGGACTTGACCTTAGTGGGCTTTCTTGTTGTGCCGGAGGCAGGTCAGGATGCTCTAGGGGCAGACGCAAAGTTTCATCCTTCTGTCGAGCCGAAGAACGTGTGTGCCTCACGTGGCTTGCGTGATGGTCACGCCCTCGATCGATGACGGATAGGCAATCCATCTTGGCGCGTTCAATCCAGAGCCTTTCGAAACGGCCTCAGAGCTCGCGCTCTGAGTGCGTCCGAAAACAAGGGAAATCCGTCAGGGTTTTGTGACCCCATGCGTGATGCCGCGTATCGGCAGTCGCGGGTTCCGTGGGACAAGTCCTGGGAGGGAAGACCTCTTTGTCACGGTGCGAACAGGCAAATCGCCCTCATCTCCACACTCGCGCGCGCGGGGGCGTCCGGCGAAACTGTGGGATCCGCGAACGCGGTGTGGGGCGTCCAGAACGGTTCGCCCGAATTTTCCATGTCACTGTCATAGGAGCGGAACGCCACGACCTCATCGCGCGTCATGACGGGAAACGTCACCCAGCGATGTTCGGTCGCTGAACACGGAGGGGCGACCGCAAACGACTCGAATTGAGTCACGAGCCCACCGTATTCAGGAACGAGTACGGGTGTCAGACTCAAGCGCGATACTGTGTTCGCGTCACAGAATGTCAGCGGGTAGTCCATGACCTTGGGGCCAATGTTCCGCCAAAACTGCAGCGTCACGATCCGGCGAGCTTTCTCGATGTCCCCGCCCGAAACGCCTGCCTGCTCCATGAACGGATCGAGGATCGCTCGGTACGGATGGCTAGAATCCTCGATCATTCCACGATAGCTCTCGGTGTAGTCAGAGTGAACGATCTGGACGGGGTTGAGATCCTCGGAAGAGGCAGCGGCTTTGGGACTCCGAACTAATGCTGGGTAGTAGGTGACCGCGTCGCAGCCCGTGAGTTCGCGAGCCAGGCCGCCCATCTCATCGTAGTGGGCCGAATCGTTTGGAATCGTGGCCCAGGATTTCAGCATCGATTCGTGTTGCAGGAGTTCGAAGCCATTCTCTCGCCACGACAGGCGACCTAACGAACGACCATCGAGAATCTCGACCTCGATTGGCGCGAGGACGCCTCCGGCAAAGTAGTTCAGAGTCGCGCGACAGTACAAAGTCACCCGGGAGTCTCTCGACGCAGCGGCAGGACTCGCCGGCAGATCAAGGGGATTCGCCCGTGATCGATGCGAAGGCAACAGGGGCTATGACGTGGAGCAGGTCGTAGCCGATCAGTGCAGCGCTGAGTGCCAACCATGTTGCGGTGATCGACCAGAAGAGCACTGGATTGCGTGTTCGGGTCACGGTCTCCACGAGTTGCGTCTGCCCGAGGCGAATCGTAGGTAGCGTCATCGAAATGAAGAGCACGCCCCACGGCCAGCTCCAACCCATTGCTGTGCCGACGCAGAGTACGACGAGCGCCGCGACAGCGCGCAGCTTGTAGCGCGGCGGGCTTGGATGGGTCTCCATGCGGACCGCTCCGTTTGCTCAACTAGCCATCTTGTGGAGCGGGCTCACGATGTGGGGCTTCGGGATCTCGACCGAAGAGGCGAGTAGCGAGGTATTGATGAAAGTCGCCGACGATGTGCTCGAGTTCGACGAGTTGCCCTCCGTTTGAGTGCCGCGCCTGGATACCGCGCTGTCCCCGCTCGCAGATCATCTTGTCTTCGGCGAGGAATGCCGCGGTGAACTCGGCGATGGCGTCGCTTTGATCCCTCGAGGTCGCTGACGCGTAGATGCCAGGTGCGAGCGCCTCGCCGACAACCGAGCATTCCTCCGGACCCGTTGGATGGATGGCGATCCATCCCCAAGAATCTCGAGTGAGGACCCCGACGAACGACGGTGGAAGCGAAACCAACACGTAACGGCCGCGCTCGACGATTCCAAGGCTCGGAGGCTCGCCGGGATATGGTGTGGCGTCGCTGTGCATCGCCCCACCTGTGACCGCCCACTCGCTCGATCCTTCGAGGTAGAAAGCTCCTCTCGTTGGGGCGACTGTTTCAAGTGTCTCGCGGTGAACCTTGAAGAGATGGTAGCTCTCGATGCCGTTCTCGAATGCCAGCTTCCAGTTGGATGCCCAGCGCTGCGGCTCCGCCGGGCCTGCCGAGGTGTCGTAGCGATCGATCACATAGGGGGCGAGGTACGTCTCGGCGCCAACCATACGTTCATAGAGTGGCTTTGCTCTGCCGTCGATGTTCACGAACACGACTCCGGCCCAAACTTCGAGCTGGAAATTCGGAAGGCAGTGTTGCTTGCCGTCGATCTCGACGTTTCCTGTGCTAGGCGCGCCGAGGAAGGTTCCTTCAAGGCCGTAGGCCCAAGCGTGGTAGGGGCAAACGATCGAGCTGATAAGGCCTTGGCCTTCGTCGAGGAGCTGCGTGCCTCGGTGTCGACAAGCGTTGGAGAGAGCTCGCAGCTCACCTTTTCGCCCTCGGACGACAGCGATGGGCTCGCCGCCGATCGAGAGCGCGTAGTAGGTCCCCGGCTCGCGGAGGGCTGCCTCTGAGCACACGGCAACCCAGTCCCCACGGAATAGGCGCGCCATCTCGAGCTCAAAGACCTCGGGGTCGCGATACGCCGAGAAGGGCAGGGCTCTCGCTGCGCTGGCGGGAGCCGACGTTGCGGCTTCGAGTTCCTTCATTGGAGATCCTCTCCCAACCCCTGGAGCAAGCTATGCAGAGCGAGCGCGGATGCGTCGCGGGCGGCAACCTTTCCGCTCGCGACAAGCGTCCAGGTCATCCAGATGAGTTGGTCGATCAAGGCCGTCGCCCAGGCCGTCGGGACCGATGCCCCGACTACGCCCTCGCGGCGCAACCACTCGACTAGGCCGCGAAGGCTCTCTACTTGAGCTTCGTAGCGGCGCTCGATCTCGGGATCATCCGTCCGGCAGCGGTACAAGAATGCGTATTGCGCCCCGAGTGGTACGAGGGCTTCGAACATTCGTTCAAGTGCCGCGCGCGCACTCGGCGCGTTTTCCAGATCAGCGCACGCAGTATCCGTCGCGTCCAGCGCTTCCAACGCAAGTGTTCGAATGAGTTCCGCTCGACCGGGGAAGTGACGATGCAGGGTCGCTCGACCGACTCCCGCTCGTGCAGCCACGTCCGACAGCGATGCGGCCGGATTGACCGAGAGCAGCTCCATGGCCGCCCGCCCGATTGCTTCTCGGCTAGGTAGACGTATGATCTCCATATGAGACATGTATGTCTCATATGGATGTTCGAGTCAAGGCCGAGACCCTGACGCACGGCAACTGCACGATAGGGAGCCGTCGCAGCGCTGACCCTTCGCACGCGTGAGGCAATCGAGGGACAAGTTCTCAGTCGGAAGACTTCTCTCTTCTCGGACGCTCCCGCTTCCTGGCGTCGCGGTCGATTCCCGGGGCCTTCTCAGCTCCGACACAGTTCCTCGGGCGGTTGGCTCGAATCCTGGCCGTGATTCGTCTGTCCGCACCTGGCCTGAAGAGCCTCCGCGGTATCTGTCGGCGAATCGGTGCTGACGAGAATTCGTTCTGAGATTCCCGCCTTCGCATGGACTATGGCTGGGTTCATTCACCTTCGCGTGGCGTGTGCGTTCGGTTCTTCGAGTTGAGCTCGAGTTGACCCCAGTGTTCGTCACGCACTTATACGCACGGTAAACCTCGTAAATGTCAGTGAATGCAAGGATCGCAACACGCTGCCAACGTGAGAGGGTTCATCACCCGCCCCAAGTCGAGACGTCACCCGCTCGCGTCGCTCGGAACCAGGCGCACGATCGTACCCAGCTCTCCGTGTTCGAGGAGCAGGTACACGAAGCCATCTGCTCCAATCTCCACGTCGCGGATGCGCGCGAGCCCCGTGAGCAGCTTCTCTTCGTCGACGAGTTGCCCGCCCTCGATTCTCAAGCGATAGAGGGTACGGGCTCGCAGGCTTCCGACGATCAGATCGTTTTCCCAGGCGGGGAACGCCGTGCCCCGATAGAACTCGAAACTCGAGATCGCGGGCGCCGGTGTGAAGTCGACCACCGGTTGGATGGTGTCTTCGAGCTCGAGTTCGAGCCCGAGGTCCTGGCCGATCGTGACGGGTTCACCGTCGTAGTCGAGACCATGGGTGAACATGGGCCAGCCGTAGTTGCCGCCGCGAACGATGAGGTTCACCTCGTCGCCACCGCGCGGCCCCATCTCGGTTCCCCAGATCTCACCCGTCACGGGGTGGGTGGCGAGGCCCTGCGGCGTTCGGTGGCCGTAGCTCCAGACCGTATGCGCTGTGGATATCTGATCTTCCGACTCGAACGGATTGTCGGTCGGGAGGCCGCCGTCGTCGCGCACTCGGTGGATCTTGCCGGTGGGCTTGTCGAGCCACTGCACCCAGTCGTAGGACGCCTTTCCCCCGATGGAGACATAGACGTGGCCTTCATGATCGAAGGCAAGCCGGCCCGCCGAGACGTTGTCGGGGACGACGGTGTAGAGATCCGGGTCCACCGACCAGATGATCTCCTGGTCGACCCATCGCCCCTCGCGGATGCGTCCGCGCACCACCTGCACCATGGATTTGGGAAGCACGAAACCACAGTCGAGCTGGCAGCGATGGGTATGCGAGAGATAGATCCAACCATTTTCGTCGTAGTCCGGGTGCAGCGCGACATCGAGCACGACGCCCATCATCACGTAGCTGTTCTCTGAACTCAGAATCGGATCCCAGACCCGCGGCGTGTCGGCAATGAGCGGCCCTTGGTTTCCATCCGCATCGATGACGGAGAGGCCGCGCACGATTTCGCTGACAACGATGCGACCGTCGGGAAGCGGGGCGATCGAGTAGGGGCGGCTGTCCAGTTCCGCGACGACCTCGACGCGAAAGTCATGGTCGCGAGCCAGCTGCGGGCCATCGGGGATGCGCGACTCCCATGACTGTGAGGTCCGGCCGAAGCCCTGGCGCTGTTCACTGACGTACAGCGCGAGCCCCTTCACGAGTTCAGGGGGCAGCGTTTGGCCAAAGCTCGGCATGCCGCGCTCGGGGTAGCCGCCGCCGATGGCGCGGATCAGCGCTGCTGTGCTGTCGCCGTTTTGCAGCTCTACGTCGATGAGTGGGGGGCCCAGCTCGCCGCCCTGAAGCGCATCACCGTGGCAGAGCGCGCATTGTTCGGCGAAAGCCAGCATGGACGGCTCGTGCGTCTCCCGGCGCTCTATCAACCACGACAGGCACCCGACGCCGACGACCATCAGGAGCACGACGCAGACTCCGACTGTCAACCACCTTCGCATCTGGCCTTCGTCTCCTGTGTCACGACGCCGATCCGTTGCTCGTGATGAACGCGTACTTCACGCGGATTCGCTAGCCCGCACTCGTCTCGATGTCCGAAGCCAGGCTCTGCGCGAGCGCCGTCAATCGACGTCGGTAGGCGGGCACGGCGGGGTGGTCGAGTTTGAAGCCTCGCGGCGCGAACTCGAGGATGTCGATCCAGCCGTCGCGACGTGCTCGGTCGGCCGCCGATCGTCGTCCGCCGCCCGCGCGCCGCAGGTACTTCTCGAGTCCGCGACGAATCCGCTTCATCTCGATCCCCACGGCGCTGGGGGCATATTCGGAAGTCGCACTGAGGAGTTCCTCACCATACGGCGAAGCCGCAGTCCGTTCCCAGAAGGCGCCATCAAAGTTCTGGAGGAAGCCATCGAGCTGTTCGACGACCGTTCCGGGCTCGTCGAGCGCCACGAGCGCGCGATCCGCTGCTTGCTCGACGAGCGCGGCGAACGCACAGGCGAAGATGTCACCCTTGTTCTCGAAATACTGGTACAAGGCAGGGCGCGACATTCCCGCCTCCTCTGCGATGTGCGACATGGAGGTGCGCGAGAATCCGCGGGCCGAAAAAACGTCGATCGCGGCCGATGCGATCAGCGCGCGTTTGGGGTCATCCGCCAGGGGCTCGAGATCTGCTGACATGCGGGAATTTTGACATATTCGAACGATTCTGTCAGGATTCGACGCCGACACTTTCAGGCACTTATGTCAGTTTCGACCGATCGACGCGATCGCAGATTCAAGGAGTTCACTCATGACGGATCAAAAGCCCCTCGAACAAAAGACCGCACTCGTGACAGGCGCTTCCAGCGGCATCGGTCGCGCGATCGCGATGGAACTCGCCGATGCGGGCGCACACGTCTTCCTCTCGGGTCGTACGGCGGCACCCATGGAAGAGGCGAAGAAAGAGATCGAAGAGCGGGGAGGGCGCGCATCGGTCATCACGGCCGACCTGCGCGATCTCTCTCGGGTTCAGGGTCTTGTCGACTCGGCAGTCGAAGCGACGGGGCGCCTCGACATCATGATCAACAACGCGGGCCTCGAGTACCCTGGGACGCTGCTCGAGGGGGATCCCGAACAGTGGCGCGAAGTCTTCGAGACCAACGTGCTCGCGGTAGCCGTCGGGTGCCAAGCCGCCGTCAAGGCGATGCGCGCGTGTTCTGCCGACGGTCGAATCGTCAACGTGTCTTCGGTGGCTTCGCAGCGAAGTGATTCGGGCTTCTATGGCGCGACCAAGCACGCCGTGAACGTCCTGTCGGCCACGCTTCGCAACGAACTCGAAGAAGACTCGATTCGCGTCACCAATATTATGCCGGGCGCCATCGCGACGAACTTTGCTCGCAACTTCGCCCCCGAATTCAAGGCCGGCATACTGCAGATGGCGGGTTCGGACGCCGAGGTGAAAGACGGCGAGCGCTTGCCCGACGACGTTCTGCGTCACGTTTCGGACACTCTCGGCGAGCGCTTCAGCGACCCCAGGCACGTCGCCCGTGCGGTCCTGTTCGTCGTCACGCAGCCTTCCGACATCAACATCGCCGACATCACCGTTCGGCCGCCGAAGGCGTTGAATATGGCGCACTGAGACGGCCCACTGAGGCGAGATCGTCGTCGAGCGTGCTGCCTGCGCCGCGATCCTTCGGGCCACTTCCAGTCTGGAGCCTCGGGCCTCAGAGCATGCCAACGGAAGGGGGAGCTGTGAGCGATGTGCGAACTGCGAGTATGAGCCGGTCGCAAGCCGGCGAAGGGAATTGCCAGTTCGACTTTGGCCTCGTGCTCCACTTGAGCCCGAACAATTTCGCGCCTACGAGATGTTCTGGATTTTCGTTGTTAGTGTTCTTGACCAATCGTTGCCCCGAGTGATCGGACGAAGCGCTTTCGGTCGACAATCGGCTGCTCTACAAGCGCACATTAGATCTGGCGTAATCATTGGACGTCCAACCTACGCAAGTCGCGCACGCGCAACGTGATGGTCCGTTGACGGATCATGTGAACACAGCACAGAGGGACCGTCACTGCCGCGGGGAGAACAGCTAAATGTGGCGAAGCCGCACAGTCATCCTTGTGCGGGGAACAGGGCGCGGAGGGTTGAACGGACGAAGCGTCGTATCTCCCGAGGTTTCTTTCCCGCGAGCTGTAGCCGAACCATCATTTCTCCCGCGCCGAGCACCAGGTGAGCCACGTCGTCGGGATGCAGCTCGAGACCGCCGCGCTCATTCTTCGGTGTGGCACGCACCGCGGACGCCATGATCTCGGTTAGTCCCGACTGAGCCGTAAGGAACCGCGGACCAAGCTTGCCTCGCATTGCCGAGGCCCAGTCGAACCAGACCCGTGCGTGATCCGGGTTCGCATCGGCCGAGGCAGAAATCGCGCCGAACACGTCGGCGAATTGCTCGGGCAGGGGAAGGTCGGTTGCGAACGGGGGACGGGTGATCTCGGCGAAGTGGCGCCCGACTTCGTCGAGAACAGCGTCGATCATCGCCTCCTGATTCGGGAAATAGGCGTAGATCGTCGCCTCGGATACGCCCGCCTCCCTCGCCACGTCGACCGGTCGAGCCCCCGACAGCCCCCGGCGAGCCACCACATGGATTCCCGCCTCGACGAGCGATGCATGGCGTGCTTCGGGGGACAGGCGAGGCGCGCGCGGACGGCGGGCAGTAGATGAAGCGGGCATGGGATCCTTTATTGACGATGAACTCAGTATAGCGCTACGATAACTGAGTCAACCTTCAATAGTCGATCGTCCCCTCCGGCGCCTCTTCCAGGAGCATTCCCCCATTGAGTGAGACACCCATCTATCCGCACGACCCGATCGAAGAGATCCAGCCCGACGTCTTCATGGCGCGGGGCGAGGTGAAGATGAACGCGCTGATGACGATCACGCGCAACATGGCGATCATCCATCATCAGGGTGAACTCACGCTCGTCGATCCGATTCGACTGCGGCCGAGCGAAGAGAAGCGACTCGAGGGGATGGGAACCGTGAAGCGGATCCTGCGCCTCGGCTCGCTGCACGGCGTCGACGATCCGTATTACATGGAACGCTACGGCGCGGAGCTGTGGGCGCCCGGCGCCTCGCAGGCGCATCCGGAGCCCAAACCGACGCTCGAGTGGGACGAGTCGACGCCCCTCCCGTTTCCGGACGCCGAGCTCTTTCGCTTCGAGGGACTCAACCAGCCGGAAGGCGCGCTCCTCTTGAAGCGAGGGAAGGGGCTCCTCCTGACCTGCGACGGGATCCAGAACTACGGCGACTACAGCCACTGCAGTCTCGTCACAAGGATCATCTCGCCCTGGATCGGGTTCCCCAAGACTACGATCGTCGGTCCGATCTGGGTGAAGATGATGACGCCCAAGGGTGGAAATCTCGAGAGTGAGTTCCGACGGCTGCTGGAACTCGACTTCGACCAGCTGCTGTCGGCTCACGGGACGTTTCTCGAATCCGGCGCGCACGCCGCGTGCGAACGGGCCGTCGACAAGGTCTTCGCTTGAAGGACCACTGGCGGCATCGATTCGAGAATGGGATCGCGGAGCTGGGTCTGCTGGCGGTTCGCCATCCGCGGCGCACACTTGCTGCGGTCGCCGTGGCGGTTGTCTTCTGCGCATCGCAGATCCCGACGCTGCAGTTTGCATCCTCGCCCGACCTCTACCTCGACGAGGATGACGGCGATCGCATCGTATACGACGCGATGCGGGAACAGTTCGGCCGCGACGACCTCGTTTTCGTCGCCATCACGCCGGCGAATGGCCGCCCGGTCTTCGAAGTCGGTTTTCTCGAGCGGCTTCGCGATCTCCATCGTCGCCTCGAGGCGGAGTTGCCTTGGGTCGAGGAAGTGCAAAGCCTCGTTACCGCGCGCCTGACTCGGGGCGTGGACGACGAGCTGATCGTCGGCGAACTCATGGAAGAGTGGCCTGCGGACTCGGCGGCGGTCCAACTCCTGGAACGGCGAGCGCTTGCGAATCCGATCTACCGCAACCTCTACGTCTCCGAAAACGGGAGGACCGCCGGGATCGTCGTACGGCCGCTCACTTACTCGGTCAGCGATGAGTCGGACAGGCTCGGGGAGTTCGACGAGTTCGGAGGCGAGCCCGGTAGCGACGAGGTTGGCGGAGTCGACAGGGAGTTCATCCGCTACGAGAAGATGGACGAGCTGGCGTTCGCGCTCCAGGGCATTGTGGCCGACACCGACTTCGACGGCGCCGAGGTGCACGTGGTCGGGCTTCCCGCTCTGAACGCCGAGCTGCAGGTGGCGGTCGTTTCGGACATGGCGCTCTTCTCAGGCGTCTCGATTCTCGCGATCGCAGTGATGCTCTGGCTCGCGTTCCGGCGAGTCGTCGCCGTGATACTTCCGTTGGTGACCGTGTCTTGCGCGGCGATCATGACGCTCGGACTCATGGCCTTATTCGGCCGCCCGATGACGATGGTGAGTCAGATCGTTCCCCCGTTCATTCTGGCCGTTGGCGTCGGCTTTGCGGTCCACCTGCTCGCGATCGTCTTCCAGCTCATCGAAAAGGGCAAGACGCAGGAAGTCGCGATTCCCGCGGCACTGCGACACTCGGGGCCGGCCATCCTGATGTCGGCGCTCACGACCGCTTTCGGGATGGCTTCGTTCATGCCATCTGACCTGATGCCGGTCCGCGACGTCGGAGTCTTCGTTCCGCTGGGCATCGCCATCGCAGCGTTCCTCTCGCTGGCACTCGTCCCCGCCGTGCTGAGCCTCGTTTCCTTGAAACCGCTCGGACTGGTCTCGATCGATCGCGACAGGGACGTGGCGCCTCTGACCGAGCGTGTCCTCATTCGCTGTGCGCAGTTCGGAACGCGGCATCCGTATTCAGTCGTTGTGGCCACCCTGGCAGTCCTTGGCATCGCCGTGGTCGGGATTCCCACGATCCCCCCCGGCTACAACATCCTCGACTGGGTTCCGGAAGACGGACCGTATGCGACCGGGACGATCTCGGTCAACGAGTCGCTGGGCGGTGCCGGCAACATGGAGATCATCCTCGACACGGGGCGAGAGAACGGACTCTACGAGCCGGAAAGCCTAAGGCGGATCGAAGCCATCCAGCGATATCTCGAGGCCAATCCCGCCGAGGAGTTCCGCTTTCAGAAGACGACTTCGATTGCAGACGTCGTCAAGGAGATTCATCAGGCGCTGAACGAGGGGCGCGCAGATGCGTACGTGATTCCGGACGACCGTCGCTTGATCGCGCAGGAGCTGCTTCTCTTCGAGAATTCGGGCAGTGATGATCTGGAGCTGTTGGTCGACTCTCAGTTTCGGCTCGCGCGCGTCTCCGCGAAGGGGGAACACGCTGACGGCAATGCCTACCTCGAGTATCTCGACTTTCATGCACCCAGACTTCGAGAGATCGCGGGCGACCTGTCGTTCGACATCACGGGTCTTCTCCATCTGAACGCGTACGTCGTCCAGCTCGTCATCGATACCGCAGTGGAGTCCTACGTGACGGCGTTCCTTTTGATCACGCCGATCATGATTCTGTTCATTGGAAGCATCCGAACCGGGGTCGTGAGCATGGCGCCGAATCTGATTCCGATCCTGATCGTGATGGGAGTCATGGGCTGGAGCCACGTCCGGCTCGACGTGTTCACGGTCCTCATTGGTGGCATCGCACTCGGGCTCGTCGTCGACGATACCCTCCACATCCTCCACGGATTCCGGAGGCATTACGCGCAGTCGCACGACTTCGACGCGGCGATCGCGGAGACGATGCAGACGAGCGGGCGTGCGGTGATGTTCACCACCGCAGTGCTGACGGTTGGCTTTTCGGTCTACGGCCTAGCGACCGCCGGCAGCGTGGTGGCGTTTGGGCTTCTGACCGCACTCGCCGTCTTTCTGGCTTTCTTTCTCGATCTCTTGCTCACGCCGGCCTTGCTCGCGCTGGTCTATCGGCGTTGATCTGAAGTTGACCCAAGTGTTCGTTGCGGCACCTCTACGCACCTAAACCTCGCGAACATCGATGAATTCAAGGATCGAAACGCGTTACCAACGGAAGAGGGGGCAACAGTCGGCAGGCTGCGAGTACGAGCGATCAGCGAGCAGCGAGTAGGAGACCTCGAAGGAAACGCCAGTTCGAATCTCGTCTCGCGCTCCATTCGTTCAGAGCCCCTTCGCATACTCATGCGGAGGCGCTTTGTCGTTTCGGGAGCGATGGAAGAAGAGGCCGAAGGAGCTGACTACTCGCCCAGGAGCTGACGAAACGCGCGGCGGAGCTCATCGTCTGTTCCGTAGATTTCCTCGACGTGGTCGCTTTCGAGAAGCGTCTTGATGACACGATTCACGAGGTGCTTGGCGGACTTCGTGTCGAGCCCCGCCTCCGCGACCTCGGCGATCAGGCTCTCGATCTCGTCGTTGTCGACCACTAGCATCCCATTCGTGCGCATGACCAGAACCGCTTCGGCGATTGCGCCGCGGAGTTGTCGAGCGAACTCGCTCTCGGGCGGCTCGGGTTCACTAGGGGGCGATCCGTCGCTGTCGCCGTTGATGGCCCTCATGGCGGCGGCGAGAACTGCGTCGCGATCGTTGCTCATGTCAATTCCTATGGGCCCTCGGATTCGACGGCTTTGCGATCACTCGTAGCCCCGCCAGCGGCCGGGAGATCGTGGGGGGGAGATGTGGGGCCAGCTTTGGCCCGTTCGGTGAGCCCCAAGGTAGGGCACCGGACGTTCAAATCGAGCCTGCTTGGCGCAATTCCACCCATTGGTGACAAGTCAGGGATTGCCTGAAATTCCCATGCGCCGCGGCTCTCGCTGAGTCAAATATGATCCCGCGCGCGCCGATGCGCACAGGCGCGCTCCTGCGCCTGGTGCCGCGTCATCAGCATCATTGCAACTACTTGGACTACCTCGCATTTCTAGAACACGACTCATCGATGCCGACGTGAGGGGGGAGCCGCCGACAGGCGGCGAGTACCGCCCGGCCGCGAGTAAGACAGGTCGCAGGCCTCGAAGGGAATGCCAGTTCGAATCTGGTCTCGTGATCTACGCAAGCCCCCGAGTGTTCTCGTGTATGCGGGATGTTCGGGGACTTTATGGTGTTAGGTCCGGTTGACCAATGCTTGACTCAAGTGGTCTTTCCTCCCGCGCCAGCCGGCCTCAGGATGCTCTAGCCGCGGACGTTGAGTCTCGGCCTTCTGCCGGCCCCGAAACGGTGTGAGCCTCACGCGTGTCCCATGATGGTCGGGTCTGGAATAGAGGGCGTATGCAGAGTCCGCCACGTCCGCCTCGATGTTGACGCAGATCGCCGGCCCGTGTTTGCGGCATACCTTGGTTGAAGCCATTCACGAGCATCGTTTCGATCTCGAATCGAAGAAGAGCGCGAATTCCGGGCTCGGTTCTAGCGTCTCGAGTCGCGCGCTGTCTAGCAAGGCGATGAAGTCGGCGGAACTAGTCGACTCCGAATTTGGCCGATCCGTTATGCGTCCGGCGCTCCCGCAACCGATATTGCCAGGTCCTCGGCGGGAAACATCACGAACTCCGAGACAGAACCCTCAAGCCGCATCTTTCGAAGTGGCTGGTAATGCGGATCGTCAAAAAAGTCGATTGCGGTCTGGCGGTTCGAAAATTCCAGGAGAATCACGTTCGTCGACAGATCGCGTTCACCTTCGACCTTCTCCATCTTGATCGAACGACTCAGCACGCGCCCGCCGTGCTTCTCTATGAACGAATTGATGCCTCGCAAGTATTCTCGCACCCACTCACCGTGCTTGAGGAAAATTTCTCCGTAAACGTAGTACTTCATGGTTCTTCACCGTTCCACTAGTTCGTCAGTAGCTAGGCTAAGTGAAGGATGCCACTTGCGCTGGTCGGAACCGGACCTCTGATTCGGACGTCGAATATCTTGATTCAACTGGCTGCTTGTCTCGGGGCCTGGTTGTCAGAACGCCTGGTTTCGGCGGTTCGGAAAATGGAGCATGTCTTGCGTATCCACGCGATCTTGGGAGTTCATGTTCCGAGGACACTCGCGTCCGAAATTCCGAGTTGACCTGAACTGGACCTAAGTGTTCGTCGCGCACCTCTGCGCACGGAAAGCCTCGTGAACATCAACGAATTCAACGCTCGAAACACGTTGCCAACTGAAGGGGGAGCTGCGAGCGCTGAGTATGCGAGGCCGCAGACCTAGAAGGCATGCCGGAAGCAATGCTTCCGATGAACTCGAATCTGGTCTCGTACTCCAAACGAGAAGCGGCTGTTTCGCAGAGCGCGTCATGCCCTTGCTGGCGATCTCGTCGATCGTGGCGGTGAGCCCCAGGCGAACTCCCTCGCAAGAATGCGAGCACCCCGCCGAACGAGGGCTCTGAAATGCCGGGGCCGAGTCTTCGCGCTACCCGGTTCGACCGTGATGCGCTTAATACGGGCCTAATCCTGACGCGCCGAGATCTCGTGGTCAGGCAGGGGAGGGTCGATTTCGACTTGCCCGATTCCCATGGCGGGGAATACAATGAAGCCATGACACATTCCTTTGCTCCGCGACGCTCTCGACTCGCCCTCGTCGTTTCGATCCTCGTGATGCTGGCCTCCGTCGCCTTCACGGGATGCAGCAAGGCCATTCGAGCCGTTGACGCGAGCCGCAGCACGGTCGACGAGACCGGGAAGTCGAAGGCGGCAGACTTCTTCGCGGCTCCGCTCCTGAGTCATCTCTCCATCTCGCCCGATGGCAGCACTCTCGCCGGTGTCCTGTCTCGGGGAGGCGTCGATCTGCTGATCGTTCGGGATGCGACGGGAGGCGAGATCAGGGCGCTCGCGAAGCTCGAGCGGGGCGAACGCGGGCAGCGAGCCAGCCGAAAGATCAACCGGATCGGTTGGCCGAGCAACGAGAAGCTCATCGTCAGCATGGAGATGCCCTTCCCCAAGAGTGTCGGCGTGCGCGCGCGACAGACTCGGCTCATGGTCGTCGACATCGAAACACGCGGAGTCAAGTATCTCGGTGAGGATTGGATTTACGAGGAGTACTCACAGATCCAGGACGACATCGTGGACTGGCTACCGGCGGATCCCGATCGCATCCTGATCGGCTACCGACGGCCCGACAAACACGGGACCTCCGTCAATGCGACCACTGTCAACGTGCACTCGGGGAAGCTGGGGGTCGTGCAGAGCGGTTCGCACGGCATTCGGGATTGGCATACGGATCATCGCGGGGTCGTTCGGGCCGGCGTCGCTCGCAAGCGGTACAGCACCGAGACAGTCCTCTACGCGCGCCGAAAGGATGGAGATCCATTCGAGGAGGTGATTCGGCCCGAGAAGCCTGGAGGCGAGCTCGTCGAGATCGCGTTCGCCGGCTTCGACGTAAGACCGGAGATCATCTTCGTTTTCGCAAATCATGAGAACGGTCGATGGGCGATCTACGAATATGATCTCGATCGCGGCGCGTTGGGGCAGAAGATATTCGGGCACGATCGGGTCGACGTGAGCTGGATGCGCACCTCCAATCGCGACGGAAGACCCGTTTCCGTTGAATTCGTCACCGAGGAGGGGCCCCGACAGTTCTGGGTCGACGAGCGGGCGCGGTCGCGCTGGTCCCGGGTCGAGCGCGAGTTTCCGGGACAGATCGTCGAAATCGTCAGCAGCGACGCCTTCGATCGCCGCATGATCATTCGCAGTGAATCGGACGTCGATCCGCCGAAATATCATCTCTACGACGCTCGCAGCGGCCGCATCGACGAATTGGCAAACATGCTGCCCGCGCTCGAAGAGGCTGTACTCGCGCCGATGCGTCCCGTCGCTTTCGCGGCACGCGATGGGATGCGCATCCCCGGGTTCGTGACCCGCCCACCGAGCGCGACTGGGGCGACCGCTGCGATCATCCTGGTTCATGGGGGCCCCTGGGCGCAGGACGTCTGGGGCTGGGATGCCGAAGCGCAGTTCTTCGCGAGTCGGGGTTACACGGTGTTCCAGATGAACTTTCGAGGCTCCACCGGATACGGGCGGGAGCACGCCGAAGCCGGGAACAAGCAATTCGGCCTGGCGATGCAGGACGACCTCACGGACGGCACGAAGTGGTTGATCGAGGAGGGGCTCGCGGACCCCGATCGAATCGGAATCTACGGCGGGAGCTACGGCGGGTACGCCTCCTTGCAGGCGTCCGTCAAAACGCCGGACTTGTTTCGTGCGGCCGCCAGTTTCGCCGGCGTAACCGACCTGCCGACGCTCCTGAGCGACGACGGAGGCTATCTGTTCTTCGACGCGTCGAACGACGAACTGATCGGCGACAGCTGGGACGATTCGGACTACCTGAAGGCGGTTTCTCCAGCCCGGCACGCCGATGACATCAAGATTCCCATCTTCCTCGCCCACGGCACCGAAGATTGGCGCGTGCACGAGAAGCACCTGCTGATGATGGAGAGCGCGATCGAGAGCGCTGGTGGCGTCGTCGAGGCCTATCGCTATTCCGGCGAAGTGCACGGCTTCATCGACGAGCGCAATCGCATCGATTTCTATCAGCGTCTCGGTGACTTCTTCGACCGCCATCTCGATCCGCAGGGGCGCGCCGAGGCGGGCGGCGTGCCGGCTGGCGGCGGATCATAGATCCCGCAGCATCGGGCTCCAGCTCCGCTTCGCCCAGGCTGGCGCCCACCAGTTGTCGTCGCCGAGCAGCTTCATCGTGGAAGGCACGAGCACGCAGCGACCGATCGTCGCGTCCAGGAAGATTGCGACCGCGAGACTTACGTGGTCGCGTTCGAGATGGAGCGCGGCATTGGAACCGGGTACGTGCTTGCGCGCGAATCGCCCTGACGTCGACATCATCCGAAACTGGGTTTGGTGCGGCTCGCGAATCACGCACCGAAGATAGATGCGTTCCAAATGCCTGCGGCGAGTCGCGCGACTTCGGTTGGATCATCGGGCGTCTCGCGGTGGATGTTGGCGTTGAAAACGGCGAGGTTCATGAGTACGAGCGCCTCTGCAACACGATCAGGGTTTTCAACGCTGCTGTTTCCGCGCATCAGTTGGCGCCGGATGAATTGCGCTGTACTTCCCGAAAAATACTCGAGCACCCGCGTTCGCCACTCCTCGTAAATTCGAGGTGAGCCACCGGCGGCTTCGCCAACGGCTACGGCCGCGACGTGATCTGCGTTCATGATTTCGAACATGGACGTCAAAATCTCGAGCGTTGCTCCGCTCGGGTCATCGTCGTGGTCTCCTCGCAGCCACGGTTCAACCGCCTCGCGAAGCGTCCGCTCGAGCCGTTCGAGGAAGACGAGGGCGACGTCTTCGAGGCTTGGGAAGTAGTGATAGAAGGACGAGCGCCGCATTCCGGTTCTCTGCATCACGAGGTCGACCGTCAGAGCGTTGAAATCCATTTCGCCCAGGCAGTCCTCCGCGGCCTCCAGAATTTCCGCTCGAGCTTCGTCGCGCTTCCTTCGAAATTGCTGTGATTTCAATGATTTGCCTGGCTTCGAGAAAGTTGTCGACGCAATGTCTACAGGAGTCTAGCCTTTGTCGACACGTTGTCGATAAATAAGGAAGCGCAAAAATGGAACTCTCCAGACGAAGATTTCTTGTAGCGGGCGGTGTTGCAGCACTGGCGGCACCTGGCTTGGCCAGTCTGGCCGTTGGACGAGGTGGCGTTGAGATGAACCCGCGTGAGGACGCCGTCTGGGCGGAAGATGCGCCGGCCATGCCGTCTGTTCCGCGCTTCGAGGGAGACCGCAAGGTCGATCTTGCGATCGTGGGGGGTGGCTATACCGGTCTTTCTTGCGCCTACTACGCGAAGCTCTTTCGGCCCGATTGGAAAGTCGTGGTTCTCGAGTCCCATAAGCTCGCATCGAGCGCGAGCTCGCGAAACTCTGGCGCCGTCTATGCAAATTATGTCGGCATCTCCGATCCGGAGATGCCGGAACGCGGACTGAATCGACTTCGCAGATTCATGGAAACAGAGGAGGTCGAATGCGACTTCGGTCCTGCATCGACGCTCATGCTGCTTACATCGAAGAGCGCCGCCGAGAAAGCGAAGGGTGATCTTGAGTCGGGAGCGTCGTTCGTGAGTTCGGACGCGCTTCGCGATCGCACCGGCAGCGACTACTACGAAGGCGCCGTGAGCCCTCCCGGCTACTACCGTGTTCAACCGATGAAGCTTGCCGTTGGACATGCGCAGGCAGCGCTTCGCGTGGGCGCCGAGCTCTTTGAGGACTCGCCGGCTCTCGGGATCGAGAACGGGAAGCCCGCACGGATCGCGACACCACGCGGTGAGTTGGTCGCCGACCATGTCGTGATCGCAACGAACGCGCACACTCCTCGTCTGGATCTCCTCCGGAGCTCGATGTACCCGATCCACCAATACAGCTTCGCGACACGTAAGTTGACGAGCGAAGAGATGTCGTCATTCGGGCTCGACCGCTGGATGCTCCGCTTCGAACGAAGTCTCTTGCCCGTGACGTTCAGCGTGACGCCAGACGGGCATTTCTTCGTTCGAATGGTGCTTGGCTACGCGAGCAACGACTCATGTGAGTGGAGGGACGTCGAGGGCGCCCAGAGAGTGGCGAAGCTGCTCTTTGAGCAACGATATCCGGCAATCGCAGACATCGGTCTAACGCACGGGTGGCATGGCGTCACCGGTCACACGGCCCTGTTCAAGCAGGTCTCCGGAGTCATCGGCGAAGGAAACGTCCATGTCAGCGCCGCCTATAACGGACTCGGAATCATGCCGGCTCACAACAACGGCTACTTGACGGCATGCAAGCTTGCCGGTCGAGACGAAGAAGATACGCGATTCTTGACAGGCGTGAGCGGGCAGCTGCCGTTTCCGCGCGACTACTACCGGAGCATGATGTTGAAGCCGGTCCTGAATTTGATGAAGCCGGTGTAGGAAGAGCTCGAAGGACGAGAAGGCTGTTGTCCCTCGGCCACTCGTTGGAGGCGTTGTCGGCGATGATCGCCTGACTGTGTGGACCGCCGATGCCCGCCGCACCCAGCCTGGTAACCCTTGGATATTTGACAGCGGTTGCGACGATGGTCGCACAGGGCATGTGCGCGGTCGTCCGAACCGTCGACGTCTCGCGCAATGTCAGCCCTGAGTGATCCGTTCTGATCAATCCTTGGCAGGACGCACATCGATCCCGAAATGCTTCTCGAAGCTGGCAAAGAAATCGTCGTCGCTCTCGCACCGGCCCATGTCGACGAAGTCCTCGTCAGTCATTCTCGAACGGTGGTCGACGAACGTCTCGGCATCCCAGCCGACCAGATATCGCAGTCGCGGCTTCTTCGTATGAATGGCGTAGGCGATCGCCTCGGCCGTGTCTTCTGCGGTCGAGCCACGCTCGATCAGCTTCGGGAAGAGGGCCAGGCTGCGCCTGTAGAGATCGGCGTAGGGTGAGTTGGGGGAGGGCAGGCGCCGCTTTCCGAAGATTGGGGTGAGCACGAGCCCCGGCTCGATCAGCGCGACCCGTACGTCGAAGGCAGATACTTCCGCTGCCAGACACTCGGTGGCGGCCTCGAGGGCGGCCTTCGAGGCGCAGTAGGCCGACGCCCCGGAGCTGGGAACACGTCCGGTGAGAGAACTTACATTGACGATGCATCCACTCCTACGAGTGCGCATCCCGGGAAGGACCGCGTGGATACAACGGATCGCACCATGAAAGTTGGTCTCCATGACCGAGCGGAACGTCTCGATCGGCGTCTCTTCGAAGCAGTCGCCTTCGTCGATCCCGGCATTGTTGATGAGATTGTCGATTCGACCCTCTCGCTCGATGATCGTCGCGATTCCGTCGCGGATCGAATCGTCGCGATCGACGTCGAGGGGGACGATTTCGAGTCGGACGTTCGCTTCCTTCGCCGCAGCGCGCAGCGGATCCGCTTTCGCGAGATCTCGCATGCTCGCGTAGACCGAGTGTCCGTCTCGAGCAAGCCGGATCGCCGTGGCGAGTCCGATCCCTGTGCTCGTCCCCGTGACCAGAGAAACCGTCATGTTCCGAATCGTCCGGTCACGACGCAACCGGGCGTCGCTCGCAGGCCCGCGGCCGATGCGAGTTCCTCGAAGGAATCTTGAAGGAACTCCTCGTAGCCTCCCGGGTCGGGGAGCATCTCCGGGGAGCTCGTGAACGAGAGAGTGATTCCGCCGTCGTAGCTCAAGACAGGATGAATGAGACCCACGCCGTCGAAGATTGGACCGAGTCCATAACATGCGACCATTCGCGAACCCGCAATGAAGAGCGGCTCTCGAGGGCCGGGCACGTTCGTAACGACACAGCTGAAGAGTGCGGGGTGCAGGGACGACAGGCCGAGTGCGCGATACGCGCGGGCGGTGAGTTCGCCGACGGCGCTCGGAATCACGTTGGCGACGTCGAGTAGCGTGTTCGAACCTGCGTCGCTCGAACTCTTCTTCGACGAGCGAGCGACCTGGTGCACGGCTGCCAGGCGCGCCAGCGGATCCTCGATGTCGGTTCCCAGACTCACAGCCATCATCGAGACGCGATTGCCGGCCGATTCGCTCGACCCCTCGGAAGCGGACACAGGCCGAACCGAAATGGGCGCCATCGCGACGACCGGATCCGAGGGCAGCTCGTTCTGCTCGTCGAGACATCGGCGTAGCGCGCCGCCAACGACAGTGAGAATCACATCGTTGACGGTTGCGCCGGGCACGGCATCCCGGATTGCTTGAACCTCCGAGAGACTCAAGTGGCAGCCACCGAAGACTCTCGACGACGACGGCCGCTCGTTGAAGCGTGTACGAGGTGCCGGCTTCGACTCGGACTGATCCAGATCAGAGCGGAAGGGTTCTCCCCGGCGTCTTGCGAACATTTGGATCGATGTCGCGGCTAGCTTTGCCACTCCGGCTCCGCGCCGGAGTTGGTTCAGCCATGCCCGACCCAGGAGGCGGGCGGTGCTGGGCTGGGACTTCAACGCTTCGTCATCGGGCTCCGAAGATTCGATCTCTTCGCTTGCATCACAGAAGGCCTTCATGACCTCGACGGCGGAGACGCCGTCGAGTGCGGCGTGGTGCACTTTCGTCACGAGCGCGAAGGCGCCGGACGGCAGCCCGTCGATGCCACTGAGATTCTCGATGACCGTCACCTCGAAGAGCGGGCGCGCGAGATCGAGTGGTGCCTCGAAGAGTTCCGCCACGACGGCGCAGAGATCTCTCCACGTCGCAGAGTCCGGGAGTGAAATCCGCCGGACATGATCGCTGAGATCGAAGTCGTGCGTGTCGATCCAGTGTGGCCGGTCGAGATGGAGCGGAGTATTCACGAGGCGCTGGCGCAGGATCGGCGCTCGATGTACGCCACGCCGAATGCTTTCCCGGATCTGCGAAAAGTCGGGCGGGCGCTTCCCAGACGCGGGCGGCTGGTATAGCGCGACGCTTCCGACGTGCATCGGCAGGCCGCTCCGCTCGAAGTGCAGGAAGAAGTCATCCATGCCGCTGATCTGGCGCATCACGTCACCTCCGCGCTGTTGTCCTGCAGAAATCCTGCGGCCCGATCCGGCCGGCACGCGTGAGCTGCGCGCCGGGGGTCGAAATAGCCGAAATCCAACATAGGTGATGATCTTACTAAATACAACAAACATGTTGCATTTGGGGATGGGGCAGCTGATCTCGCTCGATCGAAACGCCTCGAGACCCGCATATCGCGCTGGGGACCCTCTGCGAAGCGGCGGTTGCGAGGCCGAAATTCGCGCGGGGGAGCGCCGCAATCGGCTCGATCTGCGCAGCGCCTTCGCTGTTCGGGAATGGGGCCGCGGCATGTGGCCGTACCGAGCCCACTGGAACTGGGGCGCGAGTCCCCGGGCCTCATCGTCCCCACGGTGGTGACGATCGCCACGCACAACCCGATCGGACTCGCCGTCAGAGGTGCCGCGAAGATCGCCGGTGAAGCAGCCGGCGAGAGCGGAGCGAAGGGCGACGCCGAGCGCATCGCGGACGAGATCGCGACGGTGCTGAAGACCCGCTTCGAGGAGCCGGGCGGGATCTAAGCCCGGCGACTCTCCGATCGCCCCATTCGATCGTTTTCACCAGCGGAGACGGTGTGATCATCCGCGTCGGAGCGCTCCTACGCCGATCTGGACAGACTGCGGTAGCGGGGCAGATTTCCCGCGCCGTTGCTGTTCCTGATTTCGGCGGTGCTCTGCTGGGGATGCGCGCCAAAAACGTTGGCCGTTCTCAATCGGGCTCCTTGAGGCCGCGATAGGGGAACGTGCGGTTGATGATGCCGAGTAGCTTCACGAGCCGGATCGTGTGCAGGCTCAGAATCGGCTTGCCCGTCGTCAAGAGCGCGACGGCGATCTCGCGCCGCGGGTCGGCCCAGGAGAAGATGTTCGATAGACCGAGGTGTCCAAAGGCGTGCTCCGTGTTAGGCCCGAAGAGGCCCACTGGGTCGTCTCCGAGCATCGGGCCGAGGCCATAGCGCAAAGGCATGAAGAGGGTGAGGTCGACCTCCCGGTAGCTCGCCTCGTTGAGCGCGTGGCGGATCGTGCGGGGCTCGAAGATGCGAACGCCCTCATACTCTCCGCCGTCGAGCATGCACTGGAGGAAGGCGGACAGATCTTCGGCTGTCGTTTCGAGGTTGCCCGACGGGATGACGCCCGTCAGGAAGCGCGGGTCGTTCGAGAGCGCGACGACTTCGGGGAGCGACTTTCCGAGCGCGCGCGTGAGCATGTGACTCACCCCTGGCGGGGCGGGTGGACCGGTCGCCGCATTTTGGGCGACCAGCTCGACCTGCTCGGCCGATACTCCGTAGTGGAACCAGCGAAGTCCCATAGGCTGGCGGATCTCTTTCTCGAGGAAGTCGCGAATGCTGCTTCCCGTGACACGTCGGACGACCTCGGCAAGTACGAAGCCCGTGCTGATCGCGTGGTACGAGACCATTCGGCCCGGACGGCTTGCCGGTTCCATCTCGCAGACGAGCTGCGAAATGCGTTCGGGCTGTGCGAGCAGGTCGAGGTCGAGCGCCTCCGGCGGAAGATTGGGAATTCCAGCTCGGTGTGAGAGCAGATGACGAAACGTGATCCACTTCTTGCCGTGGCTCGCAAACTCGGGGACGTACTCGGACACGCAGTCTTCCAGGTGCAGCGCACCGAGTTCTTCGAGCTTGTGAAACAACATCGCCGTCACGAGCTTCGCCGCGGAGAAAACGTTGATTGGCGTTTCGGGCGTCGCGAGCACGCGCTCCGCGTCTTCAGGGTCGCTCGGCGCGTTGCCCCTTGCGTGTCCGAGGCTGCGGTTCAGGACGATACGCCCACGTCGGCGGATGCAGAGCTGCAGGGCGGGGGTCGTTCCTGTGCGGTAGAGCGCTTCGGCGGCTGACCAAACCGCTTCGACATCGTCTGCGTCGATCCCCGTGCCGCCGAGCGGATCTTCACGTGCTCGATGTGTCACGGCCTCGAGGTCGCTGGCGATGCGGCAGCGTTGCAGGAAGGGGAGGGGGGCGTTGGCGATCCACTCGAGGGGGTCCATGCCACAGATCCTACGCGGGAGTCGCCGCCCGCGCGAGGTCGCGCCCCGGCTCCTCGACCGCGACGACTTCAGCGGGGAAGCGCGCGCCATCGGGTGTTGGATTCCGCAGTAATCGGTACGCGAGCTGCAGGCTCGTGTCCGGTATCGAAGCGTGAGGCGCTTCTTCACGCTTCAGCGGAGGCAGAGGGCGGGGTCGAATGCGGCTTGACGCTCACGCCCATTGTGATGCGAGTCAACTCGTCTATCTCGTTGCCGACAGCCAGACTGCCGCTGTCCGACGCGTTGGAGCGCTAGGCGCGTCCGGCCGCGCCCTCCCAGAAGCCGTGGAACCCGTAGGGCTGCAGGGGCAGCGGCACCATCGCGATGGGCCCCTTGGCCAGCGCCTTCGGCTCGAACACGCAGAGCCGCGACTTTTCGGCCGCGCCGTCGTAGACGATCGCGACGACCCAGCCGTCGTCGAGGTCGCTCGCCCCGGGCCGGGGGGCGAAGACGGGCTCGCCCAGAAACTGCCCCGCTCCCGCGGACCACACGTCCGTCGGGCGTTCGAAGTCGACGGAGTCGACGCGAGCGATCGCGTCGAACGGGTCGGACTTCGAGCGATCGCGGCGCGTGGAGGCGTAGATCGCGGGCGCTGCGCGGCCTTCCCGAGCGGGATGCACGCGAGGGAAGTCCATGCGGTAGTCGGAGAGCTCCTGCCACTCTGCCTCGTTCGAGCCCTCACGGACCGTGGCACGATAGAGCTTCTGGAAGGACGGCCGGCGATCGACCGCCTCCGGATCGAGTGGCCGCGTCGGGCCCTGGAAGCCGAACTCCTCGCCGAACTCGTACGACTCGAACGCACAGAGATCGACCACGCTCGTCTCGTCGTCCACGTCGTGGGCGTTCGCGAAGTGGATGACGAAGGCGCTCTGGGGAAGGCGGACGGTACGGACAGGCCCGGGCCGACCGCGTGGGATCAGGAATAGCTCGCCCGGCGTCGAGTCGTCGGCGCGCAGCGCACCGAAGAGCGATCCCAATCCGACCATGGCGCCGGCCATCTTGGCGAAGTTGACCTTCATCGGATTGCCGGCGAGCACATACCACCTCGGAGTCGCGACGAAGTCGTGCTCGAAGTGCATGCCGGGAATCTCGGCTTCGCGCTCGACCACCTGCTTGCCCATCTCGTCGAACTCGCGGAAGACGAAGCGGGAGGGACTCCCCCGAAGAGCGTTCATGCCGATCAACCGGTTCGCTTCGGTGTCGGTGCGCATGTGCGCGAGGAAGGCGGCCTCCGGCAGGACGCCGCCGAAGGTCTCTTCGCCGATCGTCTCGAGGCTCTCGGCGTCGAGCGCGTACGGACGGCCGCCTTCGAATCCCGAGATCAGCCGTCCGGCCCAGGGCTGGATCGTGGTATTGGAGACGTTGCGCTGGCCCATGCGGCGAATGTTCGCCAGCGGAAACCGACTGGAGCCCCGTCCCGTCGATCGCTCTTCCAGGTAGGAGGGCGTCTTCACGAAGCGCGAGCGAAAACTCGCCCCCCCGTCCTTCGTGAAGCTGAGGGAGCGGACGAATCCGTGGCCGCCGAAGGGGTGCTCGAGCCGGCCGCCGATCTTCGTCCAGCCTGGACCGTTCTGGAGATGTCGTCCCCCGGCCAGCTCGGGCGGCAGGGCGCCCTCGATCATCGATGCCGGAATCTCGAGTTCCTGCTCACCCGGTTCGGCGGTCATCACCGCGTTCCAGGCGTTCGCTCGTACGCTCATTTACGCCTCTCCTCAACGATCGTGTTCCCGACGATGTTACCCGAAGCCACGTCGCGAGTAAGTCCGGAACGGGCCCCTTCGGGCCTGCTTGTCTGAAAGCGTAGGATCGGTGGTGGCGAAAACGAGGCTTGAAACTTCTGTTCGCTGCGAGGCTGGCCGCCTGTGTCGATAGTTCGGAGTGCCTGCGTGCCGACGAAGTGAATCGCCTCTCCTTGGCGCTCTGTGCGCATCGGTGCCGAGTAAGACCGGACCAGGAATCGAGAGATCCATACAGAACTCAATCGCTTGCGAGATTCCCGGAATGACTTGCCAACGGAAGAGGGGAGAGCGGCCGCTAGGCCGCGAGTACGAGCGATCAGCGAGCGACGAGGATGAGAGGCCGCGGACCTCGAAGGAAATGCCAGTTCGAATCGGGTCTCGTGCTCCACTCGAAAACATCCGTCGGTCAGCGGCGTCAGTGTGTGGGGCCGCCGTAGACGCAATGGTGACGTCTGCTCCGACGTGGATTCCTGGAGTGCGACTGGGAAGCGCGCCCTCTGAGCAAGTCCTCAATTATTCTCGATTTCGCCGAGCAGCCAATTCTTGAACGCGACCACTTTTGGACGCGACGCCGAAACGGGCGAACTAACGAGATAGAAGCCGAGCTGGGTCGGCAGCTCGAGATCAAAGGGCATCGAAAGGCGCCCGGCAGCGAGGTCGCTTGCGGCCAGATTTCGCCAACCGAGCACGACCCCCGCGTCGTCCATCGCCGCCTGCATTGCGTGGTCCGGATGGCTGAAACGCGGTCCACGCCTCACATCGACTCCCTTCACGCCGGCAGCCCGCAGCCACGTGCGCCAGCTCGGAGCGGACTTGTCGAAGCTGAGCGAGTCGTCGTGCAGGAGAGTGTGATGCCGCAAGTCGCTTGGATCTCGAAGAGGCTTTGAGCCCTCGAGCAGCCGCGGCGAGCACATCGGAGCGAGCGTTTCCGAGAAGAGCTCCTGCACGTCGAGGCCTGGGTAGTCACCGCGCCCCAATCGAATGGCCGCGTCGAACCCGCCGCGATCGAGATCCACGACATCGAGGTTCGCGGAGATCCTCAGATCGACGCCGGGATTGGCCACGTCGAAATGCTCGAGGCGTGGAACGAGCCATTTCGTGGCGAACGCCGGAGCAACGCTCACCTGAAGCGGGCCCTCCGCATCGTGCTGCTTCAAGCGCTCGATCGCATGCTCGAGTCGATCGAGCCCCTCGGAAAGCCCAGGCAGGCAGGCCTGCCCAGCGTCGGTGAGAAGAAGCGAATTGCCGACTCGTCGGAAGAGCTTCACCCCCAAATAGTCCTCGAGCGCTCGCACCTGGTGGCTCACGGCTGGGGGGCTCACGTGCAGTTCCTGCGCCGCCTTGGTGAGGCTCAAGTGGCGCCCGGCTGCCTCGAAGGTACGGAGCGAGTTGAGGGGCGGGAGATCTCGGGACATCTAGAAATTTATTTTTACTGAATCAAAGACAGAAAACAATTCAATTGTGGACCTCAGGTTCTGAGCCTAAATGTGGATCTAGAGACAAAATGGCTTTCTTTGGACACTGAGCAGAGACTTCAATTTATATAAAGGAGAACTGAAATGCGTTCGTTTCTACGATTCAACCAGGGGATCCTACGGATGCCCATTCACCTACAGCTGTGGGTGGTTGCGCTCGTCGGCGCCAATATCGTCGCACCGCTCTTCTTCATTCAACATCTCGAGGCGCAGCTCGCCCTAGCCGCCGGCCTGCTTGGGCTGGCGTCGATGAGTGTTCTCACCGGCCGGTTCGGATTCAGCCGAATCGTCGGACTGGGTCATATCGCCTGGCTCCCATTGATCGTCTTTCTGATCAGTGGCGTCGGCGACACGAGCGTGAGTTCGCCGTTCGGACTCTGGATTCGGACCGTGATCGTTCTCGATTCGATCTCACTCGCGTTTGACTTTGTCGACGCAGCTCGGTTCTACCGCGGCGATCGAGGGGAAACGGTGGCTGGCCTCGAGCCGACATTCGATCTGTCCGGGTCACGGGCATGAGCGATCCGGGCTTCTTCGAAGTGATCGAAAGCACCCGCGCGATGAAGCGCCTACGGAAAGACGCCGTTCCGCTCGCGCTGATTCGCCGGGTGATCGATATCGGTACGAAGGCGCCGAGCGGCGTGAACACCCAGCCGTGGGAATTCGTCGTGGTGCAGGACGCCGTCAAGAAGCGCTGGATTCAGCGGCGGTACCTGCGCTTCGCGAGCGAGCGATTCGGTGATGTCGTTGCCTCGAATCGACACGCGGATACGCCATATGCGCGCATGCTCCGTACGGTGATGTATCTGGCTGAGCATCTCGACGAAGTCCCAGTGCTGCTCTTTGTGTGCGGACACAGAGATTGGCCCGCGGCGGTTCCGGTCGACGAGCGCATCGGTCAGGCGCCGCCCCCTTACGGCTCGGTCTACCCGTGTGCGCAGAACATCCTTCTTGCGTGCCGAGCACTCGGACTCGGCGCGTCCTTGACGACGATCCACCACATGTTCGAGCCGGAGCTGGCGGAGTACCTGGAAGTGCCTGAAGACGTCTCGCTTGTCGCACTTCTCCCGATCGGGTTTCCGAAAGGGCGCTTCGGTCCGGTGACGCGAATCCCGGGACAACGACTCACTCACTTCGACCGCTGGGGCCACTCCGAGCCTGAGGAAGTCTCGGCGATCCGACGAATCAACCAGAATGGGTCATGAAGAGGTTCGCCGACAAAGCTGCAGTCATCACCGGTGGAAGCAGCGGCATCGGTTTCGCAACGGTTCAGGAGGCTCTCCCCCTTCTCCGGGTAGGTCGGCTAGACGGGCTTCAGCTCATCGCGAAGGTCTCGGGATACGAGGTCACGTATCACGTCTGATATTTCGCGGAAGAGTTGACGGGCAGGCGAAGATGCACGCCACGCCAGGGCGTGTGTCCTCTCGACGACCTCTCCTCGGAGCGTCGTCACCTTCAGCTCGCGCGGGCGGTGAATCTCCGAGCGGATATAGAGTGCTGGGAGAAAGGCAATGCCCATTCCCATCGTGACCATGTGGCGCAGCGTGTCGAGGCTGGTCCCCTCATAGTCGCGGCGGATATGCGCGTCGAGTCGGCCGCACAGCTCCTCGATCTGTCGGTGAAAATGATGGTGCTCGTCGATCGAGAGAACCGCTTCGCCGGCGAGATCTCGCCTGTTCACGTGTTGTCGGCTGGCCAGTCGATGATCTGCGGGCAAGACCAGCTTGAGCGGTTCGCGAAAGAGTGACGTGACTGTGAGGCGCTTGTCCTCGATCGGAAGGGTGGTGAGGATCAAGTCGTATTCGGCGTTTGCCAACCCTGCCTCGAGATCTCGGGGCGCGTCTTCGCGCACTGAGAGCCGGAGTGAGCCATAGCGCTGATGAAGCGCAGGCAAGATATGGGGCAACAGGTACGGTCCGAGAGTCGGCGTAACGCCCAGTCGGTACGTGCCACCTGGGCCGCGGGACACGGATTCCGCGCGGTCGACCAGGCCTTGGAATTCCTCGAGCATGCGTCTTGCATTGGGCAGGAGGTCCTGGCCGAGGGCGGTCATCACGGTACCCGAGCGCGACCGTTCCAGGAGTTGGAGTCCGAGCGCCTTCTCGAGGGCCACGATCTGCGCAGTGACCGCCGGCTGGCTCACGTTGAGCAACTGCGCCGCGCGCTGAAAGCTCAGCGTTTCGGCGACCGTGACGAAGCATCGAATCTGGCGAATGGTGGGTAGGGATTGATCCATTCGAGAGTTTGCCTCTTGGTAGGTTCCGCGTCGATCAACTGATAATCAATGCTTATAAGATCAATAAATTCGGCGGCATGGACTAATTAGCACGGAGGATTACTGTGGTGAAGTGGCAAGTCGAAGTTCGACGCCGTTCATCGACTCGCGCCAGGAGAAACCCCAGTTGCATTCACTCAAGCATCTTCGAAATGACATTCCGGCCGGGATCGTCGTCTTTTTCGTCGCTGTGCCGCTTTGCCTCGGAATCGCCCTCGCGAGCGGGGCACCGCTCTTTTCCGGGCTCATCGCCGGAATCGTCGGCGGAATCGTCGTTGGCACCCTGAGCGGCTCTTCGCTGGGTGTCTCGGGTCCCGCCGCCGGACTCGCAGTGATCGTGGCGGGGGCGATCGAAACGCTTGGTAGCTTCGAAGTATTCCTGTTGGCGGTCGTGCTGTCCGGCTTCATGCAGATTGCGCTCGGTATCGCGCGCGCGGGAGTGCTCGCCTACTTCTTTCCCTCATCGGTAATCAAGGGAATGCTGACGGGAATCGGTCTGTTGATCATCCTCAAGCAGATTCCGCATGTGTTCGGGTGGGGCGCGGACCCGGAAGGCGATCTGGCCTTCTTTCAGGTGGACGGCGAGAACACATTCTCCGGGATTCTTCGCGCGCTCGACCACATCGACGGCAGCGCGACACTCGTTGCGGTTGTGGCGCTCGGCATCCTGATTCTCTGGGACAAAGTGCTCCTTCCGCGCGGTCGAGTATTTCAACTCGTACAGGGACCGCTCGTCGCAGTTCTCTTCGGTATCACGTATCAGTGGGGTACGCAGGAGTACGTGCCCGAGTTTGCATTGACGGGTAGCCAGCTCGTCCAGCTTCCAGTGCTGAGTGGTCTCGACCAGGTCGGAACTCTATTCGTCTCACCCGAATGGTCGCAGATCTTCAACGCGAAGGTCTGGATCACGGCCGTCACGCTCGCGATCGTGGCGAGTCTCGAAACGTTGTTGTGTGTGGAGGCGACCGACAAACTAGATCCTGAGAAGCACGTCACGCCGACGAATCGTGAGCTGTTGGCTCAGGGGGTCGGCAACGCTGTCTCCGGATTCATTGGCGGCCTTCCTGTGACTCAGGTGATCGTTCGGAGCTCGGCGAACATTCAGTCCGGCGCGCGGACCAAGAACTCGGCGGTGATTCACGGGTTCCTTCTACTCGTCGCAGTTTCTCTCATGGCCAGCCTTCTGAATCTCGTTCCGCTCGCCGCGCTCGCGAGTATCTTGCTCGTCGTGGGCTACAAGCTCGCGAAGCCCGAACTCTTCGTAACGATGTACCGGCTCGGCGCGAGCCAGTTTGGTCCCTTCATCGTGACGATTTCGGCGATTCTTCTGACGGATCTCCTGACTGGCGTCTTACTCGGTCTTGCGGTTGGCGTCGTCGTGGTCCTCCACCGCAACTACGTCAACTCGCACACCGTCGAAATCCAGGAAAGCGATGACGAAGAGGGCGGTCACATCGTGCGATTGCAGTTGGCCGAACAGGTCTCTTTTCTGAGTCGGGGCGCGCTCCTTCGAGAGCTCTCCGCGATTTCGGATGGGTCATCTGTCGTGATTGATCTCAGCAGAGCCGTCGCGGTGGATCATGACGTTCTCGAGATTCTGCGGGATTTCGAAGACTCGTCTCAGAGACGCGATCTCGTCGTCAAATGGGTTTCATCCGAGAACGAAATCGCGCAGATCAAGCACGCCGCATAGAGGGCATCGCGTTATAGCGCTCCATGCCAACAAGCCAAGCTAGGAAATCAGAACGATGCATACGCATACGCAAGCGACCCGCGACAGTCTGTCGCCGGAGGCGGCCCTTCAGATCTTGAAGGAGGGAAACGGGCGGTTCCGCGCGAATCTCAAGGCCAATCGGGACCTACTGCAACAGGTCAAGGATACGAGCGATGGCCAGTGGCCCTTCGCCGTCGTGCTGAGCTGCATCGATTCGCGAACACCTGCCGAGCTGATTTTTGATCAAGGGCTCGGGGACATATTCAGCATACGCATTGCCGGGAATTTCCTGAACGATGACATCCTTGGCAGCATGGAGTTTTCATGCGCCGTCGCCGGAGCGAAGCTGGTCGTCGTCCTTGGTCACTCGCATTGCGGCGCGATCAAGGGAGCCTGTGACGAGGTCGAGCTAGGGCTCTTGACGGGCATGCTGAAGAAGATCAAGCCTGCGGTCGATGCCGTTCCCACGCCGACCAACCCGGTCGAGCGATCCTCGACTAACGCGGAATTCGTTGACTCCGTCGCGCGAGAGAATGTTCGACGCAGCGTGGACGGCATTCTGGAGCAAAGCGATGTTCTGGGTGAGATGTCCGATGCGGAAGGCATCAAGGTCATAGGCGGGATGTACAGCGTGGAGACGGGTGAGGTCGAGTTTTTCTAGGTGGAGTGGGCCGTCGGAAGATTGACCGAAGGCAATGAATGCTCAGGGGTCTCGGTGAGGCCAATGTCAGTACCGAATAGTCAGTGTGGAAGAACATGAATCGCCAGAGTGCAGTGGTGGAACTGGAGAGATCGATATGCGTTTGAGCTTGGATTCTCGGTTTGAAGCGTATGTCGAGGACGCGGTCGAGACCGCTCGAGTGAGGTTGCCCCCGAGTGATAGTTCTGGAGTCTTCCTGCTTCCTGTCCTGTTGGGTGGGGTTGCTGGCATGACGCTTGCCAACAAGCTCTTGAGCGGGGGCGTCGAGAGCATTCTGGCGTTGGATTCTCTGGGCGCGGCCGGACTGGCAATACTCGCTTCGCTCTGCTGGTTTTGCGAGCCACAAGGTGAGCCGCCTCGAACTCATGCCGCCGAACCGCCTTGTGATTCGAATCGGTCGGTAGTGCGACGAGATTCGGTTCCATTGAGGCTGCGGATCGCCCAACAACGATGACATGGAGAGCACTATGAACGCGGCGCTGAGCGATCGCAGAATCTTGATCACCGGTATCGCGAACGAAGAATCGCTCGCCTTGGCGATCGCCGAACAGTTGAAGGCAGAGGGGGCGGAGCTGGTCTGCGCGGGCCTGGGTCGCACCCGTCACAACCATGATCTCTCGAGTTCGGCCGGTGCGTTCCTGGATTCCTCCCAAGAGGCCTTTCAGAATGCCGTTCGCAACCGACTGGGGGCCGACACGCCGCTCTTGTTCTTTGATGCGTCACTCGATGGCAGCCTCGAAGACGCGGCGAATGAACTGTTCGATTCGCAGGTTCGCGTCGATGGGGTAGTGCATTCCATCGCACACGACCGGACCATCAGAGGAGGCGAGGTCAAGTCTCTCGTGGATGTCTCACGGCAAGAGTTTCTGGATTGCATGAGCGTGTCGGCCTACTCGTTGATCGGGCTGGTTCAATCCCTCTTGAAGAGAGATCTCTTGAACAAGGGCGGCTCCGTAGTGGCGCTTTCCTATCTTGGGGCGGAACGCGTCACGAGTCATCCGTACAGAAATGTCGGCGTGGCAAAAGCTGCGCTCGAACGGATCGTGCGAGAGCTCGCCTACGAACTCGGCCACGCCAAGGGAATTCGTGTCAATTCGATTCGGTTCTCGCCCTATGCGGAGAGTCGAGCTGGGGGCGCGATTCCCGATCTCGCGAAAGCGGTGGATGACGCAGCGCTTCGTGCGCCTCTCGGAAACGCGACTCCGGAAAGCCTCGGGCGTGAGATCGCATATCTGATGCGCGAAGGTGTGAGTGTGACCGGAGAGACTCGTCACGTCGACGGCGGATATCACATCCTCGCCTGAGCGATCTTCATCGCTCGCGTACGCAGCCGCAGCTGGTTCTGAGTATCGGTTGGCCGAGCGATCTGGAGTCGTTCCAACCTTGTATCGATCGAGCGAGTTCTCGACCGTCAGCAGAATCTTGGCGTCGTGCTTGGTGACCGACCAGCAGGCACCCACCGGCGGTGTCTGGCCCGTTGGAAATGTGATCGTCTACTTCCGGCTCGAGTACGAGCGTGTCACCCAGCCCTTCGAAGAATGCGAGGTCCCCGGTGTACTGATTCGCGAGGGTGACCTTCACCTTGAGCGCGGAGTAATTCATCGCAGACCCCGGAACGTGTCGCTTGGCTCAGGAAGCGCTCGAGTCCAGATCCTGCTGACCGGTTACATCGACCCGCATGATGATCGCGTAGAGCACCGGCGCGAATCCGAGGGTGAGAACCGTCGCGAAGGCCAGGCCGAAGGCGATCGTCACGGCCATGTCGTAGAAGAGCGGGTCGCGTGAGATGATGATCGGCATCATGCCGAGAATCGTGGTGAGCGCCGTCATCAGGATCGGTCGCAATCGCGCCTGGCACGCCAGCATGATGGCTGAATGCGGATCCCGGCCTGCCTCTCGCTCGACGTCGATCTGTTCGAGCATCACGATCGCGTTGTTCACGACGATGCCGACGAGACTCAGCATTCCGAGCAGGGCCATGAAGCTGTAGAACCCGCCGGCGAGAAAGAGACCCGCCGCGACGCCGGTGAATGCGAGGGGGATCGTCAAGAGGATGACGATCGGCTTGCGGATCGAGTTGAACTGTCCGACGAGGCAGACCAGGACGCCAAAGAGACACATCGGCACGAATGCGAAGAGTGCCGTTTGCGCGTCGGTTTGCGATTCGCTCTCACCACCCCATTCCCAACTGAATCCTTGGCCGCGCGCGGAGACCAGCGCATCGATCTTTTCTTCGACCGCGGCTTCGAGTTCACCCGCCGTGAGCTGTGTGTTGTTCGCCTGCACTGTCACGGTGGGGAGATAGTCGCGGCGTTTGATCAAGCCGAAGTCGTTCTCAGCGCGGACCGTTGCGATCTGGATCAGGGGGATTGCACCGCCCGATGATTCCGAGAAGACATTCGTCGTCAGCAAGCGATCCGCCGACAGACGTTCTGCGGCATGTGCTCGAGCGGTGATCGGGATTTCCTCGTCTCCCTCCCGAAGCGCCGTCGCCGTGTCGCCTCGCAGGATGACCTGAAGAGAAGCGGCGATCTGCCGATTGTTGACGCCGGCTCGGCGCGCTCGCTGCGGGTCGATCTCGACCGCCGCCTCGATCACCAGATTTTCGAAATCGTTGTAGAGATTGACGGTGTAGGGGACCTCCGCGAACAGATCGCCGACTTCCTCCCCTAGTTCGTAGAGTTCTTCTCTGTGTCCCATCAGGCCGAAGGCCGAAATCCGAGCTTCGACGAGCCCGGTTTCGACGGAACCGAGGAACATGCGCTTCGCGTGGACCTCGAGTGCCGGGAAATTTTGCTGGGCATGGACTCTGAGTCGTTCGAGAACGGGAGCCACTTCCTCTGACGACCCAACCGTCACGAGAACGAATCCCATATTCGGTGCCGCGGGCTCTGGTGAGATCGTCACGAAGAATCGCACGCCCCCGCTGCCGACGTAGGCGAGTGTCTGCTCGATCTCGGGGTTCTCGGATTCGTCCTCGAGCCATGCGACGAGCTCACCGATGCGACGATCGCTTTCGCGTATGCCGTAGCCCATCGGTAGCCGGACGTTGACCATGATCTGTGGACGATCCGATTCCGGCATGAACTGCTCCGGAACCAGCGAGAAGAGCCAGATGCCGAAGGCGAGGATGCCCACCATGGCGGCGACGCAGAGTGTGCGCTGCCTCAGGAGAACCCCGAGCAATCCGCGATAGCCGACATAAAGCGGGCGTTCGTACTGGGCGGCCACTTGTTCGGGTGTCGCATCCGTCACCTTAAGGAATCGGTTGCAGAGGATCGGCGTCACGGTCAGCGCGAGCAGCCAGGATACGGCCAGCGAGATCAGGATCACCTGCGACATCGATCGCAAGTACTCCCCCGCCGAGTGGGGGGCCAGTGCCAGCGGAACGAACATCAGGACCGTGGTAATCGACGACGTGAGCAGCGGCATCGCGAGCGTACTACCGGTATTCGACGCGGCATCGACGCGGTCCTCTCCCTGGAACAGCCGCTTTCCGATCTCCTCGGCGATCACGATTCCGTTGTCGACCAGGAGGCCAAGCGAAATGATCAGCGTCGCGAGCGAGATCCGGTGCATCGCAATGTCGAGCACGTACATGATCACCAGCGTGACGATCATGGTGAGCGGTACGTGAAACCCGACGATCAGCCCCGTTCGAATTCCGAGAAAACTCACGATCACGACGAGTACGATCGCGATGGTCTGGAAGAGATTGCTGCGCACCGCGGTGACCGCGCGCTCGACGTGGGTCGGCTGATAGTTCCCGATCCGGAGCTGGAAGCCTACGGGAAGGACGCGTTCGATTTCCTCCAGTCTCTCGACGATGCGGGGGCCCACGTCCAGGACATTGCGGCCCTCGGCCATGCTGGCGCCGATCAGGACTGCCTGTTCGCCGTCGTAGTAGAAGGGTGCGCGTGGTGGATCGATATAGCCACGCCGAACGGTCGCCACGTCCCGGAGAAAAATCACGTCCTCGGACTCGCCCAGGCGAATCGGCACGTTCTCGATGTCTTCGACCGAGTCGAAGTCGCCTCGGGCATTGACGATGATTTCTCGTTGCCCCGTATCGATCGTGCCCGCCGGAAGGACCACGTTCTCGTCTTCGAGGGCCTGACGAATATTGCGAGCGGAGAAGCCGAGTTGGGCGATGCGCGCCGTCGAGAACTCGATCCAGATCGTTTCCTCTTGAACACCGTAGAGGGTGGCCCGCTTGACGCCCTCGATCAGATAGAGCTCGTCCTGGACTCGCTTTGCAACGGCGTGTAGTTCGGCGAGCGAGAATCCTTCACCCGTGAGCGCCGCGCTCGCGACCGTGACGTCGCCGAAGTCGTCGTTCACGAAGGGCCCGATCACGCCCTCGGGAAGACTCGGCATCGCGTCGATCACCTTGTTGCGAACGTCTTTCCAGATGATGTCGAGGTCATCCTGGTCGAACTCGTCGAGCACACGAATTCGTACCTCGGAGTAGCCGGTTCTGGACCACGAGTAGATGTAGTCGCGCTCGGGAATGCGAGCTAGCGCCTGCTCGATCGTCCGCGTGATGAGCAGCTCGACGTCGTCCGCATCCATGCCGGGCATGAACGTCGTGACGACCGCGTCGCGCACGGTGATCGGCGGATCTTCCTGGCTCGGGAAATCGTCGAGCACCGAGAGGCTCGATGCGGTGAGCGCCAGGACGATCACCAGGACGAGCGGCTGGTTGCGGAGTGCGAAGCCTGTGAGATTCATCGGCCGTGCCGAATCATTCGATCGTCGAGCAGGGTCACTTCCTGTCCGTCTCGTAGGAACGAAACGCCGGCTGTCGCGATGACATCCCCGTTTTCGAGTCCATCCACGACAGCAATTCGATTGTCGCTCACGCCCCCGGTCCGAACTGGTCGCTTGGAGACCGTCGAGCTCTGTTTGTCATAGACGAATACCGAGAATCGATTGTCGTGCTCGGCCAGGATCGCGGCAATCGGAACGAGGTAGCCGCTCATCGCCATCAGGCGGGATTCGGCAATGTCGATCGAGAAGCGGACCTCCGCCGTCATCCCGGGCCGGAGGCCGCTCGGTGGAGCCAGCAGATCGGCGCGAACGGGAAACGCGTTTCCCGTTCCCGCCCTCGTGCCGACTTCGGTGACCACGCCCTCGAATCGCTCGTCGTCAGCCGCCGATTGCTGCCCAGCCACCGAGGGAAACGTGACTTCGACCTCGTCGCCCTGGGTGATCTCCGCGATCAGGGTCTCGGGCATCTGCACTTCGACGCGCAGCCCTGCTTCGCCGCTGTCCATTTCGAAGACGGTCTGACCACTGGCGACGGTCATCGACACGTCGACGCTGCGCACCGAGATCGCGCCGTCGAAGGGAGACTCGAGCACGGCTCGCCTCAGATCGCGGCGCGCCAGACTGAGCCGTGCCTGGGCGGCATCGACCTGACTCTCGCGGGAATCGCGGCGGGCCACGTCTCGCTCGTATTCCTGACGACTGGCGACCTCTGCCTCATAGAGGGTCGTCGTCCGCTCGGCATCGGCCCGCGCCGACTCACGCAGCGCGGTCGCCTCGGCGAGCCCAGCCTCCGCATCGCGGACGGTGAGTTCGAAGGGCTCGGGATCCAGCCGGGCAAGGACCTGGCCGCGTTTCACGAAGTCACCCTGGTTGACCTCGACGGTTTCGACGGTGCCGCCGACTTCGAAGGCGAGCGTTGTATCCGCGACGGCCATGACGATGCCCGAGAGCACACGTTGGGTGCTCGCGGTGTCTCCAGAAACCGATTCCCAGAGAATCGCGCGAGGCGGCAGTTCCGGCGGCGGCGCCTCGTCCTGACATCCGACGACCGCTCCCGTCGCGAGCACAAGGGTCATGAGCCAGGCGCCCCGGTGCTCTCCGCGTGACTCGATTCCAACGCGATCCAATACCATGCTCGTCCTCCCGCCCGGTGCCCGATCGACGCCGACAGCGATCTCATCATAACAATCACGGCCCGGTCGGGAATACCTCGGCGCGCTCGACTCGCGGGGGTCTATACACGAAAGAGGCCCGGGGAGCGGGGGAATCAGCCTCGTTGGGCCCTGCAGGTCTGAGTGTCGATTGGCGGCGGTGCGGAGACGCTGTTCGGGGGAATCGCGAGCGATCAGCGGGCGGCGAGTACGTACGACTGGCCGACAGGCCAGACGGGCGTAGCGGGATCGAATGGGCTCCCGTGCTCCACTTGCATCGTCGACGCACTCGCCCCTTGAAGCGCGAGCCTTGCCTGTACGGGCGCTAGTCAGTCGTCATATTCCGCACTGCGCGGATCCCACTCGTCATACTCCTCGGCGCCGGGAGACACATGATCCCAGCTTGCGATCGAGCCAACGAAAATATGCTCAGCGACTTTGAGCTCGGGATCGTCGTCGAGACAACCAACCGGAATCGTCCAGATCTTTCCGTTTGGATGCAGGCGGGGAGCGGGGGTGCCACAGACCTTGCAGAAGGTCGCGACCCATCCGCCAGGGCGTTCGTATTTGGTCAGAGAGTCCTCACCGCGAATCCACTCGAAGCTCTTGAAGGCCGTCGCCAGGACGGCGATCGCCCCGGCTCCGGTCGCTTTGCGACAGATCGAACAGTGACAGCGATGCAGATCGCTCACACGTCCATTGATTTCGAACTGAAAAGCGCCGCAAAGACAACTTCCATGAATCATGGTTTCTCCTGTCGGCCAGGCAGTGGCGTCCCGGCTCGCGCGCGTCCGGGGGTGATCCCGGATCGGCCGCTACGCCGTTGTTTCGTCTTGTGCAAACGAAAGCCCAGGCGTGGGAGGCAGGCAACCCTCAGCAATCGACGCACATCCAACTTCGCGTCAGTCGATGCGGTAGCTTGATGCCGTGAGCGAGACCGATCTCATTGTCGTGGCGATCGCGTCCCTGGTCGGATCGTTCGTCAAGAGCGTCACGGGCATGGGCTATCCGCTGGTCGCGATCCCGATCCTTACGCTCTACATCGGCGTCGAGTCGGCCGTCGTCGTCGTCGCACTCCCGAACGTATTTGCCAATCTTCTGCTCAATCTGGGCGTACGTGCGGAGTATCGGAACACACGCGACCTCCCGATTCTCGTTGTCTCATCAATTCTCGGCGCGATCGTCGGGACGTTCGTTCTCGTGGGAACACCTGAGCAACCCTTGCTGATTGGCCTGGCGCTGAGCATTGGCCTCTTCGTGATTCAGCGACTTCGGAGTCCCGAGCTCGAGCTCGCGCCCGCAACGACTCGCCGATGGGCTCCAGTGGCCGGTTCGCTTGCGGGATTCGTGCAAGGGGCCGTCGGCATTTCCGGCCCGGTCGTCGCGATGTGGCTGCATGGATATCGACTTCCGAAGAACGCCTATGTCTACTCGGTGACAGCGATCTTCCTCGTTTCGGGTTTGACTCAGCTCATCGTGCTCGTCTTCGCCGGTGAGTACGGTCGCGATCGGCTGATCGCTTCCGGGGTCGCGCTGATATCGACCCTTTGCATGATTCCGATCGGCACGCGGCTGCGCTCTCGAATCAGCGGTGCGACCTTCGAGCGGCTGATCCTCTTGCTACTGGTCATTTCGAGTGTTTCGCTGGTCTTGAAGGCGTTTCGCTAGGTGTCGCAGTCGCCCTACGGATTCCACGGCTTCGGGCAGGGAGCGGTGGTCTAGGCCGCGGGCCGCATGTGCGGAAACGGGCATGACGAGGAGCATGTCTGCGCTCAGCGTCGAGTATGAACGTCTGGTCACCAGGCCGAACAGGCGTCACCAATTCGAATCTGGTCTCGTGCTCAACAGGAACTGAACATCGCGATCGCTGTGTCGGTCTGCGCGGTAGGCTCGGTCTCGACCAGGGCCGATCAGCTCGATCGCGCGCCCGTTCGAACTTCGGATATGGAGCCCTTCGAATCGCGCATCACGAAGGTCGTGGACCGCGGCAATCCTATTTGCGATGCCGTCGGCGGCTGGCCAAGCCAGCGAGGCCGCCCAACAAGAGCAGTCCCGTACCGGGTTCGGGGATGGGGATGATTCCGGCGACCCGGAAGCCGATGAAGTCGGCCGTCTCGCCTGTTCCGGGAACGCCGTTTCCCGGTACCTCCCATGAAACGGCGGACGAAAGCGACTCATCGCCCATCCCGTCCCAGAATCCCCCGCCGCGAATGACGCGGTTCGGTCCGGAGCCGATTGTCTCGACCCATTCCCAGAGGTTCCCGCCCTGGTCGTAGGTGCCGTAGGGACTCGCCGACCCCGTATAGGTGCCTGCGTAACTCGACTCGCCCAGGGCGGGACCGCAGTTCGCCGTGTTGGGAGCAGGCCCGGGGGCCGTACAACCGGTGGGTGTATCCGTACCCGCTGGGTAGTCGAAGTAACTCGCCGACATCGCGTCGTAGTAGGCGGCCTTGTACCACTCGTCCTCATTCGTGAGAAAGATCGTGGCCCCGGCGTTGCGCATGATCGAGTTGGCCGCGATTCCGGCCGGCGTGATCGTGTAGGCACCGTCTTCGGTCGTGGAGTTTCCCTGCGGACCGGTTGGCTGGCCGTTGTGGAGCCAGTTCGCGAATCGAAGCCCGTGATAGATGGTCGTGAATCCGATCGGCCTGTCCGCTTCTCCCGGGTTGCTGCTGTAGCTGTAGCTGTAGCTTCCCGAACCTCCCGATTGAGTGATCCAATTGGCCATCGCGGGGTAGAAGAGCCCGTTCGGATCAGATTGGGCCACGGCGTTCAGATAGCCCGTGTACTGGGAGACCGTGACCTCGGTGCGGGAGATCCGATACGGCTGCGCGACTGCGCCGAAGCAGCCCTGCGTCTGCACCTCGCAAGCGTTGCCGGGATCCCCGACTGTGACCCAGTCTACGGTGACGGCGAGTGCGTTCGCGGGGTCGAAGTGCAAAACCACCGCCAAGATCATCGAGGCCGGCCATCGACCGGACGGGAGAAATAGCCTGCACCTCATGCCTCGAATCCCCTTCCCAAGAGCCCGAGAGATCAAACGACGATAGAAGTTCCCCACTGACGACTCTTCGAGGGCAGCTGGAACGAGATCACCCTATCAGGAATGAGCGACTAGCGGGGAAAATTCTGCAGAGCTTGGCCCGAGAGCAGCGTCGAAGCGAAAGGGGCCTCGGTGACCCGGGTGAGGGGGCGACGGGAAATATCAATTCGTCGATAGGAATAACAAGCTGCGTGCAGGACAAGATCGTCCGACCGGCTCCGCCTATGTCCGGCTCGCGATCGCGACCGGAGCAGCCTCGAGCCCCCTGCGCAGCCAGAGAGCGCAGCCAAAGAGAACGAGACCTGCAGCCGTCACTTGATAGGTCGTGAGTTCGATTCCGCCTGCGGCGAGCGCGATCTCGTGTGGGGCGTGATGGCGCACGAACTCGACGACGAAGCGCTGAAGCCCCATGCCGAGGCAGAGGCCGGCGAGAACGCGGCCGGACGACGGCGAGCGGCGCGCGTAGGCGACGAGCAATCCGAAGAGAACGAATCCAGCGATCGCCTGATAGAGCTGAGTCGGGTGGATCGATGCCGCGGGCAGCACCAATGCGGACAGGCTATCGGCGGGATACTCGACTGCCCATGGCCAATCGCAAGTGCGCCCATGACAACAGCCGTTCAGGAAACAACCGATCCGCGTAATCCCGGCGCCCAACGCAACCGAGGGCGCCATGACGTCCATCGTCGGCCACCAGGGATCACCACGGAGTCGAAGAAAGGCGTAGCTGCAGGCGAGCGCCGTCGGCAGTCCACCCATCACGGAGAGGCCCACGACGCCTCGGACCGCACCATCCGGCGCGAACGGTAGGATTGTCCTGAGCCATCCCTGATCCGCGAATTCTTCCGGGTTCAGAAAGACGTGGAAGAGCCGTGCGCCAAGCAGCGCACTCACCAGCACGACCATCGCCGTTTCGAGCACGCGCTCTGGATCGAGATCCGCTCGGCGCGCCCGATGCATCGCGACCGCCGTCCCGACGCTGAAGGCGATGGTGAGCGCGGCGCCGTAGCTCGTGATCGGGAACGCCCCGACGTGAAAAAGGACCGGATGCATGCCCGCGTACGCGACCTAAGGGGCTACGGCTGTCAGGCAGGCACGCTTTTCCCAGGAGGCGATTTCCAGGGGTTCGCACAGCGCGCCCGCGCCACAGTCGTTGTCGGCCGGGGAACACTCTGTCGTCGATCTGTCCGCGCAGACTCCACGAGCTGCGCCTGATCCGGCACCGTCGCGGATGAGGCAGATTTCGGAATCACACTCGTCTCCGGTGTCGCACTCAATGAGGGTGCCGGGATCGCAGAATCCTGTGTTCGGCGTGAGATCGGACAAGCCGGCCGCGCGCCCGCAGTACCCATCTGCTCCACAGACCTCATCCTTGAAGCAAGGCGCCGAATCGACCGGCGCACAGCGGCCGCCGCTGTCGTCCGAGCTCGGGATGCATGCCCATTCCCCCTCGGCGCCACCACATTGAGCGGCGATATCCGGTCCGGCCGGATCGCAGAATTCCGCCTTCCGGCAGAAGCTGTCGCTCGCGCAGACGGTGTCCTTCGGGCAGTCTCGAGTGGTGTCGCAGAGATACTTGGGCAGGGCCTCGATCCCGCCGCCGTCGAGCGCAAAGGTGTAGGGGCGACAGTATTGATTCACCGGGCAGACGTTGGCCTCGGACAGATCCGTACAGCCTCCGAATCCGACAGCAACACAATGCTGATTTGCGCCGCCTCCGAAACAGATTCCACCGACCAGGGCGCAATTGTCCGGGCAGCCCTCGCCTCCGATGACGGCGCAGGAACCGGGAACAGCGTCCGTCACTTCGCTCAGATCGGCACAGATCTGACCGTCCTGAAGTGGGCGATCGACCTGCTCGCAGCCGATCGCGAGCGCTTCATCGGGAAAGAAGACCGGGTAGTCTTTCACCGGTTCCGGGAAGAGGTCGAGTTCTACACAAGCCTCGTCGGCGCCGAGCGGATCGGCGCATCCCTCGCCGACTAGCTCGAAGATCCTTCCTTCGACACAGAGATCATCCGGGCGCTGCCCGGAGATGCTGAAGCCATTGCAGAAGAGGTCGGCGTTCTCGGTGACGATCCCGGCGAAGCCCGCCGGCACGATCACTCTGCCGGTCCATCGATCCGATGCACTGGTGACGGTGAAGTCCGCGAGTTGCGTGAATGCCTCGTCTGGCTCGATTTCGCCGCTCCCATCTTCGTCCGTATGCTGGTTGACGATGAGAATCTGGCCGCCGCCGGTCGACGCTGTGCCACCCGGAGCGAGTGGACTGATCGAGGAGCCGTCGGCAGGCACATGGAATATTTCGAAGGGATCGAGCGAATTGGGATCGACGTCAAGGGTGAGCGGCAACAGATCCAGCTCGCCTTCGCGCGTCTTGAGCTCGACGAGGGCGAATCCGCCCCGCATCAACAACTCACCCGTCGTTGGCTCACCGGTCACTGCCGCCAGGTCTGCAGCAAGCGAGTTGACCCCCTCTCGAGTCAGGATCCCGCTCACCGTCGACGCTACGATCTCGAAGCTCCCATTCGTCTCGATGATCGGGTCGAGCATATCGTTTCGACTGTCCTCGACCTGATCCGGCGAAAGAGTGCGCACGAGGTTCGGTGCAAAGAGATCGGGCGCGTTCTCGGCATCGTCCACGAGGAACCAACTACCGCCGTGCGACGGTCGTCCGACCACATTCGAGAGGTCGACCGACAGGTCCACGGGACAGCGATCGGCCTCGTCGGGCGCAACCAGGCAACCTCCACTTTCAGTCACGACGTCGATCACAGGGCTGCGTTCGATCACGCCTTCCGCGTGCTCGGCGCGGATGACGTCGAGCGCATCGACGTCTCGAATCTCGATCGGCGCACCCGAGAGATCGGGAAGCGCCCCGGCATTGCTTATGATTTCCCAGGGATGAACGCCGAGCGTCTGGTGATCGACCTCGGCGACGTGGGGCGGAAGCGAAACCGATGCATCGTCCCGATCGAGATCATAGGGCTCGCCGACCCCATCCCCGTCCGGATCGATGTTGGTCTGATTGAGACCCAACAACAAAAAGGCGAAGTCGTTCTCGATCTGTGCGGAAAAGGTGACGTCGAAGACGCAGGTAGTACTTGCGGCATCGGAGGGGAGGATGAGGCGTACCCCGCCAAACGCCGGGTTGTAGGTCACGGTGTCACCCCCACCACAGTCGGCGGTGATCTCCGAAGTGGCTATCGCGCCCGTACTGCCATCGAATCCATTGACCGGCCCATCGATGTTCATGACGGTCTGACGGAATTGCTCCGAAGTCACCGGGCATAGTCGCTCGATTCGGTAGGAACCCGAAACCGATGCGGGGGTCGCTTGGTCCGGTGAGAGGAGCTGCACGGCGAGCGTCGCCCCCGTCCTGACGGCCGTCGTCACGGCGGCCTGCACGCGCGCAGCGCCCTCCTGGGCGGTCAGCGTCTGCTCGCCCGTCGCATTCGGATCGAGAGTCGTCGTCGTCGAGCCTGCGGTCGCGACCATCGAAACATCGGTCAAGATCGCATCGCCGCAGCCGGCTTCGTCCTGATTGATCTCGATGAATGGGAAATCGCCATTGCAGACGACCAGAATCGGGAGCGTCAGGAGAAAGGCGAAGAGGAGGCGTCGTCGGACCTGGCTCGCGCTGAGGCTTCGAAGTCGCTGCGTGTAGGGCTGCTGACCGCTCATTGGATTTTCCCCGACCCTCGAATCGTTCGACGGCGATCGAACCGTGATAAGCCCCCCAGGCCCAACGCCAGGAGCAGGGCCGTACCCGGCTCCGGAATCGGCTCGATCGCGCCGGTCGCGACGAGGGTTCCAGCAATCTGGAAGTCGAGGCGGAGGGGAATCCCAACCCCGAGTTCGGCGGGACTAAACGAGAGGTCGACCGTGAAGGGCAGGGTCAACTCGCCCAGACCGGGACTCGTTTCTACGAGCTGCCCGCCCTCGAGCGTCGTCACTCCGAAATTCGTTGCAAGGATTCGCTCGCCCTGCTCGTTGAACCCGCCGATGTCGGTCTGAAAGATCAAGAACCCAGCGCTATGACGAATGCTCCCGATCGAGCCTACGCCGAGTTGCAGTGTGTCACCGAGGACGCTGGTTTCGAGGACAGAGGCGATCAGCTCGATCGCGCTGAATCGAATGGCGAATTCTCCGCTCAGACCGAGATCGACGAAATCGAATGTGGCGGCATGTTGCGACGCATCCGGCCCGGATCCTTGATAGGGCCCCGGCATGAATGTGCCTGCGATGTCGGGAAGAATCTCGCTGCCGACGATCTCGAGAAAGTCGCCGGACTGGTCGATATCGATCGTGCCGGTCATCGAAGTGGTCAGACCATCACTCGTGCTGCCGTCGCCGATGACACCACCCATGGCGCCGAGAGTGGGAAAGTCGAGCTGTGACTGAACCGGTGCGACCGAAGGGCCTTCTTCGAACCCGAAGTCGACGCTCGCGGAGCCAGAAAAGGTGCCTAGTGAACGGGTCGGGTCGATGGTCAGTGTCGACATCACGGCCGACGCAGTGACCGGTTCGGCAACTGCGACAGCGAATACGATCGCGAACAAGCGAAGCGTTCTACTGAAAGGCCACCCGCGCGGAGCGTTCAGAATCGGAAACGAGCACATCAACGACCACCTCTACGCCAGGCCGCCTTCCCAGGGTGCTATGCCCACTATACGTGGAGTGCACGGACCGAGGGGGCGAAATCTGGGCCTTTCTGACGGGTCGTACGGGAAAAATGGGCCCCGGCGGGGGATTCATGGGGGCGCCCAGATGTGATGGCACAGCCCTGATGCGTCGCCCGTGACGATCCGCTTCATCCGGGGTAGCCCGAAGAGGTCGTTCAGGCGGAGTCAGGTGCCGGACTCGCGGGATCCACACGCCGCGACTTCCCGGAGGTGGGTTCGATTCCCTCGGTCGAACCCGGAGCGACGTGCGGCGCGTCGTAGGTTCGACAGCCGACCGCTACGCAGCGAAGTGCTGCCTCGATTGTTCTCTATCCCGCAAACAGGGCTGATTCCGACGAGCCTATCCGAGGCCTGGTCGTCATATCGACTAGCATCCCCGCGGCGGAGAGTGCGGCTCGAACGTTCTAGCCGTGACGTGTTCGAGCTTCTACGGTCGCAGGCACGGTCTTGCCGGCCATCGAGATCGCGAGCTGGCCGGCGCGGATACAGCGCATCTTCCGGCAAGCTCCAGCAGATCCTGTCCTCGAGGATCTGTGACGCCCTAAAGTTTCGGGGACTTTCCCTCGAATCTGCTTTGACGATTCCGATACTATTGTGCCGGGATTCACTCACACGATCGATTGAATCGAAACTCACATGGCGAGGTGCTCCGCCCGAATGCTTGACTTCATTCTGCAGCCGAGATCCACTCGCGTTCATCTCGTCCTCGTGTTGCTGATCACCATGCTGATCGCTGTCGCCGATACCATCGTCCCGAGTTCTGCACGCGCTGAAGCCCTGGTCGTCGTCAATCCGGGCTTCGAGGACATTTCCGGCGAGTCAGTCGTCAACGAGTTCACGTTCGGCCCGCTGAACGGTTGGGATCTTTACGATCCCGGTGCGATCACCGGCGGCGGTGCGGGTGGGGTGTATTTCCTCGGAACCCTCACACCTTTTGAATCCGATCCAATCGGCCAGCCCGGCGTCTTCGTGAACTTTCCGGACGGCGCTCCGGAAGGCCAGCGTCTGGGGATCGCTTTCAACTTCTTCGGCAGCGGTGGCGGAGGCGAGTGGGGATTCGAGCAGGTCCTTGTCGACACTCTACAGCCGAACACGGCCTATACCCTTCAGGTCGACGTCGGAGACATCGCGTCAGGGACGGCCATGTCGGGGCAGAACTTTGTCCTCGACGGGTTCCCGGGCTATCGCGTAGAGATGCGGGCGGGCGGCGAACTCGTCGCGGCCGACGACAACACTTTGGCGGCCACGCTTGCTGACGGGGAGTTCATGACGAGCACCGTCGCGTTCACGACGGGCAGCGAGCCGCTACCCCAGAGTGGTGTCCTGAGCATCCGGCTGGTCAGTCTCAACACGGTCGATCCCGACTTTCCAGCGTCCGACCTCGAGGTCGACTTCGACAACGTGCGTCTAGACGCAAGCGCCGCCGCTGTGCCTGTCCCGGCTCTCGCCGCGAAAAGCCGTGGAACGCTCCTCGTGGCGCTGCTATCCGCGGGAAGCGTCCTGGTGTTGCGGAGAAGTCGGAGCCGGCTGTGACGAACAGGAGGGCGCTCTCATCGAGAGGAATTGGTCCCGGGAACGCGCGGCCAGGCGAGACGGCTCCCGAGACGAAGCGACGGTCTGAACGCCAGAGGCCTATTCCCATGCGCCCTCCTCGAACCATTCTGCGATAGGCTCGTAAGACGCGCGAAGGAGTCGACCTTGTCCGAACCGCCCTCCGATCTCCCCGAGCCGATGCAGCACTACCTCCGCATGTGGAATGAGCGCGACCTCGAGCAGGTCCGCGCCCACCTCGACCAAGCGGTCAGCGACGATTGTCTTTGGGTCGATCCGCATAACGACCATGTGGGACGCGACGCTCTCGAAGCGAATGTTCGCGAATTCCGCACGAAATTCCCGACCGCGGAGCTTGGACTCGCGAGTCGAGTCGATCATCACCACGATCGCTATCGCTACGAATGGCTGATCACGATGGATGGGAAAGTTCTGATGCCAGGCTTCGACGTGGTGACGCTTGACGCGAGCGGACTCATAGGGCGGGTCGACGGATTCTTCGGCGTCCTGGATCGCACCGACTAGGCCGCCGTCCCGTCGGTACCCCTTCCTCCCGCAGACCCGAACAATGTGTACCGGAGCAACCGCGGTGGCACCCGAACATATTCGCCTCGTCACCGTCGTCTATTCGAGCGCGCTGATTCCACTGCTGTTCATTCCCCTGCTTACCTGGCGCGGAATCCTTCCGAGTTGGGTGTTTCGCGTCTACCTCGCATCCTTTGCGGCTTGCGCGCTGGGATGGGAGCTCTGGTTCACCTATGGCTGGTGGGCAGGCGACCCCGTCCACCTCCGGCGGGCTGCCGATCTCAACGCTGCGATCCCCATTCATCTCAATTGGATTCTGAACTCGCTCGCCGACGCCGGATCGATCTGTCTCTTTGGGGTCTGGCTGACCTGGCGGGTGTTCGGACGCGATGGCGGCGTACTCAGGCGATGGCATTGGCGCGCATTCACGTTGCTCATGGTCTGGTTTCTGGGTCAGAACATCGGCGTCGAGATGTTCCTCTATCACGATCAGCTCGCGGAGGGGAAGCCGCTCTCCTGGGCACCACTCGCGCCGACAGGGCCATGGCTGAACCCAACATTATTCGCGTTCCGCGACCGAACCATCACCTTGCAGGGCCAGATGCCCTGGCTCTTGATGGGGCCCCTTTTCTATCTGGCACTCACGCGATATTTGAGTCGCACGTCGCCGATCGGATGAGCCCTCACGCGGCGCTCGCAGAACAAGGTCATCGACCCTGGCCAATCCCGGCGACGCCTTGGACATGGAGACAGTCGTGGAGAGATCTGCTCTTTGCGCATTGGCCCGTATCCGCGAGCGCCCTCGCTCATCTCGTTCCGGCGCCTCTCGAAGTTCAAGAGTTCGAGGGGACGTCTTGGGTCGGTGTCGTTCCGTTTCGAATGGCCGGGGTGATGCGACGACCCTTTCCAGACCTCCCTTGGATTTCTGCCTTTCCGGAACTCAACCTCAGGCTCTATGTCGAGCACGACGGCAAACCCGGCGTCTGGTTCTTGAGTCTCGACGCAACGAATCCGATCGTCGTCTGGATCGCGCGTAAGTTCTTCCACCTGCCTTACGAGCATGCGTCGATCTCCGTCGAGCGTCCGAGCGAAGCCGGCTCGGAACTCGCCTACGCATCGCGGCGAAACGATGGATCCGCGGAGTTTGCCGCGCGTTACGTGCCGACATCGCCGGTCTATGCAGCGACTCCGGGCACCCTCGAGTACTGGCTCACGGAGCGATATGCCCTCTATTCCCAGGCACCCAACGGAGCGCTGTTCCGCGCAGAGGTCCATCACAAATCCTGGCCGCTCCAAAGAGCGACGGCAGAGATCACAACGAATGACCTGACGGCGGCGCATGGCTTTACTCTAGAAGGGCCACCGGCGTTGTGTCATTTCAGCGAGAGAATCGATGTTGTCGTGTGGTCGCCGACTCGGATCGCGGGAAGACCGACGGGACGTAGCAAGGTTTGACTGACGCCGCCCCGTCATCGATTTCGAGTCGACGATCGGAATCCTCTAGCCCGAACAGGGAACACTTTTGATCAGGTTCGAGATGACGGCTCAGCTGCGGCGCATGAGCCGCGCGTAGTTCTCATGAGTTTCGCCGCGCTCCTGCGGAAACATCATTCGTTCCCAGCCTCCGAACTTCTCGAGAAAGACCTCATCGATTCGGATCTTCTCGCTTTGCTCGGTGACGAGCTTGACGGCGAAGACATGATCCGCGCCCCCATGTCGAACGCGGATACTGGGTTCGCGCTGAAGATTCGCCCACCAACGAGTGTCGTTCGTGCGAAGCACGCCGTCCCCGCCTTCGACGGCCATCCAGATTCGTGTGACTCGATCGTTGCCACTCGGATCGACGGTCACGACATGGATAGACCAACGCTCATCGGCTTCCGCCCAGTCTAGCGGCGACGTCGACACCGGAGTGGACGCGCAGGCGAGCGGAGCAAGAAGAAGAATACACACCAAGAAACGTTTCAACGGAACTCCTGAGCAGCGGTTCGCAGGGCGGCGAACGAGTGTGACCGGCTGCGAAGATCATCGCAGATGTCTTGCCGCGCCGCCGGGTGGCCGCCCTCATTGTCTCTCGATCAAGCCGCGGCAAGCCCTCGTAGGATCACCGCCAGGCCCGTCGATGTGGCGAAGGCCAAGATGGTCTCGGCGACGGTCGACATGATTCGTTCATGGGCATCGTCGCGAGAATCGACGCATCGCATGAATGCACTACAATCGAATCGGCTTCCGCTCGGTCTGCAGGCGAATGTCGCGAAGCATCCGTGAGTTCGTTGAACCGAGGAATAGAGAGAGTCTATGTTATTCCATCTGAAGAAGAGAGTGAAAGCACTCTTCCGAGGCAATACACGAGTCATCGCGTGGGATCAGCATAAACTGCTCTACGTGCGAATACCGAAGAGCGGCAACAGTTCGATTCGACGAGCAATCGATGACCCTATTGAACGCAGAATGTCCCCGGCTCAGATCGCCGCGCTCGGGGACGACTGGACGAGCTTCTCCTTCGTCCGCAGCCCCTGGTCGCGCCTGCTATCGCTCTATAAGCAGAAAGCCAGCGAGGAGGGGACTTCCAAGAGAATGATCGATGGCGTCTACGCGGGATTCGTGGAACGAGGCATTCCCGTTCGACCCGGGATGTCCTTCGAAGAATTTTGTGATGTCGTTTGTGAGTTTCCGGATCATCGAACCGACAAGCACCTACAGTCGCAGGCCTATACGCTCATCAAGAATGGCAAACCGATCGTCCCGTTCATAGGGAAGCTCGAAAGCATGAACGATGATTGGAAAGCGCTCATGGAGAAGGTCGGACTCGACTATGAGCTGCCTCATGTCAATCGCACAGAGAAGAAGAGCGACCACTACAGCAGCTACTACACGACAGAAGCGCTGGTCCAGAAGGTCGCTGATCGCTACAGCGCCGATATCGAATACTTCGGATACGAGTTCGATCGTCGGTAGGCGGGTTCATTTCGCGCCGGCGATGCTGCGGAAATGGACGCGCGCTACTTGATCTCCGGCCAGTCCTCTTCAGCCTCGACGCGGCCTTTCAACCGCACTCGTAGTTCGAGCGCCTAGGCCCACTCTTGCCAGCCGCGTTCGCCCTGAACATCGGTCGTCTTGCCGGTCAGAAAGCGCTTCAGCTGCTTCTTGAACATCCTTCGAGGGTCGGCGTTCTCATAGACGACGATGAATACCTTGCGGAGTTTACCTTCGGGCGCATCGATGGCTCGGACGCCGTGCCAAGAATTGTTCTTCCGGCCGAAGATGACACTTCGGTTGTCCATCGTATCGGCGACCCATTCGCGGTCGAAATCTTCGAAACTCGGATTGGATTCGGCCGCGAATCGACCGTGGTCATCGAGAATCACCGTCTGACCGCCCCACGCCGAGTCCCAGTCGTCATGGGTGTTCAGGTAGAAAATCTGAGACCCCAGTTTGATCTTGGAATCACAATGCGGCGAGACATCGCATCCAGCAGGCGTGTAGTGCCAATGGAGCCTCAGTCCAACATGCTTCGTGCCCATGATCTGCGTGACGAAATGTCGGTACTCCGGGCTGAGAAGTTCTGCGACGAAAGCATCCCACACCGGCGGGATGTCCAGGCCTTTCTCGTACTCGAGCGTATAGCGACGGTGTTCAGCCTGCTCGTTCTTGCGTGCGTATCCAAAATGGGATTCGAACAGAGAGACGTCCGGCATATGAGAGGTCAGCTCATCGAACGCTTCATCTCGAAGAAAGCCTTTCGGGTTGGTCCAGGGAAATGGATCCATCGCGCGGAAGGCATCGACGTCGATTCCTCTGAGTGCGTCCAGATCAATGTATTTCAAAGCTTGGTCCTACCGATCGCGAATTCCCGGGAAGGGAAGAGCTGGGATCGCCGTATGAAAGCTCAGCCGACGGCGTCGTGGGAAGAATAGCGATTACATCGTTTTGTTGGTAGCACGGCAATGCCGTCCCCCGGCTGCACGGTTGGCATTGTCTCGAGGTCGGTCGGAGTCGGATCCGCTGAATCGGCCGAGCCGGCGACAGTCAATCAGGAACGAACTCATTGAGGCATACGGCCAACTTCGTCGAGATGATCTCGATATCGCTTCCATGATAGAAGGCGTCCAGCCCCTCCTGGCCTGCTTGCTATCGAGGGTTTTCATTTTCGGCGCGAGCCGTGGCATACAAGCGGAAATTCGCCATGATTCGAGAGCGCGCGATCTCGATCAATTCGTCGCACTCATCTTCGGCAGTCCGAAAAGCGAAGAACAAAGCATGCTTCATCTCTTCTATATCCGATCCGGCTTCGAGTATTTCTTCTCGACCGTATTGATCGAGCATCTCGGGTTGCAAGACGTCGTCTTCGTCTTGAGCGAGCCCCGGGAAGGCATCGAAAAGCGCGCCGCCGAGGACTACTCCGTGATCTA
>Ga0315338_1000806_pt1 | contig 53942 bp, 57 predicted proteins | sample ASW8metaG_FD_204518 | JGI IMG/M metagenome (GOLD analysis project Ga0315338, IMG submission 204518) | Ammonia-oxidizing marine archaeal communities from Monterey Bay, California, United States - ASW #8 | ecosystem: Environmental > Aquatic > Marine > Coastal | place: USA: California | collected... | reverse complement strand
CAATGATCTTTGCCGTATAGTCCACCATGGGAATGATCCGGGCGTAGTTTAACCGCGTTGGTCCAATAACGCCAACGGCTCCGACAATTTGATCCTGACTGTTCTGATATGGAGAAATAATCATTGATGTCCCGGAAAGCGAGAAAAGATTGTTCTCCGCGCCAATAAATATTTTTACGCCGCGTCCACCTTCTGCAAGCTCAAGAAGCTTGACCCGCTCCTTCTTGGCTTCCAAGGTATCGAACAGATCCTTGATTTTATCAAGATCCTCAATGGCCTGTACGTCCTGGAGCAGATTGGCATGGCCGCGAACTATCAATGTTTCACCGCCGCCCCAACTGGCGATATCATTTGAAATAAGATCCTGCGTCAATTGGTCAAGCTGTGCCTGATGATTGTCGAGCTCCTGCCGGATTTCACTTTTTGTGTCCTGCAGCGTCCGACCCGCAAGCTTGCTATTGAGGTAATTTGTCGCCTCCTGCAAAGATGCATCGGTGAGGCCGGGTGGCAGCTCGATGGCGCGGTTCTCGACCATTCCATTGGCCGTGACAATGATTACCAGTGCTTTGTCGATCCCAAGGCGGACGAATTCAATTTGCTTGACCGAGCTGTCACTTTTCGGCGCGATGACCAATCCGGCGCAATTGGACAGCCCCGATAGCATGGATGAAGCTTCTGTCAGCGCTTCTTCCAGATTGCGACCATCAACAGAACATCGGGCTTTTATATCGGATCTCTCGTCTTCGGTTAGATTGCCAACTTCCAGAATCCCGTCAACAAACAGCCTCATGCCCATTTGTGTGGGTAATCGCCCGGCTGATGTATGCGGCGAATAGAGGAGCCCGGCTTCTACGAGATCTGCCATGACATTACGGATGGAGGCGGGAGAGAGGTCCAATTGGCTAATACGCGACAGCGTCCGCGAGCCCACAGGGTCCCCGGTTTGCACATAAGCCTCCACAATATCGCGGAAAACTGTGCGGCTACGCTCATTTAGTTCCTGGATGCTCATATTATGCTGATCGCAACTTCTTCCAATGTTTCCATAGGGAATGTAGTGATGCGGGATGCTTGCGTCAATCTGACGTAGCGAGTACAAGTTCGGCAACAGACAGATTTATCTTAGAGGATTTTTCATGCGCCCGTCAGGCAGAGCTACCGATCAGTTACGCGAAATTATCTTGGAACCCGGCTACGCGAAGAATGCTGAAGGATCCTGTTTCATCAAATGCGGTGACACTCATGTCCTGTGCACAGCCAGTATCGAGGAGCGCGTTCCGCCCTTTTTGCGAAATTCCGGCAAAGGCTGGGTGACAGCGGAATATGGTATGCTGCCGCGCTCTACTGGCTCCCGCATGGGCCGTGAGGCGGCGCGCGGAAAACAACAGGGACGTACGGTAGAAATCCAGCGTCTGATTGGTCGGTCACTTCGGGCGATTGTTGATATTGAGGGGTTTGGGGAACGTCAGATCACGGTTGATTGCGATGTTATCCAGGCAGATGGCGGCACGCGCACTGCCTCCATCACCGGTGCATATGTTGCGTTGTATCAGGCGTTTGACAAACTGGTGGAGCAGGGGAAAATTCTGGAAGTGCCGATGAAGGATCAGGTTGCGGCGGTTTCCTGTGGAATTTACAAGGGCACGCCGGTACTCGATCTCGACTATCCGGAAGACAGCAACGCCCAAGCCGACGCCAATTTCGTTCTGACATCCAACGGCCAGATTATTGAAATTCAGGGCACAGCGGAGGAAGATCCTTTCTCGGAAGATCAGTTCGGCTCCCTATTTAGTCTGGCCAAGAAAGGCGTTCAGGAGCTTTGCGCTCTTCAGCGTGCAGCGCTGGGTCTTTGAGCAACCACCGGAAATTTGAGGGCGATAAACTCGTTGTTGCTAGCCATAATCCCGGTAAAGTTCGCGAAATTAGGGCTTTGTTGGAAGAGTTCGGAGTTGAGCCGATATCGGCTGGTGATCTGGGGCTGCCCGAACCAGTAGAGGATGGCGATACATTCATTGCCAATGCAGAAATCAAGGCACTCGCCGCTGCGACGGCATCCAATATGGTAAGCTTGAGCGATGATTCGGGCTTTGCCGTTGAGGCTTTGAACGGTGACCCTGGAATTTATTCAGCACGCTGGGCAGGGCCGACAAAGGATTTCGCAATTGCCATGCAGGCAGTTGAGAGTAAATTGGTGGAAAAGAAAGAAGCTGGTGATGATCGCCGCGCAGCCTCCTTTATCTGTGCTCTGACTTTGGCCTGGCCCGACGGACATATGGAAAGTTTTGAAGGCAGAGTTGAGGGGACCGCCATATGGCCGCCTAGAGGCAACAAAGGATTTGGCTATGACCCGGTTTTTGTGCCTCAGGGGCATGAGAAGACTTTTGCGGAAATGGAGCCGGAGGGCAAACACACCATCAGCCATCGGGCCGATGCCTTTCGGCAATTGATAGATGCCTGTTTCGCCCAAAAATAACGCTCCGGATCCCGGCTTTGGCATCTATTTTCACTGGCCATTTTGCCGTAAAAAATGCCCCTATTGCGATTTCAACAGTCATGTGCGCGAGCAGGTTGATCAGGAACGCTGGACACAAGCGCTGCTGACAGAGCTTCACTACTTCGCGGAACAGATTGATAATAAGCCTGTAACAAGTATTTTTTTTGGGGGCGGCACACCGTCCCTGATGCATCCTGAGACTGTCGCTGAACTGATTAATGGCGTCGAAAATCACTTTGGTTTTGCAGGTGATGTTGAAATTACACTGGAGGCCAATCCAACGTCGGTTGAGGCAGCTTCTTTCTCGGGATATCGTGCCGCCGGGGTAACGCGGCTATCCCTCGGTGTTCAATCCCTTCGTGAAGAAGCGCTGCGATTTCTAGGGCGCGAGCATTCCGCTAAGGAGGCCTTAGGAGCTATTGAACTTGCCCGCTCGATATTTAAAAATATCTCCTTCGATCTCATTTATGCATTGCCGGATCAGTCTGTTTCTGACTGGCAGATGGACTTGAAACGAGCTTTGGATCTGGCGGGCGATCATCTTTCATTATACCAGTTGACCATCGAACCTAACACGGGCTTCGCGGGCGCCGTTCGACGCGGAGAATTCCAGCTCCCCGTTGAAGAAAAAGCTGAAGAGATGTTCTTGCTGACGCAGGGTATGTGCCGGGAGGCCGGCCTTCCGGCCTACGAGATTTCCAATCATGCTCGCGCCGGTTTTGAATGCCGGCATAATTTGACTTACTGGCGGTATGGGGAGTATCTGGGGGTGGGGCCGGGAGCTCATGGGCGTCTCAACACAGGGGATAAGCGCCTTGCCAGCCAGCAAATTAAACGTCCGGAAAGCTGGCTTGCAGCCGTTGAAGAAAATGGCCACGGAACGGAAAGCAGCACCATACTTACAAACCCGACGGATCGTGCCGAGGAAGTTTTATTGATGGGCCTTCGTCTGCGCGAAGGTGTATGGGGCACAAATTTTGGAACGGCAGTGGGCTTGCCGCTGAACGAATATATTCCACAAGGCCGACTGCAAACCCTGATAGATGCCGGTTTTATGGGGCAGGACGAAGATCATATTTGGGCAACTGAAAAAGGACGGCTGGTCCTGAATAGCTTGCTGCCGGAGTTAGTGGCCTAATTCAAGAGAGGTGTGAATTCATCCGGAGCCGGTTCCAGCATCAGTAAATCCCGCCGACCGACTTCCAAAATGGCAAGGCCACGTTCGGCAACGCCCGATTCGGGAAACCGGAAAATACCGTCATAGCCAGTAAATCCATTTATATTCTCAATGGATATCCGGTCGAATCGGGTATCAGCTGGGTCTTGTGCAAGCAATCCGGCAAGCGCTGTGGCATCATAGGCAATGCTGGCAATGCGCGATGGCGGATACCCATAGACGTCTGAAAAGCGCTCGGCGAAGGCTTTGGCCTTTTCAGGAGACGGGGCGGAGAACCAGCCGCCAACCAATGCAGGTTCGTTGCTGAGGGACCGGTCGGCCCAAAGGCCCGTCCCAATAAACTGGACGATCTCCGGGTCAATATCATAATAGGACAGAAGCGGGGCCAGCTCCTTCAAACGCGCGCCGCCTTCAGGGATGATAAGTGCGTCGAACGGGACGTTTCCAAAGGTATCCAGCTTTTCAAGCTTCTCAACATATTCCTTGGAGGCATCATCAGTTTCTTCCGCATAAAGCTTGATTTCTTCTTCCAGCAATTTCTGACGTTCCGCGTAGTCACCGAGAATTTTCGCAATTTCATGGAGGTCCTGGGATCCCGGCTCGATATTTACCGGATAGCGCATCACGCGTTCAACATTTAAGCCAAGCTCATCACTCGCGCTGAACACATTATTGATAACGGCATCGCCATAGGGTGTATCCGGCGCCAGCACGGCAAAATTGAGCAAGCCCTGCTGATAGGAAAATTCCATTATCCGACGAAGCTGCTGGCCAACGGTGAGCCCCATCATATAAACGCCGTTCCCAGCAACCGACGTATCTGTAGAGAATGTGACAACATTGACATCGCGGTCAGAGGCAAGCGCATGGACAGAAGGAACGGAGGAGGAGAATAGTGGGCCTAAAATAAGTTCCGCACCGTTCACCAAGGCGTTGGCTGTGGCGCTTTCTGCGCCGCGGGCCGTCCCTTGAGTATCAAAGGGCATCAATTGCAATTGATTGTTCCCAAGGTCGAACAATGCCAGGTTCGCCGCCTGAAGAAGATCATTACCAATGGCCTCATGCTGCCCGGACAGCGGCAGTAAAATAGCTACTTTGATAGAGGTATTGGTCAGATCCTCAGGTGCCCGGCCTCCAAGAACCGGGGGTTCAGGTTGGACCAGCTTGCTCAGTGGATCATTGTAAGGGGCCGTGGGTGTGTTCGAAAGACCCTCAAAAGGGGATGTGCGGCCTAACAGCCTTTTCAGATTTTCATCGCCTGCCTTCTTGGCGTTTGCTTCTTCAAGTGCCTTCTGGTCCTGTTCAGATTGACTGACCTGCGGGGATTGGCATGCAGCAAGAAGCAAGGTAAATCCTGCAGCGACGAGGGCAGTTTTTAAGAATGTAGACATTATGTTAGCGCCCTTAACCATTGCTTCTTTTGTCAAAAACAAGTTCCGTATATCCCGTGTCCGAACCAGCCGATCCTGCCTCGAGAGTAGGTAACCGCTGGATACTCGAGAGTAGGTAACCGCTGGATAACCGGCAAGTAAATAGTTTATCTATATTAGGATGACATCGTTATAGGGCAATATTTTGGCAAAGCAGTCGACGCAAAGATTAAAACGAAAGCGGCAGCGCGCTTATTGGCGTGGACGGGCGGCGGAATTTGTTGCAACGATATATTTACGGCTGAAAGGCTACCACATTCTTGCCCGTGGATATCGAAAGCCGTTCGGGGAAATAGATATCATTGCCCGCCGTGGCTTTCTTTTGATCGCGGTCGAGGTGAAATCCCGTCAAAGCATGACGGATGCTGCCCAGTCCATCAGCCGTAAGCAACAACGCCGCATCCGTCGGGCAATGGAAGCGTTCGTCATGGAAAAGCCAAAATATGGTGGCCATGATATCCGTTTCGACGTGATTCTTGTGACAAAGTTTCTGCGATTACCCCGGCATATCGAAAACGCCTGGGATTAACGGCAACAGGGTGCTTTATCATCGCCAAAATAGGTCTATACTGGGTTTCAGGACCCTTCACTAAACAGGTGTACCGAAATGAAATTTGTTGCTTATATTTGTATTGCGATTTTTGCCGCTTTTTCGCTTAGTGGCTGTACAGGACTTATTATTGGTGGTGCCGCTGCGACAGGTGTCGCGGTTGCCGAAGAACGCTCCGTCGGGACTGTTATCGATGATGCGACCATCAAAACCCAGATCATGAACGGCATCTTCCAAAAGAGTGAGCCACTTTTTACCGATACGTCATCTACGGTTATTGATGGTGTGGTTCTCATGACAGGTCAGGTGCCAACACCTGAGGATCGTGTGACAATTGCTCGCATCGTCTGGGGCATAAAAGGCGTCAAAGAATTCCATAATGAAGTAACGATCGCTGACAGTGAAAGCCTCTCGAGCTTCGGGGACGATACCCTAATCACGGCTAAACTGAAGCTCCAGCTGCTCCGCGATAGCGAAGTACTGAATATCAATTATTCCGTTGATACGGTAAACGGCGTTGTTTATCTGATGGGGATTGCGCAAAATCAGGCGGAACTTGATCGTGTTAAAAACCATGCCAAGGAAATTTCTGGTGTGCGCCGTATTGTGAGCTATGTACAGCTGAAGCAAGCTCTTAAAAACACCGCTTGAATTGGGTTTATGCAGCGGATACGGTCTGCCGTCGCCGGTAAAACAAGGGGCGCCAAATCTTTGAAGGAAGAATGTAACTAATGAGTCTTGCCGTTGCCGTCCAGATGGACCCGATCGAAGATGTGGATATTGATGGGGACAGCAGCTTCGTCCTCGCGCTGGAGGCGCAGGCACGTGGGCATGGTCTTTTCCACTATGGGCCGAAGGATCTTTCTTTTTCTGAAGGTCGGATTTCGGCCTTGGCCCGACCGATCAGCGTTCGGCGGGAAAAAGGTAATCATTTTACGGCGGGCGCCGCAGAACGAATTGATCTTACCATGATGGATGTGGTGCTGATGCGTCAGGATCCGCCGTTTGATATGTCCTATATAACCGCCACGCATTTGCTGGAGCATGTGCATCCGAAAACTTTGGTGGTCAATGATCCGGTAAGCGTCCGCAACGCGCCGGAAAAGCTGTTTGTCACCCATTTTGATGGTATTTTACCACCTACCCTGATCTCTTCTAATTTCGAGGAAATCAAGGAATTCCGGGCAAAATATCAGGATATCATTATCAAGCCGCTTTATGGCAATGGTGGCGCAGGCGTTTTTCATTTGAAGCCGGAAGATGAAAACCTCTCGGCCCTTTGCGAGATGTTTACGGAATTCTATCGTGAACCGATGATTGTCCAGAAATACTTGCCGGAAGTCCGTGCAGGAGACAAGCGTATCATACTTGTGGACGGTGATCCCGTCGGTGCCATCAATCGTGTTCCGCAAGAAGGTGAGGTTCGCTCTAACATGCATGTTGGCGGCAAGGCAATGAAATCTGCGCTGACATCGCGGGAACAAGACATATGCGAGGCAATAGGCCCTTCGTTGAAGGAGCAGGGCCTGATTTTTGTGGGTATTGACGTCATTGGCGATTACCTCACCGAGATCAATGTAACTTCCCCAACCGGACTTCAGGAAATCAATCGCTACGACGATGTGAAGCTGGAGGGAACGATCTGGGATTGCCTGGAAGAAAAAGTAAGCGCTTCCGCCCTCCGCTAATCGCTCAGCCTGATACATTCCACATAAATGTATGAATAAACTCGATCTGCATGGTATGATTGATTTCATTGAAATGGAATTTTTCGCAAGGCGAGTATGCAGGCAAAAATTAAAACGGTGGCCTTTCAAGGCCTCGATGTGCGGGTTGTTGATGTACAGGTGCTGATGGCACCTGGTTTGCCCGCTTTTACCATTGTCGGTCTGCCTGATAAATCTATTGCCGAAAGCAAGGAGCGGGTACGGGCAGCCCTTACGTCACTCGGTGTCGGCTTGCCACCCAAACGCATTACCATCAATTTGGCCCCAGCGGACTTACCCAAAGAGGGCGCTCATTACGACTTGCCGATCGCCGTAGGAGTGCTGACGGCCATGGGCATCCTTCCTGTAGATGAGATGGAAAACTATCTGGTACTTGGCGAGCTTTCTTTGGATGGGAGCTGTAATGCCGTCTCAGGCGTGCTGCCTGCGGCCGTTGAGGCTGTAGCGCAGGAAAAGAATATCATCTGCCCGGAAGCATCGGGGTCCGAAGCAGCTTGGGCCGGAGAGCTGGAAGTGTTGGCACCGGTAAGTCTTCTCGCCCTTATCAATCATTTTAAAGGCACGCAGGTTCTCTCGCCACCGCGCCGGGCGGATATCCTGGATGAGCGACTGACATTACGGCTTGAGGATATCAAAGGACAGGAAACCGCGAAGCGCGCGCTGGAGGTGGCGGCGGCTGGCGGGCATAATCTTTTAATGACTGGGCCGCCGGGCTCCGGGAAATCTATGCTTGCCGCGCGCTTGCCGGGCCTTTTGCCGCCACTTGATGCCGCCGAAGCGCTGGAGGTCAACATGATCTCCAGCATTTCAGGAGAGATAAAAAATGGCCGGCTTTCCCGCATTCGCCCATTTCGGGACCCACATCATTCAGCATCTGTTGCCGCAATGGTGGGCGGAGGACGGATGGCGAAACCGGGTGAAGTATCATTGGCTCATCTTGGCATATTATTTTTGGATGAACTGCCGGAGTTTAACCGTCAGGTACTGGATTCTCTTCGTCAACCGGTGGAGATCGGCAAAGCTGTTGTCGCACGGGCCAATATGCATGTGACTTATCCTGCCCGCATGCAGTTAATTGCGGCCATGAACCCCTGCCGGTGCGGCCATCTTGATGACGCGGCGCAAGCCTGTGCGCGGGCGCCAAAATGTGCCGTTGAGTATCGCTCTCGCATTTCCGGGCCGATGCTGGATCGTATCGACATTCATGTGGATGTCCCGGCTGTCTCTGCGGCAGACCTTACTTTGCCGACGCCGACGGAGACAACGGAAGTTGTCTCGAAACGGATTGCCAAGGCGCGGGCGCGGCAGCTGGAACGATACAATAATCTGGAGCATCCCACACCGATTCGCACCAATGCCGATGCCGATGGCGAGATTTTGGAGCAGTTTGTGACCCCTGATGCGTCGGCCAGGGCGTTGCTACAAGAGGCGATCAGCAAGCTCAAACTATCAGCAAGAGGGTATCATCGCGTTCTCAAAGTCGCCCGAACACTCGCGGATTTAGCAGAGAGTGATGGCGTTGAGAGGGTACATATCGCCGAGGCACTGGAATATCGGCGGCGGCTGGTGTCCGGATAGTTCTATTTGTTAGGATTGACGTCGAGTTTTTCCAGATTAATCCGCGCGGCCTCTCCAGTCGGGCTATGGGGGGATAATTCGAGAACTTTAAGCCAATCCTTGCGGGCAAGGTCGGGCTGGTCTGTCAGCCGATAGAGGATGCCGCGCTCGACCAATGCGTCCAGCAAATCCGGTGTCAGCGACAGGGCGAGTTCTACATCCTCCAACGCCCTTTCATTGTTGCCAAGCTGTCGCCATGCCGCCGCACGAAATGTGAGGGCATCGGTACGGGTGGGGTCCAGTCGCAAGGCCTGATTCAAGTCGTTAAAGGCGCTTTGGTAGTTATTGGCGCGGGCCAGTATACGACTGCGGTCAATAAGGAGATTAATATTATCAGGATCAATTTCAAGCGCTGCAGAAGCAACGGCGTTGGCCCGTGAATAATCCTCGGCCAGTAGCCAGACATTAGCGGCTTGCGATAATGTCGGGATAAGCAATGGAGAACCGGTCTTACGCATGTCTTCCGCCAGAGCTTCCAGCCGGGGTGCAGCTAGGTGGAATTTTTTCTGAGCGACCAGTGCCAACGCCACACAATGACGAGCCGGAAACCCGCCACCATCAGCTTTCCAGGAGAGCGCTGATTCGAAAGCCATCTCAGGTTCGCGCTTGGTCAGCAGCAGGCAGGCTTTGTATTCAGCCTCCTGATCTCTCGCGTCGGCGGGACCGATCACGATGGGCATCGCGCAGGCAGCCCCGATTAGAAGGCAACCGATATTTTTTGCTAACCGCAACATCGCGTGTTGAATTCTTTCATTTGTTCTTCGCCTGAATATATTCATTTGATCGCGGCATCAATAGGGCGATAAGATTGTTCGCGAGCTATATCGTATGACCGTGCCTTAGTTTCGTCGTGTTTAGTTCCTAATTGCCAAAGCTGAAGAGTATCAAATGGATGGAGATTTTTTCATGAACAGACTTGTCGTGGCGAGTATCGCCTTTCTCAGCTTTATTCCGCTGGCTTCTGCGCAGATGGGGCAACCCCCGATGGTGCCACAGGATCAGGTTGTTTTAAATCTGACAACCGAAGGCTGGGTAAAAACCGATACGGCGCGTGTAACGGTTTTTGTTGATCTGGTGCAGCAAAAAGAAACGCCGGAAGGTTTGAAAAAACGGATTGATGCGTCGCTGAATTCATTAGCTAAAGACACGGAATGGCGATTTACATCCTCCAACCAGCGGCTTGATCAGACAGGTCTTAACCGTTGGTATGTCACGGCAGAAGCCCGGCTTCATGAGAAAGTGCTGTCGGGTTTGCAGGACCGGGCCGAGAGCGCAAGCAGCCCTGGATACAAGGTCGGTATAACCAATGTCGATTTCACACCGTCCCTGGGTGAATTTGAAAAACTCCGGTCTGACTTAAGGGCGGATATCTATAAACAGGCGGTATCTGAGGCAGAACAACTGAACGCAGCGATGCCGGGGCCAGACTATCATGTGCAGCGCGTTGACTTTGCGGCTCAGTACCCTGTGGCCCGTATGGAAACAGCTCGCCCACAAACCATGATGTTGAAATCCTCGGACAGCGGTGGCGCAGGCGGTGGCTCTGAATTGCTGGTATCGGTCAAACAATCTGTCACGGCGCAAATTGTGTTGGGCCGGATGCCGGCGACAACCGATAAATAAACTGCTAATGAGCATCCGCCTTTTTTGCTTCGGCATGGGTTTTACGGCCCGGAAAATTGCCCATGATTTTCCTGATCTGGATATCAAGGGAACGGGCCGTTCACCCATCACGGGCGAGGCAAAAGAAGAAATTCCACTTTTCACTTTCAGGCGCGATAATCCGGTTGAGAATTTTGAACATATTGCGAGGGATGTGACCCATATTCTTCTTTCTGTCCCGCCAGATGAAGCCGGAGATCCGGTTTTTGATGTAATGGCGGATCAAATCAGTGCTTTGCCGTCGTTGAAATGGGCCGGATACTTGTCGACAACCGGCGTTTATGGTGATCTGCAGGGTGGTTGGGTGGATGAGGATAGTCCTTACAACCCATCAGGCTCTCGTGGTCAGCGCCGTGTTGATGCCGAGCGGGCATGGTTGGACCTTTATGAAAACGCCAATCTTCCCGTTCATATTTTCCATCTTCCTGGCATCTATGGGCCTGGACGCAACCAGATTGTCTCACTGAAAAAGGGCAAAGCGCGACGCATAGATAAACCGGGCCAGGTTTTTTCCCGTATTCATGTGGCAGACCTTGCCGCCATTCTTGTAGCGTCTATGCGGCAACCGAACCCAGGTTCTATCTATAATGTCGCTGATGATCTACCGGCGCCACCACAAGACGTTGTGGAATATGCCGCAGAGCTTCTAGGGCAGGAGCCGCCGCCGCTACAACCCTTTGAGACGGCAGACCTGTCCCCAATGGCGCGCAGCTTTTATTCCGACAGCAAAAAGGTCCGAAATATGAAAATAAAATCGGAACTTGGGATTTCTCTTCAATACCCCACATATAGGGAAGGGCTCGCATCTTTGCTTTAAGGGCAAAAATGTATATATACTGGCGGTGGCGCTGATTTTTGACAGCTAAATGGACCCTTGAATGCCAAGAACAAAATGTTTTAATCGCGAAGAAGCTCTGGAAAAAGCCATTGGGGCGTTCTGGGCGAAAGGCTACGAGGCGACTTCCGTTCAGGATTTGGTCGACTGCATGGGTATTAACCGTGGCAGTCTTTACGATACCTTCGGCGATAAGCATAAACTGTTTCTTGAAGCGCTTGATCGCTACGGTGAGGGGTCGCAATTGCGTATCGAGGCCTTGCGGCAGGAAGGTGATCCGCGTGAGGTTTTGACCCGATTTATGTATGTCTTTATGCAGAAACAGGTGGCAGACCCGGCGCGGCGCGGCTGTTTTATGACCAATTCCGCCGTAGAGCTTTCCTCCCGCGATGATGAATGCGCGGAGCGTATCCGTATTTTCTTTGAAGATATGGAAGTAGAATTTAAGGACCTCATCACCCGTGGCCAACGTGAAGGTGTTTTTAAGTCGAAACGGGATGCCGCCAGTCTCGCGTCCTTTTTCATTGGTGTGATGCAGGGCATTCGGGTAGTTGGTAAAGTTAATCCCAATGAGGAAACGCTCCGTCCCATGGTGGACGTGGCTCTGACTGTCCTGGACGTTTGATGACGGAAGCAGGCCTTGCACTCTGGGGTGCAGCATTTCAGGCGGTGTCTTTTCTCTGCTTGATGGCAATTCCCTGGACAGACGGGCGGCTTAAACTCGTCGTAATCGCTGGGGCTGCGATGGGCTTCCTCACGATCCTCAGTTTTCAGTTTTATATAGGCTATAAGGCGCAGGATTATGGTCTTGGTGCCGATTTGATGATCGTGACCCTGTCAAATATGGCGCTGTATTTTTGCGGGAGCTGGATTATTGAACGTGTTTTCAGAGTATTTTTGATCAGGCGTCGGGAAAAGAACGGTCCTCCGCCACCCTCATGATCCGTCAATAATATGCTGGATGAGCGCCTTTGATTCCGGCTCATCCCATTCCGCAGGACCGATGAGCCGACCGATTTCCATACCGTCGCGATTTAGCAAGATTGTGGCGGGCAATCCAAAAACACCTGCCGCGCGCCCTGATTTTACCGTATCATCGTTAAAAGGTGCGAGGTTTTTTAGCTCATAGCGGTCGAAAAACTTCTGTACTTTCTTCATGCCCTGTAAATCCTGACCGATGGCCAGCACCTGAAAATCATCCCCACCCATATCGGCCTGAAGGCGATCTAATCCGGGCATTTCCTTGCGGCAGGGCGCACACCAGGTGGCCCAGAAGTTGAGTAATATGACTTTGCCCTTATAGTCCGAAAGCTGCTCCGTCCCGCCAGTGGCATTGGTGAAGGAAAAGTCCTTCATTGCCCGGGGTGCTTTATTGGGGGCAAAATTTTGTACCTGCCCCACAAGCAAACCGTCAAGATTTTGGGAGAAAGCAGTTGATGTACCGACCCCAAGCCCTGTAAATGTAAGCAAGATCAGAAGACTTAAGCCTTTTAGAGTTCTGGTCATCATGTTTAATACTAGTCCAATCGTTACAAAGTGAGCCCGACAATGAGCGCCAATGAGCTTTGGGGAGGCAGGTTTGCCAAAGGCCCCGCAGAAATTATGGAACGGATCAATGCCTCCATTGATTTCGATCGCCGGCTCTATGCCCAGGATATAATGGGTTCCATGGCACATTCCAGTATGTTGATGGCCCAGAATATTATATCTGAGGCTGATGGCGCCAAAATACAGGAGGGATTGCAAACAATTCTTCGTGAGATTGAGGCCGGGAACTTCAAAACCGACCCTGCGCTGGAAGATATTCATATGCATGTAGAGGCCCGGCTGCGTGAACTCATCGGCGATGCGGCAGGACGTCTCCATACAGCGCGCTCCCGTAATGACCAAGTGGCGACGGATTTCCGGCTCTGGATTCGGGATACCATGGATCATCTGGACGGCGAGCTTAAAGACCTGCAGGACGCTCTGCTGGATCAGGCAAGCGCTGAGGCCGATACAGTCATGCCCGGCTTTACCCATTTGCAGGCCGCACAGCCTGTGACCTTCGGTCATCATATGCTGGCTTATGTGGAGATGTTCGGCCGGGATCGCAGTCGGTTGGCGGATGCACGGGCGCGGTTGAATGAAAGCCCGTTGGGCTCGGCGGCTTTGGCGGGCACTTCTTTTCCTATTGACCGGGACATGACGGCGAAAGCGCTTGGCTTCGACCGCCCGACGGCGAATTCTCTGGATGGTGTGTCCGATCGGGATTTCGCTCTGGAGTTTTTAAGCTTTGCCTCCATCTGCTCTATGCACTTATCGCGGCTGGCCGAAGAAATAGTTATTTGGTCGAGTGCTCAGTTCCGCTTTGTTGAATGCTCCGATAGCTTTTCGACGGGCTCCTCCATCATGCCACAAAAGAAGAACCCGGATGCGGCCGAACTTATTCGCGGTAAAGCCGGACGCAGCGCTGGCGCTTTCACCAGCCTTCTGATGATGATGAAGGGCCTACCCATGACTTATGGCAAGGATATGCAGGAAGATAAAGAGCCTGTCTTTGATGCGGCTGATAACCTGCAGCTTTGCCTTGCGGCAATGAGCGGGATGATCCGCGATATCAAGGTTAATGGGAACGCTATGACGGCGGCCTCCGGTGCCGGATTTACCACCGCAACGGATCTTGCTGACTGGCTGGTGCAAAAGCTGGATATGCCTTTTCGGAATGCTCATCACGTGACGGGCATGCTGGTCAAAATGGCAGAGGACAATAACTGTGGTCTTGAAGATTTAACCTTGGCGCAGATGCAATCTGTGGAGGCAAGCATCAATGATGAAATTTACTCGGTTCTGGGCGTTCAAAACTCCGTGGCCAGCCGGGTAAGCTATGGCGGCACGGCACCGAGTCAGGTTCGCGCACAAATCGAAAACTGGCGGAAAAAACTGGCTACCAAGGAGACAAGCGTATGAAGCGATTGATTTTAGGTGCTGTCATCATATGTGTTGCCTTAGGGGCTTTGAGTGCGTGTGGTATTAAAAATCCACCGAAATATATTCCTGACTCCTCGAAAACCGAGCCCAAGAAAAGCTGAAGCGTAGAATTATCGACATGGACCATTTTGAGTATAAAAACGGCGAGCTTTACGCCGAGGATATCCCGCTTCGCAAAATTGCCGAAGAAGTGGGAACACCTTTTTATTGTTATTCTTCTGCCACACTTACCCGCCACTATAACGTTTTCTCCGGCGCGTTTGATGGAGTGAATTCTCTGGTTTGTTATGCCTTGAAAGCAAATTCTAACCTGGCGGTTATTCGGACTTTGGCGAAGCTTGGCTGTGGTGCGGATGTGGTCTCCGAAGGGGAGCTTCGGCGAGCTTTGGAAGCGGGCGTTCCGCCGACAAAAATCGTTTTTTCCGGTGTTGGTAAGACCCGTGACGAGATGCGATTGGCGCTGGAAGTGGGCATTCATCAGTTCAACGTGGAATCAGAGCCTGAGGTTCGTGTCTTGAGCGAAGTTGCAAGTTCCATGGGAAAAGACGCTCCAATTACATTTCGGGTCAATCCCGATGTGGACGCGAAAACCCATGCTAAAATCTCCACGGGCAAGGCGGAGAATAAATTCGGTGTGCCTTGGCAAGATGTGTCGCGCATCTATGCCGAGGCGGCGAAGCTGCCGGGCATTGTCATCAAAGGCGTAGATGTCCATATCGGATCGCAACTCACGGATCTGGAACCCTATAAAAACGCCTTCGACCGGGTGCATGAACTGGTGCAGCAGCTCCGAGCAGAAGGCCATGACATTACGCGGGTAGATCTCGGCGGTGGATTGGGCATTCCTTATGATGGCAATATTCCGCCCGAACCTGCGGCCTACGCTGCTGTGGCACTCGAAGCAATTGGCAATCTTGGTTGCCAGGTGGTGTTCGAGCCCGGACGACTGATTGTTGGGAATGCGGGTGTGTTGGTGTCCGAAGTCATTTATGTCAAACAGGCGACGAAGCGTAAGTTTGTCATCCTTGATGCCGCCATGAATGATCTGATCCGGCCCGCAATGTATGATGGCTATCATCAGATTGATCCGTTGCGCGAAGACCAGAAGCTGGGCGCATATTCCCCTGCTGATGTGGTCGGCCCCGTTTGTGAAACGGGGGATACTTTTGCGCGGGAACGTGACATGCCGGAACTTGCCGATGGAGATTTGGTCGCGTTCCGGAGCGCCGGTGCCTACGGCGCCGTCATGGCATCTACCTATAATACCCGGCCTTTGGTGCCGGAAGTATTGGTGAACGGGGATCAATATGCAGTGATCCGGGCCCGACCGAGCTTGGAGGAGCTGTTAAAGCTTGATATACTCCCTGAATGGCTGGAGGCCTGAAATCGAGGATAAATGCGACGGAGACATGACAGCGTTGACCGGGGGTTTGGATTAGCATTTGAAATCCGCATCCTGTTTGCGCGGGTTAATCTGTTGCTGGAAAACCTGTGGAGAGAGGGATTTTTCCTCTTCTTGGCTGCCGGTATTTTCGTTGGTCTTTCGTGGCTTGATTTCTGGTCACTGACTGGCGGCATTCTCCATCTGGCTTTCCTTATTTTGTTTGGTGGTGGCCTGCTTTACGCCTTGTTTAAGCTGGTTAAAGGCTTCAGGGCCCCGACCCGTGATCGTGCCTTGCGATATCTGGAACTGCGCAACGCGCTCGCCCATCGCCCTCTCCAGTCCATGGGAGCAGAGTCAGAGGCGGAGAAGAAAAATAACACTCCCGCCAGCGCCATGTGGCAGATCTATCAGAAATCACTCCGAAAAAACCTGATAGGCCTAAAAATTGGCATCCCCAATCTCGACATGGGGGCGGGAGATGGTTATGGCCTCAGGGCTGTCGCAGTTTTAATTCTAGCGGCGGGATTTATTGTCGCGGGCCCACAAGCTACGGAACGGTTTGTGGCTGCCTTCACGCCTCAAATCGGCGCCCCGGCAATACCTCTTGATATGACAGCATGGATAACACCACCGGAATACACGGGACAGGCCCCTATTCTTCTAAAAATGCAGACCTCTTCCGCTAATGAAGGGCCACCGAGAGCGTATACCATTCCTGCTGGTAGCCGTTTTATCGCCCGTGTTTTTGGGGGAAATAGCGAACCGCCTGTGTTGAAGAAAGGGCCCGAATCCCTTGCCTTTGAAAGGCTGGATGCAAAGAACTACGAGATTGAAACAGGATTTGACCAGCCGGTCTTAATGCAGATTGATAAAGGTGGCGACGTGGTTGGGGCATGGCAGTTAAATGTTGTCGCCGATAACGCGCCAAGCATTAATCTTCTGATCCAGCCGGAGGTGACGGAACGATCAGCATTTCGCCTGCAATACCGGGCGCTGGACGATTATGGGGTGGCGGGCATTGGCGCAGAGATAACGCGGGAGAACTCTGACAAGAAAATTTCACTCTCGCTGCCGACACCAGGGCGGGGTTCAACCGAGATTGTGGGGCAAAGCTATCATGACCTGACAGCACACCCCTGGGCTGGCCTTGAAGTAAAATTGACCTTGATGGCTGAGGACCAGAATGGTCAGCGTGGTGTTTCGGATGTGACCACCATGATCCTGCCGGAGAAGATATTCACGCATCCCATTTCCAAGGCCCTCATTGAGCAGCGGCGTCATCTGGTCGAAGATCCCGTCGGAAATAAGCCGACCGTGCAGATCGCGCTGGAGGCTATTGCTCTGATTCCGGAAAGTCTGGACGATGATTTCACGGCGATCATGTTGCTATCCATGGCGCGTTCCAATTTGCGTAATAGTGATGAACAGTCCGCCATTGATGAAGTGATCAGCATTTTATGGGAGACGGCGCTGCGGCTTGAAAATGGTGATTTATCAATGGCGGAGGCGGCTTTACGGGAAGCTGAGCAAGCGTTGATGGAAGCCTTGAACAATGGCGCCAGTGACGAAGAAATCACAAGACTGATGGATGAACTTCGCGCAGCGATGGAGAATTTTCTGGCAGCCCTCGCGCAGCAATCTGACACCGCCGAGCGACCGATGCTCGATCCAGACTCACAAAACCAGATAATCCAAAGCCAGGATTTACAAAATCTTCTGGATAAAATTGATGAGCTCTCTAAAAACGGGGCGCGTGATGCTGCGCGTGAGCTGTTGAGTGAATTACAGGATATCATGGAGAACCTCCAGTCCGCGCAAGGGATGGGGCCAACGGCCGAGCAGCGGGCAATGCAGGGAATGCTCAACGAGCTTGGGGAGTTGATGCAGAAACAGCAGCAACTGCTGGACGACACTTTACGGGAATCGCAAAAAGGTGAACCGGGACAACCGGGGCAGCAGGGAGGGCAGCAACCGCAAGGCGCGCCACAGCCCGGAAAGCCGGGTCAGTCTGGCCAGCAAGGAGGACTTCAGGGTCTCGCTCAGGATCAGGATGCGCTCAGGCAGATGCTGGAGGATTTGTTGGGGAGATTAGGTGCGCAAGGTGACATCCCGAAAGAACTTGGACGGGCCGGGAAGAATATGAAAGATGCGGGCAACGCTCTGGGAGAAGGACAGGGCGAAGGCGCCATGCAGTCAGAAAACAAGGCGCTGGAAAACCTGCGCGCCGGTGCACAATCCCTTGCCGAGGAAATGATGCAGGGACAAGGACAGGGTGCGCAGTCTGCCGGAACAAATCAGCGACGTCCCGGCCGGGATCCTTTGGGCCGCGCGCTTGAGGAGGGCCCGATCGGAAGTGAAGCTGGTGGCAAATTGCGGGCAGGCGCTAACTCCTTTAATAAGACACGGTCCATACGCGATGAAGTTCAGCGGCGCCTTTCTGACCCCTCGAGGAATTTGTTGGAGCGGGAATATCTCAAGCGCCTGCTTGATTTCTTTTAAACTCCAATATTTTCATATAAAGAACTTCCATGACGGCTGATCATCCATTCGCGGAATATGTGCGCATTCTCGGCAAAGGTCCGAAGATGTGGCGCGATATGACTTTTGGCGAATCCCGTGCTGCAATGGGCATGGTGCTGGAAGGAATGGCGGAGCCGTTGCAGATCGGTGCCTATCTTCTACTGCTGCGGCGCAAAGGAGAAACGGGCGAGGAATTAGCAGGTATGGTAGCTGCTGCGCGGGATCATTTTCTGGAAAAGGATGTCGCGTCGCCGGTCGATTTTGACTGGCCTTCCTATGCGGATCGCCATCGCCAGCAGCCGTGGTTCATTCTCGCGGCTATATTGCTCGCGGATCAGGGCTATAAGATTCTGATGCATGGCATTGAAGGGTACGAGGAGGGATACGCACCGACCCGCCCGGCGTTGGCCCTATTTGGTATTCAGCAAGCCACGTCATTGCCCGAAGCCGCAGGATCGCTTGAAGAAAATAATTTGGTCTATGTGGGATTAGAGTATTTCTGCCCGTCCTTGAACGAACTTTTTGAACTCCGGCCTCTGCTGGGCGTCAGGACGGCGGTCAATACTTTTGGCCGGGATTTAAACCCATTTGGCGCCCGTTACCAGCTGCAGGGAGTTTTCCACCCGCCTTACAAGCCGCTGCATCTCGATACTGTGAGGGCGTTGAGCCAGTCAAACAGTATGATCTTCAAAGGTGGTGGAGGTGAAGTGCAGCGTAACCCCATGAAACCGGCGCTGGTAGATACATTGGTGGAGGGCACTGTCGAGGCTCAGGAATGGCCCGCCATGACAGAGCAATCCGTTTATAAATGGCGCGACGAAGACCTCAGTCCATCACAACTCCTCAAAATGTGGCAAGGCAAACTGAATTTACCTGTGCCGGAACTTGCCATTATCGGTACTTTGGCTTTCGCACTGAAACAGGCTGATCCGGCATTAAGTTTTGACGCCGCGGATAATCAGGCCAAAGATATTTGGACCGAGCGTAATAAGGGAAGGTTTAGTTGATGATCCGGGTAAAGATATAATCAGAATTTGACGACAGGGTTGGCTGAAATTTATAGCCCTCTTCGGCAAAATCCTTGAGCCCTTCGGATTGATCAATACGGTTCTGGATCATGTAGCGTGCCATCATGCCGCGAGCGCGTTTGGCGGAAAAACCAATAACTTTCGCTTCATTGCCGTTGATTTCCTTGAATATCGGCGTGATAATCTCGGCTTTCAGGCTGGCACGATCAACTGCCTTGAAATATTCGTGGGATGCCAGATTGATAAGGCGCGGTGTTTCATGATCTTTTAATAGCGCTGACAGCTTTCTGGACAGCCGGTCCCCCCAAAACTGATAGAGTGAATTCCCGCGGTCAGTTTCAAGCCGAATGCCCATTTCAAGACGATACGGCTGGATTAAATCAAGGGGGCGCACCAGGCCATAGAGGCCGGACAGGATACGTAAATGATCCTGTGCGTAAGTCATATCCACTTCCGAAAAGCTGGCTACGCGCAATCCAGTATAAGTATCGCCATTGAACGCATAGGCCGCCTGTTTTGCATTTTCGGGAGTCAGCGGTAGCTTCATTGCCTTAAATCGCTGCTTATTAAGGGTGCTCAAATCATCGCTGATCTTCATCAGTCTCTTCAGATCATCAGCTGAAAGCTTTCGACCCCGAGTGATCAATTTTTTTGTCTGCGATAAAAACTCAGGCTGAGTAAAATTCTCAGGCATGTCAGTGCGGTCAAAATCTAGCTTTTTGGCGGGAGAAATAACAGCGAGCATTTAAAAATTCCGAACATGATACTTGTATGGGATAGATTAGGCCTAATGTAGGCAACAGCCATCATTAGTCAACATTACTGTACCACCAGAGATCCTGACTGGTACCCCAGAAAGAAGGTGTGGCAGGCAGCTTGATTTCAGGCCAGTGCGCCACCCACTGACGATCCGTGTAATACAGCGGAATGACGTAATGACCCCAAAGAAGCGTCCGGTCGAGAGCACGGGCGGCGTTTTCCAGCTGTTCGCGGGTTTTAGCAGAGGCAATACGCGAAATCATATCATCCACGGCTGTTAGCCGGATAGCCGGATAGTTGCGGGTGCCGGGTGTTTCAGCGGCATTGCGGCTCCAGTAAAAGGCCTGCTCATTCCCGGGCGATAAGGATTGTCCCCATTGATTGATGATCATGTCAAAATCGTATTCGTTAAGCCGGTTCTGATAGCTCGCTGTGTCCATTTGCCGGATCGTAGTTTGAATGCCGAGGGTTTCCAGGCTTTTCTGAAATGGCGATATGAGTTTCACATACTCATTATTGTTGACCAGAAATTCGATGATGAAAACTTCGCCCGTTTCCAAATTTTGCAGACGGCGATCCTTGATATCCCACCCAGCCTCCTTCAAAAGCTTTCTTGCCATCCGGAGGTTAGTGCGATTGCGCCCTGAACCGTCACTAACCGGTAGGACAAAGGCATCGGTAAAAATTCGCGGCGGTAGTTCATCTGTAAACGGAGTCAGTAAATCGCGTTCGCCCTCGGAAATGGTGCCTTTGGCGGCGAGCGATGAATTCTCAAAAAAGCTGCTGGTGCGTTTGAAGATGGATTGCAGGATATTGGCATTGACCCACTCGAAATCAAAGGCATAGGTCAAGGCTTCGCGCACCCGAGGGTCCTCAAATTTAGGGCGCCGGGTGTTGAATACCAATGCCAGCATGGGTGCTGGTATTTGCATTACTGGTTCAGATTTGACGAAGCTGGTTGTCGTACCTGTACGGGCCACATAAGCGTCATTCCATTTGCCAGCATTGCTTTCGAACCGCGCATCAAGAATATGCGCCTTAAAGGCTTCCATGGCCACATCATCATCGCGAAAATAGTCATAAATGACCGTGTCGAAATTGTAGCGGCCTTTGTTCTGTGGCAAATCCCATCCCCAAAAATCAGGATTGCGTCTGTAGACAATGCGCCGTCCGGGCTCGACCTTATCCACGATATATGGGCCGGAGCCTAAAAATGGTGTGAGGGTCGTTTTCTCAAAATCTAGATTTTTAAATTCTTGCCTGGACAGCACGCTCATCAATCCCATGATCAGCGGCATTTCCCAGCGACCTTCTTCTTCGAAGGTAAATTTGATGCTGAGCGGGCTCAAGATTTCGACGTTGGTTGCCTTGCTATAATATGTACGAACATTCGGGCGGCCTTTGTCACGAAGAGTTTCGTATGAGAACAATACATCTTCTGCCGTGATTTCGGACCCGTTCGAAAATCTCGCCTTCGGGTTAATATTAAAAATGATCCAACTGCGGTCATCCGCTACTTCCACAGTCGCAGCGATGTTGCCGTAAAGCGTAAAGGGCTCGTCCTTGGAGCGGGTCATCAGTGCCTGATAAACGGTCCGCAACCCGTCTGGATAGACTCCTTTGATCAGAAAGGAATTAAGGCTGTCGAAGCTTCCAATATGGCCAAGACGGAGTACGCCACCAACGGAAGCATCCGGATTTACATAGTCGAAATGGGGGAAGCCAGCCGGATATTTCGGCTCTCCATGCATAGCAATCCCATGCACTTTTTCCGCTGCCAGGACCTCATGAAACCCGGTTAATGTTAGAAGAGGCAACAGGAGGGTAAGAACTAAGAAGCGCATATTTTCCAACTCAAATTACAGAGACCGTATGATTGCCGCGAGCTTATCCACCAAATGTGGCATTTCTTTCTCCGGCGTTCCGGCGAAACCCAGGATCAACCCATTTTGTTCCGTTGTATCGTTATAGAATGCGGAAAGCGCACGAACAAGCATCCCTTCCTTTGCGGCGGCCGTTTCAATTTTTTTGTCCGGAATTAGATCAGGTAGGAATCCGACAACATGCATCCCGGACTCCTGTCGCTCCACATCCATAATGCCCGCAAGCTTTTCTTTCAAAAGACTCACAAGACAATCCTGACGGCGCTCATACAGGAGCCGCATCCGCCGGATATGAGCGGCAAGATACCCCTCTGAGATAAAATCCGCGAGTGCAGCCTCGGGGACGGCGGGAGAGTGACTATCTATATTTCGTCTCAGTGCCAGGAAAACATCCACCAGATCCTCCGGTACGACCATATAACCGACCCTGAGCCCGGAAAACATTACTTTGCTCATGGTTCCCACATAGAGCACGCGATTGTCTTCATCGAGACCTTGCAGCGAAGAAAGCGGACGCCCGGCGTATCGATATTCGCTGTCATAATCATCCTCTAGAATGAAATGGCCACGGCCTTTTGCCCAGTCCAGCAACTCCAACCGGCGAGCGAGGGACATGGTCTGGCCAAGCGGATATTGATGTGAGGGTGAGATGCAGGCAAGGCGGGCTTCCGGCGCAAGTTCCAGAGCTTTGTCCAGACGAAAACCTTCATCGTCCACTGGGACTGAAATCGGCTTGGCACCAGCGGCAATAATGGAATCTCGAATGCCCGGATATCCTGGCTCCTCCATCCAGACTGCATCTCCAGGCTCGGCAAATGCGCGGACAACAAGATGGATGGCCTGCTGGGACCCAGAGAGGATAATCACCTGATCCGCATGACAGCGTACGGCGCGTGTCTGGCCAAGATGGGCGGCCAATGCTTCCCGCAGGATTTTTGCTCCGCCCACTGGGTTATCTACCAGATACTCGCGCTTCGGCCGTCTCCAATGGCGCGCCAGCAGTCGCGCCCAGTCATCGAAGGGGAATTCCGCAAGCGCCGGCAGGCCCGGCGAGAAAGGAAGGCCGCGATACTGTTGTTGTAACTTACGGTCTTTAAAAGGCAACGCCATTTTGGAAAGATAAATCTCTCTGTTTGCGATATCCGTTGTTTTGCCGCTCCCTTTTCTTTCCAGTAAATCATCAGGTAATTGATTGGATACGAAAGAGCCTGCTCCGATCCGGCTTTCAAGATATCCCTCCGCTGTCAGTTGGTCATAGGCGGTAAGGACCGTATTCCGGGATATATCGAGATCATTGGCGAGGGACCGGCTGGATGGCAACCGAGCATTGGGTTTAAGTCGACCTTCCAGAATGGCCTGACGCAGCCCCAGGAACAATTGCTGATGCAGAGGCGTTGTCAGCGCCGGATCGAGGGACAAAGTCTGGAGCTGGGCATTTTTGAGCCGACGTGTCATGGGGTAGAAATCCAGATTGGTCAGAATTATGGAAGAAATATATAATTTTTTCAGACCAATACCAAGCTCTTTTGGCAATTCTGATTGTTGTAGATCACTAAAATTTGTCCTGTCGAATATTGTGAAATGGACAGGTGGAATTATGTATAATGGCAGTGAAGTAGCAAATAAAAGGAAATGTGCCATGACGGAAACAAGAGATATTGCCTATTTTGCGGCAGGGTGCTTTTGGGGTGTCGAAACGGCATTTCGTCAAACCAAGGGCGTCAAGGCAACCGTGGTTGGCTATCAGGGAGGCAAGACATTAAATCCGACATATCAGGATGTCTGTTCCGGCCTTACCAACCATGCGGAAGTCGTGCAAGTCGAATTCAACCCGACGGAAATTACTTTCGAAGGATTGTTGGATGTTTTCTGGCAAAGCCATGATCCGACAACTCTTAACCGTCAAGGGCCGGATATAGGCACACAATATCGTTCGGCTATTTTTTACCGCACTGATGAGCAAAAAGATGCGGCAGAACAATCAAAGTCGGAACAGGGGCGCCGCGGTATCTTCCGGCGGCCTGTCGTAACAGAAATTTCTCCCGCTCTCGATTTTTATCCTGCTGAGGAATATCACCAGCAATATCTGGAAAAGCGCGGCCTTGCGACCTGTCAAATTTGAGGAGGAGGGATAGGGCTTTAGGCTACTCTTTGCTGAAAGCCGTCAAAACCTAGAACGACAGCCGTTAGACCGTGGGTTTCGTTATATGCCTGTGCCGCATTGGCATGGGCTGAACCCGTCGCTAATTCTGTGCTCACTTGGGACTGGGCGAGTTGCTGAGCTATAAACTGGATAGAAGCCTGGCCTGGTGCCAACTGGTGCGGATATGTCGTGGTCTGTGATGGCCGCGGCACCGCTTTCTCAAAGATAGTGCTGCTATTCTGACTTTTCTGAACTTCTCGAACGGCCAGTGCGTGTCGTGCACCCGTTTTTAGTTCAGCTCCGGCATTGACAGCAAGTTCCTGTCCGCGCCTGGATCTGCCTCTCGATCCACCATCCGTGTCAGCGCCCAGGCCGTTCCGCCGAGACGGAACCGGGAGCCGCATGATATCTGATGTAGGTCTTAAGACTTCCATTAACCCAATGCCTCATACGCCAAAAGATAACAGGCCCAATTTCAAGGGCCGTGATATTGCTCAGACGTCAGGATTCTCCGGACTTTTGGAGTAACAATATACCCCTGATTTTGCCAGACTAAGGCTAACAAAACCTTAACGCATTAATAACGTTGTGAGAGAAATTACCCTAAATTTGCGAAAAATGCAAGCTTTTCAATGGATTATGGTTAACGTAGCGCTATTTCTTACGGCTCATCTCGTCGAGACGTTTTTGCATTTCAGTTAGCTGGTCTTTTAATTCCTGCATATCAGAAGATGGTGCGGGGGCATCCGAAGCGCCTGCTGCTGACTTATCTTCGTCAGAGGACGCCTCCGTTGCAGCAAACATACCTGGGGAGAACATTTTCATGGCCTGACTAAACATTGCCATATTCTGGCGGCCCATGTCCTCAAATTGTTTGAATAGCGGATTTTCTGCTAGATTTTCCGGAAGCACATCGCGCATTTTATCCTGATTGTCCGTAAAGGATCGCATCGTCATTTCCAGATAGCCCGGAACAACGGTCTGCAGGCGATCGCCATAAAAACCTATAAGCTGCCGAAGAAAACTGATGGGAAGCAGGTTTTGACCCTTGGCTTCTTCTTCAAAAATTATCTGGGTAAGTACGGAGCGTGTAATGTCTTCATTTGTCTTGGCATCGAAAACCACAAATTCCGTACCCTCTTTCACCATTTTACTGAGGTGATCCAGCGTGACGTAGGAAGACGTCGCTGTATTATATAGTCGGCGGTTGGCATATTTCTTAATGACGATGGGATCTTTGTCGTTTGAGCTTTTATCGACCACGTTTTCTCCTATCTCATTTCACGATAGTATTGCGAAACCTATTTTCACCTGTAAATGCTGCGCTGCGCAAGTTTATTGTGCGCTGCGGTTCAAAAATCGGACTCAAACCCTCGGAAAAAGTCGATTTATGAAGGAAAAACACCTACATGAGCGGCGAATGCCACATAATTGCTGGTTCTGGACCAGGTTTCTCACCAATCTGCCCATTGATCCAATCCACCATTTGGCGCAAGATAACAGGTAATGAGTGACGCTCCTGACATAGCTGATTTGGCGCCTCGTCTGGGCCCACGACCGCTTGCCCTGCATCTGGGGCTGGCAACTACCACCGTTGCGAGTTCCCTTGCTGGTGTTCCCATCGACATTACGCAACCAATCGACAATCAGGAAAAAATTGTTGCCGAGAAGTTACTACGGCATGCCACGCCGGAGGTTCTGAAAGCTCTCAGCGATCAAAGCTGCGAAATGGTTCAGGAAATGATTGATGGTATTAACATGTACCATAAGCACCCCTATCGCCGCGCTGATCGGGCGAGGCCGGCAATTTGGTCCGCTGGCACCACGACCCTCCTCGATTGTAACGCAGATGCGAGTGCCGAGGCACCGGTGATATTTATTGTGCCTTCGCTTGTGAACAGATCACATGTGCTGGATCTGATGCCGGGTCGCAGTCTTATCGATCATCTGTCGGAGCAGGGTATTCGGCCTTTGCTTCTGGACTGGGATGTGCCGAGAGAAACTGAGCGAGATTTCTCTCTCTCTAACTATATTTTAGACCGAATTTCTCCAGCTCTGAAGTTCGCTGCCCAACGTTTTCCAGAAGCCCCGCTTCATCTTGCTGGATACTGTATGGGGGGAACCCTGGCGGTTGCAGTAGCCGAGCGGCAACAGCCGAAACTTGCCAGTTTTATAGCCCTTGCCTCTCCTTGGGATTTTCATAGCGGCCTTGGGGCGCAGGCGAAAATGCTGTTGGAACAACGAGAACTCTGGTCGATCGTGCTGGAAGGATTCGGGGAATTACCCGTTGATCTTCTGCAAACCCTGTTTGCGAGCCTCGATCCCAATCTGGGTTTGCGTAAATTCAGCATGTTCTCGAAGATGGATATGACGTCAGAGCGAGCCCTTGAATTTGTCGCGCTCGAAGACTGGCTCAATGACGGAATGCCATTGGTGAAGAAAGTCGCGGAAGAGTGCTTCCAAAAATGGTACACGGAGAATGTGCCTCATTTAGGTTGTTGGCAAGTAGGGGACCATGTTGTTGTTCCGCAGAATATCAGTATTCCGTCGCTGATTGCCGTGCCGAAGGCCGATAAAATTGTCCCAAGGCCATCGGCTTTGGCCCTTGCGTCGGCAATCCCAAATGCGAAAATAATTACGCCTCCTTCAGGTCATATTGGTATGATGACAAGCCGCAGAGCGAAGCAAGGGTTATGGCAAGAATTATCTGACTGGATTTTGTCTTGCTAATGTATTATTACCAGTTTCGAAATTATATGTTGCAGTTGCGAAGAGATAACGTTATTTCGTATGTAGAATATTTTCGTATGTAAAATTTCTCAAACGGGATAATTTTTGAACTATTATTACTTACTTCGAAAAATCTAGGAGAAAAAAACAATGGATGTTGTCATCACAAGTGCAGTGCGCACGCCTGTTGGATCCTTTAATGGTGCGCTAGCACCGTTGACGGCACATCAGCTGGGTGAAGTTGTTATTAAAGAATCACTCAAACGTGCCAAAACAGACGCATCCGAAGTGTCGGAAGTTATTCTTGGTCAGGTGTTGAGTGCTGGTGAAGGCCAAAATCCCGCACGCCAGGCATCTGTGAACGCTGGTGTTCCTGTAGAAGTGCCCGCGTGGGGCGTCAACCAACTGTGTGGATCAGGCCTTCGGGCGGTCGCGCTTGGGTATCAGGCAATTCTGAACGGTGATTCCGATGTTGTGGTTGCAGGTGGCCAGGAAAGCATGAGCCGCGCTCCACATTGTGCCCATCTGCGTGATGGCAAGAAAATGGGCGGCCTGGAATTTACCGATACCATGCTGCAGGATGGTTTGATTGATGCCTTCCATGGATATCATATGGGGCAAACTGCAGAAAACGTTGCTGCAAAATGGCAGATTACCCGTGATGCGCAGGATGAATTCGCCGCAAACTCCCAACGCAAGGCTTCTGAAGCGCAGGCTGCTGGTCGATTTGCTGATGAAATTGCAGCTGTGACGATCTCCACGCGCAAAGGTGATATTGTTGTCGATCAGGATGAATATATCCGCGGCGGAACCACCGTTGAAAAACTGAGCGGTCTTCGGACTGCTTTTCAAAAAGACGGTACGGTAACGGCGGGAAATGCCTCCGGTATCAATGATGGGGCCGCCGCAGTTGTTTTGATGACTGCCGCCGCCGCCGAGCAAAAAGGCATCAAGCCGCTGGCACGGATCGTTTCCTGGGCGCAAAGTGGTGTTGATCCGTCTGTCATGGGTTCCGGCCCAATCCCGGCCAGTCGGGCCGCGCTTGAAAAAGCAGACTGGACACCGGATGATCTGGATCTTGTTGAAGCCAATGAGGCTTTCGCCGCGCAAGCCTGTGCGGTCAACAAAGATCTCGGCTGGGATACAGATAAAGTCAATGTCAACGGCGGGGCTATTGCGATCGGGCATCCAATTGGTGCCTCTGGTGCGCGGGTGCTGGTAACATTGCTGCATGAAATGCAGAAACGAGATGTGCATAAGGGTCTTGCGACATTATGTATTGGCGGCGGTATGGGTATCGCTATGTGTGTAGAGAGATAAGTTCCACTTAGAACAAGAGGTGCAGAGAATGTCGAGAGTTGCAATTGTTACCGGTGGTACCAGAGGAATTGGTGCTGCCATCTCCGAAATGTTGCAGGAAAAAGGATACAAGGTCGCGGCCAACTACGGCGGCAATGACCAGAAGGCACAGGAATTTACGAAACGGACAGGTATACCGGCCTATAAGTGGGACGTGTCTGATTTTGATGCCTGTGTTGAAGGTGTTGCCAAGGTTAAGGCTGATCTTGGACCCGTCGAAGTTGTTGTCAACAACGCCGGCATTACCCGTGATGGTACATTACACCGCATGGATCAGTCCAGCTGGCAGCAGGTGATTGATACCAATCTCGGCTCCTGCTTTAACATGTGTCGAGTGACGATTGATGATATGCGTGCCAATAAATTTGGCCGTATCGTCAATATTGGCTCCATCAATGGTCAGGCCGGTCAGTACGGTCAGGTCAATTATGCGGCCGCTAAATCCGGCATCCATGGATTTACCAAAGCCATGGCCCAGGAAGGCGCAGCGCAGGGCATCACCGTGAACGCCATTGCACCGGGTTATATCGACACTGATATGGTTGCGGCGGTTCCAGAAAATGTTCTCGAGAAAATTATCGCTGGCATCCCGGTAAAACGTCTTGGGCAAGCTTCCGAGATTGCTCGTGGCGTCTGCTTCCTGGCGGCTGACGATGCGGGCTTCGTGACCGGCTCTACTTTGTCCATCAACGGCGGACAACATATGTACTAGGGACTGATCTCAATCAGTCTTGCTTGACTGATTTACGATTTAAAAGGCATGATGTCTGTTCTTCAGGCGCATGCCTTTTTTTTCTTATCCAGAGGTCCCCGCTATCACCAACAATACCGTGAAATCCGGCAAATCGCTTGCGACACTTGCGGGGCTCGGCGCTATTCTGCTTTGGGCTTTACTGGCGTTACTTACTGCCAATACGGAAGCTATTCCTCCGTTTCAGCTGACGGCCATGACATTTTTTATCGCCTTCGTCTGTGCTGCCGCGAAATGGCTGGTGACAGGCCAGAATATCGGTGCCTTGGTGCGTCAGCCTGTGGCCGTCTGGGCGTTGGGTGTCTGCGGGCTGTTCGGCTATCATTTTTTCTATTTTCTGGCGTTGAAAAATGCACCGGCAGCGGAGGCAAGTTTGATCGCCTATCTGTGGCCGTTGCTGATTATTCTCTTTTCCACGTTGCTGCCCGATGAGCGACTTCACTGGTATCATATTTTGGGAGGGTTACTTAGTCTTGGCGGCGCCGGGCTATTAATTAGTAAGGGCGAAAAAGTTGATATCGAGCCCGAATATCTTCTGGGCTATGGGGCCGCTATCCTTTGCGCATTTATCTGGTCCGGTTATTCTGTGTTAAGCCGAAAATTCTCCAATATATCCACTGATGTCATCGGTTTGTTTTGCGGAGTTACCGCGCTTTTGGGCCTCATTGCTCATCTTGTCTTTGAACAGACAATCTGGCCGCAATCAATAATTCAGTGGCTAGCTGTTGTAGGGCTTGGACTCGGACCGGTTGGTGCGGCATTTTTTCTCTGGGATCGGGGCATGAAACATGGCGATATCCAAACGCTTGGTGTTCTTTCCTATCTGTCACCATTGCTTTCAACACTGATCCTTGTGGCAATGGGAGTAGCATCACTTTCATGGTCCCTAACGGCAGGGTGCCTTTTGATCACGTTTGGTGCCCTGGTTGGATCGTTCAAAACGATCTTTGAGATGATCAAAGGGCGCAAAAAGATCTGACGAACGTTTCAGGTTATGCCGGGCTCCCAGTCCTTTGCAGCCATCTCAAATCCTGCGAAATCAAATCCGGGGGCAACAGTGCATCCAACCAAGGTCCAGTCTCCAAGAGGTTCTGCGCGTTGCCAATGATCTTTGGGAATGATGATTTGCGGACGTTCACCAGCCGATAAATCAGGTCCCAACATGTAATCTCGGCTTTCCTGTCCGTCCGAGGATAAAGACAATTTTAAAGGTGCGCCCGCGTAAAAATGCCAGGCTTCCACGGCATCAACCCGATGCCAATGGGAAAACTCTCCCCGTTGCAACAGATAGTAAATGGCGGTTGAAACAGCGCGATCCGTGCCGGAAAGCGCGGCCTCATCGCGAAAGGTTTCGACAAAATGCCCGCCTTCTGGATGCGGGAGCATTTTTAGCTCCCGGATAATGTCGTCTGCTGTCATATATGATGCCTTAGAAATTATCTTTACGGCTGCGGGTTTCGGCAAAAACCTCAACAGGATCGGCGCCTGTAAGGTTGAGCGCAGCGGCCAGCCCCGGATCATCAGCACGCATAAAAGGGTTTGTCGCCTTTTCCTCGCCAAGAGTAGACGGGACAGTCGGGATCAGGTTGGCACGGAGTTTCAGGATATCCTCGAACCGTGATTGCAGAGCCGTATTTTTTGGATCCACAGTGACAGCGAAGCGGGCGTTGGCTTCGGTATATTCATGGGCGCAATAGACTTTTGTACTATCGGGCATGTTCTGAAATTTGCTGATGCTGTTCCACATCTGCGCCGGAGTTCCTTCGAACAACCGACCGCAACCAAGGGCAAACAAGGTATCGCCGCAGAATAGCGCGTCAGAATTTTCAAACCAATAAGCGATATGGCCGCTGGTATGGCCGGGAACTTCGAAAACTTGTGCTTTTTCAGCTCCAAACTCGTAAATATCCCCCTCAGCCACTTCAATGTCGATACCGGGGATACGGGCCGCATCGATTTTCGCGCCGACAATGGTGCAACCGGTTTTTTCTTTAAGCTCTAGATTAGCGCCGGTATGATCCATATGATGATGTGTATTGATGATATGGGTCAGGGTCCAGCCCAGCTCATCCAGTTTATCAAGGACCGGGCCAGCAACGGCCGGATCTACGATGCCGACATATCCGCTGTCAGGCTCTTTAAAAAGATAAAGATAGTTGTCACTTAAGACAGGGATTTGATGAATTTCCAGCTTGCTCATGTCGGACCTTCCGGGAATTTGGGGTCGGAACCCTTTTTTTGTCGCGCGCCTAATGGAATATAGAGCAATATAGCATCATGATAAGACCAGATGTTATAGATTTACGAAATTTCTATCAATCTCCGCTGGGACAGGTGGTGCGGCGGATCATTGGCCGGAAAATTCGGCAGATGTGGCCGGACATTAATAACTTCCGGCTTTTGGGAATGGGATATGCGACACCTTATCTTAATCCTTTCCGATCAGAGGCAGAACGGGTCATTTCGTTCATGCCCCATGATCAGGGCGTTATTCAATGGCCGCGAGAGGGAGCGGGGCTTGTCGGGCTTGTAGAGGAGAGCTGTCTGCCGCTGCCCGACGCCTCAATTGATCGCTTGATATGGGTGCATGGTGTCGAGAATACATCTGATCTTGATCAGGTGTTGCCGGAAATCTGGCGGGTACTCACTTCAACAGGGAAGTTGTTGGTCGTCGTACCAAGTCGGCGTGGGCTCTGGGCGCGACGAGAGAGCTATCCTTTTGGACAGGGCCATCCCTATAGCGATCGCCAATTGAACCGACTGCTTCGGGACAATATGTTCACGCCTGGGGAGCGTCAGGGCGCGCTTTATATGCCGCCCAGCAAAATGCGATTGAACCTGAAAGCCGCGCAAGCTTGGGAGAATATAGGTGAGAAATGGTGGAGCCGGTTTAGTGGTGTGCGCTTGATGGAGGCGGAAAAACAGGTCTACGCCTTGACGGTAGAACCGGAACGTCGGAAAAAACGCCGCCGCCCTGTGATTGTGCCAGCTTCACGGCCAGCTGCAACCGGCAGGCAGGCTCGCAACGATGCAATCGCGTACCCTAAGAATTAGATCCCTTTGACAGCATAAAGATGCAATTCGCGCCAAAGAAATTGGCAAAGGCGCTGTAGTGCGACCGGGTCATGATTTTACCCGAGGCACTAACGATTACCGATTGCTCGATTTTAACGTTCATTTCGTCGCAAAGCGCCGTGAAATCCTTCAATGTACAAAAATGGATATTCGGGGTTTCATACCAGGGGATATCCAGCGAACTGGTCATGGGCATACGACCATTTAGCGCCAGATATTGTCGACAGCGCCAATGTGCAAAGTTGGGGAAGGAGACAATGGCCCTTCGTCCAACGCGCAGCAATTGCTCCATTACCACATGGGGCTGATAGGTTGCCTGCAGAGTCTGGCTCAATATGGCGTAGTCGAACCCGTTTTCGGGATAGTAAACAAGATCGGTATCGGCATTGCCCTGAACCACGGACAAGCCATTGGCGACACAGGTGTTTACCCCTTGCTGGCTGAGCTCAATGCCGCGACCATCCACGTCTTTGGCTGCACTAAGATGAGCGAGCAACTGCCCATCATCACAGCCTACATCTAGGACGCGGCTGCCTGGATTAATCATATCGGCGATGAGCTGCCAATCGACCCGAATGTCTTTCCTTGGTGCAAAATTTTTCTGCGGGTTCATGTGATCAGCTCTCGAGCTTTTGCGCTGGACTGCAAAAAGCCCTGAATGGTTTTAAACATTTCCGGCGTGTCCAGCAGGAAGGCGTCATGACCTTTGTCGGTTTCTACCTCTACAAAGCTGACATTAGCCGCCGCGGCGATCAGTGCATGCACGACTTCCCGATTTTCAGCTGTAGGAAACAACCAGTCACTGGAAAAAGACACAACACAGAAGCGGGTTTTCGTTCCTTCGAACGCCGCTGCCAGCGATCCGCCATGATCTTGGGCCAAGTCGAAATAGTCCATTGCCCGGGTGATATAGAGGTAGGAATTGGCGTCAAACCTGTCGACAAAGTTGATACCCTGATAGCGAAGATAGCTCTCTACCTGAAAATCCGCATCGAAACCATAGGTCAAGCTATCCCGATCCTGGAGATTACGTCCAAACTTCCGATGTAAAGCCGCCTCAGACAAATATGTCACGTGGGCTGCCATGCGTGCAACGGCGAGCCCCGCTGTCGGCTGCTTATCACTGGCATAATAAGCACCTCCCTGCCAATTCGGGTCGGCCATAACAGCCTGACGCCCAACTTCATGAAAAGCGATATTCTGTGCCGAATGACGTGCCGCACAGGCGATAGGAATGGCGGTGAAGCAACGTTCCGGATAAGCGCTGGCCCATTGTAGAGTTTGCATACCACCCATGGAACCACCGACGACGCTGAACCAGCTTTTAATCTCAAGATAATCTTGTAGCAGCGCCTGCGCTCGAACCATATCTCCAATTGTGATGACCGGAAAATCAAGGCCGTGGGGCTTGTCTGTTTTCGGATTTATGTCCTTCGGTCCTGTTGTTCCCATGCACCCTCCCAATACATTGGTACAAATAATGAAGTATTTGTCTGTATCCAGAACTTTACCCGGTCCTATCATTTGCTCCCACCAGCCATCCTTGCCGGTTACAGGTTGGCGGCTTGCAGCAAATTGGTCACCTGTTAGAGCATGACAAACAAGAATCGCATTGGATTTATCGTCATTGAGTATGCCATATGCGCAGTAAGCCATATTGAAACTGCTGATTGTCGTACCGCAATCCAGCGGCATCGGCGCGTCCTCGGCTAAAATGACAGACTGAATATCATTATGTGGAGGTTTAGCGGACACGTCTCTGGCTCTTTTCATACAAATGGATTAGAAAAATCTTTGTTTTACATGACTTTGCTGATAGCTAGTGCCGAGCGGCAAGGTCTGTCAATATATACTTTGCCAAATAATCGGCTTTATGGTCCAATTTTGGGTGTTTTACTGAATTCAGGTTCGTGTTGTGACAATAATAAATATGAAACTCGAAGAATTGCGGGCAGAAATTGATCGTTTGGATGCCGAGCTTTTATCGGTTCTGGAAAAGCGCGTCGCCATTGTGAGCGATATTGCGGTCGCCAAAAAGCAGGACGGTAAGGCGTTGGCTTTTCGCCCGGGCCGGGAAGCGGCAGTTTTAAGAACAATCCTTGCAAAGCATTCCAGCGCGCTTCCGGATACAGTCGTTGCCGCGATCTGGCGTGAGCTTATCGCGGCTGTTGGCGGTTTACAGAAGCCTTATCGTGTTTCTATCACCGCCCCGGATAAGTCCGTTGGATATTGGGATCTGGCGCGGTTTCATTTTGGCTCAGCGACGCCCATGGCGCTTCATCAGTTGCCGACGGTTGTCTTGCGGGAAGTGTCAGAGGATCCTTCGACGCTAGGCGTCTTGCCCTGGCTCAGTCGTGAACGCGATATCTGGTGGGTACAGTTGGCGCAAGGCGGAGAGAATACGCCCAAAATTTTGGCGGCATTGCCGTTTCTGGATAACCCGTCCGGAGAATTTGAAGATCTGAATTCGCTGGTGATCGGGCAGGCGGAACCGGAAGCATCGGGTGACGATGTGACCTTGATGGTTGTCGTAACACGGGAAGAACTTAGCCGTGCTCGCCTTAATGATCTGCTTGCAAAGGCGAATATTCCGGGGTTCTGTGCGGATTCCCGTTCACCCGTTGCGGACGATGGAGATTGGCTCCATCTGATTGAGGCCCCTCAGTTTATTGCAAGCGATGACGCGCGTATTCCTGTTCTCCAGGAGTTACTGGGAGAGGGAGTAATAAAGATCGTCATTTTGGGCGCCTACGCCGTGCCCATCAAATAATTACCCTTGAATTCGAAAGTACCGATATGTCGACCCCCGTTCCACAACCCGGCATCCTGAATATCTCGCCTTATGTCGGCGGAAAGTCCAAGGCGGATGAATCTCTGAAGGTTGCCAAGCTTTCTTCCAATGAGTCCCCGTTGGGCGCGAGCCCCAAAGCCGCTCAGGCTATTGAGCAAATGACATCGGAACTCCATCGCTATCCGGACGGCGGCTCTAGCGAACTTATCGAGGCAATTGCCGATATTTACGGTGTGAAAGCTGAGGGCATCATATGTGGTAATGGTTCGGATGAACTGATTTCACTCCTTATAATGGCGTATGCGGGAATAGGAGATGAGGTTCTTTACACAGAGCATGGCTTCCTGATGTATGCGATTTCGGCGTCGGCCGTTGGGGCAACGCCGGTTGCTGCGTCTGAAAAAGACCGGACGGCCGATGTGGATAGTTTGCTTGCCGCTGTGACGGAGCGGACCAAGATGGTCTTTCTCGCCAACCCAAATAATCCGACGGGTACCTATATTTCAGACTCTGAGGTAAAGCGGCTTCGCGCAGGATTGAGAGATGATATCCTGTTGGTTCTGGATGCGGCCTACGCGGAATACGTAGTCCGGGACGATTATACGCCTGGAATTGAAATGGTTGAGACTCACGATAACGTCGTCATGACCCGCACATTTTCAAAAATATATGGATTGTCTGCCTTGCGTTTAGGTTGGGCTTATTGTCCCGAAGCAATTGTGGATGTTTTGCATCGGATACGTGGCCCGTTTAATGTCAACGCGATGGCGCAGGCCGCGGGTGTTGCGGCCGTGAAAGATCAGGCGCATATTGAGATGGCGCGGGCACATAATGATAAATGGCTGCCTATTCTTACCCAGCGGTTTCGAGGCCTTGGTCTTGGGGTGACACCAAGCGTTGGAAATTTTCTATTGTTAGACTTCGATGGTACCGGGAAATTGGCATTGGATGCCGAACGCTATCTGGCGGAACAGGGATTGCTCTTGCGCGCTGTTGGAGGTTATGGCTTGGAAAGCTGTCTACGCATGAGCATCGGGCTTGACGATGAAAATCATGCCGTGATCGATGCTCTGGCAGAATTTGTGGGCGGATAAGGTTATGGACAAAAAATTCAAGCGTCTCGCGCTGATTGGTATTGGCCTGATTGGATCCTCTGTCGCGAGGTCGGTTCGCCAACACGGACTGGTAGAAGATGTAGTCTGCGCGGCTCGTACGGCGGACACCCGCCGCGTGGCGTTGGAACTCGGCATCGTCGATGCAGCGTATGAGGATCCTGCAGACGCAGTCAAAGGCGCTGATCTGATAATCTTCTGCACCCCTGTCGGGACCTATGGTGCTATTGCCGAAGCTATCGCGCCAGTATTGGCAGATGGTGCTATTGTGACGGATGTCGGTTCGGTCAAGAAGGCGGTAGTTGATGCCATTGGGCCGCATATGCCACCGCATGTGGATTTCATCCCCGGCCATCCTGTTGCAGGAACGGAAAAGTCTGGTCCGGCTGCGGGTTTTTCTGAGCTGTTTGTGGGTCGCTGGTGCATTTTGACGCCAACCAAGGGAAGTAGTGACGCCGCCATGAAGCGTCTTTCGGCTTTCTGGACGGCCATGGGCAGTAAAGTTGAGACGATGGACCCGGAGCATCATGACCTGGTCCTTGCCATCACTTCCCATATTCCGCATTTGATTGCCTATAATATTGTCGGCACGGCGGATGATCTTGAAGATGTTACGCAGTCTGAAGTGATTAAGTATTCTGCTGGTGGTTTCCGGGACTTTACCCGCATAGCCGCCTCCGATCCGACAATGTGGCGAGATGTGTTTCTGCACAATAAGGATGCTGTACTTGAAATGCTGGGCCGGTTTTCAGAGGATCTGACGGCGTTGCAGCGGGCCATCCGCCGCGAAGACGGGGAGACACTGTTCAAAATTTTCTCTCGCACACGGGCGATCCGCCGCGAAATTATTGATGCAGGCCAGGAAACAGCTGAGCCGGATTTTGGTCGTGTGCATACATCCGACGAAGATGCATAAACCTAACCGTCTTTAAAAAGCGGGGTGAGAGGCATCAAATAAAGCGGACCAAGATAGAGTCCGCCATCCTGTGCGATTAATGGCAGCGCGATATATTTACCCTTTTCCTTGTCGTCCTGTGCCAGCATATTGAGGCCAGTTCCAATGGTGCGGGCGTTATTGTTGTTGATTTTCCCGGTGCGGACCAAAGCCTGTAAAATGTCCTCATAGCCGGAAATACGTGATTTGAATTCTCCAGACGGGAAATATTTCTCATCAATGGCCAGACGTCCGCTGCCGTCGATATGGCCCTTGCCCCAAATAACCTTTAGTGAAGCAATATCCAAAAAGCCGCCGGCATTGCGCCAGGCAATAACTGTCTGACGGGAGGGAAGTCTTTTTATGGTTCCATGAAGGCGGGAGGAAAGGGCAATTTCTTCAATATGTTTGCCGAGCGGAAATGACGCCATCCCGTCGATAATCAAATCATTTATCCGGATCACAATCTGTTGGTCACTGGCCGTGGTGTCATCGCCTTCTTGATCGCTATTTCTGGGCCCAGGTCGTCCATGAACTTGTACCCGTTTGGCCGTCATAGGGTCGCGCCAGGACGGGATCGCTTTTAACTCTGTTATATCGAGAGCCGTTGCCTGGATCCGCCCCTGCTTATTGAATGTCGCGCTTCCGAGCGAGGAAGCGGCTGTCAAATCAAGTTTCTTGGCCTCGCTTCCGTCCAGCCAGTTGATTTGGCTCTCGCCCTCCATGCCGAATATCACATGATGAACCTGCCATGGCTGAACAACGGCCCAGAAGCGCGAGAAAACGGCGCTTGGTTTTTGAAAGTGGGATGGATTGGAGATGGAAAGGTTTTCTGTATCGATCCGCACTCTATAAGGAAAGCCGGAGGTCGTAAGCGGGTCATGGCTAACCTCATATCCCTCGGCCAGTCGCTGTTCCCGCCAGTCATTGGCAAGGGTTTCCATGGTTGAGGCTATCTGAAACCACCACCAGATATACCCGCCGACGAGAAGGACAAGCGCCAGAATACTGATATATAAAATACGCATGCGGCCTCACTGTTGATCGCTTGTGAAATCCTCACGCACTCTATATAGAAAGAGACATTGCTACCACAGAATATTCCGCCAATCTGGCCCGAAAGCCTTTATGAATACCTCCTCCTTCAATTTAACGAATTCCCGGTATCTGGCGGTTATGCCGCTGATTTTTGTTTTTTTGTGGAGTACGGGATTTATTGGCGCAAAGCTCGGCCTTCCGTACATCGAACCGCTCACTTTTCTAGCCATTCGATTTGGCATCTGTTTCCTTATCATGGTCCCGGTAGTCCTGTTCACAAAAACCCATTGGCCAACGCGTTGGCAGGATTATGGGCATATATCTGTGAGTGGCCTGTTTCTGCATGGCGGTTATCTGGGTTTTGTCTTTATGTCCGTTGCTGAGGGTGTTCCGGCTGGTACGGCCTCGCTCATCGCCAGTATCCAGCCTTTAATCGTCGCTGGCCTTGCCGGTGTTTTTCTGGGAGAAATCGTCTCCCGGAGACAATGGGTTGGTTTGCTGCTGGGCCTCGCGGGCGTGTTTCTTGTGGTTGCTAACAAGATCGATCTGGGGCAGGGCACGCCCACTGGTATGTTCCTGTCCTTCCTTGGGCTTTTTAGCATCGCTATTGGCATTTTGTATCAGAAAAGTTTCTGTGCCCACATGAACTTGAAAAGCGGGAATATGATCCAGTTCGTGACCTCCGGCCTCTATTTCTACCTTATGTCGCTAATCTTTGAGACCGGAAATATTACCTGGTCCGGCGAGCTTGTATTCGCCATGGGCTGGCTGGTCATTGTGCTTTCCCTCGGTGCCGTGAGTTTGATGTATGTTCTGCTCCGTCACGGTGCGGCGGCAAATGTTTCCAGTCTTTTCTATTTAACGCCTCCTTGTACGGCGATTGTGGCCTATTTTCTGTTTGGCGAAACGCTTGGTCCTTTGTCGATTGTCGGAATGTTAGTGGCCGTTGTGGGGGTAGCGCTGGTTAATTACAAATCTTCATCTGAGAAGGCCTCATGACACCGAAATACGAATTGCAGCTTGAGCCTGATTTGCCGCCGGTCGATTATCCCTTGCCGGAATTGCCCGCAGACGAAGATTTATGGGTTTTTGGGTATGGGTCTCTCATGTGGCGGCCGGGGTTTGAGCATTTGGGGACTGAGGATGCGCAGCTTTACGGTTACCACCGGGCCTTCTGTGTGAGTTCCATAGTCCATCGGGGAACCCGAGAGCGTCCGGGCCTCGTTCTGGGGCTTGATCGCGGTGGCTCCTGTCGTGGCAAGGGTATTCTGTGCCCTGCGAGTATTCGCGAGCCGGTCATTGATTATTTATATCGGCGGGAAATGGTCACCAGCGTCTATGTACCGAAGATGGTGCGCATCAGGCTTGGCAAGACCGAGAAAATGACGCCAGCGCTGACCTTTGTTGCTGACCCTGAGCATGAACAATATTGCGGCAAACCCTCAATTGAAGATGCCGCGCGGATTATTGCCAAAGCCCATGGGCGTGGCGGCCCCAATCGGGATTACCTGCGAAGCACCCTTGATCATCTGGATGAGTTTGGCATCGCCGATGGCCCGCTTCACAGAATTATGGCCTTTATTGAAGCTGGCAATTAGTCGGACATCAGCTGCATTTGGAATAGCCGCAGGCCGTACAGGTGTCGCATCCTTCCGATTTCACCAGTGCGGCCTCTCCACATTGTGGGCATTGACGTAAGAGGCTATGGGCTTGTGATGCTTCACCGGCTGCCATCGCTTTTGGCACGGCTTCACCTTCGGCATCTTCAGTGGAGGCCGGAGTAGGCAGGAAACCTATCTGGATCATATGTGTCTCGATCACGCCGCCAATAGCCGCCAACAGGGAGGGGACATATTTCCCTTTCACCCAGGCGCCGCCGCGTGGGTCAAAAACGGCTTTGAGCTCTTCCACCACGAAACTGACATCGCCGCCACGCCGGAAAACAGCAGAAATCATTCGGGTCAGAGCTACTGTCCAGGCAAAATGCTCGACATTCTTGGAATTAACAAAAATTTCAAATGGCCGCCGCCGCCCATCCTGAATAATATCGTTGAGTGTTATATATATGGCGTGATTGCTCTCCGGCCAGCGGAGTTTATAGGTTTGCCCCGGTAAGGTTCCCGGACGATCCAGTGGTTTCGTCATATAGACAATGCCGCCCGCCTCAAAACTATCCGCAGGTTTTGAGAAGGGTTCATTAAGGGGGAGAGCTTTTTGTGCCTGCTCATTTTCTTCAGATTTAACTTCCAACACGGCGCCGGTAATATCATTGGGGCGATAGGTCGTGCACCCCTTACAGCCCAGCTCATATGCCTGCAGGTAAATATTCTTGAAATTCTCGAAACTGATGTCTTCGGGGCAATTGATGGTTTTCGAGATGGAGCTGTCGATATATTCCTGGACGGCGGCCTGCATACGGACATGATCCGGCGGGGTCAGCACTTGCGCGTCAACGAAAGATGCTGGAAGCGGGGCTTCCTTGCCTTTTAGCCGACGGAACAAACGCAAGGCGTAATCGGTCACTTCTTCGGATTTCCGGCTGCCATCAGGCATCAACACATTGCGCGTATAGGAAAAGCTGAACACCGGCTCCAGCCCGCTGGAGATATTATCGGCAAGCAATGAAATTGTCCCAGTGGGCGCAACAGAGGTCACAAGTGCATTGCGAATACCGTTTTTGGCGATAGCATCGCGGATATCTTTACCAAGCGACCGGACGGTTTCCCCAGCGAGATATTTATCCTTCTCATATAGCGGAAATGCGCCTTTTTCGGCGGCCAAATCAACAGAAGCCAGATAGGCGGCGCGCTGAATAAACGCCATCCATTTTTTGGTCAACGTTACGGCCTTGTCAGACCCATAACGAACGCCACACATAATCAGAGCATCGGCCAGACCCGTAATACCAAGACCGATCCGGCGCTTGGTTTTGGCTTCATTGGTTTGTTCCGGCAATGGATATCCCGAAACATCGACAACATTATCCATTAGACGCACGGCATCACGAACAACACTGTCCAGCAGTTTTTCGTCTATCTTTGCTTTTTTATCGAACGGATCCTTGATTATCTTTGTCAGGTTTACAGATCCCAGAAGGCAGGCACCATAAGGCGGTAACGGTTGTTCACCGCACGGGTTCGTTGCTGTAATGGTTTCACAATAGTGAAGATTATTTCGAGCATTGATACGGTCGATAAAAATAACGCCGGGTTCCGCAAAAGCATAGGTTGCCCGCATGATTTCATCCCATAACTCCCGCGCTTGAATGGTTTTGTAGAGTGTGCCTTCAAAGCTCAGATTCCAGGCTTCATCCTTATTAAGCGCCTCCATGAAGGTATCGGTTACCAGCACAGAAAGATTAAACATCCGGAGCCGCCCCGGATCTTGCTTGGCTTTGATGAAATCGAGGATATCGGGGTGATCACAGCGCATGGTCGCCATCATGGCACCGCGGCGGGAGCCCGCGCTCATGATGGTGCGGCACATGCTGTCCCACACGTCCATAAAACTGAGGGGGCCTGAGGCATCCGAGCCCATACCGTGCACGGGCGCTCCCTTGGGACGTAATGTGGAGAAATTATAGCCAATACCGCCCCCTTGCTGCATGGTGAGGGCGGCTTCTTTTAGGTTGTCGAATATGGACGACATATCGTCAGGAATATTACCCATGACGAAACAGTTGAATAAGGTCACCCGGCGTTTCGTGCCCGCGCCGGAGATAATACGGCCAGCAGGCAGGAATTTATAATCCTCTAGCAAGCTGTAAAACCGCTTTTCCCATTTTTCGGGATCTTCTTCCGGTACCGCAAGCGCCTTCGCCACCCGCGACCATGTATCCTCGATCGAGCGTTCTTTGACATTGTCATCGGCAGATTTATGCCGGTATTTCATATCCCATATTTGCTGTGAAATAGGGGCGACAGGCGGCATGTTGGCACCTTTTCGTTAAATTCGATGTATCTTATAAATATAGTCTGAAATCATGCCGGAACAAAATTTAATGTTCGTTAAATCTGCCGAAATTACTCACGCAAGGTAGTTTTTGCGGCCCTCGGCGACCAGTTCCGTCGTTTTTTCTTCGATGCGGAACTTCAGCTCCCTCATGAAGATTTTACGGTCAAGGCCAGCCTCAATAGGCGGTAGAAATTCAATAACCATTTTTCCGGGGCGGCAAAGGAAACTTTTGCGCGGCCAGAAGAGGCCGGTATTAAGGGCAACCGGCGTGACGGGCTGTTTAAGTTTAGAGTAAAGCGCAGCAATGCCGGGCTGGAAAGGAAGATCACTATCTACGGCAGCACGGGTGCCTTCCGGAAAAATGATGATGGGGCGATTATCTTTAAGGGCCTGCGCAGATTGCGCTAGCATGCTTTTAAGCGCTGCGGCCTGACCTTTGCGGTCAACAGAAATCATCTGGGTTTTGCGGCAGTACCAGCCATAAATTGGGATGCTAAGAAGCTCTTTCTTGATGATCACCGCTGGATCACGAGTGATACGATGAAAGATCATGGTCTCAAACGCTGACTGATGCTTACAGGCTATAAGCGCGGCGCCTTGGGGAAGGTTTTCTTCTCCCCGAATTTCTATTCGAAGGTCGCAAATATAACGCAGCAGGAAGATAATTCCGTTTGTCCAGATGGTCTGGCCGCGTACAATCCAGATTTTATCGAAGGCCAGCATCGGCAGGAAGGCGACATTCATGATCACAGACCAGGCGAAGAAGCAGATAAAAAAGCCGAGGGATCTGAGTTGGGTCACGCGGCATCCTCATTTGTATTTTCCCGTTCCAGAAAAGCCCGGATAAGGCTAAAAAGATACTTGTTGAATTCACCAGTGATGACCCATGTGGTGTTGGCACTCGACCACCATTTTTTTATATCAAGCGTCGTGCTTTTAACCGGATAGGGGATCAAAGTTGCGCCCTCTAGCTGACGTCTCAGTTCCACCAGACTGCGTGGTATATGATAAGCACTGGTAACGATCAGTAGGCGGGAAAAGTTGTTGTCCTTGGCCCAACGAGCGGCTTCCTTGGCATTGCCAACGGTGTTTTGCGCAATTCGGCCTAAATCAACACAGCAGCCCATAAGCGTCTCGCTCTGCCCTGTTGCCTGCCGCAATGTCTCCCGCGTGACTTTGGCATTAACGCCAGACACCAGAAGTCGGGATCCTGCACCGCTTTTAAGTAAATCAAATCCTGCGCTCAGGCGCGCAGGCGTTCCCGTCAGGATAACAATTCCGCCAACCTTCTCAGTGGGAAGTGGAAGGGTCTCCTGTATTTGGTGCATAAATGTTAGGAAAGCGCCGATCCAAATAAAGATAACGCCAACTATAACTATGGAAAAGATTCTGGATAGCACCGTCATAATATCAGATATTCTCCTCCAGAATGAGGGAGACAGCCTCGGATAAATCCGCTGCGACCCGGACCGGTAATAATTCCCGGTCTATGCCGGCCGCCTGCGTTGCTTCGCCTTTGCCGGTCTGTACCAAAATGCGTCTGCAGCCTGCTTTTTTTGCGGCTTGCAAATCGTCAGCCGTATCACCGACCAGGATGGTGTCTTTGCCCCGTGCTGCAAATTTCTCCATTGCGGCACGCATCATGCCTGCTCCGGGTTTGCGCATTTCCGTTGCGGCCCAGGGGGCGTCCGGTGCCACAAAAATATGGTCCACATGACCGCCGGCTGATTTCACAGATGCCCGCAATTTTCCGTGAATTTCATTGAGGCGCTCTTCGTTGATTAGCCCACGTCCGATACAGGATTGGTTGGTGACAATCGCCACTTTGTGTCCAGAATTGTTGAGCTTCGTAATGGCCTCCAGCGATCCCGGAATAAAAACGAGCTCGTCCGGTGTTTTCACAAAATCCGGACGATCTTCATTGATGACGCCATCTCTATCGAGCAAAACCAACATCTCACATCATCCCGCTTAGAGATTTCAGGACAACATGCCGGACCGTGTAGCGGGTCAGCAACGCGACAAGAACGGGAAGGAGAGCCAGTGTCATCAATCCTTTAAATCCAAGCTCCATGGGTGGCAGCATCGAAGCTTCTAGAGAGCCAACGAGATAATTGAAAACTAACATCACAATAATGGCAACCATAAGACCAGGAAGCGCCCCCAGCAAGCTCAGGCGAGAAAAATAATCCTGGAATTGCCCAGCTATATACTTGTCCCGAGCGCCGATAAGATGAAGGACCTGTATAACCTCGGCATGCATGATCAGTCCGGTCCGAACGGCAAAGATCACGATAATGACTGTGACTATTCCAACAAGTACCATCACTGCTGCGGCCAAAAACTGAACCGAACGCCCTAGTAACACCATTTTATCAAGCCATGGGCGATGGGTGTCAAGCCGGACACCTGGTACTGCGGTCGCAAGTTTTTCGCTTAAGGCCTCAAGGTCGATTGCGCTCCCGTCCTCGACAATGATTTCGATCAGGCGCGGTATGGGGAGCTCCTGGATGATCTGGCTTTTTCCAAGAAAGGGCTCCAGCAATTGAAGGGTCTCGTCTGTTTCTATGGCCCGGGCTGATTTGACGCCGGGTGTTTCAGCCAAAAGCGTGACGGCATCCTTTGTTTTTTGGTCCAGATCGGCCGCCGGATCATAGGCGATTTCAGCCGTCAGATTACCAGTCAGGGTCTCCGACCAGTCACTTATCGCACCACTCAAAGAAAACAGTCCGCCAATTGCCATTGCGGCCAGGAAAATCATCGCAGAAATGACGATGGGGAGATAGCGGCTGGAGACATCGTTTTCCAGCTGCAATTCAGCTGATTTACCAAATATCGGGATCATGCCTCTGGCTCACTGAAGCTTTCAGGGATGCTATCTGCGGCGCGTGAGGACAGCCTGCCGTCCTTCAAATACATTACCGGATTACCAAATCTCTGGATCAAGGCGAGATCATGAGTGGCGACGACGACCGTTGTGCCAATTTTATTCAATTCCTGAAATAGATGCATAAGGCGCAGCCCCATTTCCGCATCCATGCTCCCGGTGGGCTCGTCGGCGATCAATAATTGTGGTCGATTGATCACGGCGCGGGCAATGGCGACACGTTGTTTCTCACCGCCTGACAACGTTTGCGGTTTGGCATCCACCTGATTGCCAAGGCCTACCCAGTCCAGAAGCTCTGCCACATGATCTTCAATCTGCTCGTCTTTGGCGCCTGCAATCTTGAGGGGGAGGCCGACGTTATCAAGGGCTGATAAATGATCCAGAAGACGAAATTCCTGATAGACAACGCCGATTTTCCGGCGGAATGCGGGCAAGTCATCGCGTTCCAGCGTTGAAACCTCGCGATTGAACAAGGTAACAAGCCCACGACTTGGCCGGTGCGATAGCGCCAGCAGCTTCAAAAGTGAGCTTTTCCCCGCGCCCGTTGGGCCTGTTAGAAAATGAAACGACCCCGGGCGTAAATGGAAACTGATGTCCCGCAAGACTTCAGGGCCCATGCCATAACGCATGCCTACATTTTCGAACCTGACCAACCGATCCTCCGTAATCAACTATACTGACGATAAACTAAGATAGATTTATCAGCCAGTCTTGTGCATGTGTAAGCAAACGCCTATAAAAAAGAAAGTGTAAACAGTGAGCTGATTTCCCTGGTCAATGATTTTAACATGTTCAACATGCTCGACGCGCTATTCGATCGATCCGATTTCGATCTCTGCGGAAGGGCGCGCGGTCAAATGCGCGAAATGTGGTCATAAATGGCGGGAATTTCCTCCTGGCGATATGCCGAAGACCGTACCCGATGATATTTCCGACGAGAATGCATCAACTGGGACCGCTGAAAATGAAGCATCGGAAGGTCTCAGTATAGAACAGATGACGGCTGGGCAGGTTAGCCCTATTCGAAATCAAGCACCGAAAAAAAACGGAAAATGGATCGCTTGGCTGGTCTTGGTGCTGGTCATTGTTGCAATAGGATTAGGCGGGTATTACGGACGTAACTTTGTTGCCCAGGTTTGGCCGGGGAGTGCGGGGCTTTATCAATCATTGCAGATAGATGTTGAGACAACGAATAATCTCGGGTTGGAAATCCATGATTTGCAAACAAAATCGGTATTGCAAAATGGTGTGACGACCTTGACGGTAAGTGGCGTGGTTAAGAACATCACAGAAACCCCTCAGCCGTTGCCGAGAATCAGTGTGGCACTCATTGATGACAAGGGTGAGCTGGTCTATAGCTGGACAACAACCGTTGAAATGCGGGAAGTAGAGCCCTGGGGGCAGGTTGAATTTTCAACCAGCATGAACCAGCCGCCAGAAGAAGCCAAAAATGTTAAAGTTGATTTGCTGAAAATCGGTAATTAGCGGGCGCCGGTCGCTGAGCGTGACCTATGAGCAAGCAGAATGGAAGTAATAATGGTGGAGCCGAAGCCCCAAATTGAAATTCTGTACGGGAGTGCAGATATTGCGAAACGAAATGAAGAGTTAGCCGAGGAAATTGCGACTGATCTCGGATCCGATATTCTTGTCATCGCTGTTTTGAAAGGTAGTTTCGTATTTGCGGCTGACTTGATCCGAGCGATGCATCACGCAGGCGTACAGCCGCAAATCGATTTTATGGCGCTTTCCTCCTATGGCGATAAGTCTATCAGTAGCGGCACTGTTGTCATAACGCGCGATATTGTCGACACGGTTAAGGATCGCAAAGTCCTATTGATAGATGATATTCTGGAATCCGGACGGACGATGGATTTTGCCGCCCGCGAGCTTATTGGCCGCGGGGCGAAGACAGTGAAGACCTGTCTTATGCTGGATAAAAAGGGCAAAAGGGTGAATGATTTTGAGGCAGACTTTGTCGGCTTTGACTGTCCGGATCTTTTCGTGATTGGATACGGCCTCGATTACGCACATTATTATCGCGAACTTCCCTATATTGGATATATCGTTCAGAGCTGATTGAGGAAGCATTATGGCACGCATTCTTATTGCGGAAGATGAAGCTGCTCTTCGGGAGTTTATTAGTCGGGCACTCACCCATTTTGGGCACGAGGTTACCGTTGTTGAAGATGGTGCGGAAGCGCTCCTCCGCCTGCAATCGGGAGAGTCCTATGACTTACTTCTGACTGACATTGTTATGCCGGTGATGGATGGGATTGCACTTGCCTTAAAGGTCACCAAGGAAAATCCGGATTTAAAAATCCTTATGATGACGGGGTATGCCGCTGAGCGTCAACGCGCCCATAATCTCGATATGCTGATCCATGACGTGATTGCCAAGCCCTTCACCCTGGATGAAATCTGCGCGAAGGTGGAAGAGGCGTTGGCAAGCGATCAGATGCGCTCTTCCGGTGTGACAACGATTGATGAAGGCCTGATCTCGAAAAATTGAACTTATTGCTCTCTCTGCCTGCTATAATGATGGTTGCAGGAGATAGTTTTGAATAACCAGAATTTACTGAAGGTTGGTATTATAGGGAGTGTGATTGCGGCAATCTGCTGTTTTACACCACTTCTTGTCGTTCTGTTCGCGGCACTTGGAATAAGTTCGATGCTGGGCATTCTGGACATTATATTGCTGCCAGTCTTTGCCTTTTTCCTTTTGATAACCGTGATCGCTATTATTCGGCGTCGCAAGGGATCTGCGTCATGACCATCCTCACATCGACTATTACCTGCCCGAAATGTGGTCATTCAGAGCTCGAAGCCATGCCCACCAACGCCTGCCAGTTTTTCTATGATTGTAAGGGTTGCGGTACATTATTGAAGCCGCTTGCGGGCGATTGTTGTGTTTTTTGCTCCTTCGCAGATGTTCCCTGTCCACCAATTCAGGAAGACAAGGCCTGCTGCGGCTAACAGCTGCCGTCACGCCCATCCGCGCAAGTGAATTTGTTAACCATTTTCCGATAGTTTTCTTGTTCGTAAAGAAATTGCTTATTCTTATGGGCTCGAAGGAAAAACTGTGACCATCGAACGTATTTTCTTAGCTTTCCTTTTATGGTTGGTTTGCTTCGTTGCGCTGCCACTACAAATTGGTGGGAATGAGGCATCTTTTGAACCTGTAGGCCCGGACGCCTTTATGCGGCTGGAACGGGTGAATACCCTTGTTGAAACCGGAAACTGGCACGATAATTTTGTGCAGAGAGCCGGATCAGACGGTGGCGCAGATATCCATTGGACACGCCCTATGGATGTGATGATCTTGGCGGTTGCGGGTCCGCTTTTGCCGTTTATGGAAACGACGAAAGCGATAGAAGTCTCAGGCATCGTCTTTCCAATTCTGATGTCACTTGCGCTCGTCTTTCTTTGTTTATGGGCGGTTCAGCCGCTTATGCAGGGAAAAAATATATTGCTGATCGTCATATTGCTGGCCGTGCAGCCCATTATCCAGAATTACATGGGTATTGGCCGGGTCGATCATCATGCGCTGCTGGCCGTAGTCACCGCCGCCCTGCTGGGGAGCCTTGTCCGTGTCAGTCTTCAACAGAAAAGCGCCAGATATGCTCTATGGGCGGGCTGTTTGAGCGGTTTTGGGCTCTGGGTTAGTCTGGAATTTATGATTGTCTACATTCCCGTTGTTATCGGCCTCGGCGCCTGTTGGTTGATTTGGGGGAAGGCATGGCGGCAAGCGAACAGGGATTTTGCAGTCTTTACTTTTGTCCTGGTTGTTTTTGGCATTGCGGTTGATGTCCCAATGCAAGACTGGGTCATAGATCGTTATGATCGGATTTCTTCGGCTCAGACATTTCTTGTGCTTTGTCCGCTTATTTTCTGGACTGCCATTGCCCCCCTATGTGAGGGCCGGGAAATGCTCGCTCTTCGGTTAGGTGCAGCCTGCCTGTATGGAGCCTTTTGCTTCCTCGTCATTAGTTTGTTATTTCCCAGTTTGTTTGTTGGGCCGCTGGCCGAGGCAGATCCGCGCATTGGGCCCATTTGGCATGACAATGTGTCCGAAATGGCGCCGCTTACGAACAACTGGCGTCGGGTTATTCTTTACTGCCTGTTACCGTTTTCAGCCATCCTATACTGGTGCGCAATCTTGAAAGGACGTATCCGTCCCACACGACAGCAGATGTCCATTTGGATGATCCTGGTGCTTCTTTGTACAGCAATAATGACGCTTGCCCATCTTCGCGCTGGATTATATCTGTCGGTTGCCGCAGTCATTGCGGCTGGCCCTCTGCTTGAAGATTTGCTGATCTGGGCAAACCGTCGCTTTAACGGGTGGCGTAAGGGAGCAACCGGCGTTGTTATCCGCGCCGCCGTTATTCTGGGCCCGTTTTTACTAGCTCTTGTTGTTGGCAGTATTGCCAAAGGGCCAAAATCGTCGGAAGCTGTTGCTGGGGAAACTCGGGAAGAGGCCAAGTGTGATCGGACGGAAATATCTGAATTCCTATCATCTGATATTTTTTTAAGCTCAGACAAACCCTTAAAATTTATCAATAATATCGATTTCGGACCGGAGTTGCTTTACCGCACGCGGCACCACTTCCTGGCGGTACCCTATCATCGCAATGGCGATAGCATTTACGATACTTACGATCTATTGACGGCAACGGAATATGATCAAAGTCGGGCACTTCTCGACAAATATGAAATTAGCTATATTCTGCTATGCTTCGATAGCGGGGAGAAGTCATACTATCACAATCCGGAAAACCGCTCTTCGTTGTATAATCGTTTACTTGAAGAGGATCTGCCGGATGGGATTATCTCGGTCGAGGCCCCTCAGCCATGGCGGCTCTTTCAATACAAGGTTTTGTCTAAGTGAATCAGAGCGAAATCATCGATAAACCGGTCACGATGACAACAGGCCTTAAGTCAAACAGCACCCCGTCCGTTGCGGTCATGGTCCCCTGCCTGAATGAGGAAACAACAATTGCGCAGGTAATTTCCGATTTCAAAAAAGCCTTGCCGGAAGCAAGAATTATCATTTGTGACAATGCGTCGACGGATGGTACTGCCGATATTGCGAAGGCGGCTGGCGCCGATGTCATTTTTGAGGCAATGCCAGGCAAGGGCAATGCTGTACGTCGGCTGTTTTCAGATATCGAAGCTGACATTTATGTCATGGTAGACGGTGATGCGACATATGATGCGGCTAAAGCACCGGAGCTTATTTCATACTTGCTGGAGCACCGCCTTGATATGGTCTGCGGGAAGCGGGTCGCGTCAGCTGATGCCGCCTATCGTACCGGACATGTTATTGGCAACAAGATGTTCACAGCCCTGGTCGCCGGTGTTTTCGGACAGCGCTTTGATGATATCCTGACGGGCTATCGGGTGTTTTCGCGGCGGTTCGTAAAGTCCTTCCCGATCCTTTCTGAAGGTTTCGAGATTGAAACCGAGCTCACCATACATGCGCTGGAGCTCAACATGCCTGTGGCGGAAATTGCCAGCGACTATGTTGAACGTCCTGAAGGATCAGATAGCAAACTCAATACAATTTCCGACGGCCTTCGCATCAGCAAGCTTATTGTAAAGCTGATCAAGGACGAGCGCCCGATGACATTTTTTGGCTGGTTGTTTCTCCTTTTCTGCGGCATGTCACTTGTGCTTGGCATTCCGGTGATATTTTCCTATTTGGAAACGGGGCTAGTAGAACGACTGCCCACGGCAGTCCTCGCAAGTGCCTGTATGCTGCTGTCATTCCTGTTTCTGGCTTGTGGGTTTATCCTTGATTCCGTTACCCGCAGCCGTCGGGAACGAAAACGGATCGCCTATCTCTCCGTTGGCGGCCCCGCTTCAATCGATCTTCGGAATAGTTGATAAAAGCTTAGAGTATGAAACGAGAAACCACGAATAAAATACGGTTTATCATTGAGGATATATTCCCTCCGGTTTTAAGAGATTCCATTTTTTTTAAATGGATCGCGCAGGCCGCTTGGGGTCCGCATATTTCAGCGCTTTCGGAGTTTCGCAAAAATGCCCCCTTCCTGAGTGAAGAAGAATATGAAAGCCTTTATCGGGATCATCCCCGCGTTCATGATATGACCGATAATTCCGAAGCCTGTATTCAACGTATTGCCGAAGAAGTGGTCGGAAACTCACTCCTTGATGTGGGCTGTGGCACTGGTTTCTTACTAAAGCGCGTGGTGGCGTTGGCGGGGAACCGTTTTGAGAGAGTGACGGGCACGGATTTGATTGCGCCGGAGGAAGACGTTGATAATATCGAGATTGTCACAGCCAAGATTGAGAGCCTACCGTTTACAGACAATGAGTTTGATACCGTTATCTGTACCCATGTCATTGAGCACATTCTAGATTACCGTCAGGCCATCGCCGAGTTACGCCGTGTCTGCGCCAGGAAGCTAATCATTGTGGTGCCAAGGGAGCGGGAGTATCGATATACCTTTAATCCGCATTTCAATTTCTTTCCCTATCCGGAAAGTTTCCTGCGGGCCATGCAGCCGGTACCCGCGGACTGGGTTTGTATTGATATTGGCCGCGACATATTTTACTGCGAGAGCTGAGGGCGCCGGGAGTTAGTTATGGATATTGCTAGAGACGCTACCCTTATAATTCTTCCAATTGTTATTGCTATTGGACAGGTCCTGTTCAAACTGGCCAGCCGCGATGTGACGTCTTTAGATTTCTCGTCGCTTACGAAGCTGTCCGTGAATGGCTATTTTCTCCTCGCCCTTGTGTTGTATGGGCTGGCGACTATTTCCTGGGTTTATGTACTCAGGCACTTTCCGCTCAGTAAGGCATATCTGTTTATGGGGCTGAGTTTTGTATTTGTACCGCTATTGAGCTACCTGTTTTTGAAGGAGCCATTGGAGTTTCGATATTTGGCTGGTGCGGCTTGTATCGTGTTTGGGATATGGCTGGCGCGGACGGCATAGAATACCTGAACTTAAAGCCCGCCATTCATCTGGTAAAAAACCGTAAATCCGGCAACGGCGATGGCGACACCGTAAGGGAGTTGCAGTCCTTTTGAGGAGCTGACAATCAGCATTGGGCCCGGGCGCTTCAGGAATTTTTCATATATCCAATCGACAGCCCTTGATATGGCTGGGTTGCGCCCCACTATCGCAGGAATAACAAACAGGAGTGCGAGTACCCCACCAGCAAGGCAGGTAACGAACAAGAGCAAAAGGATATAATCAGGACCTGCCCAAAAGGCGAGCGCCGAGAGAAGCTTAACGTCCCCGCCGCCCATCCAACCCAGGGAAAAAATCACCATGCCAACCACCAGCACACCGAAACCGGTGAGCAGATGCCACGGGATTTCCGCCCATTCAGAGGCATACATAGCTTGGGCCAGATAGAGGGCGGCAATGACAACGGAGAGCAAGTTCGGGATCCGGCGGGAATAAAGATCCCATCCGGCCGCCAGCATTACCAGTCCACCCGCAGATATCATTAAAACAGGCATGAGGCGCCCCTATATCCATTAACAACTGTGTTATCTGAGAAGTACCTTAAGAAAAAGGTCTTAGTATTGTGTTAATAAAGACGGACTGAGCTAGTTCGGGAAATCCTTATTGGCACTATTTTGTCCAAAAGTTATTTGCCTGTGCCACCGTATGAAAGTTCGTCGCAACGACCATAGAAACCTGCGTGAGACTGTCCGCATTATTAGCGTAGTCAGTGCGCATTTTCTCCCTCTTGGCATCATCCGGCTGCGTTATTTTTACCGCCATGCGCGATAACTTTATCGCCAATTCAAATCCTTCTTCCGGCGTGTTTGTGACGAGAGTAGGTATCCAGGACATTAGTAGCCTCCTTGCTATTTATATCGCACAACTAAATATCGTTCACGATATAAATAACAGTATTTGGCCTATTGTCAAGAATATTGTATCGTGCACGATAATTTATACTTTCCTATCTTTTTGAGGCGGAGAAAATGTCACAGTCAGAAAATGCTTTTGCTGAAAACTTGCCAAATAACGCTAATGATTTGATCTGTTTCACAATCTATTCGGCGGGTCACGCGCTCAACCGCGCGTATGCTCCTTTACTCAGGCAGCTGAATTTAACGTATCCCCAATATATTACGCTGACGGTATTGTGGGAAAGGGACGGCTTAACCGTTGGAGAGCTCTGCCGGAATCTTAAGCTGGATTCAAATACCCTGACGCCTCTGTTGAAGCGCCTTGAAAAGGCAGGCCATATAGAGCGTAAAAGGGGGACAAGCGATGAAAGACAGGTTTTCGTATTTTTAACGAAAAGCGGCTTAGCATTGAAGGCCCACGCAGCAAGCATTACAAAATGTATTATCGACGCCACCGACCTTGATCTTCTCACGTTGGAAACCCTCGTAGAGACAATCTCTACCTTAAGAGATAATGTCCTGCACTCCCTTGAAAAAAAATAGCTTTATGGCAATTTTTCTTGCATTTTGAGGAAGAAATTTTCGGCCTCGGCAGAATTTTTGATAATAACGACCCGTCTGCCGAAGTTTTTTAGGACATCAACTAAACCAGCCCGATGTTCTTTCGGGAAATGCCAGATATACTTAAGAAACGGGATATCAAAACGCTCAGGGCAGCCTGCTGGCATATCATCACGAATACGACCGTATCCGATTGTTGTACGCCATAACACACGGAAAAGGCAGCGCCAGCGTGAGATGTTCAGAAAAACTACAGTATCGGCATATTCGAGACGCTGAGCGAGAGTACCGCTATAGTTCCCGTCCATAATCCATTCCGGTGTCGCCGTCAGCTCGCTGATTTTCAAAATCCAGGGCCTATGCTCAGATCCAATCCAACCAGGTTGCCAGTAATATTGATCAAGGTGAATAACGGGTAAATCAGTTAAAACTGCAAGCCGGCGCGCAAATGTCGATTTGCCGGAACCAGCACATCCCAAAACAAGAACACGCTTCAAGATGTTGTTCCCTTTAGGCCGCGTAATCTAAGTACCGTCATCTATAAATGGCGCCCCTGGCCAGAAAATAAAGGCATTATTACAGACAATCATAATGTATCTAATTATATATTTTACAGCAAATTTTCAGAATTCATCTTCTTATAATGCAGCATAGCATGTTGCTGCTTCGCATGT
>Ga0315338_1000805_pt1 | contig 54019 bp, 56 predicted proteins | sample ASW8metaG_FD_204518 | JGI IMG/M metagenome (GOLD analysis project Ga0315338, IMG submission 204518) | Ammonia-oxidizing marine archaeal communities from Monterey Bay, California, United States - ASW #8 | ecosystem: Environmental > Aquatic > Marine > Coastal | place: USA: California | collected... | reverse complement strand
AATACTGTTCAATTAAAAGCTAAATCAGCTCAAACCTCTCTAGGTTTGTTATCTTAATGAATTTAGCACGAGAACTTATTCTTCCTGAACCAGAGGCAAATAATCATTTTTCAAAAATTGCTTCAAATTATAAAGAATTGAGAACAACTGACGTTGATCACATAAAACACATAAAAAATAAACTTGACAGAGAATCTGAAATAGACATTGCTGACATTGGTTGTGGTGATGGACGTTATTCCTTAGAAATTTTAAAATCTTTCAAAAATTGTTATCTTCACTGCATTGATTACAATGAAAACATGATCAAATACTTGGAAAGATATTTGACAGAAAATAAATTTACAAATTTTTGTGCACGATCTGGAGATGCAAGTAAATTGCCTTTAGAAAATGATTCTATGGATTGTATTATGACATTTAATGCCATACATCATTTTGATCTCGAAAAATTTTTCTCAGAAGTGTATGGAAGTCTAAAAGATGATGGACGCTTATTTATTTATACCAGATTGAGAAATCAAAATTTTAGAAGTATATGGGGGCAGCATTTCCCATTATTTGCAGATATGGAAGATCGTTTGTATGAGTTAAATGAATTAGAAGAATATGTTGAAAACGCAGAAATGAATATCAAATCTATTCGAGTGTTTGGACATGCTAGAACTTCTACTTTAGGCAGGCTAGTTTATCAAGCTAAAAATAATCATTATTCTACTTTTTCCCTATACGATGAGGAGACATTTGATGAATCTCTTGACATATTTCAGAAAAACATTCAGAAAAATTTCAATGATCTAGAGCAAATTACATGGCATGATGAGAACATTCTACTAGAGATTGAGAAATATTAAATGATTAATCAATTTTTGAAAATATTATAGATTTTGTTTTAAAATCAATCTTTTCAACTTTGTAACCTGCTTTGAATACTGCTGAATCACTTGGAACAGGGAGTTTTTCTCCAATTATCTCATTAATTTCTATAAATGTTAAAGTAATATTTTCAGTTTTATCCATTAAAAATTCTTCCAAAGCCAGATATTTTGTTCCGCTTCCCATAGATGACATGGGTATAAGACGTTAATATTCCATGTCCTAGTTTATGCCACCGTGATGAAACACTGGAATGTACACAATCCCTTCGGATCCACTACTTTAGTTTATTTGATAGATGTCTCACAGACTTTCATTGGACAATAGGATTAACATCGCAGTAATAGTCGGCGTGGTATTTGTTCTGGCGTTTGCAGTGACACTGACACAGATAGACAACCAAGCTGTTTCTGAAGATTCAGATATAATTACGGAAGAGCTGGTCACTCACTGGCTTGAAAAGTATGATCCATCAGAGCAAACAATCTCTGTTACTGGCAGTGCAACAGCTTCTTCAGACCCTGACACACTAATCGTGGTTCTTGGAGTGGAATCGGAAGCAAAAACCGCAAATGAGTCACTATCCAAAAACTCCAACTCACTGAATTCTGTAATCTCTGCACTAACCAACTCTGGAATTTCCAAGGACGACATTCAAACATCAAATTTTAGAATTTATCCATTGTATGACAGCGTAAAGGATTCTAATGGCAACTACCAGCAAATCCTAATTGGATACCGCGTATCCAACATCCTATCCATACAAACTGACAAAATTGATTCTGCTGGAGACATAATTGATGCCGCAGTTTCTTCTGGCGCAAATCGTGTTGACAACGTCTCATTCCAACTGTCAGAAAACAAGTTGGAAAAAATTGCTGACAATCTGATTGCCGATGCGATTAACGATGCAAAACAAAAGGCAGAAAAAGCGCTTGTCCCATTGAAGCAGAAGATTGTCGGGGTGAAATCTGTGGTTATACACGATAACATCACGCCATATTACGAGCCAACATTTCGTACAGCATATGACGGCATGGCAGAATCCGCAATGAAATCTGCACCAATAATGTCAGGCGAGGAAGAGATTAGAACTGACGTCAGTGTTGTTTTCTACATATCTCCAGTGTAATTTTCATACTAGAACTGAATAATCACTTCGGACCAATTATCTAAAAATTTTTTCTATCTTTTTCCGTCCGTCTTTTCCCATCATAAAGAAAGCTCCGGCACCCAATAATGCAGTTGGAACTGCGATGTATAGCAAATCTAGTACTGGGTCTCCACACATACTATCTGTCAAAATAACTAGTATTTGAATTCTGTACCCAAATCCCAAAAAACGGCAAAATAATACACCATATTTACACCATATTCATGATGTCAGAAACCCGTGAATTTCAAGGCAAAGTATATTTTGACTTTCGATTGTAGGTAAGAAAGAATGAATCTAGAAGTTGACGATGATAAAAAAAGTGAAATTGCAAAGGTCATTACCAGCCCGGACAGTCCTGTCGGAATAGACGCCAAAAAGACACACATCATAATCATCAACAAGTTGGTTGAGATTGAGAAACGACTCGATAATCTTGAAAAAATGCACTGAATCCCATGAACTCCGAGCCATCATTTGAAGAGTCCTCTGACCTTTTTCACTCCGAATCAAGTAATCTGCAAGACACTATAGAATCAGCACTAAAGTCTGAAAAACTGGCTATCTCTGAGATTGTACAGATATACTATCAGGTAATGAAGGTGAGTTCTATTTCCAAACTACTGGGAGAGAATTTTGAATCGTCAAATGATCCTAAGCATCAGGAGCTACTAAGCAAGATACATGACGTTCAAAAGCAGATTACAGAAAAATTTGACACAAAACTGCACCCCTTGACAATATCCCAATTAACAAACTCGATTCAAACATACACTGACAATCTTCAATCATTAGCAAAAGAAACTGGAGAAAAATCCAAGGAAACCATAGAGGCGGAAGCTAAGCAGTACAAGGAACTACGTGAGCTGATGAGTACCAAAGAATTTGTCATTCAATATGAAAATGGTTTGAAAGATGATTAATGATATATCCAAAAACCTTGTTAAACTGAAGCAGGATTTCAGGCAATCTTACTCTGGGAGCAGCCATATTCAGGAGATCATACCACTTGCAAAGTCAGACTTCATTCCGATAGACCAAAATGAATTAGATATACTTCACACGTTTGCAGCAAAAAATCCAATCTACTACAATTCGTACGAAGAAAAAGTTAACGGAGTAGACTGCATGGTGTATGAGGGTGACATCAACAAGTACTGGTTGAACAGTATAAGCCACGGATCAAGCTACCAGCCATTCTCACCAACCTGGATTACTTCTGCCTACGTAATCACCTCAATCGCCAAGGAATTGGATTACAAAGAAGTGATAGACGTAGGTTCTGGTGACGGACGAATTGCATACTGTGGAAAAATTCTAGGTCTTGATGCACATGCAATTGAGATAGATGATATGTTGGTTGCTTTGCAAGAATCAATCTGTGATTTGACTGATACAAACTTTAATCCAGTATGTGCAGATGCGGTAAAATTTGACTATCCCAGTCTCCAACTTCAGAAGCCAGCATTCTTCATTGGAGGTTTGGCACAGATGGGAGGAGACGTCTTGGCAACCAGTATCATTGAGAATCTTGATTCAGAGCTAAAACAAAAAACTTGTATCGTCTTTGCTGGAAGTTACTCGGAAAAATATTCCTTTGGGAATACATCTGATGCGGGATGGGGTAAATTGATAGATAATAATAATCTAAAAATAACAAAATCAATTTTTCTACCAACAGTCTGGAGTTTTAATGAGACAGTTGACACGTCGTATATTTTTACAGAATTTAAATGAGTTCAGCATATCGCTTCATAACTTATAGATATACTGAGAGTTCTAGAAATGGAAGATGGTTAAAAGTAACTATGAGATACTAGGAATATCTGATGACGCATCAAAAGCTCAGATTAGGATTGCATTCAGAGAACTTGCACTAAAACATCACTCAGACCGTGGAGGTCATGATGAATATTTCATTAAGATAAAACAGGCATTTGAAGATCTTAAAGCAGGAAAAAAATTTCCTGACTCACCTGAAGAGCGTGAAAGAAAATCCAAGTTTTTTTGGGGAACAGATGAAGAAGAAAAAAAGCGAAAAAACACTTTGTTATCAAACGATGTTGCAAAAGAGATGAAAATTGCCCAAGAATGGCTGGATGCACTTGGTCGTACAGACACTATTGGTCAGAGATTATTTGGCTCAAAAGAACTTGGCGAGATAGAGTTAGAGAGAAAGCCATCAAAAGCAATTACAATTAAAGGAAAATTTTGGGCTGGGCAAATCACTCATGATAGTGATGTGTTTCTTTGGGGAAGTATAACAAATCCATACTTTTCTGATGTTGAAAAATCAAAAACTCGCATACATCTCACAAATGGCACGTTTAAGATGATGGATCCACTTGAAAATGCATTTAATGTGGAGAACGGCGCAAAAATTTCTGTAGAACACGGAGATATAATTTGTGGTCATGTTAATGGGATTAGGGATAGAATCCCTGATCCTGATGCACGTGTAGGAATGTCAATACAACGCCAACATTTCTCAGAACTTGTTGCTCCAAACGGAAAAATTATTGCAGGAGATGTGCGTGAAACAGTTAGTTTGGATGCTGATGAAGTAGCAGTATTAAATTTGGTCGATAATGTCAAAGTCAAGGGAAAGAAGATACAGATTTTTGGCTCTAAGGTGAGTTATGATGTATATATAGAATTGAAGGAAGGAGGTACAATACGATTCTTCGATAGGGGCTCTGCGTTTGACATAAGTGATGATGCAATTCTAAAATTAGAAAATGGTAAAGAATTTTTTCTGGATGAATTAAAAAATAAAAAGCTTATAGGATTCGGTGGTCAAGAATTGACTTATGAGTTTCTAAACAATCTTGATAGTCATATCAGTGATAGCAGCTGGTCATCAAAATTATCTGCTTTCAAGTTTTTTAAAAGATAGACTCACTCTACTTTTTAATTCCAAGTTGTCTATTTTTCAGTCTAAGTGTTTTACTTTTACATTTTCTGCATCGTGTTGCACTAATATCTAATCTTGCACCACATGAGATACATATTTTCATATGAAGCCTTGCTTTTTGAGCAATTTGTTTTTTTAGCGGGTCTGCAACTGGCATGAAAATTCTCCTTTTACGCTCTATTAATGCTTATTGACTATTCATTTTTCCCGCTAGAAGAATTGCAATCTCACCTGGTCTTTTTGCAACAGGAATATTGGCCTTGGCAAACATTGTGATTTTAGATTCTGCAGAACCATAAGTTCCCATAACTATTGCACCGGCATGACCCATACGTTTTTCCTTTGGCGCACGTCTACCAGCAATATACCCAACAATTGGTTTTTTGAAACCTATATCAATAATGTGTTGAGCCAGAACCTCTTCTGCATCTCCACCAATCTCTCCAACAACTACCATTCCCTCTAACTCTGGGTCATCTTTTACCATATTGAATGCATCAATCATTCTAGTACCGTTTACTGGATCTCCACCAATACCAATTGTGATACTCTGGCCAAAACCAGCACTTGTCAAATTATTTGATATTTCATACAGCAGTGTACCACTTTTAGATAAAACAGCAATTTTTCCAGGAGAAAATGGACTAGCAGGCATAATTCCCACCTTGATCATGCCTGGAATTATAATACCTGGTGTATTAGGACCAATCATAATCGCATCATTTTTCTTTATTAATTCAATAACTTGCATTGTATCACGAATTGGTACATGCTCAGGAATAGCCACAAGTAACTTAATTCCAGCCTCTATAGCCTCATTTGCAGCACTCAAAAAGAATTTTGCAGGAACAAACATTATTGAAATTTGTGATCCAGAAGCATCAACTGCCTCTTTGACAGAGTTATAGATAGGTACTTGACCCTCAAATTTTTGACCACCCTTTCCTGGAGTTACACCGGCTGCAATATTTGTACCATACTCCATCATTAGTTTTGTATGTGCCGAACCATATTTTCCAGTTATTCCTTGGACAATTACTGGCTGCTTTTTATAATTTCCAGATTCGTCTTTGCTTCCATGTAGAACTTCGTAAATGTTAACCAGATTTATTCACCTCCAACACAACTGAATTAATAGCATCCTCCACAGAATCAAACAGTTTTGTTTTTGTGTCAGTTAGCATTTCTTTTGCTTTATCAGATTCTGCACCCATCAATCTTGCAAAGACAGGAAGATCAATTAGATTATTATCATACGCTTGAATGAATGCTGCTGCAACAGTTGATGTTTTGACGATACCACCATAAAGATTCACTAGTATTCCTTTCACCTTTTTCATTTTACTAATCAGTGTTAGTGCCTCATAGACCGATTCAGTTGTTGCACCACCACCAACATCTAAAAATGCTGCAGGCTTTCCACCATTATCTGCTAGCATATCAAACGTTGACATAACAAGACCAGCACCATTTCCAATGACTGCAATATTTCCATCAAGTTCAACTAAAGAAAAACCACTTTTTTCAGCTTGTTCTTCTAACTCAGATTTTTCTTGATATTTTAACAGTTCTTCATGTCTAAAATTTGAATTATCATCCGTCATCACTTTACCATCTAATGCCATTAACGTTCCATCTTTTAGTATTGCAAGTGGATTAATCTCTGCAAGCTCTGCCTCTTTTTCAACAGTAAGTTTTGATAACTTCTTTATCATATCAACAAATTCAGATTCTTGGTTGTCTTTTAGTCCAATTTCATTGGCCACTTCTTTTGCGGTTGCATCGTCAACATTACCTAAACCTACATCCCTGATTGTTTGGTTTTTGACAGCTTCTATTTCTACACCACCATCAGATGATGCAATTACTGTATAGCATCTTTTACTACGATTCAAAAACAATGAAAGATACAACTCTTTTTCAATTTCAGCCATTTTTTCTAATAAAATAGCCCTAGTTTTCTCTCCCTTTATCGTCATATCAAGAATTTGTGGGTATTTTATCTCGAATTCATCCTTACTACTACACTTTTGAATACCACCTGCTTTTCCTCTTCCTCCAACTGGAACCTGTGCTTTAATTACAAATGGATATCCAAGTTTTTCCGCATCATTTCTGCCTTTTTCAATATCAGTTGATGAAACACTATCAGGAGTTCTTATCCCAAATTCCTTGAAAATCTCCTTAGCTTGATATTCTAATAATCGCATGAATTAAGTCGTAAATTACGACTTATATTCTGTTTGATGCTAACTAAAACTTTCTTCTAATAATTCAACCACTTGTGCAAAACGTTCTTTACTTTTTCGAAGCAATATATCTGGAAACTCATCAATTGAAAAAACCACTTGTTGCTTTATACTAGGAATCACCATACCACCAGATGTTACCACCTGCTCAATTACATGTTCTGATGTTAACGTACAGATTAATTCTTCATACGAACCTTCTTTTTCCTCCAACGTTTCTCTATACAGGACAATTGGCAAATTCGTCTGTGTTACAATATTTGTCCCTTTTTTCAGGAGTTCATTTAATCTATCTGTTGACCAAGTATCAAGACTAATCTGTTTTACCATAGATACTAATGGTGAATTTTCTATTTAACCTGATTTGGTATCTACTAGTTTGATCATTTGTCAAGGTTTTCTCAATTATTCAACAGATATACGTATTTTTTGCCCATCAACATCATCATTTTTGTATTCTTTACACGATTCTTCGAAATCAACCTGTTTCACCCTAACTAGAAAGGAGATTTCATCAATTCTTGTTTTTACAAGCTCGAATGATTCCTGATCCAAATCTAAAATTGACGCCTTGGATAAAATGTCTGTAGGATTATAGCCACGTTCCTTACGTAGAGTTTGAAGTCGTCTTGCCAGGTCTTTAACAAGTCCTTTTGCCATCATCTCTTGATTTCGCTTTACTGATAATATCACAACCAGATTTCCTCTATTTGAGAACTGATAATCAGGGTTAGAATCAAAGTCTATTACAAAATCTTCTCTGCCCAAAACAATGTCATTTGAGCCTACGTTAAACGTGTATGAACCTGCCTTGTCCAGTTGTTCTATAATATCGTCTGGATGAGTTTCTGAGAAGATTTGGAGTAGTTTACCCATGTCTTGTTTAGCTTTTGGACCTATGGCTTTTCGCTCCAATTCAATTTTTGGCTTGACAGGCAATCCTAATTTTTTTAATTCTATAAATTGCTCTAACCCTTCCTGATTTTTAGTCTCAAATATCTCAAATTTTTCTACATTGATTTGACTCTTTAGCAAATCTGATAATGATTCCAAAATTTCTTTCTGACCATTGCCAACACAGATTAATGCATTTTCTAGTGGCCATCGACGTTTTAGCTTTCCTTTCATTCTTGTTGCAGCGCTAATGGAAACAACTTCTTTCAATAAATCAAACGACACTTCAATTTTTTCGTCAATTAAATCATCATCTACTTTTGGCCAGTTTTCTAAAAGTATGTTTTCTTTATTACCAAAAACACTGACATATAGATATTCACTAGTAAATGGCGAAAATGGATGAATTAGTATATCGATTATTTTTAGTGTTTCAGCAAGAATGGCATAAATAGTAAACCTTCGGTCTTTTTTTGTTTCATCTTCTGCCCACAGCTCAGATTTAGTAATCGGGATGTATATCTGACTCAGTGAATTAATTAAAAAATCTTCAATTGCTTTTGCAGATTCATGAAATTTACAATTATCATTACATTGAGTAGTTTTTTGAATCATCCTTTGTAATTTTGATAATAGCCAGATATCAGGTGCTGTTAGTAATTTATTTTGTTTAGCCCATTCAATGGTTGATAATTTTATATCGAATTTATCATACTCACTATTTTGTTTAAAGTACAAATGAAGATGATATAATGTACTAATAACCTGGAACGGTCTAGACATTAGTTCTTTAGTGCTAAAATTTAGCGGTTCAATTGGACTTGCTTTCCACATAAAATAAAATCTGATCAGATCAGCAGGATATTTTTCCAAAAGATCAGATGCCTCTAAGACGTTACCTTTACTTTTACTCATCTTATTTCCATTTTCATCTAGTACATGACCTTGGAACAGAAATGATTTGTATGGTGAGATTGGTTTGTTGTTGTATATCACGTTTTCAACTAGGAGTGTATATGCCCATCCACGTGTTTGATCAATTCCTTCTGTAAAGAACGGAGCAGGTATTTTTTGCTCATATTCATCATCAGTAAGTGATGAGAATGGCGCAGAGCCGCTATTATGCCATGTGTCAAGCACAAATTCTTCCCTTTCCATCTTTGCATTACATTCTTTACAATTAATGACAATATTGTCAATCCATGGTCTGTGAAGTTCAAAATTTTCACCATCTGGAAGTTCATTTGCAACATCAATTATTTCTTTTCGGGAAAACAATCGTTCTATGTTTCCACATTTACCACATTTCCAAATTGGGATGGGGCATCCCCAAAATCTTTCACGTGAAATGCACCATGGGTGTTTTTCTTTTATGATTTCTAAGAATCTATTCTTCGGTTGATCAAAAAAATATTCGACATCTTCTGCAGCCTTAATGACTTTATCATCTAGTCTATCTAACATGTAAAAATATTCTCTTCTTGCAAGCCAAACCAGATTATTACTACAACGCCAGCATAGTGGATACTTGTGTTTGATGTTTCCCCTTCTTACTAGTGCGTTTCTTTCTTTAATTGCTGTTATAATTTTATCATCAGCGTCACGTACAAACATGCCTGAATACTCTCCTGCATCATCAGTAAAGTTCACCTCATCATTAATTGGACTAAAAACATCAACCTTTCTTTTAGTTGCTATATTGTAATCCTCCTCACCGTTTGCAGGTGAAAGATGCACTAATCCACTTCCTGTATTTACATCGACAAATTCTTCTGCAACAACAGTATGATAGTTATCCTTTTGAGATAGTTTTGCAAGTTGTGGGATTTGGTCTAATAGTGGATGAATATACTTTTTTCCTTCAAATTCTGAGCCAGAAATTGTTTTAATTACATGATAGTCATCAATTTTTACTTCACTCATAAACTCTTCAAGTCTGATTTTTCCAACTATCCATATCTCGTTTTCAACTTTAACTTCAACGTATTCCTCATTTGGATTGGTACCAACCATTGCATCAGTCACAAGAGTAAACGGCATTGTTGTCCAGACAATCAAAAACTTATCTTCGTCACGTAGTTTCACTTTGTAAAATAACGATGGGTCTTTTACCATGTCATATCCTTGATTCACTTCAGAATGGCTAAGAGATGTTAAACAGCTTGGGCAGTACGCTACGACTCTGTGACCCTCAGTTAGAACCCCATTTTCATATGCCTTTTTGAGCAGTTTCCACTCTCTTTCAATAAATTCATCCTTATACGTCCAGTATGCATTTTCTTGGTTTAATGAAACACCAAGATTCTTATCTGCTTGCATCCATTCGTTATGATATTTTGTTATAATGTTTTTACATGCTGAAACTAATTCCATAATTTCTGCATCTGTTCTTTCATCCTTTCTGCCTTTTTCAATACCAAGTTCTTTTTCAGCCTGTAGTTCAACTGGCAATCCTTGTGTATCCCATCCAGCATTAAAAATTACATTATTTCCTAAAAGTACATTATACCTATACCACAAGTCTTTGAATACTCGCCCACGTAGATGCCCAGCATGAGGACTACCATTCATCGTAGGTGGACCTTCAATAAACATAATCTCATTTTTTTTGTTGGGTGATTTTGAAATAAGTTCAGATATGTTCTTCCCTTTCAAATGCTCTTTTACATTTTTTTCAATTTGTTTTGCATCAAACTGATCAACTAAGTCCATGTATCCGACTTGAGCATTATCTCTATATGAATATGAGTATTAACTATCTTGGAAATATATATCAGAATTAAATTATAAAATTGTGGTTAATGTTCTGGTTGTAGGTTCAGGTGGACGTGAGCATGCAATTTCGTGGAAGATATCCCAATCAAAAAACACTGATAGTGTATTCACTGCACCTGGAAACGGCGGAACACAAAACAACATTCCTATTCAAGTAGATCAGATAGATGATTTGGCAGATTTTGCATCAGATAAAAATTGCTTTACTATTGTGGGTCCTGAAGCACCTTTGGCAAAAGGTATTGTTGACATATTTAATCAGCGTGGACTTAAGATTTTTGGCCCAACGAAAAAGGCTTCACAATTAGAATCTAGTAAAATCTGGGCAAAAGAGTTTATGAGTAGAAATCATATCCCAACAGCTGAATTTCAGATATTTACTGATCCAGAGAAGGCAAAACAGTTTGTTGAGAATTATGACAAACAAGTAGTGATTAAGGCAGATGGTCTTGCTGGAGGAAAAGGAGTATTTGTTTGTAATAGTAAAGAAGAAGCATATTCTGCTATTGATAATATACTCATTGACAAAGCATTCGGCGATGCTGGCTCAAAAATAATTATTGAGGAACGTATTGATGGAATAGAGGCATCATTCATAGCATTATGTGATGGTAACATGGGTATTTCAATGGCGACAAGCCAAGATCACAAAAGAATTTTTGATGATGATAAAGGACCAAATACAGGTGGAATGGGTGCATATTCACCAACACCAGTTGTTGATTCTGATCTTGCAAAAAAAATTCAGAAAGAAATAATTGATAAAACAATGGAATCGTTAAAAAAAGAAGGTATTGATTTCAAGGGATTTTTGTATGCAGGAATTATGATCTCTAATAACGAGCCATACGTCTTAGAGTATAATGTGAGAATGGGTGATCCTGAATGCCAACCAATACTGATGAGGTTTGACTCTGATTTGTTAGAATATCTTGTAGCCGCGTCAGATGGGGAACTCGATAAGATGTCTCAAATATCTTGGAGTAAACAATATGCAGTGTGCGTAGTCATTGCATCTAAAGGGTATCCTGGTGCATACGTGAAGAATGATGAGATAACAGGGTTTGAGAATATTCCAGACTATGCAAATGTGTTTCATGCAGGAACAAAAATTGACGCTAACAGAATAATGACAAATGGTGGAAGAGTTTTAGGAGTAACTGCATTAGGTGATACTCTACAGGATGCCATAACAAATGCATATAGTGCAACTGACAAGATTAACTGTGTTAGTAAATACTATCGAAAAGATATTGGGAAAAAAGGCCTGAATGCTTTATGAAATTAAAAGTGATTCATTTTCAGATATAATCCAGTCCATTTTTATGTCATGATCAGAATATGGTATTGATTTAATAATTTGCTTACTATATGTTAATGCGATTTTTGTAACTGATTTATCTGCAAGGAATTTATCATAATATCCATGCCCATATCCTAATCTAACTCCATTATTTGCAAGCCCAACTGCAGGAATAATTATAACATCAAACGATTTCTCTTCAGGCCAATCATCTTTTGGCTCCATTACACCAAAGCTTCCTTTTTCAAGCTTCGTAAAATCTTTGACTACTCTGAATACAATAGTATCATCAGTAATTTTTGGTAGTGAAACTTGTTTTTTTTGTGATAAAATTTCTTCAATTATTGGTCTCGTTTGAACTTCACTTCCAATGGAATAGTAGCAACCAATTGAATTTGCATTAGAAAATTCATTTATTTTTCTAAGCCGAGAATGAATCTTTTCACTCAGAATTTGCATCAAGTCAAATGATGTGGAATCTCTCCTTTCAAGCAGCATTTGTCTTAATGCTGATTTTTCAGGATTTGAGTTCAATTCCTTTACTTAATGCAGCAGCAGTAACTGTATTTTTTAAAAGCATTGCAACTGTCATTGGACCTACTCCACCAGGTACAGGCGATGCAAATGATGCTTTTGAAATTATATCGTCAAAATCTGTATCACCTTTCAATTTACCATCATGGTGAGTTGTTGCAACATCAATTACAATAGCATCATCTTTGATCATATCAGATCTTAGTATGAAATTATCTCTGTTTCCAACCCCAGTTATTATGATATCAGCATCTTGACATATTTTACGTAAATCTTTTGTTTTTGAATGGCATGTAGTTACTGTTGCATTTTTTTGTAATAATAGATGATACAATGGTTTGCCAACTAAATTACTTCTATTTATGATAACCACATTTTTTGCTTCTAGTGATATTTTATAATAATCTAACATTTCAATAATGCCAGAAGGGGTACAAGGTTTTAGTACTGCATTTCCTGTAACTAGTAATCCAATATTATACGGAGTCAAACCATCAACATCTTTTTCTGGAATAATTCGAGTTAGGATATCAAATTCATCTAGATGATTTGGAAGTGGTAATTGTATTAGTATGCCATGAACAGATGAATCGTCATTCAGCATATCAATTAATTCATTTAATTCATTCTGTGACGTTTCAGCTGGAGGTCTATGATCTTTTGTAGATATGCCGGTTTCTTCGCATGCTTTATGCTTATTTTTAACATAAGTTTGGGAAGCTGAATTATCACCAACAAGGATTGTTGCAAGACACGGAGTGACATTTTGTGATTTTAGACTTTCAACAATCTGTATAACTTGTTCTTTTACATTTTTTGCAACTTCTTGACCGTCTATTTTTGTACCTACCAATGTTGGTAACTTCACCCTGCGAGTAATAAACCATTGAAAATCGTCGAAAAGAAATTATTTGGTAAACTAAAATTAATATCATGTTTGTTGCAATCGTTGATGTCAGTCTCAAAGAGGGGAAAATATCTGATTTTAAGAGATGGGTAACTGAATCTAATAAGATTTTATCAAAATTTGATGGTTTTGTATCAAGACGTCTTCTAGAGGGTGAGGATGGTTCTAAAAGAATAATGGTTGAATTTGAGAATATTGAACTGTTTAGAAAAATGCACCAAAGCCAGGAGCATAACACATTTCATAGTGAGTTGGAGGCTTACATGGAAAAACCTCCAAAACGACAGTTTTACCATGTAGTTGCTGAATGAAATGAAATTTGAATATAATACATCTGATTACCTTCGTAAAATAAATAATAGTGAATCATACTTTAACACTTTTTTAAATAAAGAGAGTCTTGCTGCTGGGCTTTTGATACTGAAACCAGGTGAAGAAGATACACAGTTACCACACGAGTCTGATGAGATGTATTACATAATTAATGGTGATGGCTTTTTGAAAATAAAGAATAAGGATTATGCTGTAAAAAAAGGAAAGGCATTCTATGTACCAAAAAATACAGAACACTATTTTTTTGGAAATAAGAAAAAACTGACTGTGTTGTATTTCTTCGGCGGTCCAGATAATTAATTCAGAATTTTTACACTTTTTCCTTTAATGGAAATTTTCTTCTTAGCAAAAAGTTCAACTGCATTTGGATAAACTTCATGCTCTTTTCTTAGAATCTTCTTTGATAGTGTTTCTTCTGTATCATTATTGGTTACTTTGACAATATTTTGTAGAACTATTGGACCAGAATCAATACCATCATCCACAAGATGTACTGTGCATCCAGAATATCTTGCACCATTTTCTATTGCTTGTTTTTGCGCATCAAGTCCTGGATATGCAGGTAGTAATGCTGGATGGATATTTAGAATACGATTTTTGTATTTTTTGATAAAATATGGACTAATAATTCGCATAAAGCCAGCTAAGCAGACAAGACCATTTTTCGGTGTTACACCATTTGCCGTTAGTATTGAAATTATTTTTTTATCATAATCTATACGACTTCCTTTGAAATTCTTACTCTCTATGATTTCAATTTTAACACCAAGTTTCTTGGCTATTTTTAATCCTCGTGCACTAGGTTTGTTTGAAATTACAATTGAGGGATTAATTGGAATTTTTCGTTTTTTTATTGCTTTTAGAATTGCTTCCATATTACTTCCTCGTCCAGAAATTAGTATTCCTAAATGTAGCAATATCTGTATTTTATTTGCCATTAAAATAAAGCATTGGATTAATGAGTAATTTTTAGTATAAAGAAAACTTATCTTCCTAAGAGATTTTCTCTAATTATGGGTTTGTTATCAAAGGTAATCATACTTGGTGGCGTATTTGTTCTAGCTTATGGTATATTTTCCATGCTTGGTTTTCAGTAATGCGGTTTTTTTAAAATCATACTTTTGTTAACAAATAACCAATCTTCTAATTTATAATCAAAATAACTAACCAAATTACGTGAGAACAATTCAATTATTAAAAAATGGAATACAGTGCAAAAATGATACAACTATTGTTCACTTGGATCCAAAAAAAATTAATCATGATGGAATTAATTTTGTTTCGCATGCACATATTGATCACCTACCAAAGGGAGGTACTGGAACAATCTTAGCATCAGATGAAACAAATCAGATAGCGAAACTTCGTGGTTTTTCACTTAATACAAAAGATAGTATGGAAAATTTCTCATTAATCGACACTGGTCATATTTTAGGTTCAAGGGGGATACTTTTTGATGATATTTTCTATACTGGTGATATTACTCTCCGTAGTAGAGGATTTCTTAAAGGCGCAAAAATTCCAAAATGTAAAACACTCATAACAGAATGCACATTTGGGTTACCAGAATTCATCTTTCCACAGATAACTGAAATAGTAAAGCAAGTGAATGAGATAATTTCTGACTTGTATTCTAAGGGAAAACCAATTCTTCTACTTGGTTATGAATTAGGTAAATCACAAACAATCTCACAGTTATTTGAAAACTGGGCGCCACTATACTATCATGATTCTGTAAAAAAAATGAATGATTTACACAGAAACCTTGGTGTCCAGTTGAAAGAAGGGATAGGTCATACTGAGGCTGAATCAAGAGGTCTACTAGAAAAAAGACCATGGGTAATGGTTGCACCAATGATGAATAGAAAAAGTCAGTTTATACAACATATGAAGACAAAATATGATGCTATAACTATTGGATTTAGCGGATGGGCTAATTCAAAAAAATTCCCATTTACAAGAGGAACCGATTATTCCATACCACTGAGTGATCATTGTGATTACAATGAGTTACTTGAGTTAGTAAAACAATCAGGAGCTGAAAAAATCTATACGATACATGGTTTTGTGGATGAATTTTCTCAAGATCTAACACGACAAGGTTTTTCATCACAACCATTACGTGAATCATCATTAGATAATTTCTGTTGATATGATTTTAGAAATTAACATACCACATTTTGTATTGTCTGACCTGGGAAATTTCTATTAAACCAATCAGCATAACTTGGTTCATTGTTATATCGATCGAGATAATACTGTAAGTCTTTTTCAGGGTCTGGGAATCCAGGAATTTTAGTTTGCTCTGATCCTGAAGATGGAATAACTAGTACTTCCTCTATTGTCTGACCTGGGAAATTTCTATTAAACCAATCAGCATAACTTGGTTCATTGTTATATCGATCGAGATAATACTGTAAGTCTTTTTCAGGGTTTGGGAATCCGGGAATTTTAGTCGATGAAACAAGCATTAGTTTGTTGTCACATGTAGCACGATCTTCAACTTGTGAACTTGAAGATAAATCCATGTTAGTTGCCATAAACGCAGCACCTCCAGCAATAATCAATATTGCAACTATTCCTATACCTATTCCAATAAATTTTACATTTGATTTTTTGTGTAGTGATGGTTTTTCTGCTTGTATATATTCTACAAATTCTTCTTCCAAGCTTGGTTCCTGACTCTCTGAATCAGTTTTTACTCCAGACTGTCTTTCAAGATATTCACGTTCATATTTTTCAAACTCAGTCTCAACTTTGCCTGTTTCACTTGTATTTTCTACTTTTTGTGTTTGCTGTAGAGGAGAACCGCATTCATTACAAAAGTTGTTTCCATCAGGATTTAGCGCACCACATTTCACACAAGACTCACCTTCATTTTTCTCTACATTCAATTCAGTGATCTTTACTTTATTTTCTGATGAATCATTATCTGTTTGAGGATCAAATGCGGGTGGTGCTGGTTTTCTGATTCTCGGATAATCAGTCTTTTGTTTTCTTATAGGTTCAATTTTTTTAATTGTAACTCTATGTCTTGGTGTAAGATATTGAGCAACAAGTGCTTCAACATATCTTCTATCCTGTATTGGAATCAGGCTTCGTGTTTCAAATGATTCTATAATTTGTTTAAGTCTATCAGGATTGCCTTTTCCAACCTCTAAAAGTCGTATTGCATCATCAATTGTTGAGTCTGACATTTAATCACCTCTCCATAAAATATTATAAAAATTCAACCATCTCACCAATTAACATCCTTTTCGAGTTTTATTCCATTGTCAGTAACTGAGAATCCCATTATACTGAGTGTTTTTTTAGCTGTTACTGAATTTCGTTCCAAAATTTTTTTAGCTAGCTCCATTCGTTCTTCATGACGTAATCCTTGACCAATCTTATACTTACCACGTAATGTCTTTGGAATTATTTTGATGACTGCAACCTCATCAAGTACATCCATTTCTGATCTTATTGGCTCATATCCACCTTCAGGCTGATATTTAGTCATCAAGCCATTTAGGGCTAATGTTTTTTCACCTTTATCATCAAGAATAGTTCCTTTACCTTTAATCACGACACTAATGTAGAGAGTGTCTGCAAGAGATGCATCTTTAGGATCAGAGAAGTATGATGGTAGAAATTCTAAGCTTCTATCAACCTCAAATCCAACTTTTTCATTTTTTTTAATATTTTCCAATTTTTCTCCTCTAGTATGAGAGTGCATGTAAATCACATCATTTAGGAAAACAAAATTCATGGGAATTACTTGTGGGTACCCATCAGCATCAATACTTGAGATGCGACCAGTTTGTTCAGAATTTAGAAATTCTATGATTTTTTCTTTTGATTTAATTTCTAATTTTCCAAGTAATTGCATACTATTAAGACATATTTCGTTGTTTATTTCTGTTGGTCTCTAAAGTATGGAATTACTTTGCTAGCAAACTTGTCGATTGAACCAAAGTAGTTTGAACCCCAAAATCTTACAACAAAATGATTTACACCTGCCTTAACAAACCTTTCAAAAACTTGAATGACATCATCAGGTGTACCAACACCAGTTGAGGATCTTGCAACATTATCTGGAATTTTTGTTGCGGCCTCACGCATTTTTACAATCCAATCCTGATTAGACATTGAATATTCTGTGAAGTATTTTACAAAATCAAATCCTTCAATATCTTTAAGTTCATGAACTCGTAAAATTTCTGGTTTGAATAGACTAACTTTTACAGCCTCTTTCATTTTTGCCCATGATTCTTCTGCATCTTCTGAAAAGTAGACATCAACATCTAGTGCCATCTCAAAGTTATCCTTCTCTTCTTGGGTTCTATTGTTTTCATCCATTGACACCTCTATCTGCTTTTTATGATCTTCAAATAATTCTGGTGTGTATCCAATTGGTAGCCAGCCTTCACCATATTTTCCAGTTAGCATTAATGTTCTTTTTCCACCAGATGCCATGTAGGTTGGTGGATGTGGTTTTCTTATTGGTGGAGCTTGAAGGCATGCATCTTTTAATTGATAATACTTACCATCAAAACTAACTGTGTTATCTGGTGTTGAATGATATAATGCTTTGATTACTTGAATCTGCTCTTCCCATTTAGAAACTGGTTTATCAAATGGAATACAGAATTCTTTCAGATTTTGGGCTTCACCAGCACCAATTCCTAAAATTGCCCTTCCTTTTGAAATTCTATCTAATGTGATTGCGGCTAATGCTATATTTGATGGATGACGTCTAATTGCGTCTGTTACACACGTTCCCAATTCTACATTGCTTGTAACTGCCGCAATTGATGATAGCATTACCCAGGGGTCAAGTACTATAGCGTTTTTCCATTGTGGCACATTAGTATGATCCATGTAAAAAATTGAGTCATAACCAGTTTTATCAGCGAGCATACATGCAGTTAAAATTTGATCCTCTGAATAACCTGCCCTTGCAACGTTTAGTCCGTTTTGAATACCAAATTTCAATATATTAAGTTCCTCACTTGCTGCTTATAATGTCTTTAATAAAGTATATGAGAAAAAACATCAAATGAATTTTATAATATAAAAATAAAAATTGAATTAAAGATTTCCAGAATTAATATCGTTTAGGCATTGAATAACATCTTCTTTTGAAATTGGTATTGGGTTTGGATCTAGATGTCCTCTGTCAGTCATAACGACATCCGCAGCTTCGCTCACATCGGCTTTTAATTCCATTTTATCAAATCCCAATTTTTCAATAACTTCTTTGAATCTGTCATAGAATATTGATTTGTTATGTTTGTGTGCGACAGTAGTACATGATGATAATGAATAACCGTGAGGGACTCCCTCATTTGAAAAAACATATGATAATGCATGACCTAGTGTAGTTGAACAGTTACCAAATCCCATGCCAGATAGCATAGATCCATATGGATAATTTTCAGGTTTATCATTCATTATTGCATCATGTAAAACATCAAATGCCTGTTTACATAGTGCTCTTGTTAAGTCATTTCCAAGTTTACTATCATATCCCTCTGTAGCTTGTGCACAAGCATCACAGACCGAATTTTTGAGAATCTGTTCAGGGGTACCATCCATAAAATATGAATCAATTATAGCTCTGTCTGCAAGGAACCTATCTTCATGAAGTAATTTTTTCTTTCCATCAAATTTTAGTACACAGTAAGTTGTCATTTCAGCCCCAGTACCAAATGTTGTAGGAATTAAAATTTTATCTACACCAAATTCTGCCGCTGAATATTTTACAACGTCAAGAGAACTTCCCCCACCAAGACCTATTAGCACAGATGGATTTTTTGATTTGTATTCAGAGATGAGAGCATTTACATCATTGATAGATGGTTCAGGTGTAACCTTATCAAATAGCATGTAATCCTGAATTCCCATTTTATCTAACCATTTACTAGAAAGTTCAGGAGGAGTAGTGGTAACAACTAAAGCGTTTTTTGGATACTCAGCTTCAGATAATGCATTTTCACCAAATTCAATTTTTTTTGGGAGTAGAACCTTATCCATGAACACACCAATTTTTTCTCTTTTTTATACCTTCAGTATGCAATACCCTTAAGTTATTTTTAACATGAATAAAGAAGTGATAAAATATGATCCAATTATACCTCCAAGCAATACAGAATTTCTAGACTCAATTAAAATTTTGAATGAAGGCATACTTGCTGCAGATCCTGAGAGTTCTCTAAAACCATTTTTTTTAAAAAATGAAATTAAAATTAAAAAATCAGTGGTGGACTTGAAAATGTTTGATAATGTCTATATTGTCGCAGTTGGAAAAGCGGCTGATGTTATGGCCAAATTTGTTTCAAAAAGAGTGAGTTTTAAGCAGGGTGTGGTTGTAATGCCATCATCATACACACCAGTGTTTTCTCATAAAAAAATTCAGTTTTTTCAGAGTGGCCATCCATTACCTAATAGGCAAAGCGTCAGGGCAGCAAGTTATTTAGAAAAACTTGTTTCAAATACACAAAAAAACGATTTTGTAGTTTTTCTGATTTCAGGTGGAGGCTCTGCATTGGTTTCACAGCCAATGGGAATTTCTCTTAAGGAAAAAATTTTGGTAAATAAGGAATTAATTCATTCTGGCGCAAACATTAACGAAATTTCATGTGTGAGAAAGCATATCTCAAAAATTAAGGGTGGCAAAATTGTCCAGAAAATGAATTGTGCTGGCATTTCACTAGTCATATCTGATGTAATTGGAGATGATCTAAGTTCAGTATCATCTGGATTAACATTTGCAGATAAAACTACTTTTTCACAGGCATTAAAAATTTTAAAGAAGTACAAAATTCATAATAAAGTTCCAAAAAATATAATTCATGTTCTACAAAATACTGGGAATAGTAAATTTCCTGAAACACCAAAAAAACCAATGATAAGAAATATTGTTATTGCAAATAATTACAAATGTCTTCTTGCAATGAAAAATAAAGCAAAAAAAATGAATTATACTACAGGCATAATTCACAGTCTTAATTCTGATGTTAAAGTTGCCACAAAAAAAATTATAAAAACACTTGAAAGTTCAAAAAAACAATGTTTAATTTTTGGGGGTGAAACTACCGTTAACGTTAGAGGTAATGGTAAAGGAGGTAGAAGTCAAGAATTGGTATTGCGTATATTACAGGAATTAAATAACGACACACACAATCGGTTTATTGTCTCATCAATTGGAACTGATGGTATTGATGGAAACACAAAATTTGCAGGTGCAATTGCTTCAAGTACAAATCTTTCAGTTAGTAAAAAATATTTAAAAAATAATGATTCTTTTAACTATTTCAAAAAAAATGGTGGTTTGATATCCACTGGTCCAACTCATACAAATGTGAATGATATAGGATTAATCATTAAACAAAACCTCTAGAATCTCTAGACGCTGAATTTTTACCATTAGTTGATAAAAGTTCTGTTGCCAGATTACTTTCTGATCTTATGATTTCATAGTTGATTTTGAGATTTCGATGTTCTGTTAATTGATTGATAAAGTAAATTTTATCATTGATGATCTGATCATCTACTTTACGATTTTGAGTCATAAGATCACGTATTTCTTCTGAATCACACATCACATTTACTACATCATGATCTTTTATGATAAAAACACCTAGACCCCAGTAAATTCCAACATGTATTGCAATACACTCGGATTGTTGTTTATCCTTAACATCCAATTTTCCACCTGACAGGTAGGCAGGTGGGTGTTCTCTGATTTGATTTACAATCTTATTTTCAGTTTTTATTGACCACGAATACTCTGTTAATGTGCCATCAAAGTAAAGTTCGTGCTCCATATGTCAATCAAAAAGTAGCGCTTTATCAATATAATTTGTATTCTGGGCTTAATGATCAATTAAGAAACTTGCATTATGATCAAATCTCACAATTTTTTCAGAAAGATGGTAGATGAGCTTGTAGATTTTTCTGAACATGATCCTGAATTAGCAGATGGAATAAAATGGCTTGATGCACAAGCACAAAAAAAAGGCATAACATTCTATGATATGGTTTTTGAAGTGCTATACAATCATGACATTAATTCTAAGGCACAAACTTGGTTAAAAACAAGAAACTAACTATCTTTTTTCAATTGGAATAAACTTACATCCTTGTGGACCATCATATTTCCCAACGTATGTTGCCTTGGGTCTGTATAACATGGGTTTTGGTGCAGCTTCAGCAAATCTTTCTTCGATTACATGTGCTGACCAACCAGCAACTCGTGATATAGCAAATATTGGCGTGTTCAAGTCCATTGGAATTCCAAGCATGTAGTATACTGATGCACTGTACAAATCAACGTTCGGAAAAATGTCTGCACCCTTTTGTTTTTTCATCAGATCAGAAGTAACATTCTCCACTTTTTCTGTAATATCAAACCAAGGCATTGAAGTTTTTTTAGATAGTTTTTTTGATAATTCCTTTAGGATCATTGATCTAGGATCAACAGTTTTGTAGACAGCATGTCCCATCCCCATAACTCTTTCACCATTATCCATTCGTGTCTTAATCCAATCTTCAACATTTTCATAATTTTTGATATCTAATAACATCTTCATCACTTCAAAATTTGCACCACCGTGTAATTCACCACTTAGTGCACCTACTGCGGCACTTACTGCCGAATACATATGCGCACGAGTCGATGCAACTTCCCTCGCTGCAAAAGTTGATGCATTAAACGTATGGTCAGCATGTAGAACCAAACAAACATCAAAAATTCTTTCTAATTCCTGATCAGGTTTTTCATCTTTTAGCATGTAGAGAAAATTGGCTGAGTGACTTAATTCAGGATCAGGTTGAATAGGTTCTTTCCCATTTCGTATGCGTTCCCAACTTGCTACAATTGTTGGCACTTTTGCAATTAAATTTACAGCTCTCTGATAACTAACTTCTTTTGCAGTTCCTTCTTCATTATAATACCCAGCGAGTGCTGCAACAAAGGCTTGCAATACATCCATAGGTTCAGCATCCTTACGCCAATTTTTCATATTCTTTTGCATTTGAACTGCAATCGCCCTTGAATCTATCAGATTCTTTTTAAATTCATCAAATTCTTTCCGAGTTGGTAAATGATCATGTAATAGTAGAAAACATGTCTCTTCAAAATTAGAATTTTTTGTAAGATCTAAAATATCGTATCCACGATAAATCAGTTTACCTTTTTCACCATCAATATATGATATCTTAGTGTCTGCAATTGGAATATTTCTTAAACCGATATTTTTTGTTTCCATAGTATTACTCTCCATCAAATCCTTTTAACTTTTCAAGCATGCACTGTAATTCACGAATAAATTCACCAATTAGTCTAATCTATCAATTATGTTGCATAAAGGGTGATTTCTCATTAAATTTTATGTCACAGTCAGAACGAGATGTAATGAAACAAGTAGATGCAGAAATTCTTAATGCAACACCTGAATTCTTAAAATTGGTACAAAAATATGATTTGGAAAATCAGTTAACTGGTAGCACAATATATGATATCTACACAACTATCTTGAAAAAACAACGTGATGAAAACAAAATTATTCCCAAAACCAAATAGAATGACTTTTTTGGTTTAAATGAGGGGCACAAAAAATAATCATGAAATAGGTCTTGGCAGTAAAATCTAAAACAAAAATTGTGTGTGTATCACATGAAGAAGATGCAGACGGCATAAGTTCAGCCGCATTAATAAAACAAGCCTTCGGCGGTGATGCAATACTCGTTGATTATCCCGGAATGATGGATTCAATGGAGCCATTAAGAAATGATCAACATCTCAAACAACTTTTTATCTGTGATCTTGGTCTAAATAAAAAAAATGAGGAAGATTTTGTTGAATTACTAATAACCCTAAGAAAACGTAAAGTCAAAATAACGTATATTGATCATCATGACCTTGATAGAAAAATCATAAAACAATTAGAAAAAAATAACATCAAAGTTATTCACGATACCAATGAATGTACAACGGTACAAGTCTATAATGCATATAAAAATAAACTAAATGATCACTCAGCATTTATTGCAGCATGTGCAGCAATAACTGATTATATGGAGGACCGACCATTGGGTTCAAAATTATTACAGATTTTTGACAGACAATTTGCATTAATTAGTGCTACTGTACTCACATACAACATAGTTGGGCATCAAAAAGATCCTGACTACTTGTTATACCTTGTAGACGAACTAAGCGAGTCAAAGTATCCACATGATATTCCAAATACATATGAATTTGCACAATTACAAGTTGGTAAATTGGCAGAAGTGATTTCTAAGGTAAAAAAATCAATGAAAACAAAAAAGAACCTTGGATACATGGAAATCACTGATTCTGGGGCAAGTGGCGCAGTGAATTTTGTTTTAGGTTTATCAGGAAAAGACGTTGGTGTAGCGTACAAAGAGCGTGTAGATTACGGCATCTATGCAGTATCAGTACGAGGTTCAAAAACATGTAAAGTTCACCTAGGTAGATTGGTTAACAAACTATCAACCGAATTTGGCGGATCTGGTGGAGGTCATGATAAAGCATGTGGTGCATCTATCCCAAAATCCAAAATAAGTAAATTCATTAACGCATTGAATTTGGAATTGGGTAAATAATCTCATGATTGAAGAAAAGTTAAAAGATGCCGGCATTACTTTGCCAATACCACCAAACCCTGCAGGTTCCTATATTCCAGTTGTAACAACTGGAAATCTTGCATTCATTTCAGGTCAAATTCCAATTAAAGATGGTAAAATTGTATTTTCTGGAAAAGTGCCAGCCGAACAATCCGTTGAATTTGCTCAAGAGGCAGCCAAATTATGTATAATCAATGGTTTGTCACAACTGAATTCGTATTTTGGTTCGTTAGAATGTATTACAAAAATTGTAAAGATTTCTGGATTTGTGAATTCTACTCCCGATTTTTCAGAACATCCTAAAGTAATCAATGCGGCATCAGACCTACTAGTTGAAATTTTCGGAGATATGGCAAAACATTCTAGAATTGCAGTAGGAGTTGCAAGTCTCCCATTAAATTCCACAGTAGAAATAGATATGGTTGTTGAATTTTCTAATTAATTCTTGTAATAACTAAAGGATTTTTAATTGGCAACTCTATTTTTTGGATGTTTGATAGTAATCCTGCTTTTATGTGAGATTAATTAATGAAAATCTCATTAAATACACCTGTTACATTAAATCTTGAGAAAATTCAACAGATCAGGTCAATTATTGAAAAAAATATAGATGTAGATCATTCAAACATAAAAAATCTCGAACCTGAAGAATTGTATGATTATCAAAAAATTCTACAAATATGTGAATTCATTCTTGTAAAACATGAAAACAAAAAATCATTACAAAAAAACTTAAAAAAATTTATCAATGTTATAAACTCCACAATAATTTCATTGGAATCACTTGATGAGGAGATTAATGAACTGAGCATATCAGCCGACTTATCAATTAATACACTAAGTGAGTTTAAAGCAAATTTGCTTCAATCTAAGGAAGATCATTACGACAAAAACACACAGAATCTGATTATTTAGGCAGGGCGTGCGAGAATCAGTTGAATAAATTTCACCCAGTTTACGATAGCAATTTACTCATGTGAATACCTACTCAAATCTACAAGCAAACCATACAGTGAAATAAAATGAGTATGGCCCCACAAGAGTTAGAGAACAGCGCAAGCAAATATGCTGCAGACGCAATAAAAGCAGATTCACAAGGCGCTATAGGGATGGCAATATCTGATTACCAGAATGCATCTGACACACTTATGAAACTAATGAGGTTATATCCAGATAGTAAACTAAATAGAATTTACACCGAAAGAATTCAGGCATATCAAGGACGAATAAAAGCACTAAGAAATACGCGCAATGGAAATGTAGAACCTGTTGTTGATCCAAATGCAAGTCCAGAGGAACAAAAAAAGGCATTAACTAGAGTACAACCAAATAATTCCACTGAAGGTAGCTTAGAGGATTTAATATTAAAAGAGAAACCAAATATAAAATGGAGAGAGGTAATTGGTTTAGACGATGCAAAAAATGCATTACGAGAATCAATTGTTTACCCAAGTAAAAGACCTGATCTGTTTCCATTAGGTTGGCCAAGAGGAATGTTACTATATGGTCCACCTGGTTGTGGAAAAACTGCATTAGCTGCAGCAACTGCAAATGAACTTGATGGTTATTTCATTAATGTTGATGCTGCATCGATGATGAGTAAATGGCTTGGTGAGGCGGAAAAGAACGTTGCAAAACTTTTCAAAATGGCACGAGAATATTGTGAAAGAGAAGGAAAACCTGTAATTCTTTTCATAGATGAAGTCGATTCCTTATTGGGCGATAGAAATAGTGAGGTTGGAGGAGAGATTAGAGCTAAAAATCAATTTCTATCCGAGATGGATGGAGTTAATGGTAAAGGAAAAGAGCTTATGTTGTATGTTATTGGCGCAACTAACAAACCTTGGAGCCTTGATACACCATTTCTCAGACGATTCCAAAAAAGAATTTACGTTTCTCTACCTTCCACGGAAGCACGAGATAAATTATTTGAACTATACACATCTCCACTGAAAAAGAGTCCAAGAGTAAATCCAACTACTCTGGCTAAACATTTTGATGGTTACAGTGCAAGCGACATAAAAGATGTATGTCAAGGGGCACAGCTTCAAGTAGTAAACGAATTGTTTAATTCACCTGGTTTTAATGAACCAGTTGAGGGTGATTTACCATCACAGCCACGTGAACTTATGATGTCTGACTTTAGAGATATTAAAAATAAAAGAAAACCAAGCGTTTCAACTGAAATGGTTCGTGCATATCATAAATGGAGCGAACAATTCGGTGCATTATAGAATTTTTGCGATCATTTCAATAAATTTAAATTCAGAATTTAGATGACAGAACGTGGGTCACAATTTCCGTAAAAAAATCAAAATATGCTGGTAAAAATGGGAAGCTGATCCTTTCTGATGGCACAATTCTTGATGGAATGGGATTTGGTTTTTCTACCACAGTTTTTGGTGAAATTGTCTTTAATACAGGCATGGTAGGATATACAGAAGCTCTAACTGATCCCTCTTACAATGGTCAAATTCTTACACTAACATATCCACTGGTTGGAAATTATGGAATTCCGGATTTAGCCGAAGTCGATGAGGATGGCGTTTCTAAATTCTTTGAATCTGATATGATGCAAATTCGAGGATTAGTAGTTCACGAGTTGTCTCAAACTGCAAGTCATTGGAATCTGAAAATGACTCTAGATGAGTGGATGTATAATGAAAAAGTTCCAGGTATATCTGGAATAGATACTAGAGCAATTACCAAGAATCTTACAAGCAGTGGTGTGATGATGGCAGCTCTTGTTGTATCTGATGAACAAATTAATGTTGAAAAAATCAAAAAAGAACTTACTAACGTTACAAAATACAATTCTGAAAAATTCATGGATATTGTATCTACTAAAGAGGAAAAAATCTATGGTGATGATAAGCAATCTGTAGTTGTTATTGACACTGGAGCAAAAAATGCTATTGTTAGAAATATTCGAGAATTAGGATACAAAGCAATAGTCGTTCCCTGGAATACTCCGTTTGATAAAGTAATGTCGTATAATCCAAAAGGAGTTGTTTTGAGTAGTGGTCCTGGTGATCCTCAAAATTGTCCTGAAACTATTGATACAGCAAAAAAATTAATTGAAAATAACATTCCTACATTAGGTATTTGTTTGGGTGCACAAATTATTGGTATTGCAGGAAATACTGAAACTTATAAACTAAAGTATGGGCATCGTGGTCAGAATAAACCTTGTATCAATTTAGAAACAAATCAGGTTTATGTTACGAGTCAAAATCATGGTTATGGAATCAAACCTGAATCTTTAGAACAATCTGATTTTAAACTATGGTTTTCAAATGCTGATGATAACACAGTTGAAGGCATAAAACACAAAACAAAAGATTGTATTGCTGTCCAATTCCACCCCGAAGCTGCACCTGGGCCATTTGACTGCAAATATGTTTTTGATGAATTAAAAAAATTGATGGAGCGATAATAAATTGCCAAAAAACGAATCACTAAAGAAAATTCTTGTACTTGGAAGTGGTGCAATAAAAATCGGTGAAGCAGGAGAGTTTGATTATTCTGGAAGTCAATGTCTTAAAGCAATTCATGAAGATGGACTCAAAAGTGTTCTGATTAATCCAAACATCGCAACAATTCAAACTGACACTAGATTTGCAGACAAAGTCTATCTTCAACCTGTGACTCCTCAATATGTTGAATCTGTGATTGAATCAGAACGACCTGATTCAATCATGTTGTCATATGGTGGACAAACTGCATTGAATTGTGGTGTAAAATTAGATGAGGTTGATATTTTTCAAAAATATGATGTCAAAGTATTGGGAACACAAATCCCAGGAATTATGGCTACTGAAGATAGGCAGAAATTCAAAGATAACATGCAACAATGTGGCGTTCCTGTTTTGAAGAGTAAAACAGTTAACACTTTTGAGGATGCCAAAAAAGTTGCTGAGGAGTTAGGCTATCCAGTAATTGTTCGTGTAGCCTACACTTTAGGCGGAAAGGGAGGTGGTATTGCTCATAATGAAATTGAACTGCATGAGATTGCAGGACGTGGACTTGCAGCAAGTCTTGTTGGGCAAATCCTAGTTGAAGAGTATATTGGTCATTGGAAACAAATTGAATATGAGGTAATGCAGGATTATTGTGGAAATAATGTAATTGTCTGCAATATGGAAAATGTTCTTTCAATGAAAGTACATACAGGCGATAATATCGTTGTTGCACCATCGCAAACAATCAATAATCATGAATATCACACGTTACGTTCTGCTGCAATACGTGCTACAAAACATGTTGGAATCGTAGGTGAATGTAATATTCAGTATGCATTAGACTCTGACTCTGACAGATATGTTGCTATTGAGATCAATCCCCGCCTTTCACGTTCTTCAGCTCTTGCTAGCAAGGCAACTGGTTACCCACTAGCATACATGTCTGCAAAAATAGGATTGGGTTATTCACTTCCTGAATTAGTTAACAGTATTACAAAGGCTACAACTGCATGTTTTGAGCCATCATTAGATTACATTGTTTGTAAACATCCCAGATGGGATTTTGAAAAATTTGAACTTGTTAATCGCAAACTAGGAGTAACTATGAAATCAGTTGGTGAAGTAATGGCTGTTGGAAGAACATTTGAAGAATCACTACAAAAAGCAATACGAATGTTAGATATTGGGAAAGACGGTCTTGTATTGAATCGTGAAAATGGTCAAAAATTTGATGTAGAAGATATAGAATATCATTTGCAACATCATGATGATTTTATTCTATATTTTGTTGCAGCAGCTCTAAAAAAAGGAATCACTGTTCAAAAAATTTATGATTTATCATCAATTGATCCTTGGTTTATTGAAAAAATAAAAAATATTGTAGAAACAGAAGAAAAACTAAAACAAAATGAATTGGAAAAACCACTTTTACAAGAAGCAAAAAAGCTTGGATTTTCAGATAATCAAATTGCACGTGCAAAAGATATACAAAGTGATGAAGTTAGAAAAATACGTAAAGATTACAATATAGTCCCCTCTGTGAAACAAATTGATACACTTGCAGCAGAATGGCCTGCACAGACAAATTATCTCTATCTTACTTATGGAGGCGGCTCAGATGATGTAGTTTTGACAGATGCTGATAAGGGTGTAATTGTACTTGGTGCAGGGCCATATAGAATTGGTAGTAGTGTAGAATTTGATTGGGGTACTGTAAACATGGTCTGGGGGTTACAGGAAAATGGAGAAAAAAATGTGAGTGTTGTTAATTGTAATCCTGAAACTGTTTCTACTGATTATGATATTTGTAGTAGACTGTACTTTGAAGAATTAACATTAGAACGTATTTTGGATATATCTGAATTTGAAAACCCTAAGGGAATAGTTACTTCTGTTGGAGGTCAAACAGCAAATAACCTTACACCAAAACTAGCTGAAAATGGAATAAATCTAATTGGTACAAGTGCTGAAGATGTAGACCGTGCAGAAAATCGTTCAAAATTTAGTGCAGTTTTAGATAAACTTCATATTAAACAGCCTCGATGGCAGGCATTTACAAATATCACTGATGCAAAAAACTTTGCTCTTGATGTAGAATATCCAGTTTTAGTGAGACCTTCGTATGTACTAAGTGGTGCCGCAATGAAAGTTGTTTGGTCTCAAGAAGAATTAAAACAATTTACTTCTAATGCGGCAATTGTTTCACCTGATCATCCAGTAGTAATTAGTAAGTTTATGCTTGACTCTCTTGAAGTAGATGTCGATGGAGTTTCTGATGGTGAAAATGTAATAATTGGTGCAATTGTAGAACACATTGATAGTGCTGGTGTTCATTCTGGTGATGCAATGATGTGTATTCCTCCATGGAGACTAAGTAATAAAATAATTGAAAACATTACTTACTCTACAATACGCATAGCAAAAGAATTCAAAATTAAAGGTCCGTTTAATCTGCAATTCCTAATAAACAATGATCAAGAATATGTAATTGAACTTAACATACGTGCATCACGTTCCATGCCATTTGTATCCAAACTTGTAAGAATAAATTTAATTTCTCTTGCTGCAAAAGCTGTACTTGGAAAACCTTTACCTGACATTCCATCTACTGAATGGCAAAAGATCCCAATCCATGGAATCAAAGTTCCACAATTTTCATTTATGCAGTTAGACGGAGCAGATATTGTTCTTGGAGTAGAGATGCAATCAACTGGTGAAGCAGCATGTTTTGGAGATAGTTTCTATGACGCATTAGCAAAAGCATTAACATCTGTTGGTTATAATCTACCAAAAAATGGCGCTGCCCTAGTTACAATTGGCGGTATAGAGAATAGAGAAAAACTATTACCAACAATCGCATTGCTCAAAAAACTTGGATTCACCTTAATGGCAACAGAACACACAGCAGAATTCTTTCAAGAAAAATTAGGTGATGTAGAGATTGTTCATAAAATTAGTGAACCAGAACGAAAACCAAATATCGCTGATTTGTTATATGAGCGAAAAATCGATTTCATCATAAATATTCCAAGTACATCAACACTAGAGAAGTATGTTGGAATGTTATATGATGAGTATCAAATTCGAAGAAAATCATTAGAATTAGGCATACCAGTATTGACAACACCTGAACTGTCAGAATCATTTGTCAAAACCTTAGAATGGCTTCAAGATAATCACACTACAAAAAATCCACTAGAGCCGTACATACAGTTAGAGTAGATCTGGTAATTGTGATTCATTCCCAATTATTGTACCATCAAGTGTGATAATTTTCCCAATTGACTCATTCCTGATTTTTTCTATTATTGGGGATATGGATTTTTTATAATGTCGTTTTTGTGTTGCATAAAAATATGGATTAAATGATGGAATAACCGTAATTTCAATTTCACCTTTTGCAGATGGGAAAATTAGTTCCTTTTTTGCTTTTAGAGAAATCCAAACACGTTCTCCATTTACAAGTGAATCTTCTTGGAAAAAAACTGGGTGAATGTGACCCATTATTATTCTATTTACGTTTGAAAAATTTTCTGAAGGCATGGTATGACCATGAGTAAGTAAGACATCATCAATTACAAGACCTTTTGAACTAATCATTGAAATTTCATCTGGAATAAGTTTTTGTATGTTTGCATCATGATTTCCTGGAACTAAAATCACATCTGATTTTTTTTTAATCTCATCAAAAAAATATGGAATATCATTCCATTCACTCTTAGTAATTTGCTTAATACTTGATTTTATATCACCAAGTAGAATTACAGAATTAATATTTTCAGCATGAATTAAATTTTTAACATTATCTGTAATCTGTTTCGTAGAAGAATTTTTTCCCAAGAAAATTTTATTTGATGATAGCATATTCTCAAAACCAATATGTAAATCAGCAATTACTAAATATTTTTCATCCACATCTAGAATCATAGCAGGTTCTGATTCAATTATTCTTATTTTAGCCACTAACATTATACTTATGTGGAGGATTAAATCCTTGTGAACGAAAATTCAAGTAAAATAGAATCAGTAATATCAGAAAAGCGAGTAAAATTACATTACTTTGTTCCAAGTAATAGAAAAATTTGGACTATTGTTGGAAAAGAAAAAGAACATTGGTTGGATCCTGATCTTAGATTTTGTTCATGTACTGGATTTTATTTTGGCATGTTAAAAAATAAGAAACCATGTTATCACATAGAGTCTGTAAAAATCGCAAAAAAACAAGAACAATATGAAAGAATTGATTTTTCTGATGATGAATTTGAAAGTTTTATGTCTGGTTTGATTAAAGATCTTTAGTTTATTCTAATTTGATTTCAGAAATATCATCTTTGGAAACTCCGTTCCACACTCCAATCATTCCTTCTGGTTCACATGGTTCAACTTTGGTGATTTTTTGAATTTTAATATGATCTGGGTTTGGTGGCATCCAAAGCATTGCCATATAATCACCAACTTCACCAGCTAATTTTGGGTCAGCCATGATAATGTTTTCTTTCGAAAAACCATTCGAAACAAGTAAACCAATTGATTTTTCATGAAGATCCATTCTGCCATGTGTAAACAGGTAAACTTTTTTCGATGTATCAATTTCTGACATATAATACGGTATTTCTTGTAACAAATAAATTTTTGATTGTAATTCCTTATTAGATATTTATACTGGTATAAGTTTCGGAAAATTATATGGCAGGTGTTGATAAATTTGGCGCTGCATTTGCAGTTGGATTTATGGTTCTTATGCTAGCCTTTATGGGAGGTCTGACACCAGGAAATCCTGACTCTATAATGTCTCCACCACCACAAAGAGATCTAATGGAAGAACAAACACAAGCAATGCTTACTCCACCACCAATAATTCCTAGTCAACCTGAATCAAGTTCTTCTTCTGTGGTTGAAGAGAATTTGACTGGTGTTTTACGGTATACAATAAGCGGTGGATTAGTAGAAAACATTAGTCCCGGTGGGGAAGAAAATTCTATTAAAATTGATTTAGATACAAGATTAGATGGACAATTTACAATTTACATCACACCAAATGTAATTGAGTCTTTTAGTGATGGCAGTTATTTTGTGCTAGTTGATGGCGAAGAAAATCATGAATTTATTCAATCTCAAAACAAATTAACTATTGACTTTCTTGCTGGGGCTGAAGAAATTATGATTTTTGGAGAACAAAGTGATATGTATTCAATGGATCATGAAGCCGCAGCAGACAAGGCAGCAGCTGACAAGGCAGCAGCTGACAAAGCCGCAGCTGACAAGGCAGCAGCTGACAAAGCCGCAGTTGACAAGGCAGCAGCTGACAAAGCCGCAGCTGACAAGGCAGCAGCTGACAAAGCCGCAGTTGACAAGGCAGCAGCAGACAAAGCCGCAGCTGACAAGGCAGCAGCAGACAAAGCCGCAGCTGACAAGGCAGCAGCTGACAAAGCCGCAGCTGACAAGGCAGCAGCAGACAAAGCCGCAGCAGACAAGGCAGCAGCAGACAAAGCCGCAGCTGACAAGGCAGCAGCAGACAAAGCCGCAGCAGCCGCAGCCAAGGCTCCTATGAGTGCTGAAGTTGTACCAGTAGCAGGTTCTGCAACACCAGGCTGTGAACCAGAATGTTATGATCCAAGTACAGTTACAATTAGTGCAGGTGGAACTGTAACTTTTGTAAACTCTGATACTGCTCCACACACTGTAACAAGTGGAACTGCAACTGACGGACCTGATGGTGTATGGGATAGTAGTTTAATTATGATTGATATGAGTTATTCTGTCACACTTGATGATTCAGGTAGTTATCCATACTTCTGTATGGTTCATCCATGGATGCAAGGAACAATAATAGTAGAATGATTTTCTTAATACTATTCTTCTAAAAGTAAATTACAATTTTTAATACAGATAAATGCAATATCAGTTGTTTGTTCCATTCCAAACCGATTAGGAACAATACCTAATCTATACACCATTTCCTCATCATATGGAATGTCAAATTGTGTTGTGACTGTGACTGCTTTATTTTGTTCAAGTTCAACAACAGATAACTCAGGTTTACCATACCCAACAAATGCTGCAGACCATCTTTTATCATCAATGTCATATAGATGGAATTGGCCACCAGTTACCTTAACAATTTCATCTCCTGTATTTTCAGCAGTAATTTGTATCTGGAAAAAGACTCCATCAGGTTTTTCTTTTGTTGGTTCCATAATTCCAAATTCTTCAACCTGTTTTTTCTCCCATTCCTTCCTATCTTGTGTTTTTTCTAGAAAGTCATAATTTGTCACATACTGAACATCAAATTTTACAGCACCAACCATTATTGGTTCACCCCATGAAGATACTTTGACCTCTCTAAATGATGTATCAGAGTAAAAATAAAATGCTATACCAATTGAAACAAAAATCACAGCAATAATTATTACTCCACCAATTCTTATCAATCGTATCACTTTTCATGCAATATTGTTTTGTAATTAAATGTGTCAGTTGGTTCTAGTGCATCCACACTTAGTGTAGATTACTTTGAAATTACCATCTACCTTTACATTGTGTGACATTGGTCTGTGGCAGTACCTACATTCTGTGAATCCATGGTATTCTTCTATCTTGATCTTTTTTGTAATCCATTTTTTACGTTTTTTATTCCATTCAATAGAGTCAATTTCTTTTGGAGAATCCAAGATTATACGCCTACATTAAGTCGTAATAGTATTTTATACCTAACCAATTTTGAATATTCCATGAAGGCGGCAGTAATAAAAAGCGACTCACAAATTGAGATTGAAAATTTTGATGCGCCAGAATTATCACCAAATGACATTCTTGTAAAAATGCAAGTTTGTGGAATATGTGGTTCTGATGTTGAGAAAGTATTTGGAAGGTATGGTCAACCATCTATGAAATTGGGTCATGAACCTGCAGGAATAATTATACAAGTTGGTAGTAACGTTCAAGATTTTAAAGAGGGCGATCGAGTTTTTACACATCATCACGTTGCATGTTATTCACCAGATTGTCACCAATGCAGTCATGGAAATGAAACAATGTGTGATAAATATTACCAATCAAACCTAAATCCCTGCGGATTATCTGAACAGTATATAGTTCCAGGATGGAATGTCACACATGGTGGTGTCTTAAAAATTCCAGACAGTATGACATTTGATGAGGCAGCTATGATTGAACCTTTGGCATGCTGTGTAAGGGCTTGGTCAAAATTTAACTATAAAAAAAATGATTCAGCTGCAATACTAGGAGTTGGTCCAACTGGAATGATGCATGTATTACTTGCGAAATTAGCCCAGTTCTCAAAAATCTTCTGTTTAGATCTTAATGACTTTCGATTAGATTTTGCAAAAAAATTTGATGTTATGGCAATTCGCTCTGATGACAACAAACTTTCTGAAATAATATTAAATTCAACCGAACAGCGTGGAGTTGATATTGCAATCGTTGCAACTGGTAATCTGAAAGCATTCACTCAAGCAATTGATCTTGTAAGGAAAGGTGGTACCATTGTCATGTTTGGAGTTCCTAACAAGGGTGACAGAATTGAAATTGATATGAGCGTCGTTTATTCTAAAGAGATTTCTGTTATCACAACATATGCTGCATCAGATACAGACACTAAGAATGCATTAGAATTAATTTCATCAGGTAAGATCAACGTTAAGTCATTGATTACACACAAGTACACATTAAATGATTCTCAAAAAGCATTTGAGCATGCCAAGTCAGGTGATCATGCTATGAAGATCATCATTGAAAATTAGCAAGGCTTAAGAAAGGCATTTTTTTCACGAATAGATGTAAAATGGACTGGGGCTTACAAAATAGACTATCACGAATTATTCTTCGTAATGATAATCGTGCGTTAATGCTAGCAGTTGACCATGGATATTTTTTAGGACCAACAGAAAGACTTGAAATTCCTAAAAAAACTGTTGCACCATTACTCAAATACTGTGATTCATTAATGATCACACGTGGTGTTCAACGTACATCGGTTGATGCTACATATCCTGTACCAATTGTATTACGTGTTTCCGGCGGACCAAGCATTATAGGTGAAGATCTTTCAGATGAGGAAATAACAGTTAGTATTAAAGATGCAATACGATTGAATGCATGCGCTGTGGCAATGTCAATTTTTGTTGGTTCGAAAAATGAAAAACAAACAATCGTTAATTTAGGTAGACTTGTTAATGAAGCAGAAGAATATGGTATTCCAGTTCTTGCAGTTACAGCTGTAGGAAAAGATATGGTAAGAGATGCAAGATACTTATCATTGGCATGTAGAGTTGCAGCAGAACAGGGTGCACATATTGTCAAGACGTATTATTGTGATGGGTTCGAAAAAGTCGTTCAATCATGTCCAGTTCCAATAATCATTGCTGGTGGAAAAAAAATACCAGAAAAGGATGCACTGAAATTAACATATGATGCACTTAAAGCTGGGGCTGTCGGTGTTGACATGGGGCGAAATATTTGGCAATCCGAAAATCCTGTTCCAATGATCAAAGCGGTAAGATCAATTGTACATCAACATTCTACTGTTGAAGAGGCTTGGGAATTATACAAAAAATTATGTAATGAAAAAAACCCTAAACACGAAAAGCAAAATCAGCCTAAACACGAAAAGCAAAATCAGCCTAAACACGAAAAGCAAAATCAGCCTAAACACGAAAAGCAAAATCAGCCTAAACACGAAAAGCAAAATCAGTCTAAGAATAATTCAAATAAGAATAAGAAACAAAATTAATTATCTTTTATTTTTGATAAATGGATATGTACTATCTTCCAAGTATCATTTTTTATTAAGACAAATGTACCTCTGCCCCTAATTGATATGTGTTCGCCTGTAAACGCTTTATTATCTACAAGCATTCCCTTTTGCACTAACTCAAACGCCACTACAGATGAATTGTCAAAAATTGAAATTTTTGGTTTGATTATTTCATATTCATAATCTGATATACTTACAAATCTTAATTCTTCTAATGCCATAGATGTTGCAAAATCTTTCAGATCAAATGGAGGAATGTCACTAAAACTCGAAAAAGCTGGACTGTTTAATTGAATATCTCTTAGTACGCCTAAGTTTTTTGTTTTTCCAATCTCAAAAAAAGCCTCAACTATTTTGATTATTTCTTCTCTATCTGACAAATTTTTATCACTTCTAGTTTAAAGCGAATCTTTAAATGTTGATCCATTGGTTTGGAAAATACTAATGCAACGAATTAGGGCAACTAGCACTGTAGGTATTTTGTTACTAGTTGACCTTGTGCTGTAAATTTACAGCCAGAATTTTGACACGATTAAATTATGGTTAAGGATGAAAATAATAAAATGGAAACTATGATCGGCGCTACAGCGCTAATGAAAGCATTGGAAAAAGAAGGAGTAAAGGAAGTCTTCGGCCTACCGGGAGGTGCGAATCTTCCAATGTATGATGAATTGTACAAGAGTAACATTCGTCACATATTGGTACGACATGAACAATCTGCAGCACACATGGCAGATGGTTTTGGTAGAGTTAGTAGAAAACCTGGAGTATGTTTTGCAACTTCTGGACCTGGCGCAACAAATTTGTTAACAGGGATAGCTACAGCACAGGCTGATTCTGCACCGATGGTTGCAGTTACTGGACAAGTTCCGGTTCCAATGATTGGTAGAGATGCATTTCAAGAAAGTGATATAATAGGAATGGCAAATCCATCTGTAAAATATTCATATCAACCAAGAACACCAGAAGAAATTCCTCAGATTGTGAAACAAGGGTTTTATATTGCAGAAACTGGAAGACCTGGACCTGTTTTGTTAGATATTCCTAAAGATGTTCAACAGAACGAAGCGAAGTTTACATTTCCTGATGAAGTAAGAATACCTGGTTATCATCCATGGACTGATCCTGATATACCAAGTATAGAGAGAGCAATGGAATTACTTTTGTCATCGGAAAAACCAATCATATTAGCTGGTGGTGGTGTAATTATATCTTCAGCATTTGCAGAGTTACAATCTATTGCTGAGATGTTGATGATTCCAGTAGTTACCACTTTCAAAGGAAAAGGGTCATTTCCCGAAAATCATCCATTATCGTTAGGTCCAATTGGAATGCATGGACATGCTGAAGCCAACAAGGTTATGACAGAAGCAGATTGTGTTTTAGCAATTGGAACCAGGTTTTCGGATCGTTCTGTAGGAACATTTGAAGAATTTGAAAGAAATTTGAAAATTATCCATATGGATGTTGATCCTGCCGAGATAGGAAAAAACCAAACCACATCTGTTGCAGTAGTTGGTGATGTTCAGGCATCATTGCGAATATTAGTTAAAATGCTTTTGAAAAAAGCAGTCAAAAAATCTGATGATAATCCTTGGTTAAAACATGTAAATGAAGTAAAAGACTATTGGAGAGAAAACTTGAAAATACATCCTGGAGAAATGGGTGCTGCTAAAATCTTGAGAAAATTAAGAGAAGTGTTACCAAAAGAAGCTATAGTTACAACTGAAGTGGGTCAGCATCAAATGTGGGCATCATTATTTTATGATGTAATACAACAAGGAACTTTCTTTAGTTCTACTGGATTGGGTACTATGGGTTGGGGATTTCCAGCTGCAATTGGTGCAAAAGCTGCACGTCCTGATGTACCAGTGGTTGACATTGCTGGAGATGGTAGCTTCAATATGACTGAAAACTCTCTTGCAACATCTGTTTTAGAAGATTTACCTGTAATTGTATTTTTGATCAATAACTTTTCATTAGGAATGGTAGCTCAGTGGCAAAGAACTTTCTATGATAAACGTATGATTGGAATTGATCTTAAGAAGTGCCCTGATTATGTCAAACTAGCTGAATCTTATGGTGCACAGGGAATAAGGGCACAATCATTGGATGAATTAGAAAAAGCAATTAAAGTTGGATTAAACAGTGATGTCGCCACAGTTATTGACATTCCAATTGACCCAGAAGAAGATGTTTTACCTTTCGTAGCTCCAGGAACTTCATTAAAGGAAATGATCTTACCATCATAGTGATTATAATGTGGGCAATATTATCAATCAAAGTAGAAAACAAACCGGGAATTTTGTTCAAGGTTACACATCTTTTCCGTTCACGAAACTTTAACATAGACAGTATATCCGTAGGTGTAACTGAAGATCCAAAATACTCTCGAATGACTGTAACTACAATCGGTGATGAAAAACAAATCTCTCAAATAGTAAAACAACTTGATAAGATGATTGATACTATAGAAGTGCGTAGATTAGATGAAAATAACACAGTGTATAGGGAATTGGTCATGTTCAAAATAAAAGTAAGTAAGCCAGAAGACAGCATGGAGATAAATAAAATGGCTAGTGCATACGGGGCAATAATCCATGATGCAAAAAAAGAATCAATCATGGTTGAGATGACTGCAACGCCACATCAAATTACTGCATTTGAACAATTAGCAAATAAGTTTGGTATATTACAAATTGCTAGAACTGGAATTACTGCATTGGAGAGGAGTAAACATTGAACGTAAGAATATTTGATACTACATTAAGGGATGGGGAGCAAACACCAGGCGTTTCTCTTTCACCTGAAAAAAAACTCAACATAGCAAAGAAATTAGATGAGTTAGGTGTAGATGCAATTGAAACAGGATTCCCTATAATATCCAACGGTGAGCGCGAATCCATAAAAATGATTACATCTGATAATCTAAATGCAGAATTATGCGGATTGGCTAGAACCAATAAAAAAGATATAGATGCCGCAATAGACTGTGGATTAAACTATATTCATACTTTCATTGCAACATCAGACATTCACTTAGAATACAAACTAAAAATGACTCGTGAACAAGCATTAGAAAAGGCAGTTGAGGCAGTAGAATATGGAAAATCACATGGCTTACAAGTTGAATTTTCAGCAGAAGATGCAACACGAACAGATAGAGAGTTTTTGAAGCATGTATTCGGTGAAGTTGCAAAAGCAGGAGCAGATAGAATCGACATTCCAGATACTGTGGGATATTCAACACCACAATATATTGGTGAGATTACCAAAGATGCAATCGACGCAACTAATTTACCAGTTAGTGTACACTGTCATAATGATTTTGGTTTGGCAGTAGCAAATGCTATATCTGGAATTCAGTCTGGGGCAAAATGTGCACATGTTACTATTAATGGAATTGGTGAACGTGCAGGAAATGCATCACTAGAGGAATTTGTAATGGCATTAAGCAGTCTTCAATTTGAGCAAAAGTGGGAAACCAACATTAATACAAAATTACTTTATGATACATCACGTTATGTATCAAAATTAGTTGGAATTTCTGTACAACCAAACAAGGCGATTGTAGGCGAAAATGCATTTGGACATGAATCAGGAATTCACACTCATGGAGTATTGAGTAATCCATTAACATACGAACCTATCAGCCCTGAAATCGTGGGTCGAACTAGATGGCTTCAAGTAGGAAAACATGCTGGAATACATGGTATGAATGCAATGTTAAAGGAATATGGAATAGAACCAAATGACGAACAAACAAAACAGATATTGGACAAAATAAAGAACATTGGTGATCAAGGCAAACAAGTAACAGAAGTTGAGTTATTATCAATTGCAAATGAAGTAATTGGTGAGAACAAATTGAAGAGAATTGTTCAGTTAACTGGTTTTTCTGTCTCTACTGGAGTTGGAATCATGCCATATGCTTTTGTAAAACTTAACATTGATGGAAAAGAAATGTTTGCAACTGATTACGGTGTAGGTCCTGTAGATGCATCATTAAATGCAATTCAAAAAATTACTAGTCAGGTAACTGATGAGGTTAGATTAAAAGAATATAGACTTGATTCCATATCTGGTGGGGCTAATGCATTGTGTGAAGTTACAGTAAAAGTTGAGGACGCACGAGGAAATATTATATCATCAAAATCTGTCGGTGAGGATATTGTTACTACAAGTGTACAAGCAATGGTTGACGGAATAAATAGAATTATGTTAAAAACTATTCTAAAAGAAAAGAAAGTTTAATCCAGAGAAAAAATCAAATGATGCTAAATGTATGATATATCATTAATCACTGGTGATGGAATAGGACCTGAGATATCCGAGTCTGCCATTTCAATCTTAGAAAATATTCATGATAAATTAGATGTGAAAACAAAGATAATTTCATTAGAAGCTGGAGATATGGCATTAGAAAAATATGGTCATGCTTTACCTGATGAAACTTTTGAATCGATAAAATCATCTGATGCATGTTTGAAGGCGCCTGTTGGTGAGAGTGCAGCTGATGTTATTGTTGTTTTAAGAAGAAAACTAGATCTTTTTGCAAACATACGCCCTGCAAAATCGTATCCAAATACCCCAGCACTACGGGATGATGTTGATTTGGTGATCGTGAGAGAAAATACAGAGGATCTTTACACTGGGCATGAATTTGAATTAGAGGGTTCAGCAGTAGCATTGAGAATAATCACTGAAAAAGCATCAAAAAGGATAGCAAAACATGCATTTCAGGTTGCAATTCAACGTGATCAGAAAAAATGTGTCACATGTGTGCATAAATCAAATGTAATGAGGAAGACAGACGGATTATTTGCCAAAAGCTGCAAATCTGTTGCAGATGAATTTCCTGATGTAAGATTTGATCAAATGTATGTAGATGCATGCTCGATGAATCTAATCAGACAGCCACAGGAATTTGATGTAATTGTAACTACTAACTTGTTTGGCGATATATTATCAGATCAGTCATCACAAGTAGTTGGGGGATTAGGAATGGCTCCAGCTGCAAACCTTGGAGATGATTTTGGACTATTTGAGCCAGTTCATGGTGCTGCATTTGATATTGCTGGAAAACAAATTGCAAACCCAACATCATTTATCTTATCAATTAAGATGATGCTTGAATGGCTTGGAAACAGAAACAATGATCAAAATTCAATATCTGCATCACAGAAGCTAGAGCAAACTGTATTAGAATTAGTAAAATCTGGTTCTACTACCAAGGATGTAGGTGGAGATAAATCTACTAGGGAATTCACTAAACAGATCACAGATAGGTTATCTCTTTAACTACAAATCTTTCAAGTGTTTCAATAAAGATTCATTATTCCAAATGATATTTTCTGGATAGCAATTCAACATATGACCATTTGGTATAGCATATAATTCCCAATTGTTACATTCAACATCATATTCAAATGGACGTGTGTTGTCATATTCCCATTCGAATCCATTCCTAATTGTTATTTCTGGATAATTATGTCCGCGGAGTAATGTGATTGTATTATTAATTTCATTAACACTGACTTCTGCATAGAGTGCATTAGGATATAAGAAAACTACATTACTGTGAGACGTAATTGCATCAAACATTATTTTCGTCACATATTCATTATGCAACATTATAATTTTCTCATAGTTTTTTAAAACATTTGGGTTCTGATGTAATTCAAGATCTGTTATCAGATCATATCCTAACAGTTTTAAAATTTTTACTGCATTAACACTAGAATGATATGTTAATTTATTTTCTGATTGGATGTTGGTTGTTAGACAATCATCGTCACGAAATAACACTCCATGAAACTCCATATCACATTTTCCCTCGTAGAATGTATAAAATCCAGGTACAGAATAGGCTGCTGCTGTAAATGTTGGAATGATCACAAGAGGTTTTTTTTCACCATCAAAAAAGCCTATATTTTCGTATATTCTTTCTGAATTCTCTTTTAAGGCAAAATCAGGCGATGTTAAGGATAACATTCCTGTTTGCGTATCAAATTGATCATATATTGCAAGATGTGACAGTCTCTCTGTCTTTGTTAATATTTTGAATATCTTTCCATAATTAGTTTCCACAAACTTTATTTTTTCATCTCCATCTTCATTTACCATCGTATGTAGGCCGATCTTTATTTTTTCACCTTTTTCATTTTCAATCATCCCTTCTATCAATACAATTTGTGTACCATCTTCATCTTCCATGACTGTTTCAGTAATCTGTTCAAGTAGCAAATTTTGTAGAATGAATTCAGTTTTTTCATCATGAAATTGCTCTTCTACTTCATTTTCTATATCAGACTCGGATGTAAAATTGTATCCTAATACTATAATTGCAATTACTATTATTCCGACTGGTATAATTTTGACGTATTTCAACTTAAAATCTCAATTCATCATCCAATTAATAACATCCACTATTATTCTATCTAAGTAGAATTCCTACTGGGTTGCCCATGGGTCAGTCAAATGAATTGACTAACCTTGCCTTCTAGTATCCCAACCTTTAGCTGATGCATAGCTTCTTTTCAGTGCGGCTAAATCATGTCTTAGCCAACCTATCTTAGCTGCATTGCTACGTTTTTTTGTTGTTGTATTCATAGAAATAAGAGATTTCGTATGAGCAAAAACCATTCTAGTCATTAATGATTGGTTTTTTGATTTATTTTTTTCTAGTTATTGTTTACAAAAAAAGGAAATCATTGCTGCTCAGGTGTTATCTGTAAGCTAGCATGATTCTGGTTATCACCGATTAATGATAACAATGGCATAGCATTCCATTGATACATGTATGTGGCCAAAAATGGTTTTGTCGTATCATGATATCTTGCATAGAATGCCTCAGCCTCAGTTTTAGTTGCTTCTATAACAGACATTGCTGTCTTATTATCATCAAATGACCCACTCCAAATCATCTTTCCAGCATTATGCCATTCATCAATAAGTAATGAAAGCGCAGGTGCTGCATTAGATACTTCCTCTGGTTTGGCATCATCTTTGAACACACTTACAAGAACATATGGTTCTTTGTTGTCATTTTCCATAACAAATTTTTAAAATCTAATTATTAAAAACCTCTGAACTTTTTATGTTCGTGTTCTATACGGTTAGAAAAAATGCCGTTAGCAATACTTCCAACCAAAATGACGAAAATTTGGTAAGATCAAGCGTTTAATGGTAGTTCACTAACGGCAATTTACGTCATTATAATTAATAATTAAAAATAATGTTGATTATACCATTGGAGTCTGATTTATTATTCTATAATCTTAGAATAAAAAATAAGAATTCACAGTTGGTTTAATTAGTTCTGCCTAAGAATTTTTGTCATGTCGAATGGAAAAATTGCAGGAGTTGCTATTGGCACACTTGCCATTGGTATTGCAATAGGATTTTTCATACCAGCTGATTCTGGAATTGAACAAACTGCACCAGCACCTATGATGCAGACTGAATCAGTAGATTATGGTATTGACAAAATAACAATTGGATTCATTCCATCTGAAAAGGCAGATGCTCTCACACCAAAAGCAGAGTCTCTTGCAGATTTCTTGGAATCTGAATTTGATGGTAAAGTCGAAGTTGAAGTTGTTGTTCCATCTAATTATGAAACAATAATTGAAGGATTGAGATTTGGACATATTCATGCAGCATTTATGGATACAGGACCTGGCTGGATTGCACACGACAGAGCAAATGCTGAAGTTGTAATGGCTGAAGTAAAGAAAGGCAAAGTCGGATATTATGCAACAGTATGGCAGAGAGCTGATTCTAACTACTCATCTATTGATGAAGCAGTTGGAAACAAAGTTGCATTTACTAGCATCACTGGTTCATCTGGATTCATTCGACCTATGGGAACTCTTGTAGATCGAGGTTTAGTTACTGTTGAAGGTGACGATATAGTTGCATTGAAACAAGCGCTGGATAACTCATTTGAGTACCATGCATTTGGTGGTGGATACAAAGCAGCCTTAGAATTGCTTTTGAATGGTTCTGTTGAGATGGCATTTGGTTCTGACATAGCTCCTGGAAAATATCTAACACCTGAGCAACAAGCACAACTCAAAAAAGTTGACACACTTGGATTAGTACCATCTCACGTGTTTGTAGTTTCTAATGATCTATCATCTGAAACAAAACAACACTTAGTGGACTCAATGGTCAAACTCAATCACCAAGATAACAATCAAATCCTCAAAGATGTTTATGGCGCTGATGCATTGTTACCAACAACTGCTGAAATGCATATAGGAGACTTTGGACAATATCTTGATTTGTTACCTGGAATTGAACAGGCAACATTTGATAAGAAAAACTACGACGCACCAAAATAATCATTTTCCTTTTTTTAATTATAATTAAAATTATCACGCATAAATTCTCATTCTAAGTTCTTAGAATAAGGAATGATTTCATCTATATTTATTGCTTAGATGGAATCAGAATTTTTTATTAGCACATTGAAAAAACCAAATAGTTCATCATCAATATCTACAATGTCAATTGTTCAGATGTCTGGTGTTTCAGCGTCATACGACTCTAAAGATCGTGTCCTTAAAGACGTCACATTAAATATACATCGTGGAACAAATTATGCAATTGTAGGTGCATCAGGTTCTGGAAAATCAACATTACTAAAATTAATGAATGGTATGATGACTCCAAGTAATGGCGTGGTTCTATATAATTATCAAAAACCGTCACTAAAAAATAAGGAGTTCAAAAAATCTATTTCAAAGATTGGGTATATACCACAAACACTTGGCCTGGTAAAAAATATGTCAGTTATGGATAACATAATGATTGGTGCATTACCACGAATTAGTGGCGTTAAATCATTTTTCAAAATGTTTCCGGAAGATGAAATTAAAAATGCATATGATGTATTGAAATTAGTAGGTCTCGATGGAAAATCAAAAAGAAAGGTCTACATGTTAAGTGGAGGAGAAAAAAGGAGAGTTGCGATTGCTAGGGCACTTATGCAAAAGCCGGATATTCTATTAGCGGATGAAATTGTATCAGAATTAGACAGTGTTACTGCAAGAGAAGTAATGGACGTCATACATGATGCACAGAAGAAACTCAATCTTACCGCTGTAATGATCCATCATGACATGAATCTTGCTCTAGAATATGCTAATCGAGTGGCTGTAATCAAAGAAGGCGAAAAAATTCTTGAGATAGGAGTCGAAGGTGAACAGATTGTTGACTTTCAAACAGGTAATTTGAGTCAAAAAGAGATTTTGGAGATGTATGATGAATCCTAAGAATAATCTACTGATTGGTGCAATTGTTGCTGTAGTAGTTGTTATGTCATATGATGTTGGTGTTGAACCGATTGCATTCTTTGAAGGATTACCAAATCTTGGAATTGTAGCAAAAGAGATGACTGAGTTTGAATCTGAGCATTGGGAAACCGCGTTCTGGTCAATGCTAGAGACAATTGAGATGGCATTTATTGGGACAATAGCTGGAGTTGTAATATCACTGCCTTTGAGTATATTTGCAGCACGAAATCTTAGCAGTAAGTTTGTTTATGCACCACTGCGTGCACTTTTGGCTGCAACAAGAACATTTCCTTCCATATTGTGGGCAATCTTATTTGTCATTGTAGTGGGGTTAGGACCATTTGCTGGAATACTTGCAATCACATTATACACAATTGGGTTCATTAGCAAACTGCAATACGAATCAATTGAGGCAATTGATTTTGATCCGGTAGAGGCAACTACTGCAATAGGATTATCAAAATTACAATTAATCCGGTATGTCATTATTCCTGAAGCGGCACCACACTTGTTGAGTCAAATATTGTACATGTTTGATTATAACGTAAGGCAGACTAGCATTCTTGGAATTGTTGGGGCAGGTGGTATTGGATTTTATATCATAAACTACATCAAGTTCTTTGAATATGGAAAGGCTGCAATGTTCATGCTTGTAGTATTAGCAGCTGTATTAGCAATTGACTGGATCAGTGTTAAAGTTCGCGATAAGTATATCATGAAAGCAGAACATGGAAGACAATTAAAGGCCATTAACTAAATAGAGTTATGGATACATGTGGTCCACTCGCAATAGTTTTTCCATCATTGTATGCAGCAAAAAACAATCTCGAGTCAGTACCATGTCATGAGGATCCATCATGCATTGGTTATCTTATTGTAGTAAGTACTGGAATACTTTATCTCATGTATAGAATTTTTACTAGAGGAATGAGTAGAGAAGGAAGGCGTGAAGCATTATGGAACTTTTTGTTTAGAAAGCCTAAAAACAAGAATTAAATGCACATGTGATTGACGCACACTATGCCTGAAATTGTTGATGAAAAGACAGGAAAAAGGGTCTTTCATGAAAATGAAACCACACTTAAGATTCAACATGCGATAGAGAAGAAATTTGAAACCAAAGGAAGTTTCATGCATAGGGATTTTGATGACGATCAGCCATATGATGCAAAACGAGCAGTTGATGAAGATGGAAAATCACTTGTTGTTCAGAAATCAAACTTGTCTCTCTATGATGTTGAATACAAACTAGTTGGAATGAATTTGGTCCCCACAGACAAAAACACAGGAAAGCCACTAGATGAAAAACAACTGGATAAACTAAGAAAACAGTTAATGAAAGATTGGCGTTTTGTTGATGAGGACGATGAAGAATAACTGTCTATTGTACAGTGATTTGAATTAACTTATTATTACACTAGATAATTTACCATTTAGTGAGGGGTATTTCTGCTAAAAATCCAAAGGATGTTAACTCCTATCCTTAACGGCAGATGCCACTCTGTCCTCACTAATATTTAGGCTAGATTATATGATACCAGTCACTTGTTTCAGTAGATGTCATCAAATAACTTCGAACTTTTTGAACCAAGATGTAAAGAGATTCATCATTATGATGGTATTCGTTTTGCGGCAATCATAGATAGTAATGGAGTTAAAATTGCTGGTGGCTTTAAAGAGGGTGTAACCCCATATGAGGGCGATGAACAACATCTAAATGAATTTTATAAATTTGCAATTGACGTATCCTTACGGAAAGATCACTTATCAAATTCACTTGGAGAGCTTAATTACATTGCATCAAGGCGTGATAAGGTAATTTTAATCAGTTTTCCATTCCCTGTCAGTTCTAACATATTACTTGTGTCAGCTGAGCCAGGACTTGACATTGAAAAAATGGCATTAGATGTGGTGAATATTTTTTCAAGTGAATCACTATCAGAAGATTAGTATCTAATCTACCACATGAATTAATTCCTTTAATTGCCTTCTAGATTTTGGTGCACGTTTTTTTACAGGGTATCCAATACACAGAAATGATGTAGGCCTAAGCTTAGTTCCAATAATCTTCTTAACCTTATTTTCATCAAACATTCCAATCCAAATACTACTAAGACCAAGCGCAGATGCAGCCAATTGTGAATATGCAGCAGCCAGAGTTGAATCTTGAATTGAAAATTTTAGGATTACCTTTTTTGGAAAATCTAACTTTATTCGATCTGGATTCATGCAAAACACCAAGACAACTGGTGTTTTCACATAAGGTTGGTTATTTGCTGCTTTGACAAGGCTATCTTTTTTTGCATTGTCTCTAACATAGAATATTTCAAATCCTTGGTAATTTCCAGCAGTTGGCGCGGTGTCAGCGGCGGCTAAAATTTTATCAATCTTCCACATCTCAATTGGATTTTTGGAGAATTTTCTAGTGGAACGTCTGTTCGCCATTACGTTAAAAATTTCTGTATTAAACTTCTTTTTTGGTCTCTCTTTTAGGATACTTGATAAAAGCCCATGCCTGATATTCAAATTTTCAGCGGATTCATCTTTTGGGCTATAGCCTTTTGGCCAAGTCATCTTTCCATCTATTTTTTTAGCCATGTCTCTACATAGAATATCTATTAAAAATAGTTCTTATTTTTTGAAATTTGTGACATAGTGTTCAGTCGCATTTTTCATAGATTTTATATCTGCACTTGAATGAGCATCAGAAATTGCGCCTAATTTTCCAGGAAGAAAGAATATACCATCATTTGCAATCATATGAAAATGATATTGATGTAATTTCTCAGTATCACATTTTGATACATCAGACGCATTAGTTATTTTTGAAATATTATTTTTTGGAAAGTGAGTCATGAACAATGAACCTTTACCAGTGATTATTACATCATCACTAAAGATTTTTTTAAGCACTTTCTTTGTGTTATCACCTAACCCATTAATTTTTTTGTAAAACGAGTTACCCTTTTTCTTAATTGTATAGAGATTAGCATCACCTGCAATCATACTCAATGGATTTGCTGAGAATGTCCCCCCACCAATGTATGCTCTGGTTTTTTTAGAATGTGTTGATGTGTTTGCATGTTGCATGATTTCATCCTTTCCGCAAATAACACCAATTGGAAACCCACCCCCTACAATTTTTCCTAAGGTTACTATATCTGGATCCAGTTTCATTGTATTATACAAGCAGCCATAACGAAATCTAAATCCAGTTACAATCTCGTCTAAAATGAAAAGTGAGTTGTTCTTTTTGGTAAACTCTTGTATTCCTTTTAGGTAATTCTTTGTTGCAGGTATTGCACCTCCACCACCAAGAACTGGCTCAATTACAACTCCTGCTAAATCTTTTTTGATTGATTTCAGTATAACAAGAGATTTTTCTAAATTATTATATGGTAATGACACAATGTGTTTTTCATCAGTTAATCCACTACTCTCTGACTGATTAAATGGCCAATTCACGGTTTTTAGTAGGTCTGTTGTGTAGCCATGCCATCCACCATCAATTTTTGCAATGATCTTCTTTCCAGTTATTGTTCTTGCTAATCGTACAGAATACATTGTTGCCTCGGTTCCAGTTGTCACATATCGAATTTTTTCCGCTACTGGTACGACTTTTGAAATTTTTTCAGATAATAATACTGCATTTTTGTTTACTGTGCCATGCATCCACCCATTTTTGATTTGCTGGATTGCTCTTTCTGCAATATTTTTTGCGGTATGACCTAAAATCAAACTCCAATGTCCCATCCAGTAGTCTACATATTTGTTTGAATCAACATCTATGAGAAATTTACCATTAGCAGATTTTGTTACAAATGGGTATGGCTCAAAAAACCTAATATTATGATGAACTCCATTTACATGATATTTCTTAGATTTTTCAAATAATCTAAGAGATCTCTTAGTTTTTTCTTTGTAAATTTTAATAGAACTGTTCACTTACTATCACTTTGTTTGTCTTGAATATATTATTGATCGGAAATTCTATTGTTTTGAGGCTAATTTTTGCATAGTTTATATGCGCATTTTAATTCTAAATTTTTGCATACGTAACGCTTTGGCGGCGCCTGTGATGAAGTATGGAATTGTTCCACTTTGTGATTTATAGGCCTCCAGTTACGCATACAAAATGAGGATCTGATCATATGATCAAATCTGAGATGTGAAAATTATGTGCATTCCGTTAATTCCAATAATATGTACAAGATGTACTTTTGAATAATTTAGAATCCGTTTGATCCTGACGGACCTGACTGCTATCGGATTGATACTAAGCCATGTTAGTCATTGTAGTAATACAAGGCAGACGGCTCAGTAACGCGTAGTCAACCTAACCTATGGACGGGGATAACTTCGGGAAACTGATGATAATACCCGATAGGTCATTATGCTTGGAATAGTTTATGACTTAAATGAATATCGCCGTAGGATGGGACTGCGAGCTATCAGCTTGTTGGTGAGGTAATGGCCCACCAAGGCTATTACAGCTACGGGCTCTGAGAGGAGTAGCCCGGAGATGGGTACTGAGACAAGGACCCAGGCCCTATGGGGCGCAGCAGGCGAGAAAACTTTGCAATGCGCGAAAGCTCGACAAGGTTAATCCGAGTGGTTTCTGCTAAAGGAACCTTTTGCTAGTCGTAAAATCACTAACGAATAAGGGGTGGGCAAGTTCTGGTGTCAGCCGCCGCGGTAAAACCAGCACCTCAAGTGGTCAGGATGATTATTGGGCCTAAAGCATCCGTAGCCTGTTTTGTAAGTCTCCGGTTAAATCCATCAACTCAAGTGATGGGCTGCCGGAGATACTGCAAAACTAGGGAATGGGAGAGGTAGACGGTACTCGGTAGGAAGGGGTAAAATCCTTTGATCTATTGATGACCACCTGTGGCGAAGGCGGTCTACCAGAACATGTTCGACGGTGAGGGATGAAAGCTGGGGGAGCAAACCGGATTAGATACCCGGGTAGTCCCAGCTGTAAACGATGCAGACTCGGTGATGCGTTGGTATGTTACTAGCGCAGTGCCGCAGGGAAGCCGTTAAGTTTGCCGCCTGGGAAGTACGTACGCAAGTATGAAACTTAAAGGAATTGGCGGGGGAGCACCACAAGGGGTGAAGCCTGCGGTTCAATTGGAGTCAACGCCTGAAACCTTACCCGGAGAGACAGCAGAATGAAGGTCAAGCTGAAGACTTTACCAGACAAGCTGAGAGGTGGTGCATGGCCGTCGTCAGCTCGTGCCGTGAGATGTCCTGTTAAGTCAGGTAACGAGCGAGATCCCTGCCTCTAGTTGCCACCATTACTCTCAGGAGTAGTGGGGCGAATTAGGGGGACCGCCGCAGTTAATGCGGAGGAAGGAAGGGGCCACGGCAGGTCAGTATGCCCCGAAACTCTGGGGCCACACGCGGGCTGCAATGGTAACGACAATGAGTTCCGAAATCGAAAGATGGAGGTAATCCCTAAACGTTACCACAGTTATGATTGAGGGCTGCAACTCGCCCTCATGAATATGGAATCCCTAGTAACCGCGTGTCATTATCGCGCAGTGAATACGTCCCTGCTCCTTGCACACACCGCCCGTCGTTTCATTGAAGTTTGCCTTTAGCGAGGTGATGTCTAATTGGCATTATCGAACTTGGGGTAAGTGACAAGGGAAAAGTCGTAACAAGGTGACCGTAGGGGAACCTGCGGTCGGATCACCTCCTTAGAAAGAATTACGGAAGGCACATAATTTTTGCGTCGCCATCGATGCAATACATCATGAAAATGATGTATGAAGGATGTAGCGGACTACCGCACTAGTTCGTGATGATCGTCATGCATAGTCGTGTAAATTGTGGCCGTAATTGCCGGTGTAAAGACGGTAATAGATGGATTGCTAGGTTTGAGGAGAGATGAAGGACGTGGCAAGCTGCGATAAGCCTGGGGTAAGCGCACGCGACTTATGATCCCAGGATGTCCGAATGAGAATCTTATGTTTACATACTCCATTACGTTGGTAGTGGAGGTCGAACCGTCGGAATTGAAGCATCTTAGTACGACGAGGAAGAGAAATCAATAGAGATTTCCCAAGTAGTGGCGAACGAAACGGAAACAGCCCAAACTGAATCTGTTATGGTAACATAACAGAGATGTGGTGTTTTGGTATGATATAATGATCCTAGAACATAGTTGAAGTGATCTGGAAAGTTCTAGCATAGAGGGTGAAACTCCCGTAGACGAAATGGTATAGGATTAGTTCATCACCCGAGTAGATGTCCTTGGTAGTGGGCATTGAATACAGGAGAAAGTAGCTTCTGAGGCTAAATATAACTCAAAACCGATAGTGTACTAGTACCGTGAGGGAAAGCTGAAAAGTACCCCGGAAGGGGGGTGAAAAGTGCATGAAATCTATTACTTACAGACGTGCATAGCATGAAAGGTGATTTTTCTATGTTGGAGGTTCTAGCAATAGAACTAAAGATGTAGAGCTCAAATCGTCAGTGTTATGCGTTCCGTCTCGAAACACGGGCCAGGGAGCTAACTGTCATGGCAAGACTAAACCTTACAAGGTGGAGTCGAAGGGAAACCGAGTTCTCGCAACATTAGTGAGGAGAAGCGTGTGAAAGTGCGTTGAGTCATGGCGGCTAGGCTAGAAGCCAGTCGATCTATTCCTGAGCAAGCTGAAGGCGGGCGAAAGCCCGTTGGAGGGCTGAAGCAGTTCTGACGTGCAAATCGTTTGTGTGACTTGGGAATAGGGGTCAAAAACCAATCTAGACTGGCGATTGCTAGTTCCAACCGAAGCGTCTCGTAGGGCGTCCTTAGTGGAGATAGCATTTCCTGTATAGCACTGATAGGGAGGTATGGGGAAGAAATTCCTCGCCTCCTATTCAAACTCAGAAGGGATATGCATCGTAGAAGCTAGGAGACGGGTTCGTGTGACGTAAGGTTCACGACCGAGAGGGGTTTAACCCAGACTAAAGTTAAGGTCCCCAAATTTTTGCTAAGTGTCAAGCTAAAGTGCGTGTTCACGCCAAGACAGCAGGGAGGTAAGCTCAGAAGCAGCTATCCTTTAAAAAGTGTGTAACAACTTACCTGCCAAGCGTGGGCGCCGCGAAAACGGACGGGGCTAAAGCAAAATACCGATACTTTGGATACATGCCAATGGGCATGTCATGGTAGGTTGGCGTAGTGATTGGGTCGAAGCAGGGCGGTGACGTCCTGTGGACCGATTTCTATTGCAGATCCTGGTGGCAGTAACAGCATAGTAGAGTGAGAACCTCTACCACCGCAAGCGCAAGGGTTTCCAGGCAATGCGTTATCAGCCTGGAGTTAGTCGATCCTAAGGATTACCTCAAAAGAGTAATTCGAAAGGGAAACTGGTTAATATTCCAGTACCTTGCAAGTTGCGTTATTATCTATATGGACAGCTTCCGGATAGGGGGAGCATAACCGTCGTTGTGTCTAAGTGTTCAAGAGTTGGGGAGTATCGTAATGATGAGAACCAATTCGAGACATTAATGGCTCTGCGTTAGCAGAGTTCTCTTGAGTCCAGGGGACCATGAAAATCTGTATAGAAAGTGACTTGCAAGTTCGTACCGAGATCCGACACAGGTGCGCTGGCTTAGAAAGCTAAGGTGCTACGGGTATACCGTATGGTGAGGGAATTCGGCAAATTAGTCCTGTAGCTTAGGTATAAGGGATGCCTGCACACTTCATGAGGAATGGGGTGAGCAGGTTGCAATGACAAGGGGGTTTCGACTGTTTAATAAAAACACAGGTGACTGCTAGTCCGAAAGGATGTGTATAGTCGCTGAATCCTGGCCGGTGCGGGTACCTAAAACTTGGGTTCAACCGAGCTAAGGGCCCGTTAACGCCGGGAGTAACTCTGACTCTCTTAAGGTAGCCAAATGCCTTGTCGGGTAAGTTC
>Ga0315338_1000804_pt1 | contig 54122 bp, 39 predicted proteins | sample ASW8metaG_FD_204518 | JGI IMG/M metagenome (GOLD analysis project Ga0315338, IMG submission 204518) | Ammonia-oxidizing marine archaeal communities from Monterey Bay, California, United States - ASW #8 | ecosystem: Environmental > Aquatic > Marine > Coastal | place: USA: California | collected... | reverse complement strand
GTCAGCGGTGAGACCTATATGGAACTCGGTTTGTTACTGGAGTCCATGGGTGAAAGTGCAAAGGCTTTGCAATGTTACCGGCGGGGACTGCAGGAGAGCCATGCCTCGCCGGTGCCAGAGCCATCAAGCACCTCTTCAGAGTTGTTACCGGCTGTGGTGGAAAGCCGGTAGCGCACGCAGTATCGGTACAGTACAACACCATTTAGTTGTCCAGAACGTCTGCCCCGAACTCGAAAGAGTCGTAGAAAAATGAGTCCTCTTCAAGACCCTGTGTGCTGAATGCCTCGCGGGCGGCCGTGATCATGGGGGGTGGCCCGCTGGCGTACAGCTCGACATTATCTAGGCTCGGGAAGTGTTTCAGTACGGCCTCGTGCACCCATCCCGTCTCACCATCCCAGTTATCCTCTGCCAGGGGTTCTGAAAGAACCGGGGTGTATGTCAGATTGGCATGCTGTTCAAGCCAGCCTCGGATGTCTGCATCCAGATAGAGATCCCGCTTTGCGCGCACACCCCAGAACAGATGAAATGATCGGTCGCTAACGACATGGAAGGCCTGTTCAAGAATGGCTTTGATCGGTGCAAGACCTGTGCCGCCGGCCATGAGGATCACCGGTTTTGTACTCTCCTGTCTGAGGAAAAACGTGCCGAACGGGCCTTGAAAACGCATCAGTTCCTTGACCTTGAGTCCGTCGAACACGTGACCGGTGAATCGACCGCCCGGGACCTGGCGCACGTGAAGCTCGAGCGGGGTATCGGCCTGGGGCCGATTGGCAACCGAGAAGCTGCGTCTTTTGCCATCGCGCAACAGAATATCGATGTACTGACCGGCCAGGTATTCAAGATCTTTTCCTTTGGGTAGGGAAAGTTTCAGCATCATCACATCGTGAGACAGTGCTCTAAGGTCAGTCACCCGGCAGGGCAGCATGCGAATTTCAAGGGCAACACCACCGGCGATTTCACGGGCATCGATCTCGAGGTCGCCCAGTGCTTTAGCCTGACATAACAGCACCAGTCCCTGTGACTGTTCCTGCGGGGTGAGTGCTGTCGCTGTAAATTGACCGGCATCAACCTCCCCTGCCACCAGTTTGGCCTTGCAGGTACCGCAGGATCCACCCCGACAACTGTAGGGGAACACTCGGCCTTGTCTTAGGGCGGCATCGAGAATCGTTTCTGTCGCGTCGGCTTCAAATGCACTGTCGGTATGTCGATTGGTAATCTTGTAGGGCATTTTGTTCGGGTAAGATCGGTTGGTAAGGAGGTCAGACTTTATGCTGGGCACAGATTGTGGCATTTTCTGGTCGCCAAGGCGATGCATCCGGAGCGACAATAGCGGTCAGTCTTATCCACGAAATTAATCGCCTGATGCCCGAGCTGCCGGAAGTTGAAACGACCGTGAACGGTATTCGACCCTTCGCTGAAGGGCGTACCGTAGCCGGCGTCATTGTTCGGCAGCGTCAGCTGCGCTGGCCGGTGTCTCGGGGGCTGTCACAGAAATTAAGTGGAAAGGTTATCCAAAGTGTCAGACGCCGTGCCAAATATATTATGTTTGAATTTGAACAGGGTACCTTACTGATTCACCTGGGCATGTCGGGCCGTTTACGGGTAGTTCCGTCAACCACGCCGATCGAAAAGCATGATCATGTGGATCTGCTGCTTGACGACAGCCATTGTGTGCGGTTTAGAGATCCCCGCCGGTTTGGCAGTGTCACGTGGGTGCCTGGCGATCCTTTGGTGTCTCAATACTTGTATCATCTGGGTCCGGAACCACTGATTGACGACTTTGATGCGCATTACTTGTATGTCAAGGCCCGGGGGCGTCGTCTAGCAGTTAAAAACTTTATTATGGATGGACGGATCGTAGTGGGGGTCGGTAACATTTATGCCAGTGAAGCACTGTTTCGAAGCGGCATCCGACCGACACGTGCGGCAGGCCGGATCGCACTAGAGCGCTACAGCCTGTTGGTGACTGCTATTCAGTCCGTGTTGGGTGAGGCGATCGCCGCGGGGGGGACCACATTACGAGACTATTCCAGTGTTACCGGGGAACCAGGTTATTTTGAACAAGCGCTCAAGGTATATGAACGCGAAGGTCAGCCCTGTGAGGCCTGTGGTGATCTGATCAACAGAAAAGTAATCGGTCAAAGGGCATCGTATTACTGTCCGTCATGCCAGCACTAAAAGTACAGTCAAACCTAGTAAACATATCACTATCAGCATAGAGGAACCCAAGATGGATTTAGATATCGACTTTGTTCGGGCACAGTTTCCGGCTTTTCAGGCCGAAGAAACACGGGATTGGATCTTCTTTGAAAATGCCGGGGGTTCCTATGTCCCCCAAACCGTGATCGATCGTCTCCACCACTTTTTTGTGGCGCATAAAGTTCAACCTTATGCCGCCTATGCGTTGTCTCAGACAGCAGGCGAAGAGATGGATGAGTCCTATGCGGCGATCGCTGAACTCATCAATGCTGAACCCGATGAAATCACCATCGGGCCATCGACCACCTTGAACTTTTATGTCTTGGCTCAAGGACTTCGTTCGCTGCTGCGCCCGGGTGATGAGATCGTGGTGACGAATCAGGACCATGAAGCGAACGTAGGTTTCTGGCGGCGTTTGTCAGAGTATGGCGTGATGATGAAAGAATGGCGGGTTGGAAAGGCCGATGGTGAACTGGATATTAGGGATCTCAATGGCCTCGTCACTGACAAGACCAAGCTGGTGTGTTTTACATTGTGTTCTAACCTTGTAGGCACCCACAATGATGTGGCGCAGGTGTGTGAAATTGCTCGAAAGGTTGATGCAATCGTGATCGCCGATGGTGTGTCCTACGCGCCACACACAATCCCGGATGTCAAAGCTTTGGGTGTTGATTTCTATGCTTACAGTACCTACAAGACCTTTGGACCCCACCAGGGGGTCTTGTGGGGGTCACCGGATACGCTGAAGAAAACGGAAGGACAGAGCCATTGGTTCAATGAGGGAAAAGCGCAAGTTAGACTGAATCCAACGGGACCACAGCACGCGCAAGTTGCGGCCCTAGCTGGCATTACTGAGTATTTCGATGCACTCCATCGGCATCATTTTGGCCATGACCAAGGCAATCGCCATACCCGGGCCAAAGCGGTTTTCGAGTTAGTGGCCCGGCACGAATCCACACTGGCCAATATTCTCTTGGATTATCTGAAAGACACCCCGGGCATTTGTCTGTTGGGCCAGGATCACGCCGCGCCCAGTCAACGGGCCGCTACCGTGGCGTTTCATGTTCGCTCGATGTCGTCAGACGTAATTGCGAAGCAATTGGCTGACCGCAGGATTGGCGTCGGAGCGGGAGATTTCTATGCCCGGCGCTGCGTCGAGGCGCTGGGTATAGACCCAGACGATGGTGTAGTACGGGTCAGTATGGTGCATTACAACACAGTCAAGGAAGTTGAATTGCTGGTATCTTCTCTTGACGAAATACTAAGTAAGTAATGGATAAGCTATATTTTCTAATTCAAGTAATAGAGGGAATTGAAAATAGGGTAGCAATAGAGATTAGGGAGCGATGTTAATATTGATGTCTAATCGCCTAAGAGCTCCGTTCTATGAATATTAAATGGAACGGGTATAGCCGAATGTTTTGCAATTGGGTTAATAGATATTTTGATTAAAAGAACTGCGCTAATTACTGGAATAACTGGACAGGATGGCGCTTATTTGGCCGAGTTCCTTTTGAATAAAGGATATGAAGTGCATGGACTTAAGCGACGGTCCTCTTTGTTTAACACGGCTCGAATTGACCATCTATACCAAGATCCTCATCTATCTGATAGAAAATTGATTCTCCACCATGGGGACTTAACAGATTCAATGAGTATCGTTCGGGTAATTCAGCAATCGGAGCCAACTGAGATTTATAATTTAGGTGCCCAAAGTCATGTAGCAGTGAGCTTTGAAGAGCCGGAATATACCGCAAACTCTGATGCGCTCGGGGCGTTAAGACTGCTCGAAGCAATTCGTGTTTTGGGAATGGAAAAGAGAACGAAATTCTATCAGGCATCTACATCTGAGTTGTATGGACTTTCGATGAAAATTCCGCAGTCGGAAAATACACCATTTAGTCCTAGGAGTCCGTATGCCGTAGCAAAACTATATGCACACTGGATAACGATAAACTATCGTGAAAGTTACGATATGTTTGCCTGCAATGGAATCTTGTTCAATCATGAATCTCCAATAAGGGGAGAGACATTTGTAACGAGGAAAATTACAAGGGGTTTAGCTAGGATAAAGTTGGGATTACAGGATTGCCTATGGATGGGTAACCTAGATGCAATGCGAGATTGGGGCCACGCAAAAGATTACGTAGAGATGATGTGGCTCATGCTTCAGCAGGATCATCCGCAAGACTACGTCATAGCAACAGGTATTCAACATAGTGTTCGAGATTTTCTCGAACTGACAGCTGCTGAGCTAGAAATAGATCTTAAGTGGAATGGCTCAGGTACAGATGAAGTAGGTTTGGATAGTAATAACAGAGAGATCATACGAATTGATCCGAAATATTTTCGTCCATCGGAAGTAGACTCTCTTATCGGTGATGCAACCAAGGCTAGGAACATTCTTGGGTGGAATCCAAGGTATCAACTTATGGATTTGATCAAAGAAATGGCACAAGAAGATTTAGATCAGGCATCAAAGGAGAAATTATTCAATTTGCATGGTTATCAAACATTTCAGCATCACGAGTGATCGGTGAATAAGTCGGTAAAAATATTCGTTGCTGGTCATAGTGGGCTAGCAGGATCGGCCATAGTACGTGCCTTAGAGAAGTCTGGCTACGACAATCTCATTGTTAGATCCCATAACGATCTTGATTTAATCGATCAGAAAGCGACAAGAAACTTCTTTAATGTTGAGAAGCCAAAATTTGTGGTTCTCGCTGCTGCAAAAGTCGGTGGAATTTATGCTAATAGCACAACTCCCGCTGAGTTCATATATAGAAATATCGCGATCCAGACGAACGTAATTCATGAGTCTTACTGCGCTGGAGTAGAAGACCTAATATTCCTAGGCTCTTCTTGTATATACCCCAGAGACTGTCCTCAGCCTATGTGTGAAGAATATTTGCTAACGGGAATGTTGGAGTTTACGAATCGACCTTATGCTATAGCGAAAATATCAGGTATAGAAATGTGTTGGTCATATAACCGACAGTACGGCACGCGATACATGTCATTAATGCCTACCAACTTATATGGAATTGGTGACAATTATGATCTTGAAACGTCTCATGTGTTACCAGCTCTTATTCGGAAAGTTCACGAGGCAAAAATTGAAGGTAAGAAAAAGGTTAGTACTTGGGGAAGTGGACAAGCTTGGCGTGAGTTTCTTTGCAGTGACGATCTAGGGGATGCGTGTCTGTTTTTACTGAATTTATCGAAGGGAAAACGCTGTACATTATTTGATCAAGAACAACCCCCGTTACTTAATATTGGTAGTGGGGAAGAGCTGCAAATAATTGATTTAGTAAAGTTGATTTGTGAGGTAGTAGGATTCAAAGGTGAAATTGAGTGGGATAACACCAAAAGAGATGGTACTCCGAGAAAATTGATCGATAGCTCAAGAATAAAAAAATTAGGGTGGCGCCATAGAGTGGACTTGGCAACAGGAATTCAGAGGTCTTATGAAGATTATCTAGCTCGACTCGTTTAGTAATAGCTAATTCATTGGCTTGATAGGTTCTTGGACGTAGGTACGGGTTGCGGGCAAAATCATCTTAATTACCTTTACATGAAAATTAGTATATGAGCGTGCGAATAACTAGGGATCAGAAAGACGCTGGTAGTCCTAGTGGTGTGTTTTGGGAGAGACATGAGCATCACGTAGACAATATTTGTACATTCGGACCCAGTAATGGTCTAGAAGTAAAAAAGCAGAGAAAGAAGAACTCATATTTTCGAAATGAGACAGTCAACTACCTAAGATTTTTGGTGCCAGAAAATTGTCGAATACTTGCTCTAGGTTGCGGAGACGGAGAAACCTTGGCGAGGCTCAAGCCCTGTTATGGACTAGGCGTAGATATAAATCAAGGCTACATTGAGTTTGCCAGAAATGAGTATCCAGAGCATGAATTTCTGATAGCCGATATTGAGGATCCAGAGTTCTTAAAACGCTTGGCTAATCAAGAACCATTCGATGTAATTTTACTTGAAGATACTTTGGGGTACCTAGAGGATGTTCACTCGTTTCTACAACGCCTGGGTTCCCTATGTATTCCAGAAACTCGTGTTGTGAGTGTTTACTACGGATACATGTGGGAACCGCTTTTGCAATTAGCTGAGAAACTAAATTTACGCAAACCATCTTTTGATACCACGTGGCTACGCATGAGTGACATTGACAATTTTATGACACTGGGTGGATTCGAAACAGTAAAAAAGGAATGGCGCGTATTTTTCCCAATGAATATCCTTGGTATAGCAAATTTTGTTAACCGATATATTGCAACTTTGCCGCTAATACGAAAGTTGTGCCTCCGCCACTATCTCGTTGCTAGACGTGTACCTGTAGAGGAAAGTAAGCAATTATCGGTTTCTGTAGTAGTTCCCTGTCGAAACGAGATGGGAAACATTGAGCCTGCGTTACAAAGACTACCCAAACTTGGTTCTCATACTGAACTGATATTTGTCGAAGGGCATAGTACGGATAGCACTTGGGAAGAGATACAGCGTGTTAAACGGGAATATAAGAATCTTGATATAAAGTCAATTCAGCAGCCTGGAGTAGGAAAGCGAGACGCGGTACGTGCAGGATTCAATATAGCAACTGGTGACGTATTAATGATATTAGATGCAGACCTTACAGTTCCTCCAGAGGACTTAACCAAATTCTTTGACCTCATTAAATCTGGTCAGGGTGAATACATTAACGGTTCTAGATTGATATATGGTATGGAAGATCAGGCTATGCGATTCTTGAACTATGTAGCTAACCACACTTTCGCCTATATTTTTTCTTATCTAATAAATCAAAGATTGACCGATACACTATGCGGTACCAAGGTGCTGAAACGTAGCGACTACAACCGAATCGCACAGAATAGAAATTATTTTGGAGATTTTGATCCATTTGGCGACTTTGATCTCATATTTGGAGCAAGTAAGATCAACTTGAAGATCTGTGAGGTCCCAGTGCGTTATGCAACACGTTCATATGGAACAACACAAATATCTAGATTTAGGCATGGATTTCTTTTAGTAAAGATGGTGTTGTTTGCGTACAAAAAGTTTAAGGTTTGTTAGGCGAGTGGATTACCCAAATCAGAGATTCGCCAATTCGTTTTTGAGACTAAAAGGTGTATTTTCACAACCAATACATTGTTCGGTTGCCAACCCATATTCAAATAACATTCTCGTTGTATTTGGTATTCTGGGTACATTGGTATTATTTTTCTCCCTAAGAGAGGGGGACCCTGGGATAGTAAATGCAATATCGCCACAGGCGACGAAAGTCGGTTTGTATGTAGCTGGGTGTTTAATTCTAGTAGCAATTTCTGTAACCAATTTAGTGGGCTTTAGTAGGCTATGCCAGGTTTTAGTGTCTCTAGTTTATGTGGTAGCGATCCTCATATTTTGGAATGCGGTTGAAATCCATTGGGTTGATATACAGCAAAACTATTTCTTGATTGGGGGTTTGATTCCATCTAGTGATGCTGATGAGTGGCTTACTGGTGGATGGCGTTTGTTGGAATCAGGAACGCTATCTACATTTGATCAAAGACGTCCTATCAATGCAGCCATCCACGCATTAAGGCTTTTTGTTACTGGCGATCTTCAGGGAAGCATAGTACTCGCCGCTTTGTTCGCCGGTTTGGTCTCACTGTATGGCGCAATTTTAATACGTGATTCGTTTGGATGGATAGCGGGTATTGTTTACTTTTTGTGTATTCTAGAACTGATAGGCCCACATCTGCATCTTACAATGACGGAGGTTCATGGTTTTATATTTGGTTCTTTGGCATTTTGCTTGATTTGGAGAGCTGCCATAACACATTCGACCACTTTGTTTATCACGAGTCTCGCAATATTGTCGATCGGTCTCAGCGCGAGGTCAGGTCCGTTTTTGTTATCGGCCACAATATTTCTGTGGGGCATGTTCTATTTATTACCTAATAGGAGCTTGTCTCTTCCAATGCTTATTGTTGGTCTTGGGGCGACAACGGTGGGTTTTGGCATATCGAAACTATTCATTCTGCTATGGGCAGATGGGTCGAATATACAGAACTCGAATTTCGCTTTAACACTCTATGGAATGAGTGTAGGAGGTAAAGGATGGACACAAGCATTTCGAGACTACCCCGATCTCTTTCGAGCAGGATTTGGAGGGCTTAGGGAATCAGAGATCGCTCTCGAGTTGTACTCGATATCCATAAATAAGATTATCCATGATCCATTGAAATTCCTATCTTATTACTTCCATCAGATGTACTATTTTATAAAGAATTTTATACATTATGAGCTCGGTATTAGTCGCTTACTTCTCTTGGTTTCAGGCGTATGGCTTATATGTAAATGGCGAGATCGTTTGTCCAAGCTTTGCCTATTTTCATTTTTGGGTATTTGGTTATCGTCGCCATTTCTGATGGCTGATGCAGGTGTCCGGCCATTTGCCCCCGTTTATGCCGCATTCGCGCTGATGCCGGCATTGTCAGCAGGATTGGTAGTACGAATAATTGGTAGTTATGTGTCTACAGACAGGAGAGTGTCTAAAGATAGACAATTAGGTAATGGAATAAAAGGTAGTTTTTTATTGGGTATGGTAGCGCTAGCGCTTACTGTTATTGGCCCAGTCGTCGCCGTCGATTCATATAGGCCATTATCTGCTATACATTCCGAACCATGTCCCAAACATACTAGACTGGTTATTCTTAGACCAGAAACATCGGTCTTAGTAAATATTACACGAGATGATCGCCAACACATCACGGGTGTACCATACATAAGATACAGTAGGTTCTTAGAGACCTTTCCAAAAAGTCAGGCGAGCAATGGATTACATCAGTTAGAAAACACGAGACCACCATTTAGTTTAGTATCGACATATATTGCAAAAAAAGATTTACGAGAGTACTTGATACTAATCAATTCTAGTGATATTGAAATAGGCAGATATTCTGGCGTATGCGTCACCGATATTGCCGGCAAAGAATATCAGTCAGGTTACAACAACTAGAAGGATGAAAGAAGTTAAAGAAACTATGTTTTTATTCTTGTGAACAAACGACAAATTAAATAGTTAAGGCACAATATTTGATGGAGTTCAGTTCTGGCGTAGATCATAGACAGAGAAAGAGCCTACGCTCTTCACAATTGGTAGCGGTAATTTATAAGTGGTCAGCAAGTAGTCAAATTCTATTCCGTACTGATCGGCGAGAGCCATTAGGCGGTCCGAAGTAAAGCTTGTTAAGATTGATTTAAGTCCATCTATAGAACCCGCAGTAGTGCTAGTGAGTTGGTCATCACTGACCCCAAGTGTTTGTAAATAGTAACTTAGGTTTTCTTTGTATATGTCTTTACTATAATGCATCCCACCACGTGCATAATAGGGATTTAAAGATAAGCGATCTCTGTATTCGGTCAAAAAGGGAAAGTCAATTGACATAAGTTCTTTTAGACCGGCGGACGCAAAGCGATCATTTTTGTCAGTGTTTAAGGTAATCCATCTTGTAATTTCTAGATAATCGAGAGTGGTTTGATCAGATTTTAGGGTTGCAGAAATTTGCATATTCTCGCGTAGTCCTCGTTTATTTAGATCGAAGAAATACGATTCAATATTGCGGAAAACGTCAGCGTTTGTCGATAGGGGAAGCATTTTCAATAATACGACTAGGATGCCAATAATGGCAAATGGCTTAGTCCGCATTAACGGGTTTAGCAATCTTATGTGGGCTCGATGAAAGTAGTAATGGACGCAAATAACAGAAACAAGAATAAAGTAGGCAACCAGTAGAAAAATCGGACTAATATCATTAGATCTGCTGTTGGCAACGAGGCTTAATAAAAACCAAGACCAGAATATAAGCAACGTTAAGAAACGACGAAAATTTATTTTAGTGCGATCAAAGAAATACTCTAACGAATAGTGTAAAACGAAATACGACAAGAGTATTACTGGAATGTAAAGGGCCCTTCTAGGTTGAACAACAATTAGTTGATCGACCAACAGTAAAGGATACATTGTGAATTCAATAAGGCTACAAACTAACAGGTATATTACTGTCGTGATACTGATCGCGACAAAAGGATTTCTAATGAGTGGGTGTAGTGCGTTGGTTTGGGTTTTGAGAACTCTCCACGAGAAATAAAAACCGAATACTAAGAACACTAAATAAAGTTTCCCGTATCCGTGGGTTATAACCCAAATAAGCGAAAGATCGTCAGGGTCTTGACTATAAACATAGTTATACCAGTCGATAGTAGACCGAGTTTCTTTGTAACTATCTTCCGCCATAGTACTGCCTTGTTGAACAGAACTGTCATGACTAATGTTCAACTCCCCAATCTCTGGTAATCCATAGGCTGCGACGTACTGAGTTGCTATGGCTAAGACAATTGGAATTCCAAACAGAATTAATGATCTTAATCGAGTGTTGGGATTAGCAACAATTAGCGTACTAATGAGGAGAATAACTGATAAGTGAAAGGTGTTGGCAGGATGTAGAAATAAACTTAAGCTCAATAATAATGAGGACAAGAAATATTTTTTGTCGACAAACAAAATTAGGGAGATCAACGTTGTTAACAGAGCCCATTGCCTCGTCGCTATTGAAGAATGAAGTAATAGGTCCGTCCCACCTATGAGAAATCTACCGCCGCCAAGAATGACTATGAATAGCAAAGTGTATAAAGCAAAAATGTTTTTATTTACCTGATCATTGTTGGGCAGTTGAATATTTTTATAAAGAAAAAATAGAGAGAAAAATAATAATAATTTAATTAACAGTAGAACGAAAAAATAGACGATTGGCAGAGAGAATATTTCTCCGAGTAAAACACTTAAGCATGTAACCGGTGGTGTCCATGCGCCCTGGTCGAAGTTGACCGGCGAACAAGTATGTTGGAGTGCTGTGACGACAGCTAAATGGTCAGCGAATGAGAAAAGTTTTCCTTCACTTAGACGCCGAATTAACGGATATACAGAAAGAAGCACGACTGCGAAAGCTGTGTAGACTCTTTCTAGCGAGAGTTGCTTTTCCACAGGAACGTTTATGTTGGCCTGAATCAGATGACGTTTTGAGTTTATTGAAACAAGCGATGATAGAAATTATCTGAACAGGCAGATACTAAAAATATTGCACCCAAGTACAGAGCAGAAAATCGTAGACTCGACGGTTCAATATTGCACTCACTCACTTCTAAGCTAACAGCCGGTATAATTAGAATTATACATATAATTGGTAGTTGAATAGGTGACGTGGTATTCAAGCCACTATTAGGTCGGCGCAATGTGTGGGATAACTGGGTTCGCAGGACAAGGTGACAAACATGACCTATCTAGGATGTTGTCAGAAATGTCGTATCGTGGTCCAGACGAGCATGGTATTTGGTGCAATAAGAGTCATGTTTATCTAGGTCATGTACGCCTTTCCATTGTTGACTTGGAGCAAGGTAAACAACCATTGGAAACTTCGGACGGGTCGTTAGTTGTAGTATTTAATGGAGAAATTTATAACCATTTATCCCTAAGAAGAGAATTAGAAAGGTTGGGCCATTCATTTAAGACTGATCACTCAGATACGGAAGTACTGTTGCACGGTTACAGAGAGTGGGGGACACAAATGGTGTCGCGTCTAAATGGAATGTGGGCATTTGCGCTTCTGGATAATGTAAATAATCTCTTATGGTTAAGCAGGGATAGATTTGGAAAAAAGCCGCTGTTCTATTCAAATAACCCTGATGGCTTTGTATTTTCTTCTGAACTAAGAAGTCTTGCTTCACATTCAACTATAAGACCAGAAATTGACAGAAACTCATTGAAAAAGTATTTTGCTTATGGATACGTACCATCTCCTGGCACATTACTTAAGAACATCAATAAACTAAATGCGGGACACAATCTTATTCTAAGACTCGAAAATAGAGAGGTTAAGGTAACCAGATACTGGCGACTTGACTTACAGCCAGACGATAACATTTCTTCAAATTATGGCGAATTAAAAGAAAAAGTAATTAGCAGCCTAACCAAAGCCGTAACCAGTCGTTTACAAGCTGATGTCCCTGTGGGCGTTTTCCTAAGTGGGGGTATCGATTCTTCAGCGGTTGCAGCTCTGGCTGTATCTGCAAAAAGGGAAGAGAAGGTTCGTTCATTCTCTATCGGATTTGAGGATGCAAGCTTTGATGAATCACAATATTCCCAGGCGATGGCAGATCGACTATCGACGATTCATGAGCGCCAGGTTTTGTCATCTTCTCTATGCCTAGAACTTTTAGAACCTATATATAGCCGGCTTGACGAGCCAATTGGTGACAGCTCTTTAGTGCCTTCATTCTTGATGTGTAATCTCGCAAGCAAATATGTAACGGTTGCTATTGGAGGAGATGGATCTGACGAGCTATTCGCAGGGTATGATCCATTTAGAGCGGTACGATTAGCTAAATTCTACTCTGCGGTTGTACCAAGCGCTTCACATAATGCGGTTAGTTGGATCGTCAATCGACTTCCTGTATTTCATCACAACATGAGTCTAGAATTTAAAATCAAGAAATTTCTCAGTGGGTTGAACTATACAGACTCTGTACGAAATCCGATTTGGCTAGGGCCACTAACGCCAGATTACTTATCTCAACTTTTCGGAGAAGATACAGATCAGCGCGAAGTCTATAGTGAGGCGATTGATGCTTGGGAGTATTCTCAGAACGATAATGATATCGACAGAACATTGCAGTTTTACACTGAACTCTACCTGCAAAATGACATACTTACAAAAATGGACAGAGCGGCAATGCTGAATTCGATTGAAGTACGTTCGCCATATCTCGATATTGATTTTGTAAATCTAGTTCGTCGTATACCCCCGAAGATGAAGTTCAATGGTGTACAAACAAAGAAGATATTGAAGGATTCGCTAACTAACATTCTGCCCCAAGAAATAATACATCGTAAGAAAAAAGGATTCGGAATGCCTATTGGTAAGTGGTTTGAAGATCAAACATTGAGCATAGATGCATCGAAGTTTTCAAATTATTTGGATGCAGACATTGTCAGAAAAATTAGTAACGAGCATATATCTGGTAAATCAGATTGGAGGTCTTTTCTATGGGCATACCACAGTTTGGAGCAATGGCACGATCAGCCAATATTTTGCGGTAGTTAGCAGTACGCAAGTTGATCAACAAATGTATAGGTAGTGCGTTGTTTTAAGGCATTCTACATAATCTTCTTGGAATTTTGACGGTGGTGACTGACAGATCTGCAGATTGGGAAACGGCGAAAGCATTTTCTACTTCGTGGAACAATTTGCCAAGAGAGAGTGTTTATACGTTAGAACAATTTGAAGACTGGATGTTTCCACTAGGTCGAAATGATTTTTTGGGGAAAGAGGTGCTGGAGCTAGGGTGTGGCAACGCGAGTTTAATGATACACGCGTTATCTTGGGAACCAACGCACATTTGGGGGGTTGAGCTCGGTGCATCGACAATATCTGCCGAAAGAAATTTAGAAGTATCAGGATATAAAAACTGGTCAATCGTACAAGACGATCTCGTAACTTATCGAAGTCCTGGATCCGATCTCGTGTACTCAGTTGGTGTGCTACATCATCTTGCCGACCCACATAAAGGATTTCAGGCTGTCATTCAGAATACTAAGAGAGGTGGTCAGTTCCATTGTTGGGTCTATGCGGAAGAAGGAAACAAGTTCGTTATTCGTTTTGTCGATCCGATGAGGAAAATTGTTTCAAGATTACCTTGGTGGATTACCAAATATTTAATTGCAACCCCTTTGGCAGGTATTCTTTATGTAATTGTGAAATGTTTGGTTACTCGTTGGTCGGGCATACTTAGAACAAAACTGCCTCTAATTGACTACTGTCTGTGGCTTAGTCGACAAAAGTATAAGTTTGTCCGTCATGTTGTGTTTGATCAATTAGTTGCACCAAGGACGTCATATATTTCTGAGCGTATTATCCGTAATTGGCTTAACGAGAGTAAAGACATAGACCAGAAATCGGCTTATATAATATTTCGGAATGGAAATTCTTGGAAATTTGGTGGGAAAGTTTCTTGAATATTTTGTTGATCAATTATGAGTACCCACCGTTAGGTGGAGGAGCTGGCAATGCTACTCGAGAAATCGGGCGAGCCATGACAAGAAATGGACATAACGTAACAGTTATTACATCTAAAACAACTGATTGTTGTGGTACTCATTGGGACAATGATATCAAGATTTATAGGATTCGCAGCCTACGTCGTAGAAATGAGCAGTCTAATATCTTGGAGATGGCAACATTTGTGTTGATGGCGTTGATGTCGGCAAAAGAAATTGCACGGAAAGAAAAAATCAACGCGGTGGTAGTATTTTTTACGTTGCCAGTTGGGCCCGTAGGTTTGTATCTTAAAAGGGCGCTTAACTTACCGTATATCGTATCTCTTCGAGGTGGCGATGTGCCTGGACTAGTGCCGGAACTAAGATTAATTCATAAATTGTTCCAAAAATTGAGAAGAAAAGTGTTAGAAAACGCAATGTGTGTCATCGCTAATTCACAAGAATTAGCCGATCTATCGATGCGATCTGATTCAACGACAGTTGTGGTGATAAAAAATGGAGTTGACAGTGATTTCTACTCACCTCTAACAACCAATATGTGTACTGCGGTTGGGCAGATTGTTGTGAGATTATTGGTTGTCGCACGTATTCAAAAGCAAAAAGACCTGCCTAGAATCCTAAGAATTTTATCTAAGTTGACAAAGCAAACAGAGGTAAAATTTGTGTTGAGAGTCGCAGGAGATGGGCCGGATAGGATTCGTTCGGAGAGATTGGTTGAACAACTTGGACTACAAGAGCAAATTGAATGGTTGGGATGGTTGAATAAAGAGGAGCTAAGAAGCCATTATCAACAAGCTGATTGCCTACTTAACTTTTCTCACTATGAGGGACTGCCTAATGTTGTACTGGAAGCAATGTCTTCAGAATTACTTGTTTTGCTAAGTGACATTGCACCGCATCGGGAACTAGTAGATGATGGGGTTAGTGGATTACTACTCCCTGTTGAAGATGATGAGCTGGCATTCAATCGGTTAGCACAGATACTTGGTAACTGGGTAAGGTCTGCTGGGTATTTAAACATTAGGAGAAATGCGCGTAAAGAAATGGTCGATCATTATCGTTGGTCTGATGTTGCTAACAAATATCTTTTACGGATTTCTGGAAATTAGTAGAAATAATTTATTCGTAAATCGCTATTTGATGTGTTTAGGCGCTATAGTGCCATGAAGAGTCTTCATGCTATAAAATGCTTGGTAGGGAACACGTTTGAGAATTTTGTGGTGGATAGATCATCTGGGGCATGGTGGTACTCAAATAGCCTTATACCAGCTGGTGAGTCATTTCCATGAGCGTGGATTTAGACAATCAGTAGTATGTCTAAATACACTAGATGATCGAAAAGCTTATGAGCAACTAGAGCAGGTTGGTGTTGAGGTACTAGTGATTGGTAGGCTAAAGTTGATTACCGGGATAGGTCTGATCAGCACCGTGTTCTGGATAAAAAGGCAGAAATTTGATGTAACTATCACCATGCTGTTTTTTTCAGATGTATTAGGACAAATTCTTTCAAAAGCTTGCAACATTCCCTTCCGCATATCAGCACAGCAATCAGAGAACACCAACTATTCGGCTTTACGATGCTCTATTTTGGGTTTAATTTTACGCTGGACTAGTAAAGTCGTAGTGTTGAGTAAGCATCTCGCGGAGAGTTTGTCAGAAAGTTATCTTCCCGATAATACTGATATACAAGTAATACCGAATGGAGTTGACGTACAAGAACATGCACCTTCGAGAGACTCGAATTATCTTCGAGCTAAACTCGGAATTGATTCGAGTTCGTATTTAGTAGGATATTTTGGAAGACTTTCGATTGAAAAGGGTGTTGACATTCTAATTAAAGCTCTTAGTACAACGGCCGTAGGTAAATTTCACCTCATAATTGCAGGAGATGGTCAAGAAGAGCGAAACCTTAAAGAGCAAATAAATAATCTCGGATTGATAGAACAGGTACACTTTATGGGGTACCTTCACGATGTATCGAAACTTTATCATTGCCTTGATGTTTATGTGCAGCCATCTCGATTCGAGGGTATCCCTTTTTCAGTTTTGGAGGCTATGGCAAATGGATGTCCAGTTGTTGCTAGCTCGTTAGTGGGTCTCAGGGAGTTAATAGTTGATGGCGAGCATGGATTGCTGGTAGAACCCGAAAATTATAAGCTTCTCGCTAAGGCAATTGATAATACCGTTAGCCAAAAAGGTCCGACTTTAGGTCGCGTTCAGAAAGCTAAGTCTAGAGTAAAAAAACACTTTAGCTATAGCTCAGTTTGTAATGCGTGGGAGTGCTTAGTCCTAGAAAAACATACTAAGTATTAATTTCAAACTTAATAAAGCACCTTAGACCAAAATATCCGTCAGAGCTTTTAACTCGGACCTATTCAAGCGTGTTTAGATTTAACTTAACAAACTAATTAATGGATAATTCATCTAATAACAACATAATGTTTAAGTTGAACTTGGAGCAAAGAAAAAGTCTATCTTATGTAGTTAAATTGACTCTAAAATATAAGCGGTATTTTGTGTTGATGGTGATTTGCAATCTCTTCTCAGCGCTCCTGGAAGGAGGAACCATTGGATCTTTAGTTGTCGCAATCAATGTCTTAGTTGATCCAAATTGGGTATCGAATTTACCTGAAATATTTGGTGTAAACAGCTACTTCTCTAGCGTAGTTACAAAGTATGGTCGCGGAGGGATGTTTCTGATTCTTGTAGTAGCAGCTATATGTCTACAAATTCTAAAAGCAATTCTAATTTTTCTCGCAAAAGCCTACTCAATTGTACTGACAACGGTTGTGACGAAAGAATTGCAAGAGATCATAACAAGAAAAGTGTTCTCGTTGAGTTATAGAGAAATATGTAAGCATTCACCTGGATCATTAAACGCACTTTTTAGTGTTGCGAACTCACTCTGCCGCTGTATATTGATGCAGGGGATGAATAACCTAGTCTTTTTTATATTTGTCATGGTTATCTATTTAAGTAGCCTATTTTGGTTGTCTGTATCGATGACGATAGTAGCCATTGTAGTGGGTGTAATTCTGTCGTTGTGTCTAAGTACGGTCGTTCGGAAATTAGATCAGATTGGTCGGAGAGCTACAAATGCTCAGCTGAAAAGTGGGAGGATCAATATTGACTATCTAAATGTACCTAGGCTCGTAAAAATATTTAATGCTGGCAAATTTGCTGTAACCAAGATGAACAGTGCAAGAGTATCTCTTTTAGAGCACGAACAAAAAAGTCGTATCATTAATGCTTCTATTGCCCCCACTATAGAGACAATTGCAGTGACCGGTATAGGTATGGTCTTAATAATTTGGTTTTTTACTGTGGGAGACGTGTCGTTGGTGATCATACCGAAATTTGCTGTGTTTCTCTATGTCTTGAATAGATTATTACCGCAGGTAAAGACTATAAACCAGAGCCGAATGCAGGTTGCGGGTCAGATGGGCGCTGCAGACGTATTAGGAAAGTTTTTAGTTTTGGAGAATGTGCAGAACATTTCTAAGAGTGGAGAGAGATTCAAAGCGCTCAAAACAGAAATTAGATTCGATGCTGTGTCGTTTTCCTACGACGAACAAAATGAAGTTCTGAAGGACATAACTTTTACAATAGGCCAGGGTAAAAGTATTGGGTTAGTTGGCTCGTCAGGTGGGGGTAAATCAACACTAGCAGATCTATTACTAGGATTACATAAGCCTACGAGAGGAAGTATTTACATTGACGGCAAAGACCTAAATAAGATAGAACCAACCAGTTGGTTGGACTGTATAGGTGTAGTCGATCAAGAAACTATGCTAATTAATGGATCTATAAAGGAAAACATAGCTTTTGGACGGTCGCCAGTAATTGAAGAAGACTTGTTAGAAGCATCAGAAAAGTCTTTTGCATCTGAGTTTATTTGTAATCTTGATCAAGGGTTTGACACTTTAATTGGTAATCGTGGCTATCGTTTGTCAGGCGGTCAACGTCAGAGACTGGCTTTAGCGAGAGCTCTATACAAGAAGCCACAAATATTGGTGCTTGACGAGGCAACGAGTGCTTTAGATGCAGAATCAGAAGAGTATGTCAAGAAGGTGCTTAAAAACCTAAGGAACAAGCAAACGATATTAGTGATCGCGCATCGGCTATCTACAATCACAAGTACTGATCAAATTATGGTAGTCGAAGATGGTTGTATTGTCGAAACTGGAAAATTCGAAGAATTGATTAATGTAGGTGGTAGATTTTCCGAGTTATGGCATTTGCAGAATAAATTGTGATCCCCAAGTGGAAACAAGCTATTTAGTCACTAGGCGGCTTAAGAAAAGCTTATCTAGTCGTTTATATTTAGAAAGTTCTACTCGTACAAGATGACAAGGTCTAATGATATAGATTCTGTTGATTGGAAAACTTTAACGGATTTATATGAGGAGTCCAGTAATCATATCATTCCGGAACCAGTTGAAGAACATATATCCAAATCTTCTATCAACACCAGAGAATTACAGTTTATCGGTAAGCTAATTGAGCAAAAAAATATCAAAAGTGTTATCGAATTCGGAAGTGGTGTTTCGACGTTATTCTTCTCGACGTTGTTAGACGATGGTGTGCTAGATACTGTTGTTGCATTCGATGATTCACCGCACTACATCCAAAGAACTACTGATTTATTGGGTAGTAGATCGAAGGTAAATTTAGTACTTGCACCCATAGGACCTTATTACTTTAGGGGCAAGCTGTTTGCTACTTATTCAAAGAGAAAAATATTGGAAAATTTGTGTCTTGATGGCTATGACCTTATTTTAATAGACGGGCCCCTTGGATTGCGATATGGGCGAGAAGCCGCATTGTATATTATTTATGGAAAACTCAAAGATAGTAGTCTAATTTTGCTGGATGATGCAAATCGGTTGCCAGAGAAAAAAGCGATGGTGAATTGGCAAAAGGTATGGAGTCACGGGTTGTTTCAGAAAAGCTTTTCCATAGAAGAGAAACATATGTCTTGCATTTCGTTAATTAAGAAAGAGACATTAGCCTCTAGGCCGTTCGGAATTTGGGAAATACTTGTTAGTTGGGTATGGCTTTTTAAGTTAATTATTTTAAAGCGAGTGAGACGTGAAAATTAGCATGGGGATGAATCTGGTTGCCGGGCCTTGGGGGGGCGGAAATCAGTTCGGTCATGGCTTAAGGGACTATTTAATGGAACAGGGTTGCTCAGTTTCCTTTGATCTAAATCAAAAAGATCTTGATATCATCTTACTGACCGAGCCACGTCGTGAATTGAGAATTTCCGCGTATGGAAGAGAGCATGTGCAAAACTATGTTAAGTACATCAATAATAAAGTTGTAGTTGTGCATCGTATCAATGAGTGTGATGAGCGAAAGGAAACAGAAAATGTAAACGAGCAACTAGTTTTGGCAAGCCGACAGGCGGATCATACGGTATTTATATCAACTTGGTTAAAAGATTTATTTGTGCCCAAAGGAATTTCCCACGAGTCAAGCTCAGTAATACTGAATGGTGCAGATAGAAAGACATTTTATCCAGATCCTGGGAAAAGTTTTGACACAAATAGGAAACTTGGACTAGTCACTCATCATTGGGGAAATCAGTGGAATAAAGGTTTCGACATATACCAAAAACTAGATGCGTTGCTAGATACACCTGAGTGGAAGGATAAGCTAAGTTTTACTTATATAGGTAGATTGCCAGAAAATTTTAGGTTTTCTTTTGCAAAGTACTTAGAGCCCTTATCAGGAGTGGAATTAGCTGAACAATTACGTCGACAAGACATCTATATTTCTGCGTCTCGCAATGAACCAGCGGGTATGCATCATATAGAGGGTGCGATGTCAGGTTTGCCCTTGTTATATATAGAAAGTGGGGCGCTACCAGAGTACTGCGACGGCTTTGGTATTTCTTTTGCTCCTGAAAATTTCGAACAAAAGCTTCAGGAGATTATATCCAGCTATTCTTATTGGTTAAATTGTATGCCGCATTATTCACATAATACAGAACAGATGTGCAACGAGTACTATGTCTTGTTTAAGGAACTAATTTCTAATCGTGAGAAAGTACTGTTGAGAAGGGAAGGTCGAACACACGACGAAAGATTCAACTACGGTAACCCTCGCATTAGGAAGTACTTACATCGTCTGAGAAATAGAGCGAGACACTATAAAAATGTAGTGTTTAGGTAGTATTTTCTTATGGTTACATCGCCTAGCCTCGCTAACTCTGAATCAGAATTTTCAGAGAAAATATTGGCTTTTCTAGATCATCTTCAAATTGATTCGAAACCTGGTCGTTATAGGTTATGCCGGGTTGGGATTACTAATGATGGGGAGCGGCTAAGTCTTGCAATGTCGTGTTTTGCGTTAAAAGTCTATGTAATGCTGAACGCGTGGGATAAATTAGACGTTCAGGTTAAAGTGGATTGGATAAATTATATAAATTCATTTCAAGTAGCCCGTGAAGTAATAGGCAATACTGTTTACCACAATGCGTTTATAAACCAAGAACTGATGGCATATTTAAACCAGCCAAGTTTTATTCGAAGCATTCGATCGGTGCAATCAAAATCCATAAGAGAAATAATCAGAATACCTTTCGGCTTGAAAAGTATGAGTAGAACTGAGCAGGTAGTAATATCAGAGACAAAACAAGCGATTGCTACTCTTTCGGAGGTGGGGAAAATGACACTTAAGCCCTATGAATCATTTCCGAAATCAAACGCGGATATCTTTAAATTTATGTCTAGTCTAGATTGGTCACTTCCTTGGGCGGCAGGGGGACAAGCAGCAAGTCTGGCAGTGTTTCTTAACACAGAAGCAAATAGGCTATTGGGGCAGGACCTGATTCAAAGATTGACGGCGGCAAATTATGAGTTTTTTACGTCGATTGTAGATCCTAAATCTGGATGTTATTTCAAGGGGAGACAGCCTCCATACGCTTCGATAGTGAACGGGACAATGAAAGTTTTAACAGCGCTAGACTGGCTAGACTCCCCAATACATTATCCAGAAAAACTTATAGACACCACACTACGTCAATTGCCGGCCTCTGATGGCTGCAACTTAGTCGATGCTGTTTATGTGTTGTTCAGGTGTACCCGGATAACTGACTATAGGAAATCTGATGTCATTGATTATGCTAAGAAAGTCGAAACTATGGTACATAAACACTACAATCTTGATCATGGGTTCTCCTATTACATTGGCCGAGCCCAGAAATGGTATTCTGGTTTAAAGGTGTCTAAGGGGTATAGAGAAAGTGATCTTCATGGAACAGTACTTTTACTTTGGGCTTACATCATGATCCAAGAAATTTGTTATCCAGGAAAGTTTAAGTGGAATGTTATTCGACCCTAACCTATGACAGTGTTATTCTGAAGGTTTCCGAGAAGAAAATTTGTCAAAAGCCTGACTAATTATTGGCATTTCCGGTCAAGATGGTAGTTACCTGGCAACATATCTTCTGGATCGAGGGTATAAAGTAATTGGCCTAACAAGATCACCTAGTTCGGTGCAACTTGTAAATTTGGAGAGATTGAGCATTTCTAACGATGTTCAGACGAAGACAGTCGATGCAATTAATTTTTAAGAGTTAGAAGATTGTATTCGACAAACTAAACCCGACGAAATTTGGGCGAATGTCGAGCCGAATAGCTAAGAGCCCTTAGAATGTATCCTGACATATCTGTTTTGATGCCGGCGTTTAATGCAGGTAACTATCTTTCGATTGTTGTAAACAGCATTCTCAATCAAACATTTGCGAACTTTGAATTCATAATTGTGGATGATGGATCAACGGACCGTACTCGAATCAGGCTTGAGCAATATGCAGAAAAAGACAATCGTATTAGAGTTTTATCCAAGGATATAAATCGAGGTATTACCGCATCACTCAACTATGCTTTAGAACATGCACGAGGAAGATTTATTGCAAGAATCGATGTGGACGATATTTCAAGACCTCGGCGCTTAGAAAGGCAAATAGCCGAGTTTTTGGACGACGATAAACTTGTGCTCTGTGGGACAAATGCGATACGTGTCTCCAATAAACTGATACCGCTATATCCAACATTTTTGCCGACCAATGATTGGGATATTAGGTGTTTATTTCCATTTGAGAATCCTTTTATTCACTCTAGCGTTATGATGAGAACTGATTCGCTCAGAGAAATCGGTGGATACGATGAAAAATTCAACGTGACTCAGGATTATGAATTGTGGATGAGACTGCTGAAGAAAGGTAGGGTAAAAAACATAAGTGATCCACTGGTGTTATTAAGACTCCATGAGGAGTCTATAACTGCAAAATCGAGAACTACTCAAATAGAGCTCGCAAGACTAGTACAAACAGAATATACAAAGATGTTTGTCCCGGAAATAGTTCCAGCGGACTGTATGTTTGAAAATGTTACCAGAAAACACGATAGTGTGTATGCACAGAACACATGTGCTTGTTATCCTCAACTAGCTGTTAAAAATGCCCTTGTGCTACTGAGTTCTATAAAGCAAAGATATTCAGATTCAAATATATTGAATATACGATTCTATGTAATGTTTAAATCGCTTAGGCTAATGAAAACTCAGATCTTGACCCGCGAATTTTGGACTATGATGTATTTTATATTTCGACAAGAAGGTCTTGCCCTATTTGGTTTTGTACCGTGGATTGTGCTCACGCTTGTAAGAGGCTTATTCCAGATTGTTCGGTATGGCGGAGTAGGTCTTTTGTATAAGATTAGACTGCGGGGAGATGTATCTTTGTAAGTTTTAGGTGATTGTAATTTATAGAATGTTGGAAAGATTTTTAAATTTGTGAATTTCGAAAGAAATTCAATTGATTGTGATGCCTGATAATTTCTATTATTGATTTGGCATGATAGCTTTAGGGGCTACAAGATATGAAAAAAGTACTCTACATATATACGTCTGGTAGAGGAGAAATAATTTGTAGGAAGGAGAAGTGTGACCAGCCGATCGAGTTCCTCTATGGATATGATTATCTTCTCCAACTGGGATACGACGTCGACTATATCGAATCAGATTTTCTTCGCCCCTACATGTTTTCTTTAGAGTACTGGAAATTACGACGTAGTAACCAGAAGCAAGCAATGCGTTTAGGAATTGGCAATCGAAGCCATTTTTTCTTGAACCAGGTACATAACCTTAATCGATATGATGTAATAGTTGCTACAACGGATTCGATAGGACTGGGTCTTGCTTATTTTAAGAAGATCGGTCGTCTTAAGGCAGAAGTGATATGTCTGAGTATGGGCCTCGCTGCTGCTTTAGAGAGATTGAAATCGAAAGACGCAAAGTTTTACCAGATTCTAGTAGCCGATCTACGCGATCATTTGATCCAGTTCAAAACAATGTGGATTGCAGGAAAAGGAGAACGAGACTTTTTAGCGACTGTGTATAAGGATCTCGAGAGTCGAATACACTATAAATCGTGGGGCATCGATATCAACTTTTGGAGTTCGCGACAGTCGTCACATAAATATGAAAACTACATTCTATTTGTAGGGAACGATATGAATCGTGACTATGATCAACTGATCGACATTGTAGAGAGTCGGCCTGAAGTGAGATTCGTCGTCGTCTCTAGAAATGTAGCTCTACATTCGTTACCCAGTAATGTTTCACTTTATCAAGGGAGCATGAAGAAACCAAGACTCACACATGTGGAGCTGCGAGAGATTTATTTGGGAGCATCGCTAGTGATATTGCCCCTTAAGCAATCGTTGCAACCATCAGGTCAAAGCGTTGCGCTTCAAGCCATGGCTTGCGAAAGAGTTGTTGCAATTACCAAAACAAGGGGTATATGGGACCTGGACATAATGAAAGATGGTGAAAACTGTATTTTGGTGGAACATGGTATCGAAGCATTTACTGAAGTTATAGATCAAGCGATCAGTTCTAACAATCCTTACTCACATCTAGGCCATAATGCCAGGCAGTCAGTTGAGAAACACTGTGACTTGAATAAATACTCACAATGGCTGTGCGATGTAATTGAGAGATAATATGGAATCAACCAATCTCATAGGTGTTAATAAAGTGAAGCTCCAAGTAAGGAAGAAGAGTGTCTATCTATTTCAACCTAACTCCAAAATTGAAGAGAGCAAAATTTACAAATTACTGGTTTGACTTATGATCAATCTGTGTTTCGGCATAACAGGTAGGTAATGCACTATCTTAGAGTGTTGCTGCGGTAATCCTTTCGTGGTTAGCCCGTGATAAAAGTTTTATATGACCCACAGATATTTCTTCTCCAACGGCATGGAGGAATATCGCGTATGTTTTCAGAATTGATAAGTGGAATTAAATCTAACGCAGAAGTAGTGGCAGACGTACCGCTGAAGTATACGGAAAATTCGCACTTTCGAGATTTAATCCAAGATAGCAGTAGTGATCCACCAAATTACACTACTAAAATTTTTGATTATGAAATTGGGGGAATGAAACCTTTCTACGGTATCTACAGTAGTTGCCTAGAAAATCGGATTGCAACTAGAGCGATATGTAAAAGCCTAAAACTGAAAAAATATGACATATTTCATCCAACTTACTATGATCCCTATTTTCTTGATTACTTAGGCGACATTCCCTTTGTTGTAACAATTCACGACATGATTCCGGAATTATTCGGTTGGGAACACCCTGTCATAGAACAAAAGCAGTTACTAGTTAAGCATGCTAGTAAGGTAATCGTGGTCTCAGAAAATACGAAGAACGACTTGCTAAAAATATATGGTCTACCAGAAGAGAGTGTTAGTGTGGTTTATCACGGCTCTAGTCTAAATACGTCTAGTCAACACCCAAAATCTCACTTAAAATTGCCCCAGAGATATATCCTCTTCACAGGGAAGAGATCTGCCTACAAAAATTTCACTTTTTTCATTGAGTCCATAGCACCGTTGTTATTAGCGGACAAAGATCTTTTTGTTTTGTGTACAAAGATCGATAGGTCTAGGAATAGTTTTTCACAAATTGAACGTGAATTGTTCGATTCACTTAACATAAGAGAACAAGTTATTGAGATAAATACATCGGATATAGAGTTAGCTACGATGTATGAAGGTGCGCTTTGCTATGTTTGTCCATCACGATATGAAGGATTTGGAATACCAATCGTAGAAGCATTCCATTGCGATTGCCCAGTAGTTGTATCAAATACCTCTTCCATGCCTGAGATTGCAGGAGACGCAGCTATTTATTTTGATCCAACTAGTCATGAGAGCATACATAATGCCGTGGCACAAGTTATTAACGATAAATCACTACGCGAATCTCTTCGCGGTAGGGGGAAGATACGAAAGAATAAGTTTTCGTGGGAAAAAAGTATTGAACAGACTTTGGGAATATATAAATCGATGTTGTAACAGAAAGTTTAGTTTATTGCATGCGGAAATTTATAACCATAGACAACAGAGAAAGCTTAGTTATTTCTATTAAATTAGTTGATGCAGCTAGGTCCGTTTCTTAAGTATGTAGTTTTGAATGAGCAACAGAGTAATTTGAAAGATGCAGGCATTTCGTTTTCGCCCCTCGAGGTTCGATGTTATCGCTAAATAGTATTTGTAGGGACTATTCCAAAATTGACGTTATGATTTATTGTAAAGTGTCGTAGACTTGAAGTTTATCGGAGTTCTCCACATCTTTAGAAACTGCAAGAATCATTATATCTTCCTTGTTTCTATCGAAGCCTACTTTCGTATTTTCCTTACCAGTGTATGGAATACATATCGGTTTTCTTTTCTCTCTAAAATGTTGTCTTTCTGGAGTTATGGCTGTGCCGCGGAATCCCCCAACGAGGTAGCAGTCAAATTGACATTGTTCCAAAAGATCCAACACACGTCGACGAGTGTAACCCGGCGAATATTGTCCTAGTATGCCCTCTTGGTGGAGTTCTAGTAGAACCCAGTGGACAGATTCTTGTAGGCAGCGTGTTGCACCGCCAAGAACTTTACCTTCAGCACCGTGAACGTCAATTTTCAATACAGTTGGCTTTATGCCGTCTCTTTCGCATAGCTCATCCAGCGTTATTGAATCTACTTTGTAAGGCTCTGTGTCAATTGCTTGTGCCCTAATTTCCATATACTGTTTTCGGTTCTCCGATAACTCTAGTCCCGCATATTTATCTTCGGGTTCTTCGATGAAAACTGACTTATCCCAAACGGAAACAACTGCCCGTTGGTCAGATAACGCTTCGTTAAGTACGATCGTGTTCTGAAATCTATTGGTTTTGATTGAATAATCAATATATTCACAATAGTCTTTGTTACTTTCTATTGCGTACACTGTACTTTGATCACTTAGATAGGCAGAAACATAACAAGCGTAGTAACCCATGAATGAACCTACATCAATGAAACAGGCATTTTTATCAATATCGAGAATTCTTGACAGACAACTAACCATAACTTCCTCATATATTTCCCCCCGAGACTGTACTACGACGAGTTCGTGATGGGCATCTCGTAATCCTCCTTTAAGACGCAACGAGAATTCCGTATTCCCGACAGTCAACTGAACATTTTTGTCCGAAATATATGTTGATAGGAAAACAATATCGTGTACTTCGCCCGTTACCATCTCCAACAACCTACGGACTCCCATAGGGAAAAACGATAGAATTCGAGCAAGGAGATTCCGAACAAAGCGATGTACTGCAAGTATCAAGGAGTGTTCCTACTGATGTACTAAATTTTAGCCATGAGACTTTATAGAAATACAACCAACAAAATTAAAGTTTTGCCAAAACTGTTGAATGTTCGTGAAGCCTGACTCTTTTAGCATGGTTTTTATTTGTTCTAGGGTAATTAGTTTCATCATGTGTCGAAGCTTGGATTCCTTTTCTAGAATTTCCTTTTCGCTGAAATGTTGTTTTTTCCAGTCGTAATAGCAAAAAGTCATCATTTCTTCTATTTGCGGATTTGGGCTCAAAATTTTTTCAGCGAAGACAAATGCTCCGCCTACTGACAGAGCGTTATATATTCGATCGATTATTGATTTGCGGTCTCTAATTGGTATAAATTGCAACGTAAAAATTGAAGTAATAAAACTACAGTATTCTGAAGTCATAGACCAGTCGAAGTCACGTATATCTTGTCTGTAAAATTGCAAGTTGTCTTCGTCGACGAGATGTGGGGAAAAGTTCTTTTCTAGTTCAATGCCCTTGTAGATGCAGTGGGGAGCGTGGGACAGATTCTGCTTTTGCATCAACTTGAGCAACTTACCAGTAGAACAGCCAATATCCACAACAACTGTTTCATCTTCTATAAAATATTCGGAAAACTTCAATATGTCAGCTAATAAATCTGGGTAACCACGGATAGATAGTTGAATATGTTTATCGAAACCTTCGGGTTCGCTAGCAAAGGTAAATTCTGGCATTAAGCAATCTCTAAAGTCCTAGATGGGCACTCCCAATACCTCGCAAACTTAATGCCCGTCTGACAAAATATTATATCACTTGTGATTAGCAACAGATTCGCAAGCTTAAGGCGCTATTTATTTGAAGACCTAGACAAGTGAATAACGTGTTTGGATGAATTTAGCGCAAAAACTACTTAGTGATGTCAAATAGTGCGACGCCCCGGGCAGCAGCTGCATTATCTGGGTCGAATTGGTTAGATTGATGAACATTGAAATACTCACGATCAGAGCATTTTTTCATTGTGGCTATATTCCAACCATCGCTATCATAGCGATAAAATGTCAGGTCTCTTGAGCTACAATTCGAAAAACTCGACATAAAGTTTGAAAGCAAACGATCATCGAATTGCTCCGCAAATATAGAGTTGTCGGATAGTTTTATGTACTGATGTTTGCCAAACGTAACTGAGCCAAGCAACCTGCCTCCGGGTTTTAAAACTCTTATTAACTCTAGTGCAGCGTGGTTCGCGTCCAGGTAAATAGAATCTGGGGGGAGTTTTTCTCCAGTGTAGATTCTATTGTCGAGGCCCACATGACCTAACGTTGAAATTGTTATGATTTCGTCAAAATAATTATCTCGAAATGGAAGCGAACGAAGATCACCGTAATGATAGGAAATATTGTGGTACCAATAGCATCTATTTTCAGGCGCTAAAGTATAAATAGTTAGATCCTTGCTAGCTAAGGCTGGATGGAGCGCGAGTGACTCGAAATTGAGAGTAGATCCTGCATCAAGGAGCAGACTGGGAGAACTAGATAGCTTCGAGATTACCCAAGGATACTCGACAACACGTTCATCAAACGCATAACCGAACCGGTGCGGCAACGGTTTGTTATTTCGAAAAATATCCAGCAGTACAGGATCTTTCAGGGTATCTTGAATGTGGGAAAACTTTGCTAATCCGTAACCAGGAGTAAACGGTTTCCGACTAGAGTTTAGGTATCGGTTAAGAACGTAATGGCTCTTTTGACGATTATAGAATTGACTAAATCTTTGAAAGATTCGAGAGATAGTGTTCTCCAAGAAATTGATAATAGCCATAGCTAAAGCCGCTAGTCTAACGTAAAATGCGGGTGTAAAATCCTTATGTTGTTTCGGTGCGTCCCAATGCCATTCGATCTTGGTCGTTAGCATCTTTGTAGTGTATTAAGAGCGACTCATCTTGCTGGTAAAAATATTGTTAGGACAGTTACATATCAATTCTTCAATAAAATTTGACGGTAATTGTATTGGAGGATTAACTAGATGATACATCAGGAGAAGGCTGTAACTCGATTAGGATCGTATTTGCGTAGAAAAGTTGATACGAATACTCAGAGATATGTGGAACATAATAGAGCCGTATGGGGCGATCAATCATACAAAAATAAAGTCGGCACACTGCTAGTGGAAAAAAGTCTAGCGGCTCCCAGTGTTATTGCCTTATCTTATTTTATTAGTTCGATGAACTCGATAAAGCCAGCAGATCCGATAATCTACAATTTCGACGTTTATAGGGACGGCCTAAAATATCGTAGAAAGTTGTTGCCTAAGCGTACGGAAATTCTCTTCAACTCAATTGGCGGCAGACTACTAGAATGCCTACCATCTAAAAGACAACTTGAGGAAGGGACGCGTTTATTCGACAAGTACTATCCGAGTCTTAAGTCTAATCAAAACCTTTACGACCTGACCATAGAAGGATTGTGGGTTGGAGATATCCTGACAGATAGTTATCTAAAGGAAATGAGCGCTATAACAGTGCGCGTAGACTCTACAAAGTTTCAGCAGTTCCTGAAAATGGCCCTTTGCCAATACGCATACTGGAAAGAATATTTCGACACAAATACAGTAACCGCGATAGCTGTTAGTCACTGCGTTTATTTATATGCTTTGCCTTTGAGAGTAGCTATCGACAGGGAAATTCCTGGTTATCAAGTCAACGAACACACAATATATCGTATAACTAAAGCACGAAAATGGGCCTCAACTGAATTCTGGGACTTCAGAAAACTGTTTCGGTCTCATGATGATGAAAAAAAGATTGAGTTACTAACTAGTGCAAAGGAGATGATAGAGCAGAGGCTCAATAACACTAATAATAGCAATCTGCCCTTAGCTCCCTGGAACGATAACGTAAGAAGCGGGTCTGTCGTAAGTCACGACCGCATAATCAACGACGATAATAATATTTACAAGGTACTAGTCGCTGCAAATTGCTTTTATGATTCACCAAGCGGGAGGGGGCCCAATTTATTTACCGACTTTTATGATTGGTTGGTGTATTTGGGTAACTTGTCAAGCAGGACTAACTACGAATGGTTTCTCAAGCCACACCCAGATGCGACTGATATGGACTTGGAAATATTGACTGAACTAGCGAATTCTTATGATCGATTTCAGCTGGTGGACAAAGACGTAACGGTATTCCAATTATGTAACGAGGGAATAGATTGTGTGTTGACGATGTATGGAACTGTTGGCTTTGAGGCAGCAGTGCATGGGCACCTAGTGGTTAATGCGTCTACATCCAATCAACATGTAGCCTATAATTTTAACCTACATCCGAGTACTGTTGAAGAATATGAGAAGTTGTTGCTTGATCTACCTAATATTGTTTGGAACATTGATCGAAATGAGATTTATGAATTTTTCGCGATGTGTACGTTATGTCCACCAAGAAGTTCGTGGACACATAACGATATCCATGGATTTATCGAGAGTTTAGGGGGTTGGGGGCACCCCACCAATAAAAACAGTGGATTTGTGAAACACCTTGGTCCTATTAGTTACAAGAAATTTCTCGATGAGTTTTGTCTGGAAAAGCACCATAAAAGACTGAACTTAGTTGCTAATTATCTTTGTACTGGTGATTATGTAATGCGATGGGATAAGGACTTCAATTTACTACGTGATGGCAGTCAATTGTCAGAAAACTCTAACTAAATATAACCTATGGTTACCCGTCCTGTAGAGAAATTAGCTTTACTGAAAGAATGACTCGATAAATCGCAATCTAAACTAATTTGTTACGTTTCCAACGATAGCTAATCATATTATTGAACACAATAACGCAAGGTCAGTAAGTGCTAAAAAAAGAGATTATGTACACCGATAAATCAATTCTTATTACCGGGGGTACGGGCTCCTTTGGAAGGCATTTTGTTGCTAGTGTTTTAGAAAATTACTCCCCTAAAAGGGTTATTGTTTATTCGAGAGACGAACTCAAGCAGTATGAAATGCAACAGCGGTTCTCGCATAAATCTATGCGGTATTTTATTGGTGATGTTCGCGATAGAGACAGATTAACGCAAGCTATGACTGATGTTGACTATGTCGTTCATGCTGCTGCTCTAAAGCAAGTCCCTGCGGCAGAATACAATCCAATGGAATGTATTAAAACTAATATTCATGGTGCAGAGAATGTAATTCACGCCGCCATAGAGAACCGCGTTGAGAAAGTGGTTTCGCTTTCTACTGACAAGGCCGTAAATCCAAAAAATCTATATGGTGCTACGAAACTAGCATCGGACAAACTATTTGTTGCTGCGAATAATGTTGTTGGAAAAGGCGTAACTCGTTTTTCAGTCGTAAGATACGGTAACGTGATGGGTTCGCGTGGCTCTGTGGTTGAAAAATATAGAAATTTAATTAGTCAGCCTAGTGAGTATTTGCCAGTTACAGATGTGCGAATGACAAGATTCTGGATTACTCTTGAGGATAGTATTAATTTTGTTCTCGAGACTATAGAAAGGATGCAAGGCGGTGAGATATTTGTCCCGAAGATTCCATCAATTAGAATTATTGATTTAGCTACTGCAATCGCACCGAAGATGCGACAAAAGATAGTCGGAATTCGTGCTGGTGAAAAGCTTCATGAAGTACTGTGTCCAAATCATGATGCTCATCTGACTTTCGAATATCCTAACCACTATGTAATTTCACCTGCAATCCAATTCAATGATAGCTTTGACTTTTCTATCGATAAGCTTGGTGCAAAAGGTCAAATCGTGTCGGATGAGTTTGAATACAACTCATTAGATAATTCTCATTTCTTGACGGTTGATGAAATCAGGGAATACGGGATCAAAGATCGTCTAACCCGTACTAGTGAAGAATAGTGATACCGTATGGTCGACAACAAATTGATAATCAGGATATTGAAGCTGTCGTCGACGTTCTGAAATCAGACTGGCTCACTCAAGGACCGTTAGTACCTCGATTCGAGCAAAAGATTATAGATTTTACCGGTGCCAATTATGGGGTAGGTGTAAATAGTGCTACCTCGGCACTCCATATCGCATGCATAGCATTAGGACTTGGTCCTGACGATATTTTGTGGACGGTACCAAATTCATTTGTAGCATCCGCTAACTGTGGAAGATATTGTGGGGCAGAAGTTGATTTTGTCGACATTAATTCCAAAACTTGGAATATTGACGTAGACAAACTATCCGAGAAACTTGCTTGTGCATATGTAAGTGGTAAATTACCGAAGGTTATCGTGCCTGTGCATTTTGCTGGTCAACCAACCGATCAAGAACGAATTTGGGAACTTGCCAAACAATATGACGTCAGGGTTCTAGAGGATTGCTCCCACTCAATTGGGGCGTCAAACAGTGGCGAGAAGACAGGCAGCTGTCGGTGGGCGGACATTGCTGTGTTTAGCTTTCATCCTGTAAAGATTATCACTGCAGTGGAAGGCGGAATAGCTTTGACGAATAACAGAGACTTATTTGATAGGCTTATACTCCTAAGGCAACATGGTATTGCGCGAAAATGTAAGTCATCTAGTAGACACTCGGGACCAAATCCCTACTACGAACAAAATTTGTTAGGCTTCAATTATCGTTTGAGCGATGTTCACGCCGCGCTTGGGCTAAGTCAATTCGATAAGTTGGATAAATTTATTTCTGAACGTAATAAATATGCTAAGCGCTATGATGAACGACTTGCTGACCTTCCGCTATTTTTGCCTATCGTAAAATCTGAGAATTCGTCATCCCATCATCTATATGTCGTGAGAATAGATGAGAACAGGGCCCAAGTAACGAGGAAGAAAGTTTTTGAGAAATTTACGCAAAATGAGATTTATGTAGGGGTACATTACTATCCAATACATTTACAGCCCTATTATCACAATTTTGGATTTAGAGTTGGTGACTTTCCAGAAGCAGAAAAACATGCGGAGCAAGCAATAACGCTACCGTTATATCCAGGTATGGGAGTTGAGAATCAAGATGTCGTGATAAAAGTTTTAAAAAAAGTCTTATACAAATCGCCATAATTCCTGCTCGGGGTGGTAGTAAGTGTATTCCAATGAAGAATTTAAGGGACTTTAATGGTAGGCCATTATTTCTTATTCCATCGAGTCTGCACAAAGGAGTGGACTTTACGATCGTGCAATTATTTCGATAGGTGATCGACAGATAGCAGAGATTGCCACCCAATATGGACTAGAAGGTTCCTTTTTCAGGTCGGCTGATCTTGCGGATGATTACCCTGGAACTAATGTGGTGATTGCCGATGTTGTAGAAGAGGTTACAAATTAGTGGAGTTATAATATCGGCAAAATGCTGTATTTATGCCACAGCTCCGCTCATTCGTAATCATGACTTGCATAAAGGGCTTGAACTACTAGATACTGGTAACTGGAACCATGTCATTTCTGCGACTACTTATAGATCCTCAATGGTCCGTTTAGGACATAGATACATTGGGGGACTGGAACAGAGCAGAAATGATACATAAAGTGCTGCTTTCTAAGTGATTAATCAGTTTTTTTAAATCAGTTTTGATAGATTATTCACTTCCGATTTCTGATTCATCGACCAACTACTGTAGGGCATTTATGTTCGATAGGATTTAAATAGTGATAAATGTTTATTTAGCAGATCTAGTCTACGATACGATAAAAACCAATAGTGTGGTGCCATTAAATATTGGTTATATAGCAGCTTATTTAAAGCAAAAGTATTGCAATGATGTCGAAATTAGACTGTTTAAACACCCGACTCACCTACTAGAAGCAATAAAAAGCCAGCCGCCGGATGTGTTAGGGCTCAGTCATTACAGTTGGAATTCTAATTTAAGTCGATTCTTTCTGTCGTTTGCAAAAGAAAAGAATCCTAACGCTGTCACGGTAATGGGTGGCCCAAATATTCGGACCGATCCAGATAGTATCCGTGAGTTTCTTCACGTAAATGCTGATCTTGACTATTGTATTGTCTATTCAGGAGAGGAGCCATTTGCTCAAATCATAGCAAAGATATTAGATCCAGACTCGGTTGAGTGCCCTGTTGGTTGTGCCTTTATGATCGACGGGAACCTTCAATATACGCCTTCTACTAAAAAGGATAGTTCAAAAATACTAGATCTTCCAAGCCCATACCTGAGTGGAATGTTAGATCCATTTATAAGCGACCGAAATCTAATACCATTGTTTGAAACAAATAGGGGGTGCCCATTTGGTTGCACCTATTGTGCGTGGGGTATTTCCGCATTAGCTAAAGTTAGGTTGAGGCCTTTGGAACAGGTTTTTGAAGAAATTGACTATGTCGTTAAATATTCTGCTGGACAGCTACTTTGGATATTCTGTGATGCGAATTTTGGTATGTTTCCAAGAGATATTGAAATCGCCCAGAAACTAAAAGAGGTGATGGATCACAACTCGGTTCCAATTGATTTGCAAATGTGGGCCTCCAAGAATACTGGGCCTCGTAACATTGAAATAGCGGAGATTCTAACCGGCAGATTGAAGGGCAGTGTTGCTATTCAGAGTGCGGATCCGTCAGTTCTCGAAAACGTCGGAAGAGGTACGATAAAGTTTGACCATCTTGAGAAACAAATTTCATACTACAAGGAAAAGGAAATCCCAACTGGTACGGATTTGTTGCTCGGACTTGCTGGAGAAACGGCAGAAAGTCATACGAAATCCTTGTTGAAGTCGTTTGAGCTGGGTTTTGACTCAATAAGTCCGTACACGATTCGTATGTTGCCAGGCACTGAATATGAAACTGAGGCTCAACGAAAGCAGTACCAAGTAAGATCAAAATATCGCCCATTGTTTGGAGCATATGGACGATATAACGGATCGATAGTTATGGAATTCGAAGAGCAGGTTCGGTCAACAAAGGATATGTCTGAGTTAGAGCTGAATAGTTTCAAGGTTATTCATTTATTGATCTATTTAGCATGGAATGCTGGGATCTATCGTTTGCCCCTTAAATACGCTGCTGAGCGTCATATCAATCCGGGTGAAATCTTACTAGAAGTCCAAAAAACAAAACAGCCTACCTTAAAAGAATGGTTTGATGAACTTACATCAATGTCACTGAATGAATGGTTCAATAGTGAATCCCAGATGTACGAATATTATTCAGACAATAATAATTACAATCAGCTAGTCAATCGCTTTATGAAGCTTAATTTTTTATTCATCGCGCGTATGTATCTTGATAAGGATGTTTTGTTTGTTTTGCAGGATACCTTGTTTTCTATCTTAGAAAAACAGCTTAAGAGAAAGAATATATGCAAGGCCGAGGAGCTAGATGAATTACACCAGGTCTCAAGTGAACTTATTTGCAACGATTTGTCACAAACTGAGTTCTACAAAAATTTGTCTATATCTCGTGAGATTGCCCGGGTTGCTCTTGATTCTAAATCATTTTTCATGACCGAAAACGAAAAATCGGATGTAGTGATCTATCGACCAAATTCTTACTATACGTTATGTAAGCAAAACAATTTAGTTGAATCAGATAGAACGATAGACGTCGTAGATTTTACGAGATTCCTAGAAACTGGTGGATTGAAAACACTAGTTAACAAGATTGGCCCTAGAAGTTTGATAGATAGATCAGACGAAATGTACGCTACATTAGAATCTAGTACTGCTAATCGTATGGTTAGCGAGAATTATCTGGGGTAATAACAATGACTGATGATGGGATTGAAGGGATGTCAGTAATTTGGCAAGAATGGGACTGCGAAAGAGATTGAAAAGTTGAATGGATGGTCACTAACTCAAATCGATAATATGAAATCGTTTGACGTTGAGGACATTTGTCAAAAGTCTGACTTGGGAGTCAAAAGGGTTATTTTGTATGGAGCTAGTTTCGTAGCCCGCGCTGCTCTTTATGAACTGAATCAACATTGAAAAATTTTGGTAATTAAATTGTGTTAATAGTCCAGACATTGCTTTATGAACGACACGTACTGGCAGGCTTTGCCATTTATGTCGATCGGTAATCTTCTAATATTGTTCTTATAACTTGAGATATCCTTTGTGATAGTTAACACGTCTTGTAAAAGCCGATCAAAATTTGGGCGTGGTGGGTTGTAGTAATCGACCTTCTTGAACTCGTAGGCCTGGTCCGCTTCAGATACGATTCCCCCGGAGCAAGCTGTAACTGATTCACCAATACCTCCGTTATTGACACAGACCACTGGAAGTCCGCATGACATTGCTTCAACCTGTGTGTTTCCAGACGGCTCAATCCAAGCAAGATGTAGATATAGGTCGCCAGTACGATACCAATTTGGTAATCGGTCTGGCTCAATATGGCCAGCGTAAATGATATTATCTGAGTTTGTTTCCGGCTTTGCATTTCCACCAAGGACTAAAAGTTTAGTTCCTTGGGGGATACGACTCGATATTTGTTGGAAAAGCTCAATTGTCTCTGGAAGACGTTTGTGTCTACGCCACAGTGCTGAAGTTACAAATACAATATCTTGTTGACTAATGTTTAGAACCGTTCTGAGGTTATCACCGACCGGACTAAATTCTGACAAAGGTACAGCACTGTGAACTACAGTATAAGGTTTATCAATCTGCCCATAAAAGGCTTCAAACACCCTTCTACAAAAATCAGAATTAAACACTACACCAATTGCACCTTTTACGGATTTAACTATTTGTTGGTTAAGTATTTCTGAGTTGCCTATCGTATTCAGTTCGTCTATGTAAATACCATCAACTCGAAGTATGTACGGGATTCTTCTGAGCGAGTATTTCTTTCGAACACAATAAACTGCAACGTCTGCGAAGGGAGAAAGGTGTGTAACTACTCGTGCTAGGTTCTGTTGCTTAATCGATTCAGCTAATCTCCCGAGAAAAATATAGGGTCCTTGATCTCTTTTCCCCGGGAAAATCTTTCGTTCAATCGCTAGTCGTAATAAAGGCATAGTTGAGCTGGAACTTTGGATGAGTCATGGTTGAAGATCTCAATAGAAGAGATTCATCTAGTGAAGGTTTGTTGAAGTGTTTGTGTTGTTGTTCGAGATCCGATTATGCAATGCTAGAAATCTGTTCGAAGAGTCGCTGGTCTGAAAATTGTTCTATTAAGATTGGTACACTTTTTTGTCTATAAGAATACAGAAATTCTGTATCGAAATGCTCATAATGAAGGTGGCTAATATAGATATAATTGGAAAACTAGCAGATGAATTGGAGATTCTGATGGAGATGGCAGACATAATTGACTTGAGCTCATATAAGAAAAGTATGCACTCCTAAAGAAATATAATGTAGAAATATAGAAAGTCTGCTAAGGATGTAACCTTAAAAACCAATCAAATTGTGAAAAATGAAATAAAAATAGATAAGTGAACTGAGTAATAGTAGTCTTTAAGGTTGTTGTAGTTATTACCAGATAGCTAGTCTTTTTCCTGTAGACCATATTTTTGCACAAACAAAAATGAACTAGAAGACCTAATCGCAAGGTTCATGAAAGATATATTCTCAGAATTAGATCAGTACGGGAAAAAACTAGCGATTGTTACTGCAGCAGAAAAGTCGGTAAGTTATGCGACACTATTGGCTGATAGTAAAAAGTTCGCGAGTGGTATTCCCGAAAGGAGTCTGGTTTTTCTTTTGTGTGGGAATAATTACGAGTCGATCATCGGTTATATTGGAACAGTTCTGGGGCATTGTGTACCGGTGCTTCTCGACGACAAAATCGAAAAGCATCATCTTATAAGGCTGATTGGCTTATTTGATCCAAAATATATTTATTTGCCTCTGAGTAGAACTAATATAGTCAATAGTACCGTAGTCATTTCGAATCACCATGATTATGGGTTATTAGCGCGACAGAGAATCAATGATTATGAAATTCACAACGACTTGTTTCAGCTTTTAAGTACTTCGGGAAGTACGGGTAGTGCAAAGTATGTTAGGCAGTCATACAGAAATGTCGAAAGTAACATCGGGTCAATCAAAAAGTACCTAGGAATACGTAAGCAAGACAGAGTCATCACGACTATGCCGATGCATTATTCATATGGTCTTTCTATGATTAATACCCATCTGGCGAGTGGGTCGACTATTGTTTTGAGTAATTATTCAGTCGCGCAGAAGCAATTTTGGGATGTACTGCGCAATAGTCGAATCACGACATTCGGTGGTGTGGCGTTTACCTATGAAATACTTAGCCGAATTAAGTTTGGCCGGTATGACTTAGATAGTGTTAGGTATATCACACATGCCGGTGGCGCACTAAATCGAAACACTACCCTGAATATTCTACAAATGTGTAAGGAGAACGATATCAGATTTTATACCATGTATGGTCAGACAGAAGCATCCCCTAGGATGACCTACTTACCATGGGAAAGAGCTTTCGATAAGATAGGAAGCATAGGTATTTCTATCCCTGGTGGTTTGTGTTGGCTAGAAAATGAAGACGGCGGTTTGATCAAAATGGAATATCAAGAAGGTGAAATAGTTTATCAAGGGCCGAATGTAGCTTTGGGGTACGGTGAGTCATATAGAGATCTGGCAAAGGGTGATGATAACCAGAACATATTGCGGACTGGAGACATTGGGTACAAAGATGAGGAAGGGTATTTATTCCTTGTCGGTAGAAAATCTAGATTTGTTAAAGTATATGGCCATAGAGTGAGTCTTGATGACATCGAGCAAGTAATGCTTGCGAAGGGAGTCGAGTGTGCTTGTACAGGAAATGACGATTCAATAACAATTTATGTTACACAACCCAATCTCGATGACTGGGTTTTGTCATTACTTTCCGATGTATTGCCAAGAGTAGATCAGCGAGCCTTGTCTGTAGTATATGTATCAACCATTCCCAGAGATGTTAGGGAAAAGATAAATTATTCGGCGCTAAAGTAATGGTTACTTCTCAGATTAACTATGAGGAGTTAGTTGCAGCCCCACCCTATTCGCTCGAGCAAGACAAGAAAGACAAAATATTCCAAAAAATTATGTTACAGCTCACGAAACATCACTACAAAAATTGTGCCCTGTACAAAAGATTACTTGATGCATTTGAAGTTGATGTTTCGAACGGCTTTGCTCCTAAAGAAATACCATTTATTCCCGTCAGATTGTTTAAAGAATATGATCTTGTTAGTGTAGATAAGGGAAAAATAGTCAAAACAATCACATCCTCTGGAACTAGTAACCAAGGAAAATCCCGCATAAATCTTGATCGCCATACATCTGTTCTTCAATCTAAAAGTCTTAGTAAGATAGTTTGCTCATTCACTGAGGCTAAGCGTTTGCCACTGCTTATTTTCGATTCAAAGTCTATACTTCGAGAGAAAGCCAGCATTTCAGCTCGAAGCGCTGGTATATTGGGATTCTCCCTATTGAGTAGAGACTTATCATTTGCCCTAGATGATGAGATGAAACTTGATTTTGACGAAATAGACAGTTTTTGCGTTCGTAATAAGGATAAGAAAGTACTTGTTTTCGGTTTTACATATATTTTGTGGAAGCATTTGTATCTTGAACTAGAAAAGGCTGGAACAATGTTGCCTCTAGACCAGGGAATACTTTTTCATGGGGGTGGATGGAAGCATCTCGTTGATCAACAGATAGGTGCGAGAGAGTTTAAGAAAAGCATAGAAAGGGTAACTCATATACAACGAATCCATAACTACTATGGTATGGCAGAGCAAACCGGATCTATTTTTGTAGAGTGTCAGTTTCACAATTTACATTGCCCAATTTACTCGGACATCAAAATTCTTAGGCCAGATTTTTCTCAATGTGCTATTGGCGAGGTTGGATTAGTACAAGTCGACTCGATTCTGCCTTGGAGTTATCCAGGTCATTCTGTTCTAACGGAAGATCGAGGTGAAATTCTTGGGATTGACGATTGCCCATGCGGCAGACTAGGCAAATACGTTCGAATACACGGTCGCATAGAGAACTCAGAAATCAAGGGATGCAGCGACTCTTATGCCAGATAGCCGAGGGATTACTATACTAGCTGGTGTTAAGAGTGTAACAAACGAACCAGTGGTGCCCTTTGATGAATTAAGTTGTCAATTTATTGAAGCCCTGTCAAGGTCCTTGAGTGCCAATGACGTCGCGAAAACAATGCCTGATGTATTGTCGTTTTCATTTTGGTGTCGCCGAAAAAATATTGATAGATTTAGGGAAAGTTACAGTGCACTAGAACATAGATTAGGCGTCGGTATCGTGTTTCATATCGCGCCCGGTAATGTCCCAGTTAGTTTTGCATTTTCGCTAGTCTTTGGTCTATTAGCTGGGAACGCAAATATTGTGAAGGTGCCGACTGGCAATTTTCCGCAAATCGATATTATCTGTGGAATTATTAGACACTTGTTTGGAAAAAATGAATTTGCACGTATAAGATATACAACATCGATCGTTAGCTATGATCATAGAAGTGATCTAACGGACAATTATTCCCAAGTCTGTAACGCTAGGATCGTATGGGGTGGTGACAATACGATAGAAGAAATTAGAAAGTCAGCAATTCCAATAAGAAGCCGAGAAATAAATTTTTCTGATAGATACTCATTCTCGGTAATAGATCTAAATGCACTTGAGCTTTCAAGTTCAATGGAGACTGGTCGACTAGCAGAGCGTTTTTACACGGATGCATATCTGTTGGACCAAAGAGGTTGTTCATCACCTCATTTTGTAATTTGGCTTGGAAAGGATAAAGGTAACAATATAATTAAAGACAAGTTCTGGTCGGCGGTAAGTGTCATCGCGAGGGATAGATACGAGCTAACTGAGGACAAGTCTACTGACAAATTCATTCGTGTGTGTCAGAACGCACTTGAACTCGAGAACGTTGCACATCTATCTAAACAAGACATGTATGTTTGCCGTATTAGTTTATCTAGTCCAGTGGAATCTATGGACACTCTGCGCGGACAATTCGGTTACTTCTATGAATATGAAACCGAACAGCTCGAAAACCTGATACCGATGGTTAATGAACGAGCCCAAACTTTGAGTTACTATGGAATTGAGCCGGAGCTACTGAAAGATTTCGTCCTTAGAAATTCTTTGCTCGGGGTGGATCGAATCGTCCCGATTGGACAAGCGTTTCAAATGAACAAGCTATATTGGGATGGATATGACACACTTAGAACCCTGTCTAGGGTTATCGATGTTTCGTGATCGATTTTATGTATATGGTATTTACGTGAGATCCATTTGGTTATGGAAGGATTCAAGCTTACCTGCGATCAAATTGAAGAGTACCAAAGAAATAGGCTGTCTCGCTATTTTCAAGCATAAACATTCTAAATGCGATCTCAACTGAAGATTACGGATGAATATGTTCAACTATTGTAAGGATTTTTCTATGGTTAATTGTCCAAATGGTTGCTTGATTCACTCGCTGATTGTAATCTCGAGTTGGAATTAAATCTTTTCGATATGAAACCACTAAAAGTGTTCTTGGGTGATTTGGCCCACGTTACGGTTGGCTTGGCAACCGATGGGTTTCCATTGAATATTGGTTATGTTGGTGCATATAGCAAGTATTTATTCGAGGAGAGGATTGAGCTCCAATTATTTAAAAGTATTCTTGACTTAGAAGAGGCTCTCAAAAAATCTCCGCCAGACGTATTGGGTCTAAGTAATTATCCGTGGTGCCACAATGCGAATAGAGAAATATTCGAGATCCTATCAGAGTTAAAACCACAGGCGATTCGAGTCATGGGTGGGCCTAATTTTCCGCATCCTGAAAAGGAGCAAGAGCAGTTTCTTATAGATCGACCTTGGGTAGACTCATACGTTTATCTAGACGGAGAAATTGGGTTCGCAAACATTTTAGCCAAGGTTTTAGAGCATGGCGGTTGCGAACAATTTCGACAAACTCACAAGGATTTGCCTATTGACGGTTGTATCAGCCTCTCAAAGGCTAACCGTCGAATAGCCGGCAGCAATCTTAGTCGACCTATAAAATTAGATGCATTCCCATCGCCATATCTCACGGGGTTAATGGATCCATTTTTCGATAGTCCATTTACGCCGATGATATCCACTAACCGTGGATGCCCATTCACTTGTACCTTCTGTCATGATGGGAACGAGGCGTTAAATAAGGTAACCCGATTTAGTATGACTCGGGTTAAAGAAGAGATCGACTACATTGCCAATCACGTTTCTAAAAGTATGCATGGACTAATAGTGGCAGATTTGAATTTTGGTATGTACAAAAGAGATATTGAAGTTTGTAAAGCGCTTTCTGATGTGCGGAAAAGGAGTGGGTATCCACAGAATATAAAAACGACAACTGGGAAAAATTCAAAAGAACGGGTGATTGATACAATTGAGATTCTGAATAATTCAATAAGCTTATCGATGTCCGTCCAATCGCTAGATCAGCAGGTTTTAGCAAATATTAAGCGATCAAATATCCGGGTAGATGGAATAACTGGATTGCAATCTGCGATCCGTAAATCGGGTCTCACAGAAGTCTCGGAAATAATTCTTGGGTTACCTGGAGAAACGCTAGAAAGTCACAAGAAAACGATTAGCCAGCTGCTGGACGCTGGAATTGATCAGGTGATTCCATATACCCTGATGTTAGTCGAAGGTTCGGAAATGAACAGCGTAGAGCAAAGGCAAAAATGGGGGTTTCAAACAAAATACAGAATTATTCCATTGGATTTCACTCAGCTTTATAGCGGCCGAAAAATATTAGAATTAGAGGAGGTTGTAGTAGAGACAAACACACTGTCGTTTGACGGTTATATGGAGGCACGTCAACTAGCTCTTATTGTTAAGTTGTTTAAGTTAGAAGGGTTTCGCCCGGTATTTAAATATTTGAATGAAAACAAGATCGGGTTATCGGAGATTCTAGATTCTTTAGTATCTTCATTACAAGGGACTGACCGAAACCAGGCAGAAGGGTTATCAGATGAATTATTGAAGGTCTTTGAAAACTTTAGACAGGATACTATGGATGAACTATGGGATTCGGAGGACGAATTAATAGAGTGGTATCAAAATAGTAGTAACTTTCAACGCCTTTTAGACGGTAAAGATGGAAAAAACTTGTTGCAGTACTACTATGCATTTAGCGTCTCTAATTATACATCTAGTATCGCAGATTGGATTTTCCATCACGTAAGAAAAATAATTAGTGACTTGTATAGTGCTTCGAGAATATTGAATTTGTTGGATGAGATCGAAATGGTGTGTCGAGGGATGGCGTACAATCTACTTGGATCAGACCGGCGTAATACGGTCCCCAAGTGTAAAGTGACCTATGATTATAAGGGCTGGCTGTCAGATACTAGAGACTTGCCTCTAGCGTTTTATCATTGTGACGAACCAAAAGAATTTCAGTTTGTGATAACTGCGGATCAGTATAAGGTCGTAGAGGATACGTTAGATAACAGCGGTCGTACACCAGCTGGTGTTGCGAGAGCTTTCGTTAGGGTATCGAACAAAGACTTATGGAGAAATATGGAATTGACTGAGTCAAATTGATCTCGTTATTGCAAGGATTCGCGATTGTTATTGGTTGTTAGTCTATGAAATTCTGTATGTCATTATAATAGCCGGCGTATTACTGCAAAATGACCATAGAATTCATTTGGGACAAGGTAACTGTATGTGCTAGTTGTAGAATTTTGTTCGCTGAGAAATTCGTCAACTGCTGATTTAGCGCCCGAAGAGAAGAAGTCGTAGTCATCCACTATGATGGCTCCCCCCTGGACTAGGATACTATGTAGGTAATACAACGCTGTTTTGATTGGCTCATAGAAGTCTAGATCGATGTACGCGAAAGACACCTTCCGGGGTAGTGAACTATCAGTTTTGTCCATCTGTTCTATAAATCCCTTGTGAACGACGTACCTATTATTTGGAAATGAAATAGACGATAAATTATTTTTCACAGAAGATACTGGGTAACTCATCTTACCCGAATAGGCGCTGATGCTACCCAGATTCGAAATGTCATCTATTAGTACGTCTTTGGCGGTCGGAGAGGGCAATCCCTGAAATGAATCAAATAGATGCAATATCTTATTGTTATAGGCAGAAATTTCGTTAGCAATTAAAGTGGAAGTCAGACCCTGGGCGACGCCAAATTCACATACAGCCCCATCCAGGCCCCGCGTTTCGTGTAGAAATCGAATGATGTAATAAGCTTCGTAAGGCGAGGTACCTAGTAGCTTTGCAAGAAGAGAATGACGTAATTTGTTAGAGGGAATATGGATGTTTTGTTGGTTTAGAGATTCCTCATAGCCATGAGCAAGATTCGAGAAGTTGACAAACTCGTGACTTGCAACAGATAGCCGTTGCAGTTTGTAGCCTCGGGCCGACAAGATCTTATGGATTATAGTCTTGAGAATACTTTTCAATTTAGGTTATATGAGACCAGTGAGTACGGTCTATGTTAGACGATGCTCTGTTAAATACTGCAAAGTTCATATATAGACATACCGTTAGTCGACTATCCTTACTCAAATAAGTTGATTCAACCTACGTTTAAATTGCAACCTAAATATTTTTGTTTTCAAGAGGTTTGCACTGTTAAAGACTCTAATCTATCCAGTGCGATTTATCTCTCTGTTGATCGTAGTTGTAAACTTGTTGGCATCACCAAATATTTTATACCATTACGAATTAGTTATAATCGGCGACGATAAGAACAGTTCTAGATTATAACGATTTGACTCTTTAATAATTCAGTTATCGAATGAATTAAGTTAAATGTAGGTTGTTGAGGATAATTTAGAATAAATAATAAGACAAATATCCTATATAGGCGAATACATAGTACGGCTGTTACGAATGAAAACACACACGAGAGTTGTAGTAATAGGAGGCGGTGCTTTAGGCGCTGGGTTGTTATACCACCTTACCAAAGAAGGCTGGAGTGACAGTGTACTGGTCGAGAAAGGTGAACTGACTTCAGGTTCAACTTGGCATGCAGCCGGGTTGGTTCCCCACTGTATCGGTAGTCTAAGCATGGCGAAGGTTCATTACGTAGGCTCTCAATTGTACAAACAGTTGGAGGCCGAAACAGGTCAGGCAACCGGGTGGCATGGCTGCGGCGCGATACGCCTAGGGCTGACAGATAATGAAGTCGACTGGTTTCGTTATGTTAAAGGCATCCTAGATTATCTCGACATTGAATGTCACCTGTTAAGTCCTTCAGAAATTCTTCAAGTCCACCCACTATTGGTGGTCGATGATGTGAAATTGGGTTTCTATACCCCGACCGATGGGCACACGGATCCTGCTAGTGCCACTAATTCAATGGCGATTGGTGCCCGTATGAGGGGTGCTGAGATCTATCGTCATACTCGGGTGTTGGATACACGACTCAAGGACACAGGTGAATGGGAGGTAGTCACTGATAAGGGAACGATTACCTGTGAACATATCGTCAATGCCGCTGGCAGTTTTGCTCGGCAAGTTGGTGAATGGGTAGGCCTGGATCTACCGATTGTGAACATGAAACATCACTATCTGGTCACGGAAAATTTGCCGGAGGTTGTGGCTTTAGATAAAGAACCTCCGGTCATTCGCGATCCCAAGGCCTCATGCTACTACAGGCAAGAACAGGACGGAATTCTAATTGGGCCGTATGAAAAATCTGGCGCGGAAGCATGGGGGCTGGATGGAATTGACTGGAATTTTGACATGGAATTACTGAATCCAGAACTCGAACGACTCGAAACAAGTCTTGAGCTTGCTGCTGAGCGAATTCCCTGCTGGTCGAAAGCTGGTATCAAGCGGGTGGTTAATGGGCCGATCACTCATACGCCCGACGGTGGGTTTCTTTTGGGACCTGCTGAGGGTCTGCACAATTACTGGTTGTGTTGTGGTGCGTCTATCGGTATCACTCAAGGACCCGGTTGCGGAAAATACCTAGCGCAATGGATGGTCCACGGGCAAACAGAGATAAGTGTCCGAGATATGGACCCTCGCCGCTACGGCAGATGGGCCTGCGGCGACTACGCGGTGGCCAAGTCGATTGATGAGTACCAGGAGATGTACCAGCCTGTACTACCTGGTGAGTTTCGCGATGCCGGTAGACCAACTCGGGTAACGCCACTTTACGACAGGCTCAAGGAGCTAGGTGCCGTGTATGGCGATACTTTTGGCTGGGAACGTGCCAAGTGGTTTGCGACAGCGGGTGTGTCTGAAGTGTATGGGTTTCGACGCGGTAATTGGTTTGACACGGTAGCTGAAGAGTGCCGGGCTGTCCGCGAGAATGTCGGCTTATTAGATCTTTCGAGTTTTGCGAAATACGAAGTTCACGGTAATGATGCCAAAAAGTTATTGGAGCGTGTTTGCGCTAATCGTATACCTGCTCACAATGGCGCCGTTGTATTGACCCAGATGCTGACGGCCCTGGGGGGGATCGAATCTGAAGCGACGGTTACTAGATTATCAGAAGACCACTACTATCTGCTTTCTGCTGCCACTGCTGAAATTCATGATTTAGACTGGCTAGTACAGCACATTAATCCTGGTGAGATAGTTTCTGTCACCAACGTGACTGACAATTATGGTGTTCTGGTGCTGACTGGTCCCCAATCGCGCGATGTATTGGTGGCTCTGACCGATGCCGCACTGGACAACGAAGATGGCTTTACCTGGATGACAGCCCGGGAGATCACCGTCGCCGGAGTACCGGTTCGGGCGTTGCGCGTCTCCTACGTGGGAGAGCTTGGATGGGAACTTCATCACCCCATGAGTGAAATCAAAACACTATACGATGCGTTACTCGATGCCGGTCGAGTCTACGGCATCCGCCCCTTTGGGACCTATGCGCTGAATGCATTGCGGATGGAAAAGGCGTACAAGGCTTGGGGCTCCGAACTTACCACTGAGATTTCACTGGTCGAGTCGGACATGCTTCGATTTGCCCGTAAAGGCGGTGGATATATCGGTGCGGAGGTGGTCGAACAGAAACAGCGAGATGGGGTAGCTATACGACTAGTTTATTGTCAAGTTGACGCCGAAGACGCAGATGCCATGGGCAATGAGCCAGTTTATGACGGCGATCGAGTGATCGGAATTACCACTAGCGGGGCTTATGGACACTACGTTCACCGGAGTCTCGCCTTTGCTTACGTGAGTACCGGATATGACTTGCCCGGTACATCGTTTGATATTGAAATTCTCGGTGAGCGCCGTAAGGCGACCGTTTTGGCAGAAGCGACCTGGGATCCTGATAACCGTCGACTTAAAATGTAGATTACTGCTACGCGAGTTAGTACCAACAAATTAGATTGGGAACTGAATCTTATTCCAGTGCCACCTTGACTTTTGAAAGGACGCACTAGTGTGACTATTAGAGATTGTTACCCACCTAAGATGCCACTAAGTTTCTGTTCACTTGAGTTTAATGACATAATTTAACCATCTGAGCGGGCTAAACTTGGTCTTAATACTCATATGAATGAGTAGTAGAACACCGATTAGTTCGTAGCCGAGCAAAATAGGTCTCAGTAATCCAACCCAGTAGTCGTTGAAAGATTCTTGTGAGGATGGTGCAAATGCTGTTGTCAGAAGGGGCCAGAAATAACCGTTCAGATTCGGAGAACTAAAACTATAGGGAGGAATTGATCCTGCTGTACCGTAAATCCACCAGACTGAACTCTCTGCAAACAAGTCGAGGCATAGATGAGAAAAAGTACCAATACTAATGCTTAATAGCAATAGATTATTCCGAAATAATGAATAGGTAAAAATTAACGAACAAAAAAGTATTGAGTGAGCAATTGACTTGTCACCAATAATGCCTGGAATATTGAGTTCCAGAGTTCTATTTAGAATGTACAGCGGTTTATCCAGTAGATCTGGCAGTAAACAACCAATAAGTGCCCATCCAAAAAGGAGTGTAGACGCTTCAGAGTTTGTTGATTGGTGGCTAAGTTTTCTAGAAACCAGCCAATGCGTCGCGGTTGCTCCAAAACCAAGGTGTCCAAATATGTACATTGAAATTAATGTGGCTAGATTATGATATTCGTGCTGGATTTGATTTTATCGTGCATCTAACTGTGTTGAATGAGATCTTGCGACATGCGTAACAAGAAGAGAATTCCTTAGCACTTTAGTAATCACATTTAAGAAGTGAATAGCTACAAATTGATGCCAAGATAATTTTCAAAATCTTATCTAGTCTCGCTATCTTAAATATACGCAAACACCTTAGATTTTAGTGAGTACATAGTTTCCCATAACTAGCACATCGATGTCGGTGGCAAAAAATAGCTGGAGTGCATCATTAGGAGTACAACATATTGGCTCGCCTTTGATGTTCATGCTTGTATTCAAAAGCATTGGCACTCCGGTGATTAAAAAGAACTCTTGTATGAGTTGATAATAATTTTGGTTAGCTGACGGTGTAACAAATTGTGGCCGAGCAGTGCCATCAACATGAACAATGGCCGGGGCCAATTGTTCGGTTTTCTTGCTGACAGCAAAGGTGTTGATCATATAGGGACATTGTGTTGATGCTATAAAATATTCATCTGATTTATCAGCCAGTACTGAAGGACAGAACGGTCGCCACAATTCACGAAATTTCACTTTCTCATTAACTCGATCTCTGTTTCTAGGATCTCGAGGATCCGCGAGAATTGACCGATTACCCAACGCTCTGGGCCCAGCTTCCATCGCACCTTGGAACCAAGCAATGACCTTACCATTGGCAAGTTGTTGGGCAGTGTAGTTAGTTACATTGTTTTCAAACTTAAGATTAGTCTCCAAAAAGCTTAAAGCACATTTCTGAATAGCTTGGTAGCTGCTAGGTTTTTTCGAGATAGTTTCCAGTTCAGTCGCTTCAAGTTCTAGTGAGAGTGATTTGGTGAGCGATTCGAACTGCTTCAAATTGCCAAAATCATCGCGCAATGTGAAACTAGAACAGAAACTAGCAATTTCTTTGTCCGAATACGTCGGGCCAAGAAAGGCGCTCTCGAGTCTGTAGCTGTTTCTATCTGTGGTTATGTTCTCAACCGCGTGGGCTAGGTTAGCACCATAACCAATTCCATCATCACCACTCATTGGAAAAATATAAACGTCTTCGAGTATGTCTTGTGATTCTTTCCAGATGTGACCGTTCACTTTGCAATTAAGCGCGACACCTCCAGACAAAGTCAAAAAGTGATGCCCCGTTTGTATGATGAATCGTCGGGCCATTCCAAGTAGTACTTCTTCAAAGGCATTCTGTATTGCATAGGCAACATTTTGGTAATAAGGCTCAAAAGAAGATTCTGGTGTAGCGGGCTCACCAAATAATTCAATGAACTTCTTGACAAATTTCGGATGTACATTATCGCGCTCGCTGAGGTAGATAAAAGTGGCATCTAAATTAAAATCAAAGTCATTATCTAATGTTTGAGGGTAGTCAATTAGTTGTTTAACTTTTCCGGTTAATTCTGGATTTGGCTTCCCATAGGGGGCGAGACCCATTAATTGGCCTTCCCCACCATTGGATTCGAAACCACAGAATTCGGTAAATGTCCGGTATAACCATCCTAAGGAGTGAGGAAGTTGTTTGCTGAATAGTTTGGTAAGTTGGGTGTTGTCACAGTCCCATACACTGTAGGTATCTAATTCCGAGTTACCATCGACTACAATCCCGAGGCTTTTATCGAATGGACTTGTAATGTGAGCGCATAAAGCATGGCAGTAGTGGTGCGTGTACTCATAAATGGGTGGAACGTGATCAACAATCAGGTTCGCTTTAGTGAGCTGGTCAACAATTACTTCTCGAATGAGTCGTGGGTGTTTCTGGGTTAGATATTTCTGTTCAAAGTTAATTGCTTCCGATGGTTTGGACGGATATTTGCTCCACTCCTCTAAAAAGTACATAGGCACTTCATAAGTAAACATCTCATGATCGAATCCTAGATTAATCGCTGCAATATTGTTTAGCCCTTCGGGAACAAGACTTAGACAGTACTTAATCGCATTAATAGGAAATCGATTCGGGGCTCGTTTCATGCGAATAAATCGTTCTTCTTCTACATGGGCAACGACACGGGATTGTTTAAACAATGTCGCGGAGCAGTTTATCCGGTCAATGTCTAGTCCAAGAATATATTCTTTTTCTGAATTTGTTGAATTCATCTGTGTGACCGAGGCACGTTAAGCCTTCTATTAATTGTTCCAATCAAACCTCTTATTTGCTTGAGTATCATGAGGTGGCTTGTTACAGCTTTGTATAGGAGATGGTTGGATACAAATCGTAGTTTGTAGTATTCAAAAAGATACTTTATTGGCAAGTTTTGTGCGAAACGTGAGCAATCGGGTAATAAATAATTATGCCAGGCACCGTCTTTTTAATTTCTATATCGGATCAAATTGACGAATGACCTATTTGCAGTAGTAATCTTAGTGTGGCTAACAAGATAAATTATGTTTTCTACATTTGGCGGGTCAAATTTACCTTACTTTCGGCAGCAGCACGAAGTCCCAGGGCGAGGGCATTTCTCCGACCGGGACTTCGATCAGGGCCGGGGCATTGGCGACTAGCGCCTCGTTCAGCGCTTTCTCGAGTGCATTGGGGTTATCGGCCTTTAACGCCATCACACCAAAAGACTTTGCAAAATCAGTAAACGAAGGATTCTGGAGGTCGCTCGCGATTTGACGCCCTGCGTATTTTTCCTGCTGCATTCTCGCCACATTGCCATAGGCATTGTCACTAAACACGATCACGACAACGGCAATGTTATGCCGTACCGCAGTGGCGAGCTCCTGTGCATTGAACATGAATCCACCGTCGCCGGCGATGGCGACCACCGCTTGTTCAGGGCACGCGACTTTGGCACCGAGGGCGGTGGCATAGCCCCAGCCCAGTGTGCCCTGGTAACCACTGGCGAGGTAGGTTCGGGGTTGGTAGACCGGAAATGCAAACCTGCTGACATAACCGACTTGGGTCAGTTCATCAATGAATATACCGTCCTCAGGCAGTGCATTACGAATAGCGCGGATGAATGACAACTGCGGCTCGAGCGGCGATAACACTTTAGCCATGGCTGCCTTTCGCGTGATCATTTCTACTTCACGGCTGCTGCGGGGCGGGCTGTCTGTAGGCAGTGCATCGAGTAATGCCCGGCAGGCAAGCTTTGTATCGGCTTCAATGCCGATCTTGGGTTCCGTATGCCGCCCGATCGCATTTGAGTCGATATCGATGTGGATGATCTTAAGATTTTCATCGGTGCCCCAGGCCATCTGCTGCATCTGCAGCCGCGTTCCCACAGCCAGCACCACATCACAGTCTTTCCACAGTTCATTGCCCAGTGGCGAGGTCACACTTAAGTAGTGGCGAGCGTCCAGCACGCCATGGCCCGTGCGGAAAGCCGATACCGGGGCCTGCAGGCGTTCCGCCAGCTCGGTTACCTCAGTGCTGGCGTGCTGTGCACCACCACCGACGATGATAAGTGGGTGTTTACTCTGTTCCAGTAATGCCGCCGCCGATTCGATGTCGTCGGTACTAGGAGCGCACGGTGTTATTTCTAGTGGCAGTAGTGTGCTACCTGACCCAACTTCACTGCCCCAAATATTCATTGGACATTCGATGCCGACGGGGCGCGGACGGCCATTGACGAGTGCTGTTAACGCTTCGTGTAGTTGGCTCTGGGCCTTTTCCGGTTCGAGTATACGTGTCGCATGTTTGGTCAGGCTCCCGAGGATACCCTCCTGGTTGGGAATTTCATGCAGTAGTCCGTACTCGCGGTCGATGGCCCCGGTAGGGATCTGACCAATCAGTGCCAGTACCGGGGCATTCACCGCATAGGCGGTGGATAGGGCAGCGGTGGTATTGAGGAAGCCAGGTCCAGGCACAACACAGTAAGCCTGAGGTTGGCCGGTGGCGAGTGCGGCACCCAGTGCCATATAGCCCGCGGCTTGTTCGTGTCGTACCTGGATCGGTCGAACTGTATCGCGATGAGGGTACAGGGCATCGAAAAAATCATCATTTTGAACACCCGGCAGGCAGAAAAGATGCGATAAACCCAAGTCTTTCAGGCCTTGAACAATCAGATCGGCAGTTGTTGTCATAAATGTAATTCTTGTTTTTGGTGCAAGCGCTACAACGTTCTCGGAAAACGGTTAGTCTAACCGCGCACAAACAGTACTCAAGTCTTTTGGTTTAATGGCCTGCGCGTCAGGAAGCTTGATTAGAGAACACCGACAGTGAGATGACCAGCCCAGAGCGACATAAAAGTTTTCCGATTAGAGGACCCGAATCTCAATCTATCAAAACCCATAGTCACGGTGCCAGTGGTCAATGCAGGATTCAGCCGACCCATGGGCGCACGCTTTGCGGCCTTTGAGTCCTGTTCGGTCGAGCATACGATAACGGAATACGATGAGATTTTGTATGTGGTATCCGGCTTGATGCGTGTCAGGCAGGACAATCAACGCTGGCGGGCTGGTCCCGGTGATCTATTTTGGATCCCCCCTGATGAAACGTTCATCTATGAAGCGGATGAAAGGTAGGTGACGTTCTATTCGACGTCGCCTCCAGAGATGTCTGGGTCAACCCGAAAGACCGACAAATTCCCGTCGGGAGACCCAGAAACGATCGATGGTGACGGGTAGACGGTAATCCCGTTTTCTTCACGGAGCAACAAATGGCTTTTATGGTTAACCGAGAATAGTTCTCTATTACTTTTCTGCCCGTTCCGTCCAATGTCGCCAGGCAAGATTTGCTCGAACGCCGAGGCCAAGAAAAGGCTGTGGTGGCAGTTGGTTCGGTGTGCCCAGGCTTTGAAGGTCGGGAATCAGTGGATTATCTCGACCACAGGCGAGATCCGCTGCCAGCACTCCGCTGATTGTTCCTTTGGTGACCCCAATGCCATTCTGGCAGATGGCGCTGTGGACATTGTCTGCAACTTTCCCAAACCCATGGCCCTGATTTTGGGCGACACATACGAATCCCGTCCAGGTGTATTCCATCGTGACTTCAGGCAGCATCGGAAAACGATCCCGAAAACGTTCCTGGTGAACTAACCGAAGACGTTTCCGGTAGGCATCACTGCGACGACAGCCCGGACCATACTCGACTTTCTGACGAATCAGAAGACGATGATCCTGAGTGTAGCGCATGGTTACACCCGGCACGCCCACCGGTGTGAGGCCCCAGTCCTCCTGGCCACCCAGAGCATTTTGTTCCTCAATCGTAAGTGACCGTGACAAACTGGCAGATAGGACGATCGGGAGTAGAGACCTTTTGTAAAACCCAAATGCTTCGGTGTAGATGCCGGTACCCAGGATAAGCTGTTGTGCCCGTACGCCCCCGTGGGGTGTCGTCAGCGTAATCTTGTCACCATAATCGGCAGCGATAACCGGTGAGTTTTCATAAACCGTAACGTTTTCAGGTAAGGTGTCACCGAGTCCACGTACCAGTGCTGCCGGATTCATCAGGAATGCCCCCGGTGCGTAAAGTGCGCCGTGGTAGTAGCTTGTGCCGATCTCATCGGCCAGTTGCTGACAATCAAGCAGTCGATAAGGCTCACCGAGTTGGTCAAGAATCCTCGCAAATGGCTCTATATCGGTTCTAAAGGCGTGTGCAGATACTGCGCCGTGGAATTGCCCTCTGGGACTCCATTGACATTCGATGTCGTGGGTATCGATTTGATGCTGGAGATAATCCATTGCGCTTCGGGCAAGCCGCATATGCCTGGGTATCACAGAAATCTCATCTTGAAGTTGCTGTCCGTGGGGAAGGTCAATTGCAAAGCCGGCATTGCGACCCGAGGCTGCGCCCGCGAGATTCTGAGCCTCTAGCAGAATGATCCGGTCTTGCGGTCGATTCTCTGCAAGGCGCCGTGCCGCAGCCAAGCCCGCAAACCCGGCACCGACCACCACCCAGTCAGCGCTTACGGTCTCTGTTAACGGCGGGCTCGGAATTCGCGCTGGCAGGATATTGTTCCAGCCGTTCGTTGAGTCATCTTGAGGGAGTAGATTTATTTCAGCCATGTCTCATCCAGATAGAGTTGCTTAAAGCACATTGGGCGGTTGGTGATGGCTTGATGCGTTACTCAGCGATTAAAAGGGTGTTATCGCAGGACCGCATCAGCGCCAATGAGTTCACGCTTGCGCCGTTCAACATAATCTTCAAGTTCTTCCAGGATAGCTGGGTCTAAGGGCGGCTGCTCATAGTCGTTGATGGCTTGCTTCCAGATGGC